>Ga0209066_10001510_pt1 | contig 30507 bp, 22 predicted proteins | sample All_14_2_FD_187198 | JGI IMG/M metagenome (GOLD analysis project Ga0209066, IMG submission 187198) | Freshwater microbial communities in response to fracking from Pennsylvania, USA - Allegheny Zone_MetaG_DW_15 (SPAdes) (version 2) ... | reverse complement strand
ACCCACAACCGTGGCCCAAATCTTGTACACCCCTTGGGGGACGGTCCAGGTATAGGTGCCTGGCGCAGTCCAGCTTTGCTTCTGCGACCCGGTGTAGCCCGAGGCATTGAAATCCTGCCAGGGCGAATACGCTGCCGAGCCTGAAGTGACGCTTGTATTTGGCACATAGCAGCATGACGCAATTGCTTTGGGTTGCCCTTTAGATTGCGTATAAAAATACGGGTTATAATTTCCAGAAAAGCCACCAACTTCGATTGCAACTACCGAATAGCCTGGCACGGATGGGCAACTGTCTGTTGTCGCTCCGTAGTTGCTTGAATGACCTGAAGCCCAAGCAGTCGCACACGTCATCCCCGAGGTGGTCGTACTGGCCGTGCTCTGTGTCTGGATAACGACAGTGGGGGGCTGCGTTGCGGCCGTGGTAGCCGGCTGGGCGGCATCCCCCGTGGGGTTTCGGGTGGCAGAGACCGTTCCGGGGCTTTTGAGTTGGACGCTCCCTGACCCGTTGTAGGTCTCCCACCACCACTTGGATGCGGACCCGGCTTGCGAGTGGGCAAGTCCGGAAAACTGGGTCAAACAAACGAGGCTGACCAGAGCGGAGAGCATTTTGGGTCGCATGGGCTTACACCAAGATCGATTTCAGGTCGATTTCGAAGGCAGCGACACGCGCTAGGGATGCTTGAAGTAGCGTCAAACTGCGTGACTGCGCCATCGTGTTGCGTGCGGAGATATCGGGACGATCAAGAAGGATCTGCCATGCATCTCTTGTGGTGCGGGTAAAAGGCAGCGACTCATTGATCGGAAGAATGCCGTCGTAGCCATTGACGCAATGCGGGCAGCCAACGGCATCGGCCACTTGTTCCGGGATCTCGAAGTTCGATTGTCCGAGGCTTCGGGCGTAGCGATCGACCAGCATGATCTCGTCCTCCCTGATTGGACGCGTGTCCCTGCATCGATGACACAGTCGCTTGACCAGGCGCTGGGAGACCATCAGAAGCATGGACTCGGCAAGCTGGAAACGCACTTCGGGGGGAACCATCTTGGCCAGCACGTCACAGGCCACGAGCGAGTCGGTCGCGTGGATGGTCGAGAACACAAGGTGGCCTGAAGATGCGTACGTGACGCATGCACGAGCGGTCTCCTCGTCCCGCACTTCACCCAGCCAAAGCACGTCCGGGTCATGGCGCTTGATTGCGCGGGTGAGGACGTTCCAGCGTTCCTCTTCCTCCAGGAACACAGGCGCTTGGATTTGCGTAACCCCGTGAACGATGCGCTCCACAGGGTCCTCAACGGACAATCGCTTTCGGGTGTCCCGATAGAGCGAGACGTGTTCCCCGACCGCACCGGCGATGGTGGTGGATTTACCGGTGTTCGTCGGTCCAGCCAGGATGATGAGCCCTTGGGTCAAGCGGATGGCGTAACGGATGTCGTCTGAGATTCGATCATCAAGCTGCAGCTTCGAGAGTTCGATGTTGGCCTGTTCTTGCTTGAGAATTCGGATCGATACCGAGATCTGAGGAACGACTTCCCCGTAATGCCCAAGCGGGATGAAAGACAGGCGCAACTGCGCTTCGCCGGCAGGTGAGCGGTATGAGATGTTTCCGTCGGCAGGTTGGCGTAACCGTGCGCCTGAAGGGTTGGCGCCCGATCGGCTCATCAGGAAGGAGATTGCTTTCTGGGCGATTTCAGGTTGCATCACCGAGGAGCCGATCACGCGCAAGTCGCCGTACTGGCGCATGAGTACGGAGACCGCGCCCCCGCCCGCGGGCTTGAACGCGATATCGGTCACTTGGTGCTTGAGGGCGGTATCGAGCATCCGCGCGAGTTCGCGCGTTTCCTGGCGAGCTTGGTTTTCCGCGCTACTGCCGAGCCAGACTGCTGATGACTCAGAGATTGATGCGTGCGTGGCCAACTCAGAGCGTGCGAAGTTGATCCAGGAACTCACCAAGTCGCGGCGTGAGATCGCCATCAGCCCGAACTGGTCGCTTTCTCGAGAGCGGTGCAATTTCCGTGCGATGACGCTGTTTGCACGTTCAACGCGCCCCAGCGAAAGGTATCGGTGGTAAGCGCTCGATGAGCCAAACACGACCACAGGGCGGCCGGCGTCAGTCGCAAGCACAACGAATTCGCCCTCGTCGCACTCATAGAGTGCATCACGAGAGTCCACGGAGGAATGCAAAGAGAATTCTTCGAGGCTGTCGTACCACGCAACCCCGACACTCATGGCCAGAAATGGGTCGATGAAGGGCATCACGTCACGGCGATGCTCTGAGATCCAGTCAAGTGTGCGACGGTTGTCGGGCTTGATGCGCAGCAACTCGTCAACTTCGGCCTGTTTCATCGCACCAATAGCCACAAGATACTCGCCACTTCGGAGGCTCTTGAGTTGGTGGTACTTATGCGCCATATCCAAGATGGACTGACTGGGCTTCTCCCAGCCCCACTCATTGGCTAAGGCGTGTACGTGAGGTGCCTGAGCGCTATTGGCTACATGGTGGTCATCACGAGGAGCGCTCGCTTCGAGCACTTCAACGGAGGGGGTAGCGTCCAGTAGGTTCATAACGATCCAAGTCAGGGTTCGAGAGACATATCAGTTGCAACACCGATGAAGCTGCCGCCGCTGTCCTTGATCGAGGATTCAGCGACAACGGTGACGTGCTGTTCAGAAAAGAAATTGATGACAGTGGGCGTACCCCAAACCGAATACAGGTCCATGCAGTCGATTGGAATCGGGCCCCATGCGTACATGCCAGAGCAGTTTTTTGCTGTGCCGCTGTATCCCACCAGCGAAACCAGTGAAGCAGAGTCCCCCCCGGGAGAACGGAACGCACCGTTGGTGTTGTAATCGTTGACGATTTTTTGCATGAGCCGCTGCTGTCGAACACGCTCACCAATGAGGTCTTGAACGTGTCGCACTTTAGTTTCATGCCTGGCCCAGAATGAGTCGTTGGAGCCACACCACGCGGACGCGCTTTCTAAAGCGCCAGAACCGCAGGTGTTGATGGTCTTGTAGTCGGCTGCCGTCTCGCCTTGCGAAAATTTCAAGGTAAAGACGGCTGCTCGGTGAAACTGCCACGTTGAGTCAGTAAGGTTGTCCGCTTTGGCGTAGCCGATAGTGTTCGATTGGACCAAGGCAGGCCGAATAAACTCGAAGCCAGCCTGAGTCGCAAGTGCATCGAGATCATCAGGATAGGCGCCGAATTCATTGGCGTATTGTTCTATTGCAGATGAAACGGACGCGACGGTCGCGTAGGCGTTCTCTGTCTTGTAATGCACGTGGTTACCCCAATGGAGGTTTGCCACGTTGGCTGCCATATGAGCCAGCATTAACGAGAGAAATACGATGACCGCCGCGTACATGGGGACTTATTTCACGAACTTGACGGTGCCCGAGGTGCCACCGGATGCAACGTTGTAAGTCAGGTTACCAACCTTGATATCAGCGCCGCCTTTCGTGAGCAATGTCGTACCAGGGCGAATCTTCTGAGCCATCAGAAGGATGACCTCTTCCGGGACATTGGCGATTTCGAGCTCCAGCGGGACCGTTCCACCGCCGGTAATTGTGACCTGCATGTTCGTAGTTCCCGACATAACCCACTGGCCGCTGCTGTCCTCTGAAACCATGGACGACAACGGTTTGATGCCCGATCGGGTGTAAGCCGTGTCGTAGGTATCTTCAACGGAGTCGACGCCACCCTCAAAGATGATCTTCTCGACGGACCCACCACTCACGATGGCTGGGTTCGACGCAACGGCGGTGGTGATACCCGCTTCGTTTGCAAACGCCTGCCAGTTGTTCATGGCAGCGTCGGCCATACGCGGGATGAGTGTGGCCGTCGAACTGGTTTTGTTGCCAGCGATCGTCGGTGTGAGGATCAGGACCAGCACGCCGATGATCCCAATCACGACAACCAATTCGATCATCGTGAAACCTTTTGCGAGCACGGGATTTGCACGCATGCGTTGAGAGAGGGTGTTTGTCATTTGTGATTCTCCGAGTGGATTAAAGGTGATGCAGTTTTAGAAAGACAGAATGATGTTGTTAGATGCTGTGGTCGTATCCGGTGCGGAACCGCTCGACACGCTTTTACGGAATCGAATCGCCCCGTAGTGCGGTGATTCGTCTGCCCCAGCGGTGCCGGTTGCGTCGTAGTCTCTGCAGTATTCGAAACGTCCTCCCCATGCCGTTTTCCCGTATTCCTCCTTTGATAGACCCACCATATCCAAGATGTCCGAGGTATCAAGAGCCATCCAGGAGTAAATGCAGCCCTGATTTGTGCTTGGAGAGCCAACTGCAAGCGATGGACTTGTCGTGCTGTTCGGATAGAAGTTCGTGTCGTCATTACTTGCAGCCACAATCTGCCGGCCCCGGAAATAGGTTTGAAACGCATCCCGAATGCGGTCGGCCCGCTGTGCGGTCATGGCGAGCATTTGCTTTTGGATGCTCAGACTCGATACGTGCACCTCGCCGAAGTCAGGAGCAACGGGCGCCCATGTTTGGTAGTTCGTGCTGGTGAGCTGGCTTGATCCACGTGGCCAAGTTGCCTTGTTGCAGTTGGTGTCTGCGATGGGGCACTGCGTGGAGTAGATCACCCCGTAGTCGTAGGTCAGCGTTGCGACCGGACCGGACTGGGCGTATAGCGGCGCCGATTGCGTCAGCCCAGCCACTCGTTGATAGACCCTGACGTTGCGGGCATTTCGCCCATCGTCATTGACCTCGGAGAGTGACACCTGCTGCTGCTGCAGCAACGCACCCAGCGCCGTGTCGGTCGGATTAAACGGGACCGAGTGTAATGAGCTGGCCGCGTTGGAGTGCGGGGCTGGCAGTGAGCCTGTTGTCGAGATTGTTGCTGCGTACTGCAGGAAGGCTTGCGAAATCGATCGATTGACCAACTTCCCTCGCTCTCGCCATGCCGAGGACTGTGCCGCCACCATATCGCCGAAGATCGGCGCCATGATGAGGCTGATGACGCCGATGATCGTGATCGAAACAACCAACTCGACGAGCGTAAAGCCTTGCTCGCGCATTGATTGGTCGGGGGGGGAGGTCGTACGTGCTGGCATGACGTGTGGTCACTGACGCTTGTTGATGCGGACAACCATGGCGAAGTAGTAGGTGCTGCTCTCCTTACTTGCCTTGATTGTTCCAAGCAGGCCGCCCAGCGTGCCCACGCCGCCACGCGGGTCAGGCAATCCGTTCTCTGTCAGGCTGTCGATGTCCTCCTTTTGGCCGCCGACGATGATGAGGTCGCCGTCTTTGAGCAGGATTTCCCCTGAGTAGGAGAGCCGCGTCAGGATTGGGATCTCGGAGATGTAGGTCTGCGCGCTGTTGCCGACAGAGATCGTCTGAGGTACTTGCTGTGTCCCCGACGACATGACTTGTGAGAGTGAAAGTTGCGTGCGCACCAGGCCCGTCGACATGTCGAGCAAGGGATTGACCCGCAGGATGGTTCCCAGGTCGACCGAATTAAGCTGGTTCTGCGTGCCTACAGCCGTCGATGTCGTGGAGGACGCCACGTCCTGTGAAACGGTGTTGAAGTAGCGAGTCGTGGTCTTTTTGAACTCAGCCGGGACGCCCGAGGTTGTACTGATAATGGGCTTTTGGACCACCGAGTAGCCACCCTGCTCAGCAAGGTAAGCGTTAAAGAGTTGAAGTCCGTCGATGCCGGTGCTTCGAATCCCCAGGATCGGACCCGAAACGGGCATATTCGACGCATTGACGCGGGGCAGTTGATTCTCGCCCATCTCGGGGAACGAGACCGTAACCCCACCCAGCGCGTTATTGGAGATGATCCCCATGTACTTCTTTGACACCCAGCTCGTGAAGCCAGAGATGTCGAGGCCTGCAGAGTTCATGTCACGGTCGGACACGAGAACCATCTGGCCCGTGAAGGTGATCTCGGCGTTGTTCATGTCACGAACACGCTTGAAGTAGGCATCGAGTTCTTCAAGCATCCAGGCCGGCGCCTGAACAGTCACCGCACCCGTGTCTTGATTGATCGTGTAGTTGCCCACACGCCGTGTGGTGTAGGCGCTGACCCCTGCATTGGGCGCTTTTGCTTCCTCGCCAACAGGATTGACGCCTTGGGTCTGGTTCATTCCTGTCACGCCCATCGGAGAGCCCGGCATGCCGGGGATGGGAGGCGGTAAAGGGCTATTGAGGTTGAGGGCTTGATCCTTTTCCTTCTCGCCCTCTTCGCTGCTTTGAGTGCGGTTAGCAGGGACCATCACGGTCAGTCGCGATTTGATCTCGCTCTCAAGCGATTGCCAGAAGCCGGCCTGAGTCTGGACCGAAACGCTCCCTCCGCCTTCGAGCCCGCCCATAGCGCCACCCATTGAGCCGCCCATACCGGTGCTTAGCGTGTTCCCTCCCACCCCCATTCCGCCAGGACTTGATCCGCCGAGCGAGCCCGTCATCATGGGCGATGAGCCCATGCCGCCGGAGTCTCCACTTGCACTGAACGAAGCGGATCGGCGCCCAACGTTGAAGAACCATGAGCGCGAGGCGAGCGGCTTGATATAGACGATCCGTCGCTCATCGTTGACTTCGAAGTCGAGCCCCGTGGTCGAGAGCACGATCTTGAGCATGTTGTACGCGTCCATCGAGGTGATGGAGCCCGCGTAGTGATAGTCATTGAGCGGAAGATCGCTCACGATATTGATGCCGCGCGCAGACAGTATCCCCATGACCTGTGACACCGGGATGGTCTTTGCGGTCGCCTCAAGGGTGATCTTGTCGATTTCCTTGAGCCAATCACCCCTGTTGCGCTCGGTTACCGTGCGCATTGGCATGAACGGTCGATCATGAAGCGTGACTCGCTCCTCCTTCGAGATCATCGATGAGGAGCTGAACGTCGTTGTTGCATCCTTGCGGTTCTCTGTGATGGTTTTCTGTGCGGTTTGAATGCCTGCACAACCGGTGATCGTCACTGCTGCCAGAGCCAGCGGAATGGTCTTGAGATTCACTTAAGCTCCCCGGTTGTAGACGTAGATGACTTTGTTGGTGTTGTAGAGAGCCACGCGGATTGAGATGTCATCCGGGAGCGCATCAAGCAGGTTTGTGATGACCTTTGGCAGCGCGCCAGTGAAGGTTATTCCCGCACGTAGAATGGCGTCTTCAAGATCCGCGTCCCAAACGAGTGTCCAGCCCTCTTGGGCACCCCACGTGAAGATCACTTGCCGCAAGGAGTCTCCCGGACTGATTGTCCAGTTCTGCTCGGTGGGCAGAGGCTCGACCTGCCCGATCGTGATGGGCGTGATGGGCTGTACTGCGGGTTCGTGTGCGGCAGCATGAGCGGGGTTGGACTCCTCGGGGCTCGCATGCTGCTGCTCAACGTTGGCAAGCGCAGCCGGCTCTTTAGGTCCTTGAGCTTGAGGCACTGAAGCGGGAGCAAGTGCGACGGGCTCTGCAGCAAACGGATTCGCTGCAAGAGCCGTTTTAGCAGAGTCATCGGGAAGAGCTGCCCTCGCAACAGGGGGCGGAGCGGGCTCTATGGCTGTCTGCTGTGCTGGCTCGGGCTTGTGGTCGACCGAGGCGACCACTGGTGCAAGGGATTCAGATTGAAGTGAGGGTGTAGCCGCGACGTTAGCTGCTTCCAATTCTCCCTGTGGCACGGCAACCGTCGCACTCTCGGTCACTGTCCTGACAGGACGAGGGGTTAAGGTCAGCCGTTGATGGCTTGCACTGAAATCAACAGAAAGTGACTCAGATATTGCTTGCATCACCTCAGGAAGTGGCGCGTTCTGAAACGTGACACTCAACCGTTGGCGTGCAATGTAGTCACGGAACGGCAGGGCAATCTGAAATTTGTACCCGGTCTGATCTTCGATCGATCTCAAAACCTCGAGCGCCGGCATCTCTTGAGCACTGAGCTTCCCCACAATCACATGGTCAGGGACGCTTGCTGTGGATTGTGCAAACGAATTTGATGCGCAGACCAGCGAAATGCAACCTAGCAAGCCAGCAGCAACTGATCGAATGTGCGTGATAGACCTTTGGCCGCCCGGGCTGTGGGCTCTATGAGTCATCAAGTTGCTCCATCCATTAGAATATTCTTAACATCGCCCTAAGACACGGGGCTAACGACGCCTGTTATGCAACTCACTTGCCAACGTCGCGTCGGTGTTAGAGCAAGACGGGTAACGACAAGCTGTGGTTGCGAGCGGCCATTGCTGAGCCTTGAAACCATTGTTGCGCGTGATCGATGAAACGGACTGCTCGTAAAACACCCGTTTTCAGGGGTTTTATGACGACAACGGACATCAGGCGGCACGCATGCGAGCACGGCACAAAATTTCGCGCGAAAAAAAGGGGCCTTAGGCCCCTGTTCAAAAAACCGACGTTTCTACCAGCGAAGGATCACCGCACCACGCGTACCATCCCCGCCTGGATCCCCGCGAATCGTGGCTGGGTTGGCTGGATCGTATGCGATATCAATCCTGCCACCGCTCCCACCCCCGCCGCCTGAACCATAGACAGCATCAAAGGTCATTACAGCCGGATCCAGGCCGGTACCCCACTCTGGTCCCTTGTCGCCTCCTCCTTGACCACCAGCACAGCTGTTGGTTGGCACATACTGGACAAAGGAAGACTCGATGTAGTGCATGTCACAGATTTTTCCGTGCTCACCATTACCGACCCCGCCAACGCTGACCAAAGTTGCATGCTGGGTACTGTCCCAAAAGGTGGCGGTCTTCACTTCTCTGCCGATCGCCTTTTGAATGCTTCCCGCGACGTTAGCTGCAATGCCGAAGCTGCCTGCTGTTCCACCCCAGCCCGTTGGCGGTTCCCACCACGCCGATCCGGTGTACTGAACCATTTGGCCCCAGTATCCCCGGCCACCGCCTCCCCCGAACAGCCCGTACTGAAACTGACCGTTTCGATACACGGTGAGAGCCGAAGGCTTACCCCATTTGGACCACTCATCATCGATAATCGGTCCTGTCATGTTGCCACGTTTGAAGGCCAGCGTATTTGAGTTCCAGCTACCATCGACCACCGCATCCGTTCCAACGACCATCGCAAGGTGGGCCATGCCATCCTCGAGATAAGGAGAGTCATTAGGGAACTTGCTGCAACCTTTGCCTCCTTCGCCGATGGTGAGTCTGATCTGATCACCTGGCAGTACATTCAGAATAGCTTCCACGTATCCACCGCCACCACCGCCACCACCCCCGGCCCGTTGCCCTTCACCGCGCTCGAGCTCAACAACTGAGTGCTCGACAGGGGTGTGCGTAGTGTTGAAGCTCATGCATGAGCTGTAAATGGTGTAGCTGCAATCCCAGCTCGTGGTGTTTCCGAGCGCGTCGGTCGACGAGCAGGTTTGTGGAACAAAGAGTGTAGGAGCGCACGAATACGATGAAGCGCTGAAGTTGTCATCCGAGCCCGTTGCCTTGACCACGTTTTTAAATTTTGCGGGTTTGTAGTTCAACCGTCCGGGGATTTGTGGGTGTGCGTAACTCGCGCCGCCGCAACCGCCCCCCGCCCCGCCTCCGATTACCTTGGCGTGGATTTTTGTGATGCCAGGGGGAACCGTGATGACGCTGCCGGCGCCAATTGACTCGAAGTAGCCAACAGGGTCGTTGTCGACGAGGTCAGTCTGCGCCGGTTGCGCCGTCGTGATGTCGAAAACACGCGTTGAAGCATATCCGGCCACGTTTCCCCACTTGCCGTCCTTGCACTCCAGCAGACCCGTGACTGAGTCTGGAGTGGTGTTTGCAAAGCGAGCGAGCTTCCCCTCTTCCTCGGGCTGGCAGATCTGGTTGTGGGAACGAACCCCGACAATCTGGACTTCTCGCGCATCTTCTATCCGGTTACCACCAAGGTTCAGGTCCGTTTTCATGGCACCACTGCCGCTCAATGCGATGCGCTCTCCCTGATCGTTGGCTAGGATTTCCGACTTCATAGCGAGCGTGCCAGGCCGGAGCGTCGCAATCATGGCCGGAGGCAGTGCCAAGCTTTGAAGCCTGAGCCACCAACCAAGCCCACGACCTGTTGCCGCAGTTGAAGTGGGGCCGAAGATAGCCAGCTCACCGAGGACACCGTTAAAGCCTGCGGCAATATCGTTAGTCGTAGCTTCTCGGATGATGCCTATGGCACCGCCGCCAGCCTCCATGATCGCGCCTGCCCTTGCCCAATCGGGTTCTTCGCTGGTATCGGTCGTCTGAATTGGCTCACTTCCGACCACCACCGCAGTGATCTTACGGTTACCGCGCGCCCCCTCCCGATGGAGAATCAACCGGTAGTTGCCTCCGGGAAGCGCGGCCGTATCGAATCCGGCAGGGACGTAACCAGCCCTATCGAGCAACGCAAAGGGGTACTCCGCCACATTGTCGGCAAGTAACGAAGCGCCAACAGGCGCGATGGCTGTGCAGCTTGGATGGTTACCCGCCGTAGCTGTCCGCAGAGGCTCACTTGCACTGAACAGGCGCGGCACCTCAAGCTTGATGAGCGCATCACGTGAGCCGTTCGGATCGAAGCCGTAAATCGCGTCACACAGCTCTCCGGTTGTGATTTCATCGGCAAGAATCGCCACGTTGTCTTTGGCAAACCTTGCTACGGATTCGTTTATTTTCGCAAGCTCAACGCCAGCAACCCTGTACTTGCTGTAGATGTCCGCTTCGTCGCTAAGCGCGAGCTTATAGGTCAGCGCGGTCAACGAACTCATGATTACAAGTCCCAGCATGATCTCGGGGATCGAGTATCCAAGGTTCACGCGACGCAGACCGCCGTGAGTAGCCTTTGATTTCACCAATTTTCCTCCTGGCATCACCACTCCAAACTCACACGGCCGCCACCGCCATCGCCACCGATGGTGTAGCCACCAATCGGCTCGAAAATGCAGCCACCGCCACCGCCGCCTGACGAAAATACAAGGCCGTTATCGCCTGCGTTATCAGCGGAACCGAATGCGTCACCCCCTCGTCCGCCGTGGCTACCCCCACCTTTGCCGCCTGTGCACCGATAGTTGTGTGACCAGTTTTCAGTTTTGATACCTTTGATCCAGTTCCCTTGAAGCAGATCACCAGTAAGCCCGTTCGAGTTATTCCCAGTCAGACTTAGGATCGAACCCCAGTCGCTGTTCCATGAGTTCGAGAACGGAGTAACCGTGGTCCCTGACGGGTGGTGGGTGACGGCAAACATGCCGTCTCCTCCGTAGCCGCCTTCCCCTTGAAACCAGCCGCAGTTGTTCAAGTAGGTTCCGGTATTTGGGAAATATTCGCCGCACCATGCCGTTGCGCCATTTCTGCCAGCCCCCCCGCCAAGGATGGTGATCGACAGAAAGGGGGATCCGTCACGCATGATCAGAATCGCTGAGGGCTGTCCTTCCTTTTCGTTGTCGACCGCATCAACATATCTACCGATCTGGTTGGCGCGCTTCACAACACCCGGTGTAGATCGCGGTTCAAGCATTGGGTGAGTTGAGCAGCCCTTTCCCCCTGCTCCAGCGAACGCACGAATCTCATCACCGCCCTTCACGTTGAGCAGAAACACCCCTTTTCCGCCAGCTCCGCCACCGCCGCCGCCAGCTGAGAACGAATGGCCGTTCATCGTCCGGTATCGCATCAAGTTGGTGTACACCGGGTCGTTGGTCATAGAACTCGAGCAACCTCCTCCACCGTAGTAAGGCCACAGACAGCTCCCTGTTAGGGTATCGAATGAGCCTGTCTCAACATCCTCGAAGTAAATCTCGGGGGGGACGTAATAGCGGGCGTACTTGGTAATGGGGGCGCCAGAGAATCCGCTTGGTGGCACGACAGGGTACGTCGACATCCCGCAACCACCACCACCGCCTGCGCCCTCGATCGTGACCTTGATTTTCGAGATTCCCTCCGGAATGGTGGTAACGCCCGATGGTGTTGATGTAACGCCCGAATAGGTGGCTACGGCGTCAAACGTCATCGATCCGCGAAGCCCCGTTATGGCTTGCCACTCTCCGTTTGCACACTCGATCAGGCGGGTCACGGATGTCGACGGGGACAATTCACCGGCCATGCGGGCAATCTGCCCTGCTTCTGCAGGGGAGCACGGATCGCCATGGCGCCGTTGACCGATGATCTGCAGGCTTTCAATGTTTTCGACTCCGAATCCACCCATCTTCAAGTTCCCGCCCATCGGGTTGGCGGAGGTGGAGCTCAGTTCTGCGCGCAATTCATGCTCTCTGGTACTAAACCGGGCAACAAGAGCACCCTGCTCGAATGCGGCAGGAACGAAGCCAGCATTGAATCCGTACGCGTTAAGCTGGTTCCACCAAAGGGGACGAGAAGATCCAAAGCTGGTCGATGAAAACACCGCCAGTTCACCGGTAGCGGGAAAGCCATGAGTGACATCGTTGGGTAGTGATGTGCGTACGACGCCGGCGTTTGCTCCTGCAGCATGAAGCGCCGTCCCGATATCTACCCACGAGATGTCGCCACCATCTGTAAGTCGGGCGACAGGCTCCGATGCGACCACAAGGCCCTCTAGGTCGTAGCGATCGACACTCCCAACACGACGCATCAAGATGCGATAGGAGGCGCCGTTTTCATCGACCAGTGGGAAGGATGGCGGCAGATACCCGGTCGCTTGAAGGGTCGAAATCGGCACCTCTGCAATCCCGTCTCCAACGCTCGATGCAATGACCGGGGCGATGGCTATGGCACAGGCAGGATCATTCCCCGCGGTCCCGGATTTGACCGGCTCTGCGATGCTACCGATACGGGGGAGGTTCTGTTTCCATGCAGGACTAGGGACCGCACCACCAAAGCCGGCGATCTCGTCACACACTTCTCCGGTGCTGAGATGGTCGGTCAAGATGGGTTTCTGTTCGACCGCGAATCTTGCCACGGACTCGGTGAGCGTCTTCAGATGGGTTCCAATACGGATGGCGCGCTCATCGGTTTCGACACTGTTGTTCCACTTGATGATCGCGAACGTTGCACTCGAGAGGATCACCCCCGCGAGCATGATCTCAACAAGAAAGTTGCCATGTTGTTGCTTGCGCTTGGTCACACCCATCGTCGTGCCTAGACCTTGTGAAATGTGCGGTTTGCTGGGGTTGGGCATTTTGATCACCACTCCAGGAACACTGCGCCGCCCGACCCTGCACCACCGGGATGGCAGGTTCGGTCTTCATAGAACGATCTATCGAGCGGGCCACCCCATCCACCGCCGCCGCCGCTTCCGTATGCGTTCGCAGGGGCGCTATAGCCAACACCTGCAGTTGAGCTGCCGAGGCCGCCTGACGAACCGCCCCCGTCGCCACCACGCGTGGTGAGTTCAGAAAGGTTTGACAGGGGAACAATGCCGACGCCTTGCCGTCCTGGCTGGCCGCGTTTGGTTGAGTTGATCGCGGCAACTTCACCGAAGTCGGCGTTCCAAATCGATGCGAACGTGTTACTTGTGCAGGAGGTGCTCGAAGCGTTGTAAATGCAGGGCGCTGCAGAGCGGCCGGAGGAGCCAACGATCCATATGTTTGGTCCGTCAGGTGCCCATCCAAGACGATGGAGTTCAGCTCCTGACACGCCGCCATGGAGGCCACCGTTGGCCACCATGCCAACGATCAGAGAGCCATTGCGCCAGTGTTCGACATAAGAGGGTTTGCCGAGGGCTCTGACCTGAGCCAGCGCGGCAGCATTTGAGTAGTACGGTGCGTCAGCATCACCGTTATGGGGCGAGTCCCAGATGCAGCTGGTAAAGGGCAGTCCTCCCGCGCCCACATGAATCCTGAGCTCATCGCCGGGCAGGACGTTCAGGGATGCCTGAAACTCGGAGCCACCCCCGCCGCCGCCGCCGCCGGCTCGAACACCGTAATTCGAAATCTGACCGTTCCAGGGCGCATCCACCCCTTCGTGAGGCAGGAATTCGTAGAGGTCGGTGTAGATGGGGTCATGTACTTCGTTGCTCATTGCCCCGGTGGCCCCATCCACCACCACGCTGTCGAGACGGCCAGTTCGATGGGATGTGCCTAGATCTGGCGGAGGGGTGAGCTTGGTCCCGATGCGTGAAGGCAGGTAAGGCCCCATGTTGGTGACGCCCATGCCGGGAATAAAGTACGACGGGCCACCGCTACCTCCAGCCCCGCCCCCGCCGATCAGCTTGACGTTGATTCGGGTGACAGCGGGCGGGACGATGAACGGGTAATAGGCGTTCGCACCGCGCACCGTGAGGAAGTGGGTTGCGGCAGTGTTCAGCCATAGGTCACGCAATCCGAGCTGGTTAATCCATGTCAGCGGTTGGTCGAAGACAGCCCCCCCGCGTATCCCGAGGGGGTTCTGCCATTCCCCTTGTGTGCACTCAAGCAGGCTTGTCAGGCCCCCGCTCGCTGTCCGAACGCGCCGCAGAGTTCCTTCGTCGTCTGCAGAACAAAGTTGCCCTTCCTCTGCGGTCTCGATGATCTCGAGGGTTGAGACGTTCTCGATCTCACGACCTGCCAAGTCAAGATCGCCCCGCATAGGGGTAGTGCCGTCAAGTCGAAGCTCGGCTGTCCAGTAAGACGACCACGTACCAGCACGAACGGCCAAGAGCCCTTCTCGAAGGTTGAGTGCTGTGATCGATGCAGGGGTGAAACCCATCGCACTCAGCTGTGTGCCCCACGTGGCCTCACGGATTCCGTTCCGGACAACGAAGGGTCCGTTCGCGCGTAGGTTGGGCGCGGTGCCGACGATCGAGCCCGCATACTCAGGACCTATCAGATCGATAAGCCGCCCGACCTCGGTGAAGTTCTCCGCTGCGGTACCGGCATCAATCAGGTTGCGGCGAATAATTAGGCCGTTGATATGTCGCGTGTTGGTGTCAGTCGGGTCGATGACGCGGTGAAGAAATATCCTGTAGTCGCCACCGTGAATGTCCGTGCTGGAAAATGCAGATGGGAGGTACTGCGCATCAATCAGTTGGCTCAGTGGGAGAACAGCCAGGTTGTCGGCCGTCAGCGTGGCACTGACTGGAGCCGTTGCACTACCCGAACACGCTGGCGTAACCCCGACTGATCCAGGCTGAACGGGTAGCGCTGCGCTACCGATACGCGGTACGTTCAGCTTCCAGGCAGGCATAGGGGCGTTGTTCGGTATCCCTGCCACCAGATCACACACGTCTCCCGTGCGGATCTGGTCTGCGAGAATCGACTGGTTATCCGCGATGTAGGCGTCGAGCGCATTGCGGAGCGCTATCACGTACTCAGACTGAGCTTCGGTCTTGAGATCCTCGCCCTTCTTCATCACTGCAGTGGTGCTAAAGAGAATGGCGCCAGCCACCAAGCCACTCACCACCATCGCATTGAGGATGAAGATGTAGCCCTTCTGGCGTCCCTTGGACCGAAGCGCAGTCTGCATAGGGTTACCTCAAAGTGCCGAGAAGCGGGTTTCCGAAGAAAGCCCCGAGATGTTGTTGTTGAGGATTGCCCCGCGAACCTTGTCAGATGCCTCGATAATGGTCATTGCAAGGTGCTCACCTTCAAGCGACTGATGAAGCACGGCGCGCAAGGTTTCGGCCATGTTGTAACTGGCCGAGCTGTCGACGAGCAGCGCGAGGTCAAGCATGCGCTTCAGTCCCGCGATTGCAGAGCCACCGTGTATTGTTGCGATCACAAGGTGACCGCAAAGGGCCATCTTCAAAAGATGATTCGCTTCAACGGATTCGCGAATTTCTCCGAAGAAGAGGATCGACTTCACCCGCGACGGGAAGCAGCGCAGCGCATCAACCAAGGCGTAGTCGGACTTGCCGTCTGCGTCCATCTGTTCGCAGAAGCCCCGTCCGTGAAACCCCTGAATGCTGTATTCGGGGGGGTCTTCGATCGTCAGGCAATAGCCCCCAAACTTTTCCAAGCGGGCCGTGACCGTGGCCGCTGCGGTTGTGGTCTTACCCTGGCCAGGCTGCCCGCAAATCAGAACTAGCCCACCTTTGCTCAGGCCTGGGGAGAGTAGGTAATCGACGATTTCCTTGCGCATACCCATCTCCATGATGTTCATAGTCCGGGAGGGGATAGCGCGAACCGCGTACTGTCCTGCGGCAATTCTCTGGGCGCGGAAAATGTAGCGACCGACCTTCAGCTTGAATCTCGGATCCCCGGACTCCTCGCCATTGCGGATGAGTTCGCCCTTCAGATTGTCGAGGATGGCGAGTTCAGAGGCATCCAGTTCGCTATATCGACGCGGGCCAGGGAATGCAACCGAACTTTGGATATCGTGGGTAAAGACGTGGAAGTCTGTGATGTTATCGAGGCTCACCGAGAGGGTCTCCGCTCAAAGAAACAGGGAACCCGAAGCACAGCTGCTCTGAGGAGGCCCATGTATCTGGCTCTCGTGAGCATCGACGTTCCAGTGCTTGAGGTTCCCTGCAAAGAACGGCCAGCAAGAGCTGGCCGAAAAGGGCTTTACTGGCCAATGAAGTTGATGTCGACCCGCTCAGCAGCTGAGCACTGCGTGACGGCCGTGTTTTGGTCGTACGCGGTTGCGGTGGTCTTGATGTCGGTGCCTGCGACATTGACTGTCGAGAAAGCCGACTGAACGCCCGAAACGAAGTCCAGGCAGGCAGATGCCGGAACGTTCGTATAGGCGATCTGGAAAGCTGTCTGACCCGCCGCACCCGAAGGGTCGGTAGCCGAAACCGTGACACTGCCGCCCCACAGGTTGATCAGGTTGGTGCCGTCACCTGCATCCATCTTTTCAGGGACTGCTTTACGGGTGATGAGTACAGCGTTCGTGAGCGCGCTGAAGTCCGATGACGATCGCCACGCTTTGCGGATCGAGGCCGCGATGCCGTTGACGTTCGAGATTTCGTTTTCAGTCTGCGCTGACTCGGATGCTTGCTTGAAGATGAAGTAGATCGGAACGGACAGCATGCCGATGATCACCAGCGCGAGCATGAGCTCGATCATCGAAAAACCTTTTTGCTTGCGGTTTTTCTGGGGGGCGTGCTGTTTCAGGGAAAGGGTCTGGACTTGCATGGGATGGGCTCCTGTGTGGCCATTTAACTTGAAATTTGAATTGAAACTAAATGCAGTCACCTGATGGTGCGGCTATCTGATGGATGGCAACTGCCTAACTCCATACTCGATGCGGACGTATCCTTGGTTAGCTGCCCTCCCGGCTAACGCGCTCTTGTCACTGAGTGCAAGTTTATAACGAGTGAAAGCAAATGCAAGCTGTGATGCAATCAATGCGATGTGGCAACGGCCTTACGTTGCTCTTGTGCGGCGTTGAAGCTAGTGAGCAGGAACGACGAGAAGATCCAAAACACGAACATACCCACGAGAAATATGATGACGAACTTGAGGACGCTCGATTTCGCCCGCACCGAGGAGATGGCCTTGTTCAGGCTGTCGTCACCGAGCGACTGCATCACTTGGTCCATACCGTTTGATGCTCCCACGTCGATGATGTCACCCGCGGTCTCCTTGTCGAGCAACCCAACGTCGATGGCCTCGGCTTCGGACATACCCGAGGCTTTTTTTGTCTGAATGGCATGAATGAAGCGCTTCACATACGGCGACGATGTCTTGCTGAACTCTCGTAAGGCGGTATCCATGTCCTTGCCTTGCTTAAGCAAGCCTGCAATACCGTTCATGAACGATGCGGCCTGAATTACTCGATAGATCGACCATGGCGGGATGTAGTCCAGCATGCGCCGGCTCTCGCCGGTCAGGTTGGGCATCGACCACGAGATGAAGAAGTAGGCTGCAACGAGGACGCCCGCAATGGCCCACCAGAAGTGGTAGATGAATCCCGTCAGGCCGTACAAAGTGCGAGCAAAGCCAGGCCATTTCTCGAGCGCGGACATCTCGAGCAGCATGGGACCAAGACCCAGCCGGAAACCCATGAGCAAGACGACCAACAACGCAACCGAAAATAGCGGCATGCCGATCGCTGCAAAGATTTCCTTCTTAATTGCCTGCGAAGTCACTGCAAGCTTTTCCGCTTCCGTGAAACCCGTTGCGAGATCGTTAGAGGCCTCGCCTGCGGTGATCAGCGTCAGTTCAGCTTCGGGAATCCATCCTCGCGCAACGCTCATGCTCATACCATGGCGCGCACCCAATGCGATCCACTCTCCTGTCATTAGAGCGAGGCTGTCCTTGCTGTTTTTGTAGCGCTTGTTGATGATCTGGATGCTTCGGTCCAGCGAAAGTCCGTCCTTGGCGAACTGGATCATCTTCCGGTAGAAACGGATGCGCCGGTCAATGTTGAAGCGGGATTTTGCAAGCGAGCGTTGAAAAGACATCAGATATCCAACCCACGAAGATAAACACCCTTACCGAACGCGTCTTCGAGCTCCATCGGGGAAACAATCCCAGCCTTCATCTTGGCGACGGCGGTACCGAGCGCCGACTTGGCGATACCGGTGTCTCCTCGCCAGTAACGCATCATTCCGTACTCGTCTTCGCTTCGGAAAAATTCCAGCATCTTGTAGTCGGGCTGGATCACTTCGGCTGCGACGGTACGACCAGAAATAGTCCTTCCCTTGCAGTGCTCGCAGCCCGACCCGTTCGCACGAATGCCATCGATGTCGCTCTCAGTTACGCGCAGGATCCGCTGCAATAGCCCCTTATCCTCGAAGGACGGGTGTTCCTTCCATGGGATTGAACAGTGTGTGCAGAGGGTCTGGACGAGCTTTTGATAGACCATGGCAACCCAAAAATCGGGCGAGCTCATGACCGACCGGTCAATCCCCAAGTCCGCAAAGCGGGCTGGGATCTTGATTGCCGAACTCGTATGTACCGTTGTGAGCACCGCGTGACCTGACATGATCATGCGCTGCAACAACTGTGAAGACTCTTCGTCGCGAACCTCACCGACCATGATGTAGTCCGGGTCGGCACGCATGGCCGCGCGCATCGCATTGGCAAAGGGGTTACCCACTTGCCCCTTGAGTCCCCGTTGAACGGGAATCTGGGTCGAACCCAGGATCAGGTATTCGGCAGGGTCTTCGACGGTGAAGATTTTCTTTCTGCCCTCAGACTCAGCGATGATTCCGCGCAGTAGCGCATCAAGCGACGTGGACTTTCCGGAGCCCGTCACCCCCGCGAACACGGTTGCGCCGCTTGGCGAGGTTTTAGCGGTCTCAAGAATTTCGATCTGTTCTTTCGTATAGCCCAGCGTCTCGAGCGTGGCACGTGCTGCACCAGAAGCTGACATGGGAAGCACACGCATCACCGCATCCTGCCCCTCGCCGCCGATGGTGAATGCAGGGGTGGTTTGTGCGCGCAGCTTCACAGCAATGCCAGCGATCTTGCGCGTGATCGAGGCCTGCTGCATTTCGTTGATGTTGAAGGTCTGTGGCTTACTGCCCTCGTCGCCAAGAACGGTCAGCGCAACGCGCATGACGTTCTCAGCCGTCTCGTTGTCAAGTTCGCGGACGAGTTGCAGATCACCAAAGATCCGCATCTTGATGCTGGTGATGGTGTCTCTGCGCTCAAAGTGAATGTCCGAAGCCCGCTCGTTCAGAGCAAATTCCAGCAACTCGTCAAACATCGCGATCGAGTCGGACTCGCCTCGCGTTTTTGAAATTTCAAGCGCTTTGCGTTCTGACGAGATCATTGCAGAAATGATCTCGTCAGGCGCAACGTAGGTCTTGCTGATCGTGTAGCCAGCCCGCTGCACGAGGTTCTTGAGCTGGAACATCTCGATCCCGGTCAGGGATCCTTTTGAGCACAGCTGAAAGCACTGCTTATCGGATGTTTCGAGGAATACGATCTCTTTCGTTACATCCAGGCCAGGCAGAATGTTATTCAAGATGCGATGAAAGGATGGGATTTCCTCTGTGCGACGAATCTCCGGGATTGCTTTGGAGATCGTCTGTGCGTCCAAAGGCGCACCCCCGATTTTCCCGCGAATTGCGTTCAGTACCGAACTCATAACAAACCTCTGTTAGCGGGTAGGCATGCCAACCGGGGGCAGTGCCATGGAACTGCGCGTAGGTACGCCAGTTACCGCACTTCGGTCGTCGGAGCCACCGAGACTGAATCGGATGGTTCTGGACTTGCCGTCCCGGTAGGAAACGGTGATGCCCTGCTTGGTGATGCGGGTCACTTTCCCACCGTCTGCGATCTCGTCACCCTCAGAGACCGTGAGCTGATCGCCCTGGTCGATGATGTCGGCCGACATCTCTCCGGGCTCTCCGTAGACAGCGCGTATGCGTACGGTGCTGTAGGTAGGTCCAGTGGAAAGGGCTGGCTGCACGATGACGGGGGCCTCAGGTTTCTCTGCGGCCTTTTTCTTGCCTGCAAGAATGTCCTCAAGACTCTGGGCATTTGCGACGCCAGCGCACAGGGCAAGTGTGACGACGAGGAGCTTATTTCTGAAATACATACTCACCTCTTAGTTTCCAGTTCACTTTCCCGCCTGCAGCCGACATCTCGAACGCGAGTGGCTGGAAGGACTGCTTAACTCCGATGTCGTGGAGTTTTGTCGTGACGGGAGCCAGGAGTTCGAACTCACCGGCTGAGATTTCGAAGGTTCCAGTCAGGTACTTTCCCGACTGATGCTGCGCAGGAACAGTGGCCGCAGCTTTACCACCGACGGTATTGACGATCTGGAATGCACTGATGATTTCTCGATGCAAGCGGTTGTCCAGCTTTGCGATCTGCGCATCGATCTTGTCGGTTGAGTAGGCAACCCGAGGGCGCTCCCAACGACTATTTGCAATCCGAACCTCCGCGACGTCGAGCCGATTGAGGCGACCATCGGCTTCGGGGAAATCCTTCAGCGTGCCGTCGTTACGGTCGTAGACCAGAACGCAGTGGTTGATCGTGCATTCGGCTTTGCGCAGATCCCAGCCCTCGCGGTGAAGGGGGACGGCCTGGATTGATTTGAGCCAAGCGTCGACCGCCTCCCTGATGCCGACTGCGTTAATTTTGGAGGCGAGCTGACTCATCATGACCCGCTGCTGCTCGATCTGAGTCTGACGCTTTCGAGCGGCAGCGTTTGCAGCCTCGACAGCGGCGCGCGCCTGAATCTCCCGCTTGATCGTGTTCTGGTAGAAGGCGTTCCCGAGAAAACCCACCACCATCACCGTTGCCATGCCAACCACGAGGCCTACGATCTTGCGGTTGTACTTGATGATCTGGTGTGGCTTGGCGTTCTTGAACGCAGTCTTGCCCACCTTCTGGATACGCTGCGCAAAGCTGCCTTCTTCCAAGACAGTAAAGCCGTACGCCTCATACTCTGCGATCCGGGCAGCGGCCTCATCACCAAGAACAACGTCCGTGGTTGCGACGGGAATCTGGAACTGAATGGCACACAACCACCACAGTCCATCGCCGACACTCTCAACGAACAGGACGCGCTCTTGGTCCTCGCAGATGTTCGATGCGATCGCGGCCGCAACCATGGGCTTCGATTTCTTTGCGATCGAAGCCTGATCTGCCAAGCCAACAGCTATCGAGAACTCATGAGAGAGCACCACCCCGAACGGCTTGGGGATACTGGCAAGGATCTCGGTGCGCTTTTGCTCCTTGTTATCCTCGGGCGAAACCTGCTCGGTATGCCATGACAGCCCGACCAGAAGAGGGTGATCAACGCCTTCGATCTTCACCTCTGTCAGGATGTGCGACGTGGCTTGGTCGACCCTCAGTTCTTCGGTGTTCATCACCTTAGCCACCCATGATGACCGGGGTAATCATGATGACCAGCGACTCCTTGTTGCTCTTCCCCGCGAACGAGCCAAGCAAATCAGGCATACCCTTGGTCAGATCGCGCTTGTCGTATTGACCGAGTTCGCGCTCGAAACCGGAGAGCACCAGTGTGCTACCAGGCTTGAGTGCAACCCTCTGAAGGAACTGGGTGCTGGAGGTTTCAGGAGTTTGAATCTGCTGTGCCGTTTCACCCGCCCCGGTTCCCACAGAGTTCAGGCGGTCGAGCGTGGAAATGTCGACGGAGAACTGAAGGAACATCTGGTTATCGATCGTGACCGACGGCAGCAGATTGAGCATGAAGCCGGTTGTGACCTCCCCTGCTTCAAGACCAGGCATACCTGCACCCGAGAGCGACCCACCGGTTGCAGGCGTGGTCTTTGCGAGGTAGCTCGTCTGATTTGTGATGGCCAGTGGCACTGGCTGCCGGTTCAGTGTCACGACGGATGAGGTCGTCACCATGCGGGTCTTGCCGACCTGATCAAGCGCCTTGATCATCGCGCTCGAACCTGTCATCCGTTGGGTCGTACTGCGATCATTGGTGATCGGCGCAAGAATCTGAACCCCAGTCGTTCCCGAAATAGCAGTCGCAAGCGAAGAAGGCGAGCTGATGCCCACTGTCCATTGCGGGACTAGATCATTGAGCTTGCTATATACAAGGTTCCAGTCGATGCCCGCTTCCTGATTGTTGTTAGACGTGACCGATACAATCTCGACCCGAAGGGCGATCTGTTTGGACATCATCGAGTTCTCTTTGCGGATGTAGTCCTCCACCTGATCAACGATGTTCTTCGCGTCGGTCACAGTTACCGCGCCGGTCGACTGCGAAATCGAATACTTCCCCGCCTGTGACAACATGGTTGAGATCGTCTCCTCGAGGGACTCCCAAACAGAGAAGTCGGCCTCCATCGAGACGTTCGAGGACGAGGAGAAGTTACCGCTGGTACCACCCGACTTCTCAATCGCGCTTTCGAAGGTGGTTGAACCCGGGTTGGCAAACACGGGAATCGTGCGTGTCACGAGACGGTAGATGTTGATCTTGCCGTCCTTGTGCTCCCAGTTGAGTGCAAAGCGCGTGGTCACCAAATCGAGAAGGCCAACCAGCGTTCCGGTGTAATTCAACTCCATCTCAGAGACGTACTTCTCGGCTTGCTCGTCGAAGTTCGCCATCCCCGGCAGCGGGGGCAAAGAACCGAGGGCGCCACCTGGAATCGGGGGCGGAATTCGGGCGTTGCCCGCGTTGAGCGCCTGCAGACTCACTGGGTCGTTCGCAGCTTGACGGCCGCCACCTGACACAGTGGTGTTGCCGGTTCGCTGCTGGCGCGATTGGGTCCCCATGTTTGACGAAGTGCCCTTGATGAACGAGGACAAGGGCATGAAAACGTCTGGAGCGAGCGAGACCGGCACTCCGGTCATTCGTGTGATCTGGTTAGCGATCACAGAGACACTCACTTTGCCGTCGAAGCGCATCTGCACTTCCTTGGAAAATACGGGAGGCAGGCGATAGCGCGGATCAACCCCCGTATTTACTTGGGCGAGATAGATTTCGTTGCTAATTTTGACCGGGCTGTTCTCGGCAGACCGCTTGATATCTTCTGTACGGATGATCTGGCGGGCTTGCTGAGTAATTACAGAGCCCGAATCCCGCGCCGAGGTGTCGATTTCTTGCTTGATCTCGAAATTGCTGCAACCAGTCACGAGCAGGCCCATCAGGCCGACCGAAAGTGCAATAGTCTTTTTGCGCACGGCTTACTCCTCGCGATAAACGCGAACGACGTTGTTTCGGTAGAAGGTGGCACGGATGATGGTGTTGCCACTTGAATTGACGGCACGGATGACTTGCTCGACCGCATCCTTGAAGGAGCCGTCCAGGGTGGCGCCGGCGTTAATCATGTAATCGGTCTCAGCTTCCCATGCGATCTGCCAGTTCATTGCCGAGCCCCATCGTGCGAGCGTGTCGCGCATGCTCTCGCCCGCGTAAATCTCCCATTGGCGCTGACCGAGGTCATCAAGGTGTCCCTCAAGCGCATTCTTGGTGACCGTTGGCATGGAGCGTTCGATACTGACGGAACGGGAATCCCAATCGATGTGAGCGGTCAGCTGCGCCTGCAACAAGACTTCGTTCAGAACCGTGCGCCATGCTCGGCCGCCCTGCCAACTTACCGGCACTGACAAGCTCACATCGCTCGGGGTCAGGATTTGGAATTCCTGCGGGATCACCGCAGTGAGTGCGACACCAACCGGGATCGAGACTCCCTGGCCACGCACATCAGGGATTTCGACAGGCGCACTCCCGCGTTCCACGATCACACGAGGGTTCGCGATTGACGCGTTAACATGCTCGAGCGCAGCGGCGCTGACTTTGGGTGAGCCCGCTTTGTTGAGCGTGGGCACCGCCGAGCGAAGATCGTTGAGTGAATCGGTACGGCCCAGCACTGAGCCTGTGGTCGTGTTGACTGCGCTTACAGTGCGGCCGGCAACGTCAGCGTCGTTGATCTCTTCGTTGGAGATGACGACGACCTTCGAGTCAGCATCAATCAACGCCGAGACGCCGGACTCGGCGGCAATCATGTCACGAAGAACCTGCGCCCAGTCCTTACCACCCCGCCAACTGACCTTACGGTTGCCGACTTGTTGGTCTCCGAGCAACCGGACTTGGTAACCAGAAGGGGTGATCTGACGAACAGCGTCAATCAGATTCAGGTCCTGTGCAAAGCCATGGATCACCTTGCTCTCGACGGCCCCTAGAATCTTCACTCGTGTGTTCGAGGAGAACGGATTTGCGCTTGATTCATCGATAAAGGCTGCATTGGCTGCAGTAGCAAGTCCGATGCTCAGCAACGACATGGCAAGGATTTTCTTCAAAGGGCACCTCATTACTTGTTCGAATATCTGAGCACGATTTCTTTGTCGCGCAAGACCAGAGCCGCATTGCCGGGGATGGCCTCGCCAATCTTTGCAAGTCCTTCGCGGTATGGCGACATTGCAAAATTTGCAGTGATGGGCATTGCAGTCGGGTCACCTTCAACGATGAAGGCCAGCCTCATTTCCTTGGCCACGCGCTCTCCCACCAACGTCAGGTCGTCGCCGCTTGCGAAAACAGAGAGCTTTCCGTCCTCAAAGGCCACAATCGGTCCCTTGGAGGAGCACGGGAAAGTCTTCTTGAACTCGAAATCCACGGAATACATGCCCGGCAGCATGCTGTGACCGCCGTTCGTAATTTGATCCTTGGTGAGCCCTGCTTCGAGCATCGCTTTTCCGATACTCACCCCACGCTGTGTGCGGACCGCGTTGGAATCATCAGACGAGGTCAGGATAGACACACGCTGCAGACCCGACTTGGAAGCCTCAGCCTGAAGGCGACCAATCGTTGCGCTTGAAAGGCTCGATCCACCGCTGGGGAACTCGATGGCGACCGTTGAGGTGGAGATGACGGTCGGTGGCTCACACCCATTGCTGGAACTCGATGCCACGCTGGCAAACGGGTTCGTCTTGACGTCGCTCGCCACTGATGCGTGCTGCACAGGCGCACCCTGGGCGGGCTGCACTGTGGCCGATTGAACATAAGCAACGCTTGCTTGCTGCTGATGGACGCGCCCCTGCCCTGCTTCTTGGCTTGGAGGTGTGCCAATCCCGACATACTGGATGGTGATTGTCTGGCGCTTGCTGTCTCTTAGGCTGAACTCAGAGGGCAAACCTTTGATAACCAAGTAGGGCCCCTGCTGGGAGCTTTGTGCCCCCACCGTCGTCATCGGGCCAGAGCCTGGTGCAAGCTGAATGTAGGTATCAGCCCCATCATTAAAAATAAGGGATGGTTTCAGGGACGCCTTCCCCATGACGTTGTATGAGAAGTCGAAGGGGGCGTTTTGCTGCGCGAACGCGGCGCCTGCCGTCATAACGACTGCGCTCAATATCGCTACTCGAAGGGGTGAGATCAAAGGTGTCATCTTGTTCGGGTCCGTTTCCTTATTTTCAATGCCGTGAGCAAAACGCCTGTGCTCATAAAACAGCCGATTTCGGGTTTTTTCACGGGATGTACGCCGGGATTGCGATGTCCTTGTTCACAACGACGTTGAGCTTCATGCCCTTGTCGATCGTGATGGTCGGCGCGATCACCCGGTTTCGGTCCAGGATCGTGCGTGAGATGTCTTGCAAGATTTCACCCGTGATCGAGCGCGCTTCCTCTGCGGAACTGTTGTTGATCACGACGGTGCTCGGACTGTTTTTATCGAACGCCCAGGAGATGGCCGCGATCATGAAACTGGAGCTGAACATCCTCCAGAAGTGGTTATTGACGTCACCTTCAAGCCCTGATGCCCCCATCTGATCGGCTGCTTGCATCCCTGCCAGATTGACGGATGTCCCGTTCGGCAGGATCAACCGCTGGAATGCGGCCATGACGCGCTCTTGGCCGATGTTGACGTTGCTGTTGTACTGCCCAACCAGTCGTGAGCCCTTGGGGATAAGGAGGCTCTTTCCCTTGACCGAGTCATACACATCCATCGAAACCAGCGCCTGGATCTGGCCAGGCAGATCCGAGTTGATCTCCGAAACCAGAACAGTCGGGATCACGACGCCTTGATGGATGACGGGCCCCATCGTCGCGGGCACTAGGCCGATTGTCTCGGGTGGGCGAGTCTGGCGTTGCGCATCCCGAAGCCATGCCTCATTGGAGTTGAGCGAGCCTTGGTTCCGACTTACTCGGGGTTGCCCTTCATCAGAGGTGGCTTGGGGCGCAGTCGAGACCTTCATAATCTCGTCTTGCCTGCGCTGTGACTGCTCGCGGATTTGTTCCGCTTGCCGTCGCATCTGGGCTAGTCTCGAGTCCTCTTCAGGCGATCCAGGCCGTATGTCTCCAGGTCCTCGCGCTGCAATCCCCCGGGCCGAAGCGCTGCCCTGGATGGCGATAATTTGTGAGGCTCGAATCTGCTCCTGTCTCAGCCGCTCTTTGTCGATCTCAGGCGACGGACGGCTGTTTGGAATGGGTGGCAGACTCGGCTGCGCGATGGGCATGGGTGGGACTTCAGCCTTCGGGACAACGACAGGACGAGCTGCTAAACGGCGCTGCCGCTCCAGCTCGTCTTCGAGGAGACCCGATGGCGCCTGAAATCCGACCTGTGAGGCGTCCTTGATCGAAGCCTCAGAAGGGCCGGGTGTAGCCGGCGCTATCTGGGCCTCTTCCTGCTGCGCTTGTATCAGCAACGCCGCGGACAGAACAACCAGCACTGCCCCGGGGATCACCAGATGCAAGTTCTTGGCGATCCGAGCGCCAAGACTGGGGCGTGTTGGCTCAGCCAGCGACTGTTCGACCGAGGATGGGTTCATCAATTACCCCCGAACATAAACGGCGAATCGTTGTTGCTATCAGAGGCGGACCACCAACCCCACTTCGAGGACTTCGTCACCGTCACTTCCTTGTTTCCGAGCTTGAGTAACAGGCCAGGCACAAGACGATGAACGACGATGAAGTTGTCACGAAGCGTGAAATTGAGGAGTTCGGTTTCGCGACCATCTTTCAAGAAGATGGCAGGCATCTCCTGCGTATCCTTGAGGCGGAGCCAGGTGAATTTGCCGTCATCGAATACGGTCGTGGGTGCAAAGTCGGCCTTGCCCGACACCTTGTAGTCAAAGTTCAGCTTCTCTAGATCCACATTTGGGCTCACGACTGCTGCGGCCCGACGTGCCTCGCTGAATTTCTGATCTAGCTCAGCCGAGCGCGTTCTTGCGATTGCTTGCTCGTTTCTGTAAGCGATGAGCTGAGGGTTGTGCCAAGCGACTTGCTGGTAAAACTTCCCATCAACAGGGCTTGAGCGCAGGGTTAGTTGATACGTCCGCTTGCTCGTGACGAGTGTCGCGCTGGTTACCAAGTCCGGGAAGATTGGCTTGATAAAGATATGCCCCTGGGTGTTCGTCACCACCCACTGCGCCGTGTCGCCCATGGCCAGGGTGACCAACTCCTCATCGTCGCTGAGTTGGATGTTCGTGACTGACTCAGGTCGGGTCAGCACGGTGTACATCTCATTGGGGCGATACACAAACTCGATCAGTCGTGTGTCCGTGGGCAGCGCGATCGGCCGCGACTCAGCAAGAGCGGTCTGCGTCGAGAGCGACGAGAAAAGACCGACCAACATCAAACCAAAAGCTGCTCTTTTCACTGGAGTTCCTCGGAAATGGCAAAGTGAGTGATACGAAGACCGATCGGGTTCTGGTACATCTCTTGTTCGGTCTTCGGGGCCTCAGTCACAAAGTGGATTGAAACGATGTAGCGCTTAGTGATTGCATCGACCGACCGGGTGCGCTCTTTGGTGACAATCCGTACCTGTGCAAGGTTGTCTGCAAGGAATTGAATGCTCGAAATGTCCACGACGCGCGTGAGGGCGGTGTCCTGCTTGATGCGTGTGATCGGCTGAGTCAGGCGGATGTACTCGGTGAACTCCTGAATCGCCTTGCCACGCACGAGTCCGTAGGCTTCGGAGAGGTCTCTTTCTGTCGTGAAGGGATCAAGTGAAATCAATTGCTTGACCCACTTTGCAATGAAATAGCGCTTTTGCAAGGAGCTAGGCTCAAAAATTTTCGTTTTGATGGGCCTAGCCTGGGTCTCCCCTGTGCTCTGCTCAAACGTGATCTCGTACGGCACGACCTCTTTCAAGGGCATCAGACCATAGAGAGCCAACGACATCGCAAGCACAACCATCAGGGAGACTGCAGCGATCACGAAGTAACGCGCTTGATTGACGGTTGCATCCCCATTGCGCTCAGCCCACTCGGCCTTGGCCTTGTCGTACGCCGTAAGGGGCACATTGCCAATCGACTCCACGGACTGCGCCTTGGCGCTCGTACCTTTCTTGAAAAATGCCATATGCACCTCGGTAGTTGTGTCACATGCGTCCTAAAGCCATGTCATCGGGGTTGGTCATGGCTACGTCAGCATTGCCGGATGAGACGATTTAGCCACAGGTCAATCAGATGGGAGCCCGCGTAAAGCACCCCAAAACAGGGGTTTTATGAGGACTCTTGTTCAACTGTGACGCGCTTGGGGCCTGTTCAAGACCGCTTGGTGTCCCATCGCAAAACGTTGTTGGTTTTCTGCTTGACGAGCCGCTCAGCGCACGCCTTAGCTCGATCGAGGGACGAGCGAAAAAAAGCCTCGCAATCGCGAGGCTCATGGCGGGGATGTGATGCCTGACTTAGCGTTCAGCCGCTGATAGCTATAATCGCTTCACGCAAGTCATTGAGAGTGACGCAATGGTTTTCATCGCCCTCGCGGCGTAGCTCTGGCGCCATCATGAACCGGTCGACCGCCAGATCGACGGCTTGCTGAAGCACCGCGTTAATGTTTGCAATCGAGAGTCCGACCAGTTCCTGAGCCATAGCGGTAGGCGTTGCATCTTCGCTGAACGAAGCGCTGGATTGTGCAATCCATTTTTTTACATGCGACTTCACCGTGCCAAAATCCGGCAGCTGGAACTCGACCTTGACTGTAAATCGGCCACCACGCAGCGCCGCGGAGTCCAGCTGGTCCGGGTGATTTGTGGCTGCAATCCAGACGATGTCCGAGGTCTTGCCACCCGCGCCGTCCATCGCGGTGAGCAGGCGATTGGTGACCGACGCCGTGTGACGCGAGAACTGACGATCGGCCAGAACGTCATCGGCCTCATCGATGAAAATGATCGTGGGGCGGATATCCTTCGCTTCACGAACGATCTCATCGATGCGGTCAGGATTGCCGATCAGCTCGTTGCCCGAGGTCGAGATAAAAGCCCATTGAGCAGACTTGGCTAGAGCCCGTGCGGTGAGCGTCTTGCCCGTTCCAGGCGGCCCCATAAAGAGTAGCCCTGTCGGAACCTTCGCTCCCATGGCTTCGATCTTCTCGATGGACTGCATACGGTTGGCGATCCCGGTTAGCTGACGTGCAAGTTCATTGGGTAGCGTCAGACCTGACAGTCCAGGCGTATCTGCGGGCAGATGTCCTGCGCGGCCCTGAATTTTCCGAAGCGCTTGCTGGAAATCCGGGTAAGACACCAAGTCATAGCGTTCCTTGTGCGCTGTCCGACCAATCTCATTGCCGACGGCTCGAATGCGTGCAACAGAGAAGCCTTCCCAGCGCTTGGCCGCCAGATGAATCGCATCCTCGTCGACGAAGACGCTGGGGAAGGGAGCCAAACTTGACCGTAGCAAGGCCTCTCGGGCGAGCTCGTCGGGCGGGGTAATCTCGATCTTGAAGTCAAAGCGACCTTCACGGATCGCAGCCGGGTCCAGCTTGTTGAGGAAGTTCGTCGCGGCAACGATGACCACCTTGTGGGCGCGCGTACGAACCAACTCGGTCAGGATGATGTTGGTGATCTTGGGTTCTTCAGCCGTCGCGTTGATCGTCTGGTTCCGGTCTCGAATCAGACTGTCGATCTCATCGATGAACAACACGCAGGGCGCCTGTGCGCGAGCATCTTCGAATACCTTGGCAACCTCTTCGGGCGTTTGACCTGTAAAGCGGGAAACGACATGCCCAAAGGTGGCCGTTAACAAGGGAAGTCCTAACTGGCCTGCCAGTGCTTCGACGAAGAACGTCTTGCCATTACCCGGTTCCCCGTACAGGAGGATGCCATTACGCAACTGACCGGCGAGACTCTTGCCTGTGGTGACTTCACGTGCCGCCTCGAGGAGCTCACCCTTCACTTTGTCCATGCCAACAATGTCATCGAACGTCTTGTTCGTGTATTCAGCCGGATAGGCGACCTGTGGCGTCTGGTCATCCCCAGCATAGGGCTGATCGACGCGAGCCGGGTGTCACTGACCGCCACAATAGAGCCACCGATGATCGGCATATAGAAGCCACTCGAACCGGGCTCTGACGGACGTCGTTGGGGGGTCAAGGATCGATGTTTTTCGGGGTGCTGGCAAGGGCGTT
>Ga0209066_10001509_pt1 | contig 30510 bp, 44 predicted proteins | sample All_14_2_FD_187198 | JGI IMG/M metagenome (GOLD analysis project Ga0209066, IMG submission 187198) | Freshwater microbial communities in response to fracking from Pennsylvania, USA - Allegheny Zone_MetaG_DW_15 (SPAdes) (version 2) ... | reverse complement strand
ATCCGCGCGTATCTCACCGCCCTCACCGAAGCGATGGCCCTTGTGGCCGTCTGCTATGCCCTGATCCTCTTTTTCTCAGTGGTGACACCATGACCGAACACAAAAACATTTACGCCGCGCTTGCCGCCGCTCAGGCTGGCATGGGAACGGTCGTCAAGGGCGCGGTCAATCCGGCCTTCAAGTCCAAGTATGCCGACCTTGCCGATGTGGTGGCTGTCGTTGTCCCTGCCCTCTCGGCAAACGGCATCGCCATGTATCACAGCATGATCCGAGATGAACACGGCCTGATGATGCGGACCACGCTTTCGCATGGCATGACCGACACGCACATTCACTGCGACGTGCCGCTGATCGTGGATCGCAACAACATGCAAGGCATGAAGTCCGCCACCACCTACGCCAAGCGCATCGGCGTTGAAAGCCTCACGGGCATCGCCCCCGAAGATGATGATGGCAACGCCGCCTCCAAGGCCGCGCCAGTTGTCACTGAGCCTGTCCGCGCGCCGAACATCAACGCGGATCAGTTCATCGCGATGAATGATCTGATCGAACAGACGGGGACAGACGCGGCCAAGCTAGCCCAATGGCTTGGCGCGAAGACGCTGGAAGAATTGAATGTCCAGCAATGGGATCGCGCGATGGCGCAGCTTCGCAAGAAGGCCGCGCAGATGATGGAGGCAACCGATGTTGCCGCTCAGTGACGATCAGCGCACCGAGGCGTGGTTTGCCGCCCGCCTCGGCAAAGTCACCGGGTCGCGCGTTGCCGATCTGATGGCAAAGACCAAGACAGGATACAGCGCCAGCCGCGCCAACTACATGGCAGAACTAGTGGTTGAACGCCTGACCGGACAGCAAGCGGATCGGTTTAGCAACGCCGCGATGCAGTGGGGAACGGACACTGAGCCGCAGGCCCGCGCCGCCTATGAAATACTGATGGATCGCCCTGTGATCGAGACGGGCTTTGTCCTGCACGGCGCAATCCAGCATTTTGGCGCATCGCCTGACGGGCTGGTGGCTGACGATGGGCTTGTGGAAATCAAATGCCCAAACACCTCGACGCACATTGAAACGCTGCTGACGGAAACTGTGCCGGGGAAATACGTCACGCAGATGCAGGCGCAAATGGCCTGCACTGGCCGCGCGTGGTGCGACTTCGTTAGCTTTGATCCACGCCTGCCAGACGCAATGCAGATTTGGGTTTCCCGCGTTCACCGCGACGACGCTTTCATTGCCGAAATGGAAAGCGAAATCCGCGCCTTTCTAAACGAACTTGACGCGAAGGTTGAAGCCCTTCGCACACGCTACAACATGGAGCAAGCCGCATGACCACCCGCTACACGCTCACATCGCCCCGCAAGCGCAATGACAAAACATTCTGGATCAACGTGGGCAGCGCCTTTCCCACGAAGAACGGCGACGGCTTTCAGCTTGTGTTTGACGCGCTTCCCCTGCCCGACGCTGACGGGCGCGTGATGGTGCTGATGTCGCCCCCGCGCGAGGAACGCCAGCAGTCGCAACAGTCCGGCTACGGCGCAGGCGGGCGCGGCAACGCCGACCTTGGCGAAGACATACCCTTCGCCCCGCAGGTGCTGTAATGCCCCCGCGTTCCGCCCGTATCATCGCCCGAAAGTATCTGCGCGAGGCCCTAGCCGTGGGCCTCGTCGCGGAAACGCTGGCAAAGCAATACGCCCGCCGCGAAATGGCCGAGTTGGGCTTTGACGAAGACACCATCAGCGCCGCCGTGTCTCAGGTGTGGCGCGAGGATTTCGGGGTGATGCAGCCGTGACGCAAACGCTGATCCTCGACAGCCGCTATCGCCGCGATCAGGCACACAAGCTGGTTGACGCCGCGCCGATCGGTGCGGTGCTGACCATCGCCCCGCCCAAGCGAACGGTAGACCAGAACAGCCTGCTTTGGCAATTGCTGACGACTATTAGCATGGCAAAGCCAGAAGGGCGCAACTGGACGCCGGAAACATGGAAGTGCGCCTTCATGCACCTCGTTGGGCATCAAGTGCGCTTCGCTGATGGATTGGACGGGTCTGGCCCGTTTCCGATTGGTTTCCGCTCATCAAAGCTAACGAAGGCGCAAATGGCCGATCTGATCGAATGCATCCACGAATACGCCGCCCGTCACGGCATAGCCCTAGGGAAAGCCGCATGATCTGGGAAATTGAAACTTACCGGACATTGCTCACTTACGAGCCGACGACTGGGAAGCTTTACTGGTCAAAAAGACCCAGAGACTTCTTTAAGTCTGATGGGGAAATGATCCGCTGGAACAATAGATATGCGGGGCGGGAAGCCTTTCGCGTAAATGCGAACGGGTATCGCTCTGGAATGATACTCCGAAAGTGCCACCGCGCCCATCAAGTTGCTTGGCTTTTATTCTACGGATGCTGGCCTAACGGCGACATTGACCACATCAATGGTCGGCGTGATGACAACAGGATTGAAAACCTCCGCGTTGTTAGCCGAAAAGAAAACTGCCGAAACCGTAAACGGTCCGCGAAGAACCGCACGGGCGTAAATGGTGTTTCAGAACACTTGCCGGGACGTTGGCGCGCATACATCGGGACGGACACGGGCAACATTTACCTAGGCGTGTTTCACTCGTTTGAAGCCGCCGTTGCCGCCAGAAAGGAAGCTGAAAAACAGCACGGCTATCACCAAAATCATGGGAGGGCCGCATGAACGCGCGCCCCGGCAATCTCGCGGGCAAGCCGCCGATGGGGCTAAAGCAGCCCAAGCCCGCGCGGGGAACCAAGGCCGCACGGGAACACATGGCCCGTGTCGCCGCCCTGCCCTGCGTATGCTGTGGGGCGCATCCGGTTGAAGTCCATCATTGCATCAGCGGGCGGTTCGGCCAGCGCAAAGCCAGCGACTTTGAAACCATCCCGCTCTGCTATCCGCACCATCGCGGCGCAGCGGGAATACACACGAACAAGGCCGAATGGGAACGCACATTCGGCATGGACACCGATTATCTGCCCGTAGTCCGCGACATGCTTGCAAATGAGTGGAATAACCCGTGGGGGAAATGATGAACGATGATAAACTGATCCGGCTCGGGGATGTGCTGACTGCGGTCTTTGCGCTTATTGACCAGAAGGCAAGCCAAGAAGGTATTTCCCCACTTCAGGCGCAGATGGCTAAACGGCGATACCAGAAAGCCATCGCCGCCCTTCCCGCCGCCGTGCCTGCGGTGCGGGTGAGGCCACTGGTGTGGCTGCTCCGTGAAACAGGGTGGAACGCTTACTGCGCCCTGAGTGAGCGGACCTATACTGCATTTTCAGAAGGGCAGAAACGCGAGATTGAGGCAGTCCGCGCCGCCCGCATCCTCGCCGCCCTGGACCTGACGCCCGCCCCCGCGCCGGATGTGGCGGGGCTTGCCCGCGCGACGCTGGCCCACGTTCAGGACGAGAACGACAGGCCCGAAGTCACCGATGCGTTCGGCGCGGCTATCACCGCCTTCCAGCAAGCAACGGGTGTCAGCGAAGGGCAGCGGGTCGAATTGGCCGTGGTGTCGTTCCTCGCCGCCCTCGCAGAAATGGAGGCCCACAATGGCTGACGATCTGAAAGCGCCGGAACGGGTCAGGCTTGCTGCGCTGGACGAATACGGATGGGACTGGCCTAGCCCCGCGCCCGACGATGATCCTAGCGCCGTGACCTACGTCCGCGCCGACATCTACGAAGCCTTGGAAAGCCTCAATCGCGGTCAAGAGGAACAACTGGAAATCCAAGGTAACGAACTGGCCCGCCGCGCAAGCCACGGACATGCGTTGCGAGACCGCATCGAAGCCTTGGAGCGGGAGCGGGATGACGCGGTAATCAAGCGGGCGGCATGGGAACTTGCCGCAAAGATTGCCGAGGCCGCTCTTGCCACCGCACGGGCGGATGCGCTGCGGGAGGCGGCAGCAACCATCACGGCAGGCGACACCGTTCAAGCCCTTCAGCGCCGCATCCTCGCCCTGATCGACGCGCCGTCCGAACTGCAAGAGGATGCTGGCAAGTTGAAACGGACAATCGCCGCGCGTGATCGCCGCATCGCCCGCCTTGTGGGCGCCCTGAACGATGCGCGGGCGAAGGGCTATGTGACGGGCGCGGAAACCGATCCGGCAATCGTCCTGTCCGCCCTGATCGACGGGGGCCGCACATGAGCCTGCACACTCTGGCACTGGCAAGCATGGCCGTGGCGATGGATGTTCTCATGCTGGCAACGGCGCTATCAGCCGTGGGTCTGGCTGTTGCGGTCTGCATCGGCTGGCTGCGGCTCACAATCCGGTGGATCAAGGAGGGCCGCACATGACCATCCGCAAGCTGATTGGAGACGTTGCCGACGATGGATGGGACATGGCCGATGTGCAAGCGGTCCTGCCTGAAAAAGTTCATCGCCACTTCCGCCCCGCGTTTGAAGGCTCCCTCGACGCCGCCAAGGCGATGCATGACGCGCTGTTGCCTGGGTGGATATTCGACATAACCAACGGCAGCGCATTCGTCATGCCGCTGTGGGATGAGCCGCACACAGAACTGCCAGACCAGTATGTTGGCGAGGATGACGTGGATGCCCGCGCGTGGTTGCTCGCCATCCTCCGCGCGATGGAAGGGGGCCGCGATGGGTAAGCAAACGCCATTAGGCATCCGCTCTGACGTGCTGCATCGCATGGTAAAGGATTGGGTCGCGGCAGGGTGCGCTGTCACCATAGCACCAGATGGCACGATTGACGTAAAGCCCGCCCCAGAGGCAAAGGGCGATACCGCAGACCTGATTGATTGGAGGCGCAAGTGAGGCGCGGACTTCCCCCGCACGTCTATGCCAAGGGCCGCAAGGGATACCTGTATTTCGTGCGAGGGGGCATCTGCGCGCGGATGCACTCGCGCCCCGGCACGGCTGAATTTGCGGTGGAATACGCCAAGCACATGCGCGGCGATGTGGTGGCACCGGCCAAGACCATATCCAAGGTTATCGAGGCTTACCGCAAGTCACCGCAATGGGCGAAGCTGGCAAGCAACACGCGCAAGTCATACACGCGGCATCTGGAATACTTCGCCGAGAAAATCGGGCATTTGAACCCTGACAGCATCACGGTGCGCCATGTCAATGCCATGCGGGACGCGCTGGCCGACAAGCCGACCGATGCGAACCGCAAAATAGGGTGCCTGTCGTCGCTCTACACATGGGCGCAGGCAAATGATTGGGCCAAGACAAACCCCGCCATCGTCGCGGCGAAGCTGGAACCGACAGGCAAGACGCGCCACCCGTGGCCGCAGGATCTGATTGACGCCGCCCGCGCGACAGCAAAAGGCCGTGACCTATTGCTGTTCGAAATGCTGATCGGCACGGGCCAGCGGGTGAATGACGTGCTGTCGATGCGGTGGAGCGATATGGACGCGGACGGCATCACCATCATCCCTGCCAAGACTAAGGGGAAGAAGCCTCACCCGATCTACATTCCCCTAACCGCGCGACTGCGGGCTATCCTCGCCGCAACGCCGCGCAAGGGGCTGTTCATCGTCGCGCAGGATAACGGGCTGCGCGTGTCTTACAATCTCGCGTGGAAGAACATGATGGCCCTTCGACGGGCCATTGGGGCCGAGGCTTACGACATTCACGCGCTGCGCCATTCGGCGGCGTCTGAGATTGCCAGTTTGCCGGGGATGACCGCCGACCACGTGCGCGCCATCACGGGCCATTCGGGGCAGGCGATGATCAAACTTTATGCGGGGCCAGCCATGCAGAAGGCACGGGCCAAGGAAGCACAAGAGGCGCGGAACAGAACAAGACCGGAACGTGAATTTTGAGCCACCATTGGAAACACTTTGCGCGCGCTCAAGAAAAACAAATACTTAAGCGCCGATGGAAGTGGTTCAGGAACACTGTGGAAAACGACACGTTTTCATGGCCTTAGCCATTCGCGAAAGTGCAGGACATTTCATGAACTTTCTGGCAACTTTGAAACGGCGCGAAGTCACGAAATCGGCTTGATGCTTCCCCGCATGGCCTTTGCAAGCTGATACAGCAGCGCGGCGAAGAACTGCGGTTCAATCGTCGCCACCTTCCGCCCGTCCACGTAGATGCAAAGCCCGTCCTCGTCGCAGTGAAAGGTTGTCATGCCGCCCTCAGATTTTGCAGGCCGTTGAAATAGGCTTCCGCCTGACGCGGGCAGTCAAAGGCGATGCAGGCATGGCCGTCCTCGGTCATGGGATCCACGACGATCCAGTGACAGCGCCCTTTCAGCTTGGGAACCTTGCCGCCGCGCGAGATACGGGCCGCGTATTTGTCTACCACCTTGTATCCCGCCGACGATACCGCCGTCAGGGACAGGCCGCGTTCCGGCAGGGTGCGATACAGGACGCCAGACACATGCAGATGCCCTTCAAGGTAAAGGTCTGCATCCTCGCCTTCGTAGGCTTCGCGGATCACGCCGTGGTGCGGGTGAAAGTAAGAACTACCCTTCTGAAACTTGTGCGACAGGATCACGCGAATATCCCGCCCGCCCTGCGCCTCGACGGTGAAGTTGACGGACCAGTGATCGGTTATCGCCGCTTTGGGCATCCAACCTTGGATGAGGTTGACCAGATAGGGGTTCATTTCCTCATGGTTGCCGTGAACGTAAACGTCCGGCTTGAACATGCTGATGAAGTGCTGCGCCCGCAGAAGGCTGTCTGGCAGGGTGCAGGATTGTTCGGCCCATTGCTTTGCCAACTTGCCGCCGATAGGCCAGTTATTCAGCATGTCGCCGCCGTGGACCATGATTGCGCCGAGATCATGGGCCGCCTGAATGTCGGCTTCGATCAGCCGCAGTGGCGTGGCGTCGTCGTCCAGGTGTTCGTCGGTGCTATGGAAGATCACGAAGGGGCCACGGGGCCGAAAGATGGACCGCCACCGCCGCGAAAGTGCGTCTGCAATCTTCCGCTCAGCAACGGAAGCGTGAGCCGCCCAAGCATCCGCAGGGGTGCGGTCATTGGCTGTCAGATCATAGCCAAGTTCCTGCAAGACCTTCGGCGCGGCGCGGTCTTTGTATTTGTGCCAGAAGTGTTCCAAGGTTGGGCGAGGTATGCCGAGTTCCCGCGCTGATTTTGATACGTTGCCACCGTTTGCGCGAATGGTCATCAGACGCCGCTCGACTTCGCTGGCATCCAACGCCCTGCCGACAAGCTGGTTCGGATGGGTCAAGCGTCCACTCCCTGCGCGTGGGCGGTCCAGTTGCTGCCCGATAGCATCAGACAGGCATTCCCGTCAGGCGTGACAAACAGGATCGACCATGTTCCCGTCGCAGGGTTTGCCCATGTTTCCACGAGCGTTTGCCCGTCAGGCGCAAGGCCGGATGATGCGCGGGTTTCGCCGAACTGCACGGTGAGTGCCTCGGCTGCATCTGCATAGCCCCCGCAGGCTTGGGAATAGGCAACGGACGGCAGGGCCGCGACAATGGCGGCAAGGATGGCTTTCATGGGGTGAAGTCCTGTCAGGGCCGATTGCGCCGCCAGAATGCATGCGCCTCTCGGCAGTGGTTCGCGCCGAAGATCAGAACCCACAGTCGCCATGCGCGATGGTGGCGATGTTCCCAAGCCCGCGCGCACAAGGTCTGCGACGGGCCGTCAAAAAGCGTGTCGTGTATGGCGCGGGAAATGGCGGAGAAGAACGCAACGCAAGGGTTCATTTCCGCCCCCTGATGGTGTATATTGCACGGGTCGCTTGTTACTGCGTAGCGGGGGCAAGCAAATCGCGCGGGATGATCCGCGAAGTCGTCGGATGCATACGGTCGCTACCTTTCGGTGCAAGGTTAACCGAGCTACTTACCACCCCGCATATGCCGCAAGAAGGGCCAGCAATTCACGGCCCGACGCCCGCGCTTGCGCCATATCTTCCCCAGCCAATGCCTCGGCATGTCTTGCCGCTGGCGCTTTGAGGCGGTCAACGGCTGTTCCGTTCGTGGAATTGACGCAACCAAGCAACGTTGTCAGCGTCAGCAGCACCAATGCCAATCTCAGCATCGTTCATCCTTTCGTGCCGTTTGGCATCGCCCCGCAGCGCGTCTGTGCGGGCTTCCTGACGCCCTTCCCGCCTTCCCGCTACCCACGCGCCCACGAAGGCCAGAACAAGCCCTACAGCGGCGCCTAGCCATAGCTTGAGGCGATGCATCAGACGCCCTCCGCTAGCTTCTTAATCCGTTCCCGCATGATGTATGCAGCGGCCAGAACAATGATGCCCACAAAGGCAATCGCCACGATCTGCGCCACGCCATCCAGCGCGCCAATCGCCGCCACCCCAGCCCCCGCGCCAGACACGATCTGCACCGCGCTTGCTTGCACGGTCGATGATTGCGCCGCCGTCTTCGGGGCTTCTTCCGCTTTCGGGGTTGCCTCGGTCGGCACTACCGCCACCGAACCCTGCGCCATTGCCACCGCTGCATCGGCAACTTCCGCCACGCGCCGTTCCCATCCACGGCCAAACGTCTTGTAATGCTTCAGCCCACGAAGGAACGCCAGCCGCCGTTCACATAGCCTGTCGATGACGGTGAACACGTCGCCAATCGCGGCAAGGGTGACAGAGCCGATAATCCCGTCAGGCGTCACGCCAAGAGTGCGTTGAAGATCCTGTATTGCCCGACGCGGCCCGCTGTTCACCGCGTAGTCAAACACCGCGTAATCCAGCCCCGCAGGAAGATCATCGGCCCGCACGGCGTCCCAATACTGGTGCTTGTAAATCTCAGCCACTTCATCCGCCAAAATCCCACGGACGGATTGGATGCCCAGCCCTTTGCGCTTTCGATAGGCATCGTATACCCGCTGCGTCACGCCGCGATTGGTTTTCCCACCGGGATCGGCGGGATTGTCCGAATAGCCGCCTTCATGCGCTAAAACCAATCGCAACGCTGCATCAAGATTAGATTTCATCACGTCCCCATCATAGGTTGAAGCGCACGTTAAATTTCTGTAGACTTCCATAGGCCCACAAAGTGAGTTGTTCATATGAACGCGCGCATTGACGAAACCGGAAACAAATTCTTTCGGCTCACCGCTGTTAAACGGTTGGAACCGCACAATGGGAAAACCTGCTGGCTTTTTCAGTGTGAATGCGGCGGGTCAATCGAGACGCAGATTTCACACGTGAAGAGCGGAAACACCCGCAGCTGTGGGTGCTTGCGTAAAGAAGTAACTCGTGAGCGATCAGTTACGCACGGCCACCGCGTAGGCAGAGTGTCCAGCAAGACGCTGAAGAGCTACCAGCACGCCAAGGGGCGCTGCACCAATCCAAAAGACCCAAAGTTTCCCATTTATGGCGGGCGTGGCATCACCATGTGCCAGCGATGGCTCGACGGCTTCAGTAACTTTCTTGAAGACATGGGCGAATGCCCAGAGGGTCACACGCTAGATCGGATCGACCCGCACAAAGGATACAATCCGGAAAACTGCCGATGGGCGACGATTTCGGAACAAGCAAGAACGCGAACGGACAACGTGCTTGTATACCACGATGGAGCAAAGCTGATCTTAAAAGACTTCGCCGCTTTGATGGGCGTCAACTATAAATCGCTGCACCGCAGGGTTAGATACCTTGGGGAAGACCCGCACGATGCAGTCGAAAAAATTAGACGGTGACGCCCTCATGGGCCAGCACAAGCCGCAGGGATGCCTCAAGGTTGCCCTTCATTTGCCCCGCTCCATGATCCAGCCCTCAATCCGCTTTACGCTTTCCCGCACGTCCGACAACGCCGCCCTGTCTTCGTCGCGTTGCTGTTGCCGATGCCTCATTTCGCGCTCAAGAATTTCCACTTTTTCCCGATTGGTCAGAACATTGCGGATTATCCACAAGCATCCCGCACCAAGCGCGCCGAATACCGCCGTGGTCAGGTTCACCCCGATCCGCTCTATGTTCTCAATCAGGCTCATGGCATCCCCGAAACGCAAAACGCCACCCCGAAGGATGGCGTTGGACATAATAAGCTACCCCGAATAAAACACAGTATTTTGGGTGCGGCAACAATCCCGTCACTCCATCATGTAAGTGCCAGACGCGCGGAACGTCGCAGCGCCAGCGGGAATAACGGTCTGAGCTATCGCTCCGGTGGCGGTGTGATAGCAGCGGATGCACCCCGTCACTCCGCCCGCAGTAGCGCCGGGGTTGATAGCGCCAATTTGACCGCCAGTGGTCGAAACACCGTCCAGCATTACCGCGATAGGTCTCAGTTCATTGTTAGACGACGCATCCGCTTGCACAGGCAGAGACAATTCCAGAAGGCCCGTTCCGGTGTGGCTTGACTGGACGATTTCAAGCTCAAAAAAGACCTGCTTACCGATCCGCCGCCACCGCCCATATTGGCGAGTATATGTTCCAGAACCCGCAGACGTGGCACCCTCCGCGACAGGTGTGTAAACCGTCCATAGGCTGTCGCTCTGATGCGCCTCAAAGGCGTTGACCAGCGTCCCCCACTGACATCCGTAGTGCTGATTTGTGTCAGGAGTAAAGGTATGGCCCGCTTCCTTCTGAACTGCCCGCAGCGTTTTCCCGGTCGGGGAAACAATCTTGATGTCGTTAAGTTTGACGTAGGAACTCGTCCCAGTATTGAAGCGGATCGCACAAGCCCCCGCCCCACCATTGGCGCAGTCATCAAAAATGCTGCCTGTCAGATCGACATAGTCTGCCGAAAAAACACTCATGCCTTGCGACTCGCCGGAGCCGCATCGGATGAATGTATCGGCAATGGCCACATCGCGGGCATAAGCCAGCGCAGTGTTGAAGCTGACAATCGAAGCCAGTGATGCGTCTGAAAAAACATTGCGTCGGGCGCGAATACCTTTTCCGCTAATGATCTGATACGGCCTACCGACCAAAGATCGAACATCATTGCCTTCAACCAGCACGGCCATATCGGCATCAGTATCGGTTGTGACGCGGTTCACGATACAGCCAAAGAAGCCGCCACCGGAAGAAAGCGCCAAGCTGCGCGCCTTGTTGTTCAGAATGTTGATGTTTTTGGGTAGCGACACAACTGCGGGGATAAAGATCGCAACCGTGCCGACATTACCCCCGCAATTTTCAAAGCTGTTGCCATCGATCCAGACGTTCCTGATGACATGGAACGCATTAGTGTTCGGCTCAAGGTCAATGACACCGGGCATCGTAGACTTGGTGCAGTTCACGAATACGTTGTCACGGACACAGAGACCATCAACGTCAATAACTGAAATAGCCTGACGATTTTCATTGTTTACGCCATCGAAGTAGCAGCGCAAAACCTGCACGTTTCGATTGTGCCGCTCGGTCGTGCCGCCGCTATCGGACGAACCTAGATAAAGCGCATCACCTCGCCATCCCTTGAATGTGCAGCCAATGAACGAAGCCCCATCAACCCCGTGAATGGTGATAAGGTGTTGTTGCTCCGAAAAAGTTGGAGTAACCTCACCGCCTTCAAATGTCGCATCTTCAAAAGTGCAGCCATCTATGAAGGAAACAGCCGATCCGCTGTCCATCGTGAAGATGGCTCGGTCGTCAATGCTGACAGGCTTAAAAACAGTCAGCCACTTGGCGCATTTGACCACGATTCCTTCCGGCATGGTCACATATTGGAACCGCCACGTCCCCGGCCCAACGCGCAGAACTTTCGTGCCTGCGCGAGAAAGCGCCGCACCAGCCACAGTCCATTGTGTCCCGTGGTTTGAAGCGCCCGAAACGGCACCCGTAGCGCCCCACTCAATTTCACCCGCACCATTCGGCAGAATGTATAGCTTCATCCCCCCCGCCGTAGTCACATGATGGTCAGATGCACCTGATGCCGCGACTTCGTAGGAGAAGCCTTCTGCGCGGGTCTGGATAATGTCGCCCGCCGCTACGGAATTGGTTGATCCTGCCGCATAGGTCAACGCCGCGTCAGCAAGCAATGTGGCGACGTTGGCAATGGACTTTGCCGCGCGGATTTCAAGCGAAGTCGTGCGGCTTGATACCGAGGACAAAGACGACGACTGCGACGACAGCGAAGCAGACAGCGTGGCAATGTCCGCAAAGGACTGGTTTAGCTTCGCGCGGACAGATGATCCGATTTCACCGTTTGCAATCGTCATGTCAGTAAGCCCGTGTTCGCTGGTTCATCCAGCTTTCCGCTTGGGTGATCTGCGCGGCAGATAGGTTTGCGCCGAAGCGGACAATCAGTCCGTATATGCGCCCGTTAAACGGAGATGTAGTGCCGCCACGGCTACCGATGTAAAGCGGGTAGGCAAGGTAATTACCTGTGCCTTGATCAAGTATGGTAGATGCAACTTGAGCGCCGTTCACCCGCAACAGAAGCGTATCTGTAGAGATTTGAGACAGCCCAGCGAGGATGCTTGTATTCGGCGCGGCAACCGCCGCGTTTGTGTATGTAGCCGCGCGGTTAAGCGTCCCCATGCTCCCATAACTGTAACTCGCGCCTACCGAATTCGGGGCCGTCATTAAAATTGCGCCATTATTTACGTTAAAGTTTACGCTTGTCTCAAGAATAACGCCACTCGCCGCATCACTCAGCTTCCGCACCCCGGCAAAAACCTGTGCCATGTTTGTTCCCGGCGTGATTGTCGGCGTGACCAGCCAACGGTTGCTCGTCGCGCCGTCAAATTCCAGCCAATGCAATCCCGCACTGGCCTTGTAGATCGGGCGGTTTCCTGCCGTCGATTGTGTGGCGTAAATCACGCCCGTTGCGGTGTTCAACTGCCATGACGCGACAGGATCACCGTCAGCCGTTACCGGCGTCGTGCGGGCCGTGTCCTGCCACAGATAGGCAGGCGCGACTTCACCCCAGAACCCCGGCTCATTCGCGGCGAACAGCCGTGCGGGCGAGAAGTCCAACCCGCCGAAAGGCAGACCCAGACCAAGGCCAAGCGCGAGGCTCATTCAAACGCCGCCAGAATAAGCGTTGCAGTCGTCGCGGCCATCACGCGGGTGAAGTTCCCCGGAATGAACGAACCCGCAGGCACATTCGAGAACGTGACAGTCGTTCCCGCCGCGTTCAGCGTCCGCACGGCAACGTTCCCCGTCCCGCCGATATACAGCCCGACCGAACCCGTCAGGTCAGTGGAATCCGAAGGCGTCACCGCAGCCCAACGGCCCGGCGTAGTCAGACGAATGGCAGGCATAGCTTACCCCATGTGTTAGAAGCGACCGCCCCACACGCGAAAGTGCGCGTTGTCGGGGTTCTGTAATTCACGCGCGAGAACTTCCTTCATCGCGCCGTGGTCGTCCGCGCGGACGCCCCACTTTTTTGCCCACTCGGCCCACAGCTTCATCGGGATCAAACCCACCAGCTTGCTTTCGCCGAAGTCCGTCATCCCGTGCGACCGCATCACCGATGCCTTGTCCAGCACCGGGTTGAAGTCGTGGGTTTCCTTGATTATCAGCCTGTTCTCGTCCAGATGGACTTCCTGCGACAGTTTCATATGTCGTGTCCTTGTGGCGCTTACGCAGCTTCTGTGCGTCGCCGAGCGTCATCACATCGCCCGTGCGGTATTGTTCCCCGCCGATCTCGAAATCGGCGCAGGTGAGTTGAACCCAAATGATCATGGAACCCCCGTGAATGGGGGCGACCGGAGCCGCCCCCGCTCAGATCAGACGCCAGCCGTGAACGGCGAAGCCTCGGCCCCGGATGCTTCCGAGTAGACCATCACCGCCCAAGTGTTGGTCGCGATATCATCCAGCACAACGCGCCAGCCCTTGAGACCGCCCTGAGTGTTGCCATTCAGGGTGATCGTGTCGCTGTCGTCAGCGGTGTAGAAGCACGAAGCGCCCGCGCTGTCGTTGCCCAGATAGGCCACGCCCATCATCACGTCGGTGTTGTCAGCAACGCGGATGATCTGGCTGCCCGATGCATCCACTGCGCCGATGAATTCGTAGCGGTTGCCCGAACCCGTCGCCGCAGGAAGCGTGGCGGTGATACCCGCCGCGCGGTTCATCACAACGCGCTGGCCAACATGCGCGTCAGGGGTGATCGTGACCGTCGAAGAGGTGACGGTTACAATACCGTAGGTGTCGAAATACTGAGAAGGCATTGTTCTCGTCTCCTATCACGAGGTGCTGCAATCAAATACGCCACCGGAAGCCTTCTCATTCTTACAAATGAGGGTCAGTTCCGTCAGGATCTGGCGCTTTTCGTTGTCGCCCGTCTTGGCCAGTTCTTCGTTCTTGGTCGGACGAAGAATGCCAACTGCCCACATGTCATCCTGCATGATGAACACGTCGCGGCCACGGTTCTCGCGGGTCGGGACAAACTCCACGGTGCCCCACGGGGTCACGTAGACGGCCATGTGCTTGATGACCTTTTCCGCTTCCGCCGTGATGGTGGACCGCTGCGAGTTGTTCCCCACAAAGCCAAGGGCCTTGTTCATCTGGAAGGCAGAGAGGTAAACCGTATCCGGCTTGCCGCCCGACTGCCAAATGGACTGCATCACCGCGTCGAAACGGGTCTGATCGAACGCCGCAGGCGCGCTATCGTCCGTCCGCGCGTTGGTGCCGTCGCCCGTGGGGTCCGCACCGCCGCCACCAGACTGGAAGTTGGTGTTGGTGGTGAGCCACGCAGGCGCACCGGCCAGACGGCGGGCCGTGGTGTCCGAACCCGCCGCGCGGGCTTGGTTGGCAAACAGAGCCTTCTCGATGTCCAGCTTCTGTTCCTTGGCGATTTTCAGAACCTGATACGCCATTTCCCGCGCGCGGCCCGCTTTATTCAGGCCAACATCGGTGCCGGGGATGACGACCGCGTTCTTGAAAATCTGGGTGTAGTTGCCCAAACGGGTCGTCGCCGAGCGCACTTCGGCAACGGTGTCGTCGCCTTCGATGTGCGCGTTGTCGGCGGACGACCGAAGCGCATCGGTCTGCCACTCATGGTATGTATTCGCCGCCTTTGCTTTGGCGCACTTGGTGTAGAACGGGGTTTCTTCCGGCGAGATGTCATAAATCACATCTTGCAGGTCTTCCCGAATGCCTCGCACATCATACGAGGAAAGCGTTGCGGTCGGCTGAGCCATGACCCTACTCCTTGGAGTTTAGCGTTGCAGCAAGAGGTCAATGAAAGCCTCGGGCTTCCCTGACTTCCTTGCTTTTTCAAGTTCACGGGCGCGGGCAAGCTGCGCGGGTTCCGGGCGTTTGGCGGCGGGCTTCACGGTTTTCGGTGGTTCGGCCTTTTTGGCGGGAACCGTCCCGGCGCGAAGTTCGCGGTAACGCATGGCGTCATGCAGGGCCATCACAACGCGGGCGTCGGTAATCTGCGACAATTCCGCGTCTGAAAGACCGTATGCCTCTTTTCCGAAGGTCCACAGTTTCCGCTGCAATTCGCCTGCCTTTTTGGCGTCGGCAAATTCGGGAATGCGTTCCTTGAGAATGCGGGCCTGTTCCGCGAGAACCTCTTGGCGCTGCACTTGCTCGATCTGAGCCTGTTGCGCTTGAAGGGCTTGGAGCTGGGCCTGCTGCCGCTGGTATTGCACCATTTCCTGATCATACCGGGCTTTGGCTTCGACATAGCCGAAGGGGTCCGTTTTAACCAAGTCGGGGTTGGGCGGCTGAGGGGCTTGGACGACGCCTTGCGTTTGGATTTCTTGCACCAACGCAATTACGGCGGCTTGCTGCTGTGCGAGGGTTTCGGCTTGTTCCTTGGCCTGTTTCCGGGCCTCGGCAACTTCCTGCATCCCACGCTGGATATACGCCTGACCTGAATAGCCGCGCATCAACTCGTCAAGCGTTACTTCCACTTCCTTGCCGTCAACCTTGACGGTGTATTTGGAAGGCGCTTCCGGTTCGGGCTGGTCTTCGGCTTCATCCTCTACGGATGGTTCTTCTTCCGCCTCATCCGTTTCGGCGGTGACTTCCTCGACTTCGGTTTCTTCGGGTTCGGGCCGTTCTTCAACGGGTGCTTCCGCCGTTTCTTCCGGAGTTTCGGGCATCAATAGGCTATTGACCGCTGCCTCAAGCGGGTCTGTCGTGCCAGTCACGGTGCAGATCCTTTTTTGTCCTCGACCGTCTGCGCGTCGATCCGCGCATTCAGGGCCGCTAGGACGGTTTCAACGGCCCTCACGCCCTCATGGGCGCGGGCGATTTCCTCAATTCCTGAGAAGGGATTGAGAAACACGGCTGTCGCGTCGTCCTTGATTTCGGACAGGACGGACAAAAGGGCTTCATTCGCCAGAAGCGCGCGGGCTTCGGCGGCACGTTGCTTGATTTGTGACATGTGTTACCGAGGCATCCTTTGGGGCATCATCGGCGGTTGCATTTGGCGCATGGCGTCCTGCTCGGCCTTGATGGCCGCGATGTTTACCTGCGCGCCGTATTTGGCGGCGATTTCGGCTTGCTTGATGTAGAGGTCTTGCGCCATTTGATCGCGCAGGCGGTCGTCTTCCATGCGCGCCCGCTCGGCGTCGATTTGGTTCTTCGCCATGTCGGCTTGAACGCGGGCCGATACCTTCATCTGCTCTGCGGCCATGAACGCCGCGTTGGGGTCGCTTGCCTGCTGTTGACCCTGCGCTGCCTGTGCCGCCTGCTGGGCCAGCATCTGTTCCCGTTGCGGGTCCATCGGCTGGTAATACCGTTCCGTGTTGTGCAAGCCCGCGTGGGTGAGAATATCCGCGAAGGTGTTGCGGATGTTCGTCATGGTAACGAGGCCATTGGACGGGCCGTAGGCTTGCCACAGGTTCATCTGGCTTTGCAGGACTTCCCGCAGAACCATTGCGCGTTCTTCGTGCTTGCCCGTTCCCAATCCAACATTGCAGATCAGGTCAGCATCAGCCGTCCAAGAACGCGGATCGACGGGAACGAACTGCCCGTTGACGCGCATCATTTCGTCGGGGTTCGGGTGCTGCCGTGCAAGCTGCGCGATGATCTTGAACAGCCGCTTCATGCCGCCTTCGGCCAAGTGACGGGCGATCAGTTCCGAAACCTGATTTGCTGCTTGAACCGCCGCGTTCACGCCTTGGGCGGTTTGGCTTTGCAGCACATCGGCGTCCAGCCCCATGCCAGCGCCGGAAACCCCCGTCTTGCCGCGAATGACTTCATCGTAATAGCCGATGGCCGGAAGCACGGACGATGCCATGCCGCCGATGGTCAACTCCCTCACGGCGTTGATGTCTTTTGCACGGATGACTGCGCCGATCTCGTTATTCAGCACGTCATCCATATTGACGCCCGGCCCCACAACGAGACGCGGGTTGTTCACCATTGCGATGTTATCCAGCAAGCCCCGCAGAAGCGACGTGGCGGCGTCCTGATCGTCAATGATGATGTCCACCAGCGACCGACCGAAGAACGTATGCGCCTCGGGGTCAACTTCAAACACGGCATACGGGTTCACGTCTGCCAGTTCGTAATCAAGGATGGTGTATTTCTCAGACGCGCAGATGAACTTGTAAAGCCGGGGAACGCCCGTGCCTTCAATGTCCATCTTCATGTAGGCTTCCGTCAGCAGGATTTTCCGCATTGACGGGTCGTTGTGGTCCTGCTCGTCTTCGCTGTCCCACCCGCGACGTTGCAGTTCTTCTTCCTCGTCAACCGAACTGTCACCCACCCCGGCGAGGTCGTAGACGGTCTCGAAGTCAAACCCCATATCCACGACTTCCCCCACGCGGGCTTCGGTGGAGTTGCCGCAGACGTAGCAATCCTCGATGGACGTGGCCGACCGATCCACGAAGAAATCTTCAGGCGCGACGGCCTTGATCTTGATTTCGCCACGGCGCGAAGTTCTGGCAACCTTGGCGCTATACGTTGCCGGGGAAACCATCATCCCGTCCGGGCCGATCACAGCTTCCTGTTCGGCTTCCTGCTCAAGGATTTCCACTTCGGGATCGGACGCGAGGAACGCAATCTGCTCTTCGCTCAGCCCGGTGTAGTCATCCACTTCGACTTCGGCGGCTTCCTCATACCATGCCTTGAGGATGCCGACCTTTTTCTTCAACGCGTCGTCAAACGCATCGCTCAGAAGCATGAAGCCGTCATTGCGCTCGAAGATATACGAGGCGTATTGCGTCTTCTGTTCGGCTTCCTGCACGGCCTGCGGGCGGCGCGGGACAAACTCCACCGGACGCGAGGATTGCAGGAAAACGCGCATAAGCGACGGTTTCACCGCACGGATGGTGTCACGGCACTTCGTAGCGACAACCTTGGAGCGGCCTTCTTCGTGGCCAAGGTCAACATGCCCGTCGAAGTATTTTTGGGCCTTGATACGGTCCGGCGCAATTTCGCTTTCAATGAAGCTGACGGCTTCTTGAATGGCGTTTGTGAGCGTGGACTGTATCTGGTCCTGTGACAGCTTCTTGGGCTTCATACGTGGCCTCGGAATGCAAAAAGCCCCGCCGGTTAGGGCGAGGCTTGGCGCAGGACATGATTAGTCCCGCAGAGGATAGCGGATTTTTGCGGCGGGATCAAACCCTGTTGTTTTTCCGCCCCGTGTGGTGGTAGGCTTGGGGGATGAAGGACGTGCTGGCAGCTTTGACGCTATTGGCGTTGTTCGTCGTGATGACGACAGCGGCGGCATTCCTCATTTATGGCGTCGTCGTTTCCTTCATCTAGCGTTGACCTGCCGTAGCCCCCGGCACTGTCAGCAACGACTGCGCGCCACGCATCGCGGGGTCCATTAGAAGCGATTGCACAGGCGTTGAACGCATTGCCGCCTGCATTGCACTTGTGGCCGCAACGCCCGCACCAGCCCCGAGCAAGCCAGCCACGAATGGTGAACCCGGCACCAGCGCGTTAGCAGCCCCAGCGCCGATGAGGCCCGCAATAGCTTGGGGTGACGCGCTGCGAACCGCGCCGGGGGCGACAGTGCTTGCGGGCCGCAAGATGCCAGCGGCAGCACGGGCCAGACCGCCGAGTTCAGTCGTGTTACCTACAGCAACGTTGCGGCGGCCCTGCGACCTGACGATGGATTGATAAAGTTGTGTAGGGCTAAGAATGCCGTTCTCAGCCCCGGCGCGCGTGGCCGCGTCCGCAATGGCAATCCAGTTGCGATATTGCTGGCGGGCAGTTGCAAGACGTGCCACGTCGGCTTCACGGCCCGCCGCCACCAGTTGCGCCTCGGTGGCGTCGTCGATGATGGTGCGTAGCCCCCAAGCTGCGTCACGCACCTGCGGATCATTGCTTTGAAGCAACCTGCCGAGACGGGAACGCCAGTCCTTTAGCGTTGACAGATCAAGCGTTGCGCCCTTCGGGCTGGTGGCCGCGTCCATGATCTCATCTGCGATATTCCGCACATCTGGAACGATGTTGCCCTGTGCGGTGCTGCGCAGGTAATCCTTCACAACGTCATCAGCTTGCTGCGCCATGCCGGAATTTGGCTTGAAACTGACGCCATCAACGGCTTGGTTCATGACCGTTACGATTTCGTCGGATGCTTGCTTAAGCGCCTCAGGCGTTGCGCGCGTGGCGTTGCTGCCTGTCGTTTTCATCGCCGCTGCGGTCACATCGTCCGCCTGTTGCGGCAGAACGTCCAAAGACCCTTCAAGCCTCCGCATAAAGTCGCTTCCCGTGGTCTGGCCAACGGTCGGGCGAATGCCGCTCCGCAAAAGCGTTTCGGCCATCTTAGCGTCTTCCGGATCGGTCGGCAGAATGGGCGAAGCGTTACTAGTTGGGCGTCCCGTAAGAAGCGTTGTCAAAATCGGGGCAGCAAATCGCGCATACGGTTCTGCCGCAGTCCCTTCTGTTGCTTGCCCTGCCGCCTCAGACGCAAGGCCGGGCAGAACGCCGTAGCGGATGGCATTACCGACCGTGCCGCCGCCCCCAAGCATTGATCCGGGTAGAAATTCGCCAACAGTCTGCGCGTATTCCCCGACCGTTGTTCTGGGGTCAAACGGGCGCACATTGGGGGCCACCATATCGACACCCTGCCCCATCGTGTCGCCGCTGCCAAGCGGGGTGTTGCGCATTGCATCCCGCAAGCCTTTAGCGACTTCCGGTGCGCCCAGATACTCTACGCCGCTTGCCGCAAGGTCGCCAGCACCAGACACCAAAGCACCCGGCATGTCTGCAAGTGCGGCAGCACCGCGAACAATGCCGGAGCCAAGCGATTTCGCGGCATCGGCCACGCGCCCGCCAATGGTGATAGGCTTTGCGCTTTCCAGCTTATTCAGGGCCGCTGCCATGTCGGCACGAGACATACCCTTCGGAAAGCGAACCTTACCGCCATCTGGCAGCGGGACTTCAATAAATTCTGTCATTCCCACATTCCCGTTTCAGGATTGTAAGTCGGGATGCCATCATCGACAGGCGCAGGCGTTTCCGTCTTCGTCGGCTTGGGCGCGCGCTTGCGATACTCGTTGAACGTCTCATACGGGTTGCCGAGCTTGCGAATTTCCGCCTCAGCCTCCTGCCACGTCATGCGGTTCGGGTCGCCGGGGGGAAGCAATGCGCGCGCCGCGATTTCCGCCGCCGCCATTTTGTGCCGCTGGATTGATGTGAGCGTGTCCAGAATGATCTGGTTGCCTTCCGGCGTCCGCCCAAGCGCGGGCAAGCTGGACAGGAACTGCCGCGCGTCGAAGTCGGACGATGCACCAGACCCCGGCGGGCGCATAGCAGGTGCCATGCGGTCAACGATGGCCTTGTATGCCTGCGCGGCGTCCAGACCAGCTACGTCGATGCCCAACGCTTCCGCATACGGGCCAATCGCGGCCATTGCCTCTGCCGTAGCGCCCGTCTCAATCTGCGTTCCAAGCGTGGTAAGCGTCTGAATGTCGCCCATCATGCGGGTCGCATCTGCACCGCCTTGGATATACTGGTCAAAGCGCGTTGCTGCCGCTTCATCGGTCTTCTTGTTGAATGCGCTGCTGTTTTCGCCCGTGTTGATTGAAACAAGCGGTTCATCCGGCCCGCCGCTGTAAACCACTTCGGCCCCATTCGGCCCCATCCGCACAGCTTCATCCCCGATGACCTTGACGCCATCCCACGGGTCAGCAACCTGCGGCTTGCTGGCTTCCTGAATGATCTGGAAGGCCGAGTTGACCACGGTTCCCATGTCAACGCTGCCCGTCTCTGCCGCGCCCAAAAGCGGCGCAAGCTGCGGGTATTGCGATGCCTGAGAACGAAGCCATTCCAGCGTGCGGTTGTTCGCCTCGGTCGTCTTCCGCTCACCCCGCATGTCGGCAAGGTCGTTCGACCATTGCGCCATCAACTGCTGGTTCGGGTTGTGCGTCAGGCCCATGAGGCCCATCTTCATCTGCAACCGCTGCTCACTTCCGGCAGGGCCCAAAATGCCGTCAAGCAATCCCATGTCTTAACCCCACATTCCCAGAAGCCCAGAAGGGCGCGATTTGATTGCTGCCATCGTCGCGGGATCGGCCTTCGCGCCCGTGATGATGTTCCACAGGTTCTTCAACGGCGAGGCGTCCGCGTCTTGTGCAATGCCGTTCATCGCCGCAATGCGCGAGAATAGCCCCATGCCGTCCAAAGGATCTTCCTGCTGCTGTGGAAACTGCGGCGCAATCCCTGCCATTGCGCCCGCAGGCATCGGCCCGTAATTCAGCCCCGCAATCCGCGCGGCTTCGCTCAAGCGGCGGTCCATGTGCGGGATGCCGGGGCGAAGGAAGCTGTCCGAGAAAATCCGCGCGGCTTCGATAGGGTCAGACGCGCCTTGCAGCTTGTCCCACGCGCCCCGCTCCGTGTTCTGCAACTCCCATTGCAGGAAGTCCAACTGCGCGTTCAGGTCGTCAGGTGAAACCCCACGTTGCGCCGCGAAGGCTTCGTATTGGCGACGGCGCGGGCCTGTCCACTGCGCCAGCCCGTAGCCCCCACGGGAACCCGGCACAAGCGGGGCGATTTCGTTGATGCCGGGGTTTAGCCCGCTTTCCGCGATGAGGTTCGCAACGATGCCCTGCGCGATGTGCAAGGGGATGCCACGCTGCACCAATCCGGCAAGGACTTGTTGCTCCATGTCAGCCTCACAGGAACGTGGAAAGCATACCGAACAGGCCGGGGTTGGACGTTTGCGTTTGCGTCCCGACATTCGGCATGTTCGCAAGGACGCTGTTCAACAGCGCCACGCCGTCTTTGCCGGCGCCTGTGAACCCGCCATATTGCAGCTTTGCGGCGTTGATGAGCTGCTGCTGCAATGCCTGCTGCAAAGCCCCTTGCTGCATCTGCTGCTGATTGATCGACTGCCCGAACCCGAACCCCTGCCCCGCAAGCGCGCTCTGGTTCATCTGGTTCTGGAACGCATTCGTGACCGCGTTGTTATACCCATCGGACCGCAGGCCCGCCATCGTGCGCCCGAAATTGTCGTAATACGCGCGGTTGCTTTCCGCCTCGGCAATGCCATGACGCGATCCGCCGAAAGCCCCTGCCGCGCTGGCCGACGCCCCGATGTCGTTGATCGTCATTTGCCGCCCGCGTTCCATGTCCGCCGCAGTCGTGTTGATCACGCTTTGCGTGTATGGGTTCATGAAGGCTTGGATATTCGGCCCTTGTGCGGCCTGATTGAACAGGTTCGCCGAGGTCTGCATGACGTTGGGCGCTTGCCCCTGTTGGCTGAATGCAAACATGGCTTACCTCCGAGGATTGGACACAGGACGGGACGGGCCGAAGCTAAACCCACCCGTCAGCCCTGCGGCAGTCTGGTTGAACATCGAGCCGGGGTTGGCCGTATTCACGCCGCCCGGCGCGTATGAAAGCGGGGTGTTGATCGAAGTCGTCCCGCCGCCCGATCCAGTAGGCAATCCCCTTGTGCTGGCAGGGCCACCGCCTTGCGAACCGGGCCGGATCATGCCGATATTGAACATGCTGTTGAACTGATCCTTGGTAATGTCGCCGTTGGTCATGGCCCACCACAGGCTTGCCAGCGAATTGGGCTGGCCCGGTGCCTGCGGCTGAGCCATCTGCGGCTGGTTCATGGCAACCAAGGCTTGGTAGAGTTTCGGGTTCTGCCGCTCCAGCCGCTTCAAGGCGTCCTTATACAGCGGGCCGGATGAATAGCCCTGAATGCCACCCCTGTATGTCTTGGGTTCGGGCATCCCGTTGCCCGTGGCAGAGGGCATCCCAAAGGCACTTGCCGCCATGTTCGTGCCGTCGAAGGCCGCATTCTGCATCGGGGTGAACGCGGCAACGTCCGGCCCGAAATACGGGACGTATCCCATATCGGCGACACGCTCAGCACGGTTGACGTTCCGCTCAATCGGATCACGCACCCAATCCGGCACCGTGGTTTCCGAGGAACTGCCCCCGAACAATCCGCTCAAAAGTCCCATGTTCTGCCCCTAGATGGATGCGCCGGAAATAACCCCGGCGTTGTCGATGGTGATGGACCAGCGTGTGCCGTCCGGGCTGCGAAGGATCAGCCGCCCGTCAACGATTTCCACGTCCTTGTTCCGCTTGAAGTTCAGGGCATCCGCCGCTTCAATCTGGCGGTTGCGCTCCATTTCGGCCAAGCGGCTGTATTGCCCTTGCGGTTGCGGAAGTTTCATCGCAGCCCCCCCGCTTTGACTTCAAGCCGAGGCACACCCCACCGCCAATTTGCTTCAGTTCCCGTCACGCGCATGGCGATCTGCCGTCCCGTGAACCTTACGTCCGTGGGGTTGGCCATGCTGTAAGGCCCATATTCCCGTTCCGTGTCATTCGGATGGAAGCGGGTTTTGAACGTGGCCGTGACCTGTCCTTGCGTTCCCTCGTCGGGGATCAGCATCAGCGCGGCGGCGACGTTATCGCCCATCCCGATCTGAATGGCCCCGCTTTCCGCGAAGATCGAAGCCCCGCCATAGGTGCTGCCGATCTCATGGTTATAGGCAATCCCGTCAGTCCCGCACCATACAGGCGTTGAGAACACGCCCGCATCGACGCCTGCCGTTCTGGCAATCGAACCGATCGACCAGTGGTTCTCCTTGTAGTTATAGACCACATAGCTGTCGTTTTCCGAAGACGTGGGATAGAACCACCAGATTTCCGAAAACCGCGCATTGGCGACCGCGTAAACCTTGGACTGCTGCGCGTCGTTCAGGCTACCAGACACATAGTCCAGCACTTCGCACGGGATTTCCTCGACGGCGCCGCCTGCATAGCGGTAAAACCCCCTGCGCCCCATCCAGAAAACACCAGCATCAACCGCCGCCGCGCATTTGCGGCTGACAGCACCACACGCCGACCCGACACGCTCAAACCCATAGACAAAGGGCGGGCCAAGATACGTCATGGTATGGGCATCAAGATCGGTCAGGATCAGCGATTGCCCACGGGTCCGCAGGCCAAGCATGATCTGGCCCGAAGTCTGCAACTCGATGTCACCGGCTTCATTCGTTCCGGCAGGTGTCCACGTGTTCCTGTCTTCACGGTCGGACCATTGCACCTTGCGGGGGTTTCCACCCGCCCCCAGAGCGACCAGAAACCGTTCTTCCGTCACCATGCAGGACAGGTTATCAACAGGCGCACCCGTCACCGCCGTTGCGTCATTGGCGACGTTCAGGTTCCACTCGTAGATCACGCCATCGTCGGGGGTGCAGAACACGGGCAGTTCACCAAATGTGTCCATCGCCCAGGTCGTTGCTTCGCCGTAATTGCCCACGTCAGGGCGCGGCGTTCCGTATACACCCGTCCCGTAGAACCCGCCGCCATAGCCAAGGTTAACCTCGGCGTCCGATGTTCCGGCGGTAAACCCGACGGGTGTAATGTCCGTCACCGTTCCGGCGGGATTGGCGACGTAGAGCTTCTCATACGATCCAAAGGCCAGCCATCTATCCCCCGTGAGGGTGCGCCACGCCAAAGCCCCGCGCATGGCCTTGTTGCTGGCAACCGTGGTCCTGCTTTGCCAGCCACCGACAGGCTGCATCGTGCCGTCCGTCCACCGCACAAGCGAGGCATCACGCCACCGTCCTGCGGATTGGTAATCCGTCCCGTTGCGATATACGCCGGGGGGCAGTTGCAGCGGAACTAGGGGCATGTTTACGCCTCGATCTGAGCCGCAGCGATGAACAGGGCGTCAATCTGTTGCGAGGTCAGCCCCAAAGCCGGGGCAAGCGCGTTGATCGTGGGCGAAGTGCGGCGAAACTCCACCGCGTCAGCCCATGCCAACTGCGCCAGAGGTCCAGCCTGTGCCACCGCTGCCTCGGCTTGATCCAGCAATCCGGCCTGCATCAGCGCAGCGCGGGCTTGGAACCGCGATACCTTGTCAGGCACCACCACCGCAGGCGCGGGCTTCACAGGTGCAACGGGCTGGCCGTTTACCACGTCCCACCCGATTTGCGCGGTGTCCGATGCAATCCAGCCTTGGGGAATGGCCTGTCCTGCTTTGGCGATGGACGCATTGACGACTTTGCCATTGGCGATCTGGACGAGGCGCATCAGAAATATTCCTCCACGATGATCAGGCCACCCGTGCCGTCGCCGCCTGCGTAGTTCGTCGCCGCGCCCGCAACGCTTGCGCCACCGCCGCCTGAGCCATAGCCAGACGCCGCCTGACCCGCGCCATCGGCGAGGATCGAACCAGAGTTTCCGCCCGCGCCAAAGCGGGTGCTGCCACCAAGCCCGCCGATGTAAATCGTTGACCCGACCGTGCGCGCGCGCGCTTGACGGCTGCCTTCGATGTTGAGGTCGCCGCCCGTTCCCGTGCCGCCAGCACCCGCCCCGCCGGAGGTGTTGCCAGAAGCGCCAGTGATGCCAGCACCGCCCGCGCCGCCATTCGCAGCAAGGTTTACAGCCCCGCCCGCAAAGGTCGTGTTGCCGCCAGCCGCGCCGTCATTGGCCCCCGCTGCGCCACCCGTGCCAGCCGCGCCGATGGTGTAGGTGTAGCTCGCTTCCGGCGATGTGATGAACTTCACGACCTCAGCGCCGGGGCCACCGCCACCGCCTGCCGCTGCCGTGCCTGCTCCCTGCCCGTCAACGCCGCCACCGCCACCACCTGCACCGATAGCCGTCACACGCAGCGCACGGCACCCCGTGGGCGTGGTATAGGTCGCCGCCGTGCCGCTGGTGAGGTATGTGACAGACCGCAGAGCGTAGGCATTCACGCCGCCCCGTTGCAAGCCACCCGCAGTCATGTTGATGCCCGTGGCGAAGGTTGCCACCGAAGACGACAGACGCAACCGCTCAGCCGCCGCCGCGCCCGCTGCCATTGTCTTGATCACGAGGTCAAAGTCCTCGCTTGCCCCTGTCACGTCAGTCGTGACAGCTTCCAGCACAACCCCGACTTCGGTATTGCCCGCCGCCGTTTCCGCCGCGAAAGCCAAGCCCGCGCCGATGCCAGCCGCAGGCGTTCCCGATGACTGCGAATTGAGCGTCAGCAGCGTCGTGACAGTGTTCGTCGCCGCATTCGTGCCACGGATTTCGATGTCATTGCCCGCCGCTGGGGTGATGGGCGACGTGCCGTCGAGAATGTCGTCCAGCATGTCAAACGTCAGATTGATGTCATCGCCCCAATCGTCACCGTCGCCGCCGATGGTTGGCTTGCTGAACCCGTAAGTCGTCGTGAGTGTCGGCATGATTTACCCCTGCGGCGTCCATGTCTCGGATTGGTTCGGCACTTCGGCCCACGTCAGCCCGTCATCCCAGACCTGCGTATCGTCCCAGAACCCGCTGTCAGACCATTGGCCGTCTTGCAGAAGCCATGAGGCCCATGCTTCCGGCTGGTTCGGCTGCGTCGTCCATGTCATCGCTTGAACCGTAGACGAAGCCCCGTGCCGCTGTGCTTGGCGTCCTGCGAGGCTTGGTTGATCGACGCGATGGCGTTGGCGTAAAGCTCGGCCCATACCGAAATCCGAGGATCGTCCTTCAGATACGGCGCGGAATGCATCAGCGACCCGTAAAGGTAGGCGTCGGGATGGCTGGTGAGTATCCAGTTATCATCCCCATCCGCAGACAGGGCCGCAGGCTTGGCGTAATACACCAGTTCCGCCGTGTATGTATCATCCGGCGTCGGATACAGTTCCAACCCGCCCGCGACGTGCGCGTAATGCGTGGGCTTGCCCGCTTCGTCGTCGTTCCATGCGCGCAGGTCGGCAATCTCGGCCAGCGATGCCAGCGTGAGCCTTTGGTCCGCGCCGCTGATGCGAATGCTGATCGTCTCAAGCCAATCCGTGGGCAGGCTGGAATACTGCGCGTCCAGCGTGGCCGTGGATCGGGTTTCCATCGGGATTGCGCGCAGCTTGCGGTTCATGTCCGCTTCGCACAGCGCGACGAAGGACGGGATCACCGCCGTGAGGTCATCGCGATTGAGAAAATCCGCGATGGCGCTTTTCAGGTCCGCGAAGGTGGCGAGTGCCATCACTTAGCCTTGCACTTGCCAGCGGCTTTGCACTTCGCAGGCGAAGGACAGCCCTTGCAGGGCTTGAAGACGGGTTTTTTCATGGGATTGCCTCAGTTGGCTTCGGGGTCTTGGCCGAGAAGGCCGACAAACGGGGCGAAGGCGACAGCCGCGCTTAGGTTGCGAAGATGCGCGAGGCGTGGGTCGAAGCGGGCAGATCGCAGGCGGATGTTTCGCGGGTCAAATACGGCGACGTTATTTGCGACGTCTCCGCCAAACATTGATCCGGCGCTATCCACCACATTCCGCATTTCTGCGGCGTCAATGTCGGTATTCCACAGGTAGTCAAAGCCAACGTCCTGCAAGTCATATGCAAGATCACTTTCGGGGTCTAAAGCGTTGCCGCGAACGTCGCTTGCAACTTCACTAACCCGTTTTGCAAGGTCGCTTGGGGTTCTGGTCGCGCCGTCAAAATAAGCTGTAGATTTCCCCCCAAAGTCAAAGGTTAGCGGCTGTTCAATCCGGGCGGAAACGTCCATTACGTTATCGCCATATGACTGCGCCACATTGCGACTATCAGTTAAGAAAACTGCCGGGGCAGATACGCCAGTATTTGAGCCATCGCCCAATTTAAACGCCGGGAAAATAGCATCCGTGCCGTGCATAAGGTCAGCGTCAAAGCCCATTTCCGCCTTGCGCGCTGCCCGCGAAGCCGCATCCATCGGCAGGTCGTAGTTGTTAAACAGCCATTCGTTCAGCCGCGCGTTTGCCACCGGATCGCCCATGTCCAGCATGTCGTCGGTGACTTCCGCGCCACGGCCTGCCTTGAGCATGTCCATGATCTGCGCGCCGCGCGTGGCAACTGCATCCGAAGCACCGAGCCGCAAGTTGCCAGCTTCATCCGCGATGAACCCCGGCACACCCGCCGCCGTGGACCAGCCCATAAGCGCGTCTTCCGCAGCCTGCACCGCAGGAACCGCGCCCTTGGCCCCCGCAACCATCGGCGCGACAACCGCCGCCATGTTGCTGGCCGTATCCCCCACCGCCGCCATGCGTTCCCATCCCGACAGCGACGGGTCAGCCACACGACGCGCGGACGATCCGGCCCGCTCCATGCTGGTGACGGGGTTCAACTCGTTTGCAATGCCAAGCCAAGGACGGAGTTCGGGCGGCACGTAGGTCAGCAAGCCATCGGCCTGCCCCTCTAGCCATTGGCGGCGCGCTTGCCCCGCTTCCGGCGTGAAGTAATCCCAAATGCTCATGCGAAACCCTTTAGCGCCCGCCGCAGAGGCTTGCCCCATTCGTCCGCGACAGGCTGGTATCCGACGAACAGATACCGCGCGCTGTCTGCGCTATGGCTTGTCCAGTCGTGGCGAGGACGTGACCGCCACGTCTTGCCCTTCTCGTCCCAATCGCGCTGATACTGCCGCAGGCTTTCGATCAGCCTGTTACAGCCCTCGTCGATGTAGGTCCGTTGCAGTGCAAGCCTGACTTGCTGGATGCCGTCCTCAATCGGGACATTCGGGCAGATGCTGATATTCCGCACCCCGAGGCTTTCCAGCGTTTCAACGCGGCTCACGCCCGTGCCAAGTTCCCGCACCCGTGCATCATGTGGCAGCACGTGGCACAGGTAGTTATACGGCTTTTCCGCAAGCAGCTTGGCGTAGTAAGCCAGCCCCTGCCCGCTTTCCTCAATGTGGTCGATGATCCGAATTTCGGTTCCGACATACTGCGCGAAGATGATTGACGTGGTGTCGCTCATCCCCAAGTCCCACGCGGTCACTACGCCGATGGCCGGATCATGCAGGACGCGGCGAATGCGCCCCGCTTCCGTCATCTCCCGCATTACCTTGCCGTAGTATGCCCCGATGATTGCGGCTTCAAAGCTGCATTCAAACTCTTGGTCATACCGATCAGGGCCGAGGGTCTTTAGCGCGTCGTTCAGTTCGATCTGCGGCAGGATCGCGGTTTCGGACGCGCGGAGCATCAGCGTGAACCAGTCGGGGTCACGTGTTGCCTTATCGTAGATTTCCCAGAACTCGTTCTTGCCCTTTGGCGTTCCGATGAACGTTGCCCGTCCCTGCCGATCTGCCAGCGCAGGGCGGATCACCGTCGGCCACGCATTGGCGGGGAAGTCTGCGGGTTCATCCAAGACAACCGCGTCGAAGTATAGCCCGCGCATGGCATCGTAGTTGTCGGCACCGAACAGGCGAAGCCTTGCACCGTTGGGGAAGTCAGCCCGCAGTTCGCTTTCGTTGTAGGACATGCCAGGAATGACGGACGTGAAGTGCTTCACGTAGTCCCATGCGATGGCCTTGGCCTGATTGTAGAACGGCGCGATGTAGCCGACGCGGACGTTATCGCGCTTGATCTTCGTGGCGTCCCTGATCAGGTCGTTGATTGCGCCCACGGTCTTGCCGAAGCGGCGATGTGCGACGAGGCAGGCGAAGCGTTCCTTGCGCGCGTGGAATGCCTTCATCTGCGGGCGCGGCGCGTAGGGTATGACTACCTCAGTCATCGGCCCACTTGATGGTCAGGACGTGTGAGCCGTCTTTTCCTGTCCCGTGAACTTCGTTGCTGGACAAGTCTGGCAGCACCTTTTTCAACAGCGCGATGCCTGCGGTGACTTGTGAGCCGCTCAACTCAACGGTTCCTTCGACGTGGCCAATTAACCTGTTGAGAATTTGCGAGTTTGCGATTTTAGTCCTGTGGCTATCGTCCATGCGAAAGCCAGCTGGGCGACCCTTTCTAGGCATGGCTCACCTCAACCACGATGCCTAGACGTTCGCCCTCCTCAATGATGGGTTGCCATCCAGTCGTTTTGGCGATTTCAGCAATCCGGTCTTTGTATCCTTGAATGATCGGGATCATGTCGATTTCGCCAAGAGCGCCTAGCGAAACTTTGGCGAAGCTTCCCAGCTTTGCCCACTGCTTGATACACCACAGAAGGTTTTTCGCCTCCTCAAGCAAAACCACCGCCCCAAACTTTACGCGGCCACCGATCCCGCCATCGCGGCGGTTCGTCAACTTGTCACGGCCAATCTCAGCGATCCGCTCGGCTTCGTATTTATACGCCTCAATGTCTGTCTTGAATCGCTTAACGATCCGCGACTGGACTTGATGACCGCCTGCCCATATCGCGCGGATGATTTCGCACTTTGGGGATTGCTTGCCTTTGCGGGCTTCGGCTTCATGCGCCTTGATGCGTGATCTCTGGCCTTTACCCACGTAGAACACCGAACCATCTCGCGGGTCGATTAGTTCGTACACATAGAAGTTCATCGCGTGTCGCAGTGGCTTTCGCCGTCCCGCGCCTCAAATGCAAAACCCGCCGCGATTTCTCGGGCGGGTTG
>Ga0209066_10001508_pt1 | contig 30511 bp, 24 predicted proteins | sample All_14_2_FD_187198 | JGI IMG/M metagenome (GOLD analysis project Ga0209066, IMG submission 187198) | Freshwater microbial communities in response to fracking from Pennsylvania, USA - Allegheny Zone_MetaG_DW_15 (SPAdes) (version 2) ... | reverse complement strand
GAAGCAGGCGATCAATCTCTGCGCGCACGCGGTCGAGGTGGGCGATCAGCACATCGTGCCTGGGCAGCGGGTAGCGGTGGCCGGGCAGCACTTCCAGCGCCTGGCTCACATCGGCCACCTGCTCGCCGAGCAGCACGCCCAGGCGATCGTCATTGAATCGGAGGAGTTTCATCGTCGGTCCTTGAAGGGCGATCAGGCCTGCGTCGGCAGGGGCTCATACAGCCAGGCCAGGCTCTCGTAGGCCTGCGCTTCGGTGCGCTGCTGCAGCACCTGGTTGCGCAGGTCGCGGGTGGCACCGCGGGCGTGGTACACCTCGCCATACAGGCGTGCGGTAAGTTGCACCCGGGCCGTGCGCAGGTAGCGCTGCTGCCAGTAACGCGTCAGCGCGGCGGGCACCTGCGCACCGGCGCCAGCCAGCTCGGCAGCCAGACACACGGCATCTTCGAGCGCCATGCAAGCGCCCTGGGCCATGTACTGCAGCATGGGGTGAGCAGCATCGCCCAGCAACGCCACACGGCCCTGGCTCCAATGGGCAATGGGGTCGCGGTCGCACAGCACCCACATGCGCCAGGTGTCGATGCGGCCCAGCAGCGTCTTCACCTGCGGGCACGCGTCCGCAAAGCGCAGCATCAGCTCCTCGGTGTCACCAAAAGAGTTCCAACCTTCTTCATAGCGGTTGCTGTGGAACACCGCCACCAGGTTGTAGAGCTCACCGCGGCGCAGCGGGTACTGCACCAGGTGGAATCGCGGGCCGGCCCACAGCACCATGTCGTTGAAACGCAGCTCTGGCGGCACCTGCTCGGTGGGCAGCACGGCGCGATAGGCGATGTGGCCCGACACCCGGGGCTTGCCCTCGTCCAGCATCTGGGCGCGCACCTGCGACCACAGGCCATCGGCGCCGATGACCGCGCGCCCGGCATGCGCCTTGCCGTCTTCGGTGTGCACACACACGCCAGCGCTGTCGTCTTCGTAGCGTGTGATGCGCTGCTGGGTGTGCATCTGCACCAGCGCGTGGGCCTTGCAGGCATCGACCAACACACCGTGCAGGTCGGGCCGGTACACCAAGGCATAGGGATGACCGAAGCGCGCCTCGAAAGGCTCGCCGGCCCGCATGCTGGTGACCACTTCGGCCGTGATGCCGTCACGCATCACCAAGTGGTCCGGCCGCGCCACCAAACCCTTCACCTGCTCGGTGATGCCCAACTCGTCAAAAGCGCGGAAGGCGTTGGGACCCAGCTGGATGCCCGCCCCCACCTCGCCAAAGTCGGCAGCCCTTTCAAACAGCTGCACCGGGATGCCGCGCTGGGCCAGCGCCAAGGCGGCCGCGCAGCCGCCGATGCCACCGCCGGCGATGAGCACGGGCGCCTGGCCGGTGCCATCAGGGTCGCGATCGATGTCGTTCACTGAAGTCTCCTGGGTAAGTGCCAGCACGTTAGTGGCCGCCCCGGGAGACGTCGAGGCGGCATGCCTTATCAACCCGATAAGCCGGCCTTATCCACCGCACGAACGAAAGCTCTACGATGGCGCATGGACAACATGGATCTGAAACTGCTGAAGGTGTTTGACGCCATCCATCGCTGCGCCAGCCTGTCCAAGGCGGCCGATCGATTGGGGCTGTCGCAGCCGGCGGTCAGCCAAGCCTTGGCACGCCTGCGCGAACATTTCGACGACCCTCTTTTTGTGCGCACGCCACAGGGCATGGAGCCCACCCAGCATGCCCTGGGCATGCTGCACAACGTGGCGCAGGCCATCGAGGCGCTGGAGCGCACCCTGGCCTATCGCTCCACCTTCGATCCAGCGCGCTCGCGCCGCCTGTTCCGCATCTGCATGACCGACGTGGGCCAGATTGTGCTTCTGCCGCAGCTGCTGCTGCACCTGCGCGAGCAAGCGCCCAGCGTGGAGGTGGAAACGCTGAACATCTCGGACCAGACCAGCTCGATGCTGGAAGCTGGCGAGATCCAGCTGGCGGTGGGCTACATGCCGCAGATCGACGAGCGCTTCTACCAACGCGCGCTGTTTGACGAACGCTTTGTATGCCTGGCACGATCAGACCACCCACGCATCCGGGAACGCCTGCGTCTGCAGGACTACGAAGCAGAGGAGCACGTGCTGGTCACCACCTCTGGTACCGGCCACCTGATCATCGACCAAACGGTAGAGCGCCTGAAGATCAACCGCCGCATCGCGGTGCGCATCCCCAATTTCCTGGGCCTGGCAACCATCATCGGTAACACCGATCTGCTGTGCACCCTGCCCCGTCGGGCCGGGCTGATCATGGCGCGGCGGGGCGAGGTCACGGTATGGGCCCCGCCCTTTGAACTACCCACCTACACGGTGCGCCAGCACTGGCACGAGCGCCAGCAGCATGACCCGGGCTGTCAGTGGCTGCGCAAGGTCATCGCCTCGCTGTTTAATGCAGGGCCTGAATTTAGTGCCTCAGCGAGCGAGGCTGAGCATCAAGGATAGTCGGGCACCTGCGCCGATGCGGTGAGCCACTGCCACTCTGTGAACTCGTCCCAGCTGGTGCCACTGGAAAAACGTGCACCGTTGCCCGACTGTCCACGCCCGCCCATCGGCGCCTGAGACAGGTCGTTCACCGTCTGGTCGTTGATATGCACCATACCCGCATGGAGGCGTTGTGCCAGTGCCAGGCCACGCTCCAGGCGACCCGTCATCACAGCAGCGGCCAGACCATATTCGGTCTGGTTGGCCAGGGCCACCGCATGGTCCTCGTCCTCAGCCACGGTCACGGGAGCTACCGGGGCGAAGATCTCCTGCGCAAACACTGGCATCGCGGGCTGCACATCAGCCAGCACGGTGGGCTGGTAGTACAGGCCTTCGTAGGTGCCGCCAGTACATAGCCGCGCACCCGCCTCAATACTGGCGCTCACCAGGGCGTGGGCACGTGTCAACTGGCGGCTGTTGATCATTGGTCCCAATGCCACCGAATGCAGGGCCGGGTTGCCAACCGACAGGGCAGCCGCCTTGCGCGTCAGCAGTTCTAGGTAGTCGTCCAGAACGCGACGATGCACGATGTGCCGACCGCTCGCCATGCAGATCTGCCCTTGGTGGAAGAAGGAGCCGAACGCACCCGCCGCTGCGGCTCGCGGCAAGTCACAGTCATCCAACACAATAAAGGGGCTGTTGCCACCCAATTCGAGCGCCACCTTTTTGATATGCCGCCCCGCCAGCTCACCCACGCGCCGACCCACTGCCGTCGAGCCGGTGAAGGTCACCATGCGCACCATCGGATCGCTGACCACCGCCTCGCCGGCCTCAGCGGCACCCGGCAACACGGCCAGCACCCCTGCAGGCAAGCCGGCGGCCTCAAACAATCGCGCCAACAATACGCCACCGCTAACCGGTGTGTGAGGATCCGGTTTGAGCAGCACCGCATTGCCCGTCACCAGGGCCGGCGCCACCGATCGCATGGCTAGATACAACGGCACGTTCCAAGGGGTAATCACCCCAACCACGCCAAGCGGCACCCGACGCGCGAAACTCAAGCGCGCAGGATCCGGCGAACTCAACAATTCACCTGGTGCATGAAGGAACTGTGCGGCGGCGTGCTTCAACTCGGTGACCGTTGCATCCACCTCAAATTCCGCCTTGGGCCGGATGCTGCCTGATTCACGGATCAACCACTCCACCACACCGACTCGGTGCTCGTTCAAGAGATCGGCGGCGCGTGACATCACCTCAGCACGTGCCTCCGTCCCTCGCGCGGCCCAGGCCAACTGCGCCTGCGCCGCCTTCACCGCTGCGGCATGTACTTCGACCGCACCGGCTTGGCCCACCTCGGCCAGCACCTGTCCGGTCGCGGGCTCGATAGTGGCCAAGGCCACCTCGGCGGCATGCCACTCACCGTCGAACCAGGCGCCATGCCAGCAAGGATCAGCCAAAAGACCCGGCGCAGCCAAAGTGAACGCGTCGGTCAAATTACTCGGGTTATGAGACATAGAAGCGCTTTCAAGTAGAGATGAGAACGACGTTGGCGCATGCTTCAATCAAACACCAACACCGGCTTGATCGTGGTACCCGAACGGGTGTCGGCGATAGCGTCGTTGATGCGATCGAAAGCGTAGGTCTTGACCATGCGATCGAAGGGGAATCGCCCCTGCATGAACCAGTCAATCAGGCGGGGAATGAACTCCTGCGGACAGTGACTGTCGCCTTCGATGATGCCGCGCAACTTGCGGCCGTTGAGCAAGTACGAGGGACTGACGGGCATCGTCAGCGCCGGGCTGGTACCGGCCAACCAGGCGCAAGTGCCCCGCGGCGCCAGACTGGCGAGCGCTTGTTCCATGGCCGCAGGCACGCCGCTGGTATCAAGCGCATAGCGCACGCCGTACCCTGTCAGAGCCAGCGTGCTCTGCAAAGGATCTTGCTCGCGCGCATGGATAACGTCGGTGGCGCCCAGCTCCTTGGCTAAGGACAGGCGCTGCGGCAGCACGTCCACCACGATGATGCGCGAAGCACCAGCCACCTTGGCTGCCATCACCGCGCTCAGCCCGACAGCACCGGCACCATAGATGGCGATGGTGTCGCCCTCACTAACCTGCAAGGAGTTCAGCACGGCGCCAGCACCGGTCTGAATGCCACAGGCCAAGGGGCCCAGCAGCGCCAGCGGCGCATCCGGACGTACCTTCACCACGTTGCGCTCAGTGCACAGTGCATGGCTCGCAAAGGACGATTGGCCAAAGAAGTGACCATGCACCAGATGGCCATGCTGCGACAACGCCGAACTACCGTCGAAGCGCAGACCGCCAAAGTTCATCCGCACCACCTCGTGGCAATAGGTGCGTTCGCCTTCGTCGCAGCTGGGACAGCTATCACAATAGTCGTAGGTCATGACCACCGGATCACCCGGTTTGACGCTACGCACCCGCGCACCCACGGCCTGCACCACACCAGCGCCTTCATGCCCCAGCACGATGGGAAATGGCACCGGCAGCAGCTGATCCAGCGCAGAAACATCGGTATGACACAGACCCACGCCAACCAGACGCACCAGGATTTCGTCCTCGCGCGGAGCGGCCAGCTCCAGAGTTTCCAGGCTGAGCTGAGGATGGTCGGCCCGGGCAAGAGCGGCATGAACATGCATAGATTTACCTCCGAAGGTTGGTTCAACAATCCGGCCAGCGTGGCCGTCACTTAAATTGCGTGTACATCTCGCGGGTCAAGGCGTGATGGGCTTGCGCTTGGTCTGTGGTGGCCGGTGACGCAGCGGCAAAAGGTCGTCGGGCAAGACGCGACGCAACATCCCCCATAGCCCTTTGGGCTCATACAGGATCACAGCGATGGCCAGCGCGCCCAGAAGGATCAGGTACCACACGCCCAGATCCTGCAGAAACTCCCGCATCACGAAGAACAGCAGGGTTCCCAGGATGGGCCCCTCCAGGCTGCCCAGCCCGCCAATCACCACAATGAACAGCACGTAGATCGTCCAGTCCGTCATGCTGAAAGACGAGGCCGGTGAGATGCGCAGCTTCTGCAGCGCAATCAGCGCCCCCATGAGCCCGGTCAAAGGCGCGGCCCACAGGAAACACAGGATCCGAGCCCGCACGGTGTTCACACCGATGCTGGCTGCACCTTCTTCGTTGTCGCGCATAGCGCCCAGCGCCAGTCCAATGCGCGAGCGCATCAACAAGTACACGCTCACCGCGATCAAGGCCGTGACCAACGCCACGAGCGTGTAGATAGCGATCGCCCGGTCGGTTGGGTTGCGGCCCAGGCGTTTAACGAGGTCCAGTGGCAAGCCCATGCCCGAGCCCGCACCAAAGGCATCGAACTTGGTACAAGCCAGCATCAGCGTCTCGGCCACCACCCAACTTCCCACGGCCAGATAGGCATCGCGTAGCTGGAAGATCAGAGCCAGCATCAGAATGCCGGCCAACAAGCCCACCACCAACGAGCCCAGCAACGACTGCAGCAGCGGCCATTCGAGCAGCACACTGCAGCCGTAGAAGGCATAGGCGCCCATTCCCACCAATGCATGCTGGCCTATCACCATGATATTGGCATAGCCCGCCAACAGGTTCCACAGATAGGCCAGTGCCAACAGGCACAGCATCTGGGTACCCAGCTGCAAGTGGACCGGCCCGAAGGTCCAGGGCGCCACCAACGCCGACACAACCAAAGTCAGCAGCAGCAAACGCCCGGTCCATACACGGGCATGAGGAGGAAACAACAAGACGATTCTCCAGAAAAGCAATGTAGACCGGCAGGGCCTGCAGTTGCCTGTCAATACTTGGGAAACAAACCCTGTGGGCGCACCAGAAACACAGCGAGGAACACCAGATGGCCAGCGAGCGACTGCCAAGCCGTGTCGACTTGCGCGCCCACCGTCTGCGCCAATCCGATCAGGATGCCGCCGGCCAAAGTGCCCCATAAGCTGCCCAACCCAGCCAGCACCACCACTTCGAAGGCAATCAGCAACCGGTTCGGGCCTGCGCTGGGATCAAAGTTGGTCCACACCGCCATGAAGCTCGCCGCGACCGCGACGGTCAACCCCACCAGACCCATCGCCAAGCCGTACAAACGCTGTGTGGGCAGGCCCACCAGCGACGCGGCCTGTACATCATCCGCGATGGCACGCAACTGGGCGCCCCGCCGTGTGCGGTAGAGGAAACGGTCCAGCCCGCCGATCATCAACACTGCGGCAACAAAGATGGTCAATGGCAAAGCCCCGATATTGACCCCTCCGCCCAGCGACCAGGTGGCCGATTCGAAGCCCAGAGCCGCCACCTTGCGTGTATCGGCCCCATACACCCCCTGCAAGCCGTTTTGCACGATCACCGACAAGCCGAAGGTCACGAGGATCACGGGCAACACGCCCTGCCCCACCACCCGGTGCAATAGCACTCTCTGCAGCAGCCAAGCACCGCCAAAACACAGCGGCAACAAGAGCACCGCAGCCAGCAGCGGGTGCAGTCCCAGCCCGGTCACAAGGCTGAGGAATAGGTAAGAAACCATCACGATCAGGTCGCCATGCGCCACATTTACAAAACGCAAAATGCCCGAAGAAATGGCCAGGCCCAGGGCAAAGAGCGCGTACAGGCCGCCCACCATCACGCCCTGTAGCAATTGGTTCAAGATCGACATCCACATGGCTCAAGCTCCGAAGTAGTTCGTCATCACCGTCTCGCGACTGTGATCCGCGGGACGGCCCTGCAGGCTGACACGGCCTTCAAGCAGGCAATAAAAACGATCCGCAATGGCGAGCGAGCGGCTGATGTCCTGCTCCACCACAACGATGCCAATGCCGCGATCACGCACCTTGGGCAGGATCTCGTAGAGGGCTTGCACCACCAGTGGCGCCAAGCCCAAGCTGATTTCGTCGCACAGCAGCAGCCGCGGGTTGGTCAGCAGCGCCCGGCCGACGGCCACCATCTGCTGCTGGCCACCAGAAAGCTCGCGCACCTGTTGGCGCCTGCGCTCGCTGAGGATCGGAAAGTAGCCGTAGACCTGGTCGAATCCGATCTCCCCCCGGCGCCCCACGGCCTGGCCGATCGCCAGGTTTTCTTCCACCGTCAGCGTGGGAAAGAGACGCCGGCCTTCGGGCACCAAGGCAATCCCGTCGGCCACGATCTGCGGCGTGCCACACCGGGACAGGTCGACTTCGCCGAAGTGCAACTGCCCCTCCACCCGATCGGCCTGACCAACGATCGCCTTCAGCAAGCTGCTCTTGCCCGCGCCGTTTGCGCCAATGATCGAAACGATTTCGCCAGGCGCCACATCCAAATCGACACCATGCACGGCTCGAAACTCGCCATAGGACACCCGCACCTGCCTCAGGCGCAACGTCGAATCGGCGGTGATGTCAAGTGCCAAGGTACACCTCCCGAACTCGGGCATCGACCAGCACCTCGTCGGGTGTGCCACTGACCAGGATGGCTCCGCCATACAACACGGCCAGCCGCGTGGCCACTTTGCGCAAGGCATGCAGCACGTGTTCGATCCAGACCACAGTCGTGCCTTGAGCGTGCACACGGCGGATGATTTCCAACAATGGCTCACACTCAGAATCCGTCAGACCGCCAGCGATCTCATCCAGCAACAGCAAGCGTGGCTTCAAGGCCAGCGCCTTGGCCAACTCCAGCCGCTTCAGATCGAGCAAGGACAGACGCCTAGCCTCCCAGTCTGCCCGAGCGGCCAAACCGGTCATCTGCAGCGCAGCCCAGGCCTGACCGCGTGCCGGGCTCAGCGCCATGCCGGCCCCATGCACCGCCGCCACCAGTGTGTTCTCAAACACGCTCAGATGGCCGAAGGGCTTGGGGATCTGGAACGTTCGACCGATACCTAGACGACAACGATCCCAGGTGCGCTGGCCGGTGATGTCGACCCCCTGAAAGCGCACCTGCCCGGCGCTGGGCAACAGGTTGCCGCCAATCAGGTTGAACAGCGTGCTCTTGCCCGCTCCGTTGGGGCCCAGGATGCCCAGCACCTCGCCTGCCCGTATCTCAAGAGCCAAGTCTTGCAGAATGTGCAAGCCACCGAAGTGGCGTGACAACCCAATCAGCTCTAGCACGGCCACCCCCCCGCCGTGAAGGCACGCAGAACACCTCTTCTGCCCCAAAGGCGGGGTGTACACCCTGCCAGGGTCTCTCGCCACCTCGCTGCGCCCACCGTACTCAACGTAGGAGTGCGCCAATCCGGCCCGCCTCCACGGATGGGCGCTACCGCATCCGTACCTATCCCGCCGGCCGATACCGCCCCGGCCCTTGTCGTGTGTGTCATAAAAGTTCTCTACTCATTGGGATGCTCACAGCGCGCCCCGTCTCCGAAGAATTCATCAATGCGGCATGAGATCTCGCGGCACCCATGCCACTGCTCCCGTGCGCCAGCCGCTCACCCGCGTCAGTGCCAGGGAAAATAAGGATGCGACTAATGCGCCTAAACCCATCAGTCATGGCGGGCCATTTCGGTAGGCCCACCCAGTTGGAAGGTGCCCACCAGGCTGCGCAGTTCTAGCGATCTGTCTTTGAGTGACTCTGACGCAGCTGCGCCTTGTTCAACCAGCAAAGCGTTCTTCCGCGTCATCTCGTCAAGCTGAACCACCGCGACATTGATCTGTCCGATCTCTGAACGTTGAGACGCGGAAGCCGCGGCGATCTCGCCAATCACTTCGCTGACGCGCCTCACATCGAGGACGACTTCATCCACCGTGTTGCCCGCCTCGCGCACGAGGCGGGCGCCGAAGCTCACGCCTGCAACGCTTTCATCGATCAACTCCTTGATCTCCCTGGCCGAGTGGGCGGCATGCTGGGCAAGCCCCCGTACCTCGGTGGCTACCACCGCAAAACCCCGACCCGCCTCACCTGCCCGAGCGGCTTCAACCGCCGCGTTCAACGCAAGCAGCTTGGTCTGCTCTGCGAGTGAATTGATGATCGTGGTGATGTCGGCGATCCGGCTGCTCGATGTGTGAATCGACGTCATGCTTGCTCCCAACTGCCGCATCACATCCCCGCCGCGCCGGGCCGTGACAGACGCCGAATCCACCAATTGCTTGGCCAGCCTGGCCGACTCAGCGTTCTGGCCCACTGCCACCTTCAAGGTCTGCATCGACAGCGCTGTGGCCTGCAGACTCCTGGCGGCCGACTCGGTGCGCTCTGAAAGATCACCATTGCCATCGGCCACCTCAGTGCTGGCGACCCGAATGTTGTCAGCGCATTCGCATATGGCACCGACGAGCGCGCGCAGGCTCGCCTGCATCTCGCCCAAAGACGCCTGCAATGCACCGATCTCATCCCTGCGATCGACCTGCATCACCAGCGCCAAATCACCGGACGCAACGCGCCTCAGATGCGCAACAGCCTGTCGTAGCGGCCGCGTGATGCTGCGCGAGATGGAAGCGGCCGAGAACGTGCCAAGCAACATGGCCAGAACCAACACGGCAAGAATCATCCGGCGATCACCCGACACCTTGGCCTTGGTTTCAGCCGCCGCGCGATCCATCGAATCGGTGACCAAATCTCTCATCGTGGCAAGCTCGCCAATCCAGAGCGTTTGCGGGCGCTGCAACTCGGCCATGGCAAAGTCCGCCACACCTTCACGCCTGACACCAGCCTTTCTCATGTTGAGCAATTGGGCATGCAATATCTGCCCAATCTTCTGCTGCTTGCTCACGACCTTGAATTGTTCGCTCAAACGATGGTCAACATCCGCCAGTCTCAAAGACTTCTCCATGGCAGCCTGCGCCCGACCGTAGAGCCCTTGAGCCGCGCCCAGTGAGGTTTGCGCTTCGGCGATCACCTCGGGGTCATCGGACAACGCCATGAGATATATCGACATAGCCATGTCGTCAACGGCGCGCTGCATCAAGCCAACCAACCCGGCACGCTGGTGATCGACGTCAACGACTGCACTTAGTTGCTCCGACAGATGACCGATTCTTGTCCAACTGAACCCACCGACGCCTCCCATCATCACCAGGATCAGCCCAAACCCTAGTGCCAATCGAAAGGACAACGAAGCGCCGGCTGATCCATGAGAAACGACGCTGCGGGCGCGCCGCCACAGCCAACTCGAATTGAAGATCATGAGGTTCGTCCGGTAAGGGGCGGAGCGGCGCTCATCAGCGGGCGGCGCTCCTTTGCCTCTTGCATCAGCAGGTGGCCTCACCCGTAGGAGATCATCTTCGGTGGACGGCTCAAGGGCACCTTGGGCATCTGACTGTTGTCCACCACAACCATGTTGTAGGGGAAGCGGTAACCTCCGCTGGATTTCTCCCACTGGCCCATCACCAGAGGCAATAGCGACGTGTTGGGATACGGTCCAGTTCGAAAGTCGATGGGGCCGACCACCGTCTGCAGTCGCGTGGTTCGCAAAGCATCCCGGACCGCGGCAGGGTCATCGATGTTGCGAGTTCGACGCAGTGCGTCCACGGCCACCTCCAGCATGGCGTGACGTGTACCCAGGCCCGCAGTCCATTGCCGATTGGATGCGGCTTCGTACACCTTAGTGAGTTCACTCGCCGACTGCCCGGTGATCGAGGAGGTGAACGGAAATGTGGGCGTCCACCAGATCGGCACAGCCAGTCCCACGGCTTTGTCACCCAACGGGTTGATAGACGCCGGGTACTCCGTAGACTTTCCTGCAACCACCAATTTGGGTTTGAAGCCCTGCTGAGCACACTGGGCCCAGAACAGCGTGAAGTCCGGCGGCGGCAGAATGCACTGCACAATCTCAGCGCCGGCAGCCTTGAAGGCCGCAATCTGGGCCGAGAAGTTGCTGGCAGGAAGATCAAAGCGACCAGGGTCGACGACGCGATAGCCCTGTTTGCTGAAATCAGCTGTGAACTGCTTGGAAAGCGCCAATCCATCTGCGTCGTTGGGCCACAGGCCGCCAATCACCTTGTTATTGGGCACCTTGCTCCACAACGTCAGCATGGATGCCGAGTAATCAGCCGCACCGAAAAACGCACAGAATGTCCAGTCGAAGCCCTTGTTTGGCTTGCCGCCGCGACCGAAGAACCAGGGCTCCAGTGGCAGGTCAGAAGCGATGCAAGGCACGCCATTGAGCTCGCACTGATCCGATGCCGGATTGGCATTCTCCGGACCGCCGTAGCACAACACAATGTCGACCTTGTCTTTCTGAATCAGATCCAACGTCACTTCGGCAGAACGATTCGGGTTGGACTGCGTATCCTTGATCACGAAGACCAGCGGATGATCCATGCCGTCGATGCGGATCTTGCCGCCCAGTTGCTTGTTGAACTGGTCGACCACAAAGTTCTGCGGCTCCGCAAAAGCAGCCATGTGGCCGGTTCGGGGGGCGGCAATGCCGATCTTGACGACGCGCGGTGCCGAGATCGCAGGCATGCCAAATGCCACCCCGCCGAGTCCGAGACCCAGCGCCTTGATCGTTTTGCGGCGTTGGAAATTGTTGTCTTGTGTCATGAAGATTCCTCTGTTCGATCGACCGCGCCAAGACCCTGAGCGCAGCCACCCTGTCGGGCAGTGCAACTCAAGTGCCAGCGCGCCGATCATTGGTGTTTCCACGGCTAAGTTGACTCGATTTCGCAATTACTGCGACCAGCCGCCTGCATCGGTATCACGGCCATCGCTTCGGCTCACACTGAGAATCGAGGCAATCTCAATTTGAGACTGTCAAAAGTTAAAAACCGCATCCACTGAGAAAGTGGTTTGGCGACGCTCCGTGCCACCGCCAAAGGCGTTGACACCGCCCTGAGACTGCCAGTCATGGCGCAACTCAGGACGCAGCGTCACGTACTTGCTGAAGTCATAGCGGGTGCCGATCGTGACGGCGTTGAAGCGGGTCTTCGAAGCCGCGATCGGAAACAGCGCGAAGCCGTCCTTGTCGTCAAAGGTCTCCAGCCGAATGCCGTAGGCCAGCGTCGGTGAAGCACGCCAGTTCGCGTGCGCGTTCAAGCCGCTCCACTTCGCCCCAGCAAAACCAGGCCCGCTGATGATGTCGATCGTGCTGGGCCGCCCATCACCCGCCTGTTTGCCACTGACCAGTTCCACAGCCACGTTGGTTTGATCGCCCACCGCCTGAGTGAAGGTCAACGATTGTTGGGTGCGACGTTGGCCGCTGTCGGCAATGATGCGTGCCGTGGGCATCTGCACCTGATGACCCGGCGCATTCTCGTCATTGCCTGTGTAGATGGCGTAGCTCACACCCGTGCGCATGTCGGACGTGCGGTAGCGAAGGGCACCAATGAGGCTCTTGCTGCCGTTGTTGTCTTGAAGGTTCTGTCGGCCATTCACAAGGCCCAACTCACCGGCCAGCAGACCTGCACTGCTGCGCATCAGGTTGGCCGACAGCAAGCCGCCAACCACCAAGTCAGGCTGCGCCACCATGGCATAGGTGCGCGAGTAAAAGAAGTTCGGCGAGGGCCGCCAGATGCCGGGAATCTCAAAGCCCACCCCTGAGCCGAAGCGACCAACCGTCAATGCCATGCCATAGGCGTACGGCAGATAGAACTGCGCCATCACGTGAGGCATGGCTACATAGCTTTCCCTCAAGCTACCAGGTGCGTTGGCCGCGGGCTTACGGTTAACACCCCAGTTGGCTTCGAACCCGTGACCCATCGCCGGCAAGGCGTTCGGACCATAGGTGGTCTCGACCGCGAAACCCCAAGAGAAATCTTGGGGCACGGGCCCTGGCAGCGGCGTGACGCGCGGGATCACATTAGTGGCAATGGGCTTTTCGATCAACAAGCCAAGCAGATTGAACTGCAACCCTTCGCTATTGGAAAGGATCACGGGGTTGTTGGAACTGCCGAAGCGCGCTTGGTCTGTGGTAGTTGCCGTGTTCGTGGCAAAGCCGACCTGCGCAACGCCATGTACCTTGATGCTGTACTCGTTTTCCAGCTTGCTGCCGAACAGCTCGCGGAACAGCGCCCCTTCGGCTGGTACTTCCATCTGCGTCTGAGCGCAAGCCAGACTTGGCAGCAGGATCAGACCACAGCCACAGGCCCACAGTCGCGAGTTTCTTGGTGTCTTCATGTTGTCTCCTTTTAGGGATCACTCGTCCCACTTGTCGTAGCGCAATGGGCGTGCCACGTCCTGTACCCACAGTGTTATCCCGCGAGATCCAGCCGTTTGTCTCTATTTCTGAGAACTAAAACCCAACAAGGCGTCGCAATCTCATCCAATTGCTCGCTCTAGCGCTCCCCTGTCTCAGACCAAGACCGATGGGCTGTACGCCATATCCTCATCACGTGCCCCGATGATTCACACCACACGTTTGGCCACACCCTTTCACGCGCTGGACAGCGCACGCCGAGAACACGCGCGTCAACAGTTCATGGAAGGTGGACCGCAACCAGCCTATGTCGACCCAGAGGTGCTGAACTCCTGGCTTCGCTGTTTGCAGATGGGCCGTCAGCCCGAAGAAGTACTGGAGCCCTCAATGCTCAACAATCACTTGTTGAGTCATAAACTGGAATCTCGCCGGAACTTGCTGCTGGCCGCGGGCCCTGCGCTGAGCGCCTTGTCAGCGGCAGTGCGTGGCTCCGGCTGCGGTGTGCTGCTAGCTGATCAGGACGAGGTCACACTGGTCAGTCATTTGCCTGTGGGTGAACCTGGACTGGTCCTGCGTGACGCCATGCGCGTCGGCATGGTGGTCAGCGAGGACGCCTTGGGCACCAACGCTATGGTGGCCGCCATGCGTGCCAAGCGGTCGGTGCAGGTGCTCGGCCCCGAGCACTACTTCAGCAACACCAATCATCTGTTCTGCTGCGGCGCACCGGTTTTCGATGGTCTTGGAAGGGTCGTCGCGGCAGTCGACATCACCGCCAACCGCGCCCTGTCGGTGACCAGCCTGAACGCCTGGGCGGAAGAGTGCGCCGAAACGGTGGAGCGTCGACTTGTCGAGCAGATTCCTTGCGCCATGCGGTTGCGACTAGCGTATTGCGACGAAGGGGGTCGCCAAGAACGAGGCCCTCTGCTGTCGATCGACGAAGACGGCCGCGTCGTTGCAATGAACATGGCGGCGCGACGCCTGCTTCTACCGACCGACGCCGCAGAACCGACGCTCTGGTTTGAAGATCTATTCCAGGTGGCCTTCGCTCGGGCCTGCGATGGTTTGAGGCGCGGTGTGATGCTGCTCCCCACACACAATAGCTTGGTGCTCCACGCTCGAGCCGTGGGTGGCTTGCGCATGACGCGGCCCATGGCTGTGTGTCCGCCAACCCACCAACCAGGCAACCGGTCGACCAGCAACCTGCCGGACTTCGGCGACACCACGTTGAATCAAGCCCTTCATAAAGCCGTGCTGGCCTTTGACCGCGGCCTGCCTGTGCTCCTGGGTGGCGACACCGGCTGCGGCAAAGAGGTGGCCGCGCGCGCCTTGCATGAACACGGAGCGCGCAAAGGCCAACCTTTCGTTGCGCTGAACTGCGCCGCCATTCCGGAAGGCTTGATTGAGAGCGAGCTGTTCGGCCATGCCGAAGGCGCCTACACCGGTGCCCGCCGAGGTGGTGCTTCCGGCAAACTGGAACAGGCTGATAGCGGTACGCTGTTTCTGGATGAGATCGGCGACATGCCGCTGACCCTGCAAGCACGCCTGCTGCGAGTCCTGGAAACCCGCGAAGTGACCCGGCTGGGGGCGAGCCAATCCCGCAAAGTGGACTTCGCACTGGTTTGCGCCACACACCAGGATCTGCAAGAGGCGGTGCAGCAACGACGCTTTCGCGAAGACCTGTACTACCGCATCAATGGCCTGATCGTGAACCTGCCTCCGCTGTGCAAGCGTGATCAGTACACAAGCTTTATTGCAACGTTGTTCGAGCACGGTCTGATCCCTTGGACACGGCTGTCCAGCTCGGTGGTCCAGGCTCTGCACGCCCATACGTGGCCTGGCAATGTGCGCGAGCTCCTCAACGTCGTGCGCTACCTCGGCGCCACGGTCCCCCAAGACGCATTGATTGAGATGCACCACTTGCCGTCATCTCTGCAAACGAGCGTTGGCATCAGCCAACCGACAACGGAGTCGCCCTCGCATCTTTCGGCCGCGCCCATCCCCACACCGCCGCGAGCCGGCACTCTGCGCATGCTCGAACGTTCGGTAGCCGAGCAAACTCTGGCTGCTTGCCAAGGACGGGTAGAGCAGGCCGCACAACAACTCGGAATCAGCCGAGCCACGCTCTACCGCCGCCTGTCAGTGTGGCGACGTTGATGCAGGTTGGCACCACATCCAGACACTAGGGTAGACCCACGTCGTGCCCCTTGAAGTCTCAAAAACTGAGACTCATCTTTGACCCCGACTGCGCTGCTGGAGATCATCCTTGACATGCCACGAAGCAAGGAGACCCGAATGACGCTTGGCGCCGTGTTGGAACGACTCGTGTTGTCGTCCCCCAAAATCACCGAACTGGCTGCGTTCTATCGCAACGCCTTTGGTTACAACATCGACCCTGTGGGTGACGAACACCACTGCGAGTCAGATCAGCGTTCGATCTGGCTACGACCCGGTCCCGCCAACCAGTTGCAAGAAGTGCATTGGCGATTTGCAAAGCCCGCAGACTTCGACCGGTTCGTCGATGGCCTGGCACAACGGCAGGTGACCTTTAAACAGCAAAAAGACGCGGCAGACAGCTGCGTTTGGACCACCGACCCTGAGGGGCGCCGCCTGCGCTTTCGCTGCGGCGACGTGGTCCGGCAAAAGGCTCCGCAGGCACTGCCACCGGCGCGCCTGCAGCACTTCGCCGTGCGCAGCCCCGCGCCTAAGGCGCTGGCCAGCTACTACATCGAACAGCTCGGCTTCACGCCTTCCGACTGGGTACACGATGCGCAGGGTGACGTAGGTGCGGTGTTCCTGCGCACCGACGCCGAGCATCACGCGATGGCAATCTTCAGAGCACCACAAAGCCGCTTCGACCACTTCTCGTGCGAGACCGACGACTGGCTGCAGCTGCGCGACTGGGCCGATCAGATGGCCGCCGTGCGGCTGCCGCTGGCCTGGGGCGTGGGTCGTCATGGACCAGGCAACGACACCTTCTTCATGGTGCTCGACCCAGACGGCAACCTGGTCGAGATTTCCAGTGACCTGGAGGTTTGTGCCGAGGACCGCCCCATCGGGCAGTGGCCGCACGAAGCTCGCACCCTGAACCTTTGGGGTGTGGCCATCATGCGTAGCTGAGCGCCTGCCTGACTCCCTCGTTTCCCGTGCGTCAAAGGCCCAATCTTCGACACCCTCATTTCGGCCAAAACCATGAACTCCCCCCAAACATTGACGGTCGACGTCCTCATCGTTGGCGCCGGACCGGTGGGCCTCACCTTGGCCAACCTGCTGGGCCAGTACGGCATCCAAACGCTGATCATCGAACGCAACGCCAACACAGTGGCCGAGCCTCGTGCCGTCACGCTGGACGACGAAAGCCTGCGCACGATGCAAAACGCCGGCCTGGGCCCCCAGGTCATCCAGGACGTGGTGCTGGGCTACGGCGTCCAATACTTTTCCTGGCGCGGCAAGCCCTTGGCCAGCATCCTGCCCACCCGCCAGGAGTACGGCTACCCCAAGCGCAACGCCTTTCGCCAGCCTTTGCTGGAAGGCACCCTGCGCAGTGGCCTGCAGCGCTTTGCCCAAGTGCAGACGCGTTTTCTGCATGAACTTTTGGAGTGGGATGCCCGCAGCGACGGCGTGCACTGCCGCGTTCGCGCACCCGAGGGTGAGTTGCACGTTCAGGCCCGCTGGATGGTGGGCTGCGATGGTGGTCGCAGCCGCGTGCGCGAGCGCTGCGGCATCAGCCTCAAAGGCGCCACCTATGCCGAGCGCTGGCTCATCGTCGACATGGAGCAGCGCAACACGCCCCTGCGGCACACCCGCACCTACTGCGACCCGGTGCGACCGGCCATTCGCTTGCCCGGCCCATTTGGCACCCTGCGCTATGAGTTCATGCTGCGCCCGGGCGAGAGTGACGAATTCGCGCTGGACGAAGCACGCTTTCGCGGCTGGATGGCCGACCGGGTACCCGAAGACCGCAACCTGCCGCTGGTACGCAAGGTGGTCTACACCTTTCACGCCCGAGTGGCCAGCCACTGGCGACAGGGCGCCGTGTTCCTGGCCGGTGACGCCGCTCACTTGACCCCGCCATTTGCAGGTCAAGGCCTGAACAGCGGCGTACGCGACGCCGCCAATCTAGCCTGGAAACTGGCCGCCGTGGCACGCTGGGGCGCCCCCGAAGCGTTGCTGGACACCTACGAAGCCGAGCGGCGCCCTCACGCCACTGCGCTGATCAACATGGCGCTGCGCATCGGCCACTTCATGCAGCCCAAGACGGCACTGGCAGCGGCCCTGTCGCAGGGTGCGCTTGGGTTGGCTTGCATCGTCCCGGCAGTACGCGACTACATCCTGCAGCTGCGCTTCAAGCCCAAACCCCGCTTCAACAGCGGCTTCTTCGAAGCCTCTGACAGCGCCGCGACAGTCAGCACCGAACTGCTGCCGCAACCCCTGCTGGACCTGCCCGACCGCAGCACCTGCCGGCTCGATGATCTGTTGGGCCATGGCTTTGCCGTGCTCGGGTGGGACAGCCACGCTCTGCGCGCCCAGGCCGCACGTTGGGTGCCTGCAGGCGCACCGTGCCGGGTGATTGCCCTGCGGCGCAGCGAAGAGGACTTCATCAATGTCAGACCCGATGACCAGGTGACCTGTGCGCGCGACGGCAGCGGCGTGCTAGATGCTTTTCTCGATGGTCTGAACGCCGCAGCCATCGTGGTTCGGCCGGATCGCTACTGGTGCCGCGTCATCCCGCAGCCAGGCAGCACATCGACTGACTCGCCTGCAGACAGCTGGTGCCTGGGCGATCTACGCAGTGCACCGCCGGAAACCGCCGCCCCACCTCGCCAACCACACCCCACCACGGCCTGAGCCGATCCACCCTCTACACGCCGCCCATGAAATTCATCTCCTACCTCCAAGACGGTCGCCCTTCGTACGGCCTGTGGGTATCCAACGGCGTGGTCGATCTGGCCACCCGCCTGGGCTCACAAGTGCCCAGCCTGAAGTCCCTGTTGACCCAAGGTCAGTTGGAGCGCGCCGCGGCCTTCCAACACACCGCGCCTGACTTCTTGCTGGACGCAGTGCAACTGCTGCCGGTCATCCCGGATCCTGACAACATCTTGTGCATCGGCCTCAACTACGAAGAACACCGCGCCGAAACAAAGCGCCCCGAGGTGGCTCACCCAACAATCTTCCTGCGGGTGCGTGAATCACTGCAGGCCGATGGCGCACCACTGCTGATCCCGCGAGAATCCGACCAGTTCGACTACGAGGGCGAACTCGCCGTGGTGATCGGCAAGGGGGGGCGGCGCATCAGCGAAGCGCAAGCTTGGTCCCATGTGGCCGGCGTGGCCTGCTTCAACGAAGGCACGGTGCGCGACTGGCAGTACCACACCCACCAGTTCGGCCCGGGCAAGAACTTCCCCGGCACCGGCGCCTTTGGCCCCGCCTTGGTGACGCTGGACGAGCTACCGGCCGACAAGGTGGTAAGCCTGGAGACGCGCGTCAACGGCCGGGTGATGCAGCAGGCCAGCACTGCGCAGATGATCTTTTCCGTGCCGCGGCTGATTGCCTACTGCTCCACCTTCATGTCGCTGGCCCCCGGTGACGTGATCGTTTCAGGCACCCCTGGTGGTGTAGGAGCCAAACGCCAACCGCCGTTCTGGCTGAAGGAAGGTGACGTGGTGGAAGTGGAGATCGGTCACGTCGGCCTGCTGCGCAATGTTTGCAAAAAGGAGGTCTGAACAACTCTTCAGATAAACAGGCGAGGGCACATCAATTCAAGACTTCGACACGCTTGACGCTGCAGGCTGGCCAATGCCTGGCCCTGCTGGGGCGGAACGGCGCCGCAACATGGGCAACCAGTTGTCTGGGGGAGAACAGCAGATGCTGTCTTTCGCTCGGGCCCTGGCGCTCGACCCCAGCTTGCTGCTGGATGAACCGCTTGAAGGCCTGGCCACGATCATCGTGGAGGAACTGCTGTGCCCCATGGCGCTGGTGGTGCAAGAAGAGGGGTTGGCGGCCATCATCGTCGAACAGAACCCGCACAACCATCCTGCTCATCACTCAGCGCGCCATGGTGCTCGAGCGTGGCATCATCGTGCATGAAGTCGACAGCGCCACACTGCAGCGCAGCCCCTAACTGTTGGACCCGTGGTTCACCTTGGCCCGTGCAGCAGACTCACCCCTTTGAAGCCGCCCTGGCCCGTTGACCTGACATGACGCGAACCAACCGGGTCCTCGAAGTCCTGAGCCTGTTCAGCGAATTCAAGTCGAACCTGAGCGCTCAGGACATCGCCCAGCACATGGGCATCGCGCGGGCCACAGCCTACCGCTGCATCCACGACCTGGAGGCGCGCGGGCTGCTGGAGAGCAGCGGCAACGGCGAGTACGTGCTGGGCCCGACCATCGTCGAGTTGGATCGGCGCATCCGTCTGGCCGACCCACTCATCCGGGCTGCGGCGCCCATCATGGGGCCTCTATCCGTCCAAACCGGTGGCATGGTCTTGCTGTGTCGCGTGCATGGTCGCAAGGTACTCTGTGTGCATGAATGCCCCGGGGCGCATGGGCCCCTGAGCGTGAGCTACGAGCGGGGGCGGGCCATGCCGCTGTACCGTGGAGCAACCTCGCGCGCCATTCTGGCGAACCTCTCAGCCAAGGAGTTGTTGACGCTGGCAAAGATCGATCCCGAAGGCATGGTCCAGGCCGGCCTGCCAGAGCAGCCCGACGCACTGTTGGAATGGGCCGCTGAGCAGCGCCAGTACAAGGTGTGGCATTCCCAGGGCGAGGTCGATCCCGGCGCCGCAGGTTGGGCGGTGGCCCTCCACCACGGCAAACAACTCCTGGGCAGTCTGAGCGTTGTCTTGAGCCGAGACCACATCCGTGGCCGTGGAGCTGCCATCAGCGATCAAGTGGTGCGCGCTGGGCTTCGGATTGAAGGTCGGCTGGAGGCGCGTAACCCAACCAGCGACCGAACATCGCCGACCTGAGGGTCCGCGCATCTCGCATCAACCTCTGCGAATGGACATACACGCCCTCCCACTCCTCGATTGACCGGCGAGGATGGAAATCAACGCGCCGCCGTACGGCGGCGCGGCAACATTCCTTGAGCTGCGCCGTGGCCCCGGTGTCGTGCGCCCAAGGGGTCAGGTGCCTCAGCTCAAACCGCGGCGCGCAAGCCAAGGATGCGTCGCGCGTCTCTCGTGGTGGCGATCTCCGGACCCAGCTCGGTCACCAGGTGCTTGACCTTCTGCACGGCCTGCGCATTGCTCTTGGCAAAAACGCCCTTGGAGATGAAGGCGTTGTCTTCCATACCCACACGCACATGGCCGCCGAGCAGGCAGGACTGCACCGCCATCGGGTATTGCATGCGGCCAATGCCGAAGCCTTGCCACTGCGCACCAGCGGGCAGCAGGTTGCGGATGTAGAGCATGGTTTCGGTATCGGCGGGCATGGTGTAGTTCAAGCCCATCACGAAGGAATACATGCCGGGGCCATCCAGCGCACCTTTGTTGATCAGGTGCTTGGCCAGCACTGCATCGCCGCTGTCGAACAGCTCGATCTCGGGCCGCACGCCCACCGCACGCACCTGCTCGGCCATGGCCGTCAGCACTTGCTCGGTGCTGATCACGATGCCACCGAAGACCTGTGCCGTCACCAAGTCCAGCGTGCAGATCTCTGGCCTGAGCTTGAGCACATGGGCAATGCGCTGTTCGACGGACCACATGTGCGTGCCGGGGCCGGGTGTCACCGGCAACAAGGGGTCTTCGGGGTAGAAGCCCGAGCCCAGCCCGGTGGTGAGATTGAGGATCACATCCGGGTTCTGCTCGCGAATCAACGCCACGGCTTCTTCGTACAGCGCCAGTTCACCGGAGAACTCCTTGGTCTTCGGATCACGCACATGCACGTGCAGGATGGCAGCGCCGGCTTCGGCGGCTTCCAGGCCCGAGATCGCGATCTCCTTGGGCGTGACGGGCTGGGCCGGGTTGGCCGATAAGGGGCCGGCGCCGGTGAGCGCACAGGTGATGATGATCTTCTCTTGCATGATGGTCCTCTGGTGTTGACGAAAGCGGCGCCCGGGCTTCACGCCACCCGTGCGGCCCGCAAAACAATGAACAGCGCCAAGCCTGCGAGGTTGGCCGAGGCGGCGGCCGGCGTCTGGGCGACGGCAGTCATCGGGCAGTCATCGGGCAGTGCTGGCAGGACGCAGCACCGGCACGGTGGCCGGCGATGCCTGCGGCTTCAACAGGAAGTGCGCCAGCGCCGGCAACAGCACCATCGCACCCAGCATGTTCCACAGGAACATGAAGGCCAGCAGCAGGCCCATGTCAGCCTGGAACTTGATCGGGCTGGCCACCCAGGTGATCACGCCGATGGCCAGCGTCACGCCGGTGAGCATCACCACCTTGCCGGTGAACAGCAGCGCCTCGTAGTAGGCCTGAGACAGCGTCTTGCCCGCACGCAGGCCGGCGAGCGTGACGCTCAGGATGTACAGCGCGTAGTCCACCCCGATGCCCACGCCCAGCGCGATCACCGGCAGCGTGGCCACTTTCACGCCCATGCCGCAGGCCACCATCAGCGCCTCGGCCAGGAAGGAGGTCAGGATCAACGGCAACACCGCCACCAGCACTGCACGCCAGGACTTGAAGGTGATGAAGCACAGCAGCACCACCGCGCCATAGACCAGGAACAGCATCTGCCGCCAGGCCTGATGCACCACGATGTTGGTGGCGGCTTCGATGCCGGCACTGCCGGCCGCGAGCAGGAATTGGGCATCGGCGCTGTCGTTCTGCGCTGCGAAGGCCTCCACGTGCTGCACCACCCGGGCCAGCGTGTCGGCCTTGTGGTCGCGCAGGTAGACGTACAGCGTGAGCAGGCCGCAGGCGTCGTCATACAGGCCGCGCGGCGCGCCGGCCGTCACGGTGTTGATCATGTCCTGGTTGGGCAGCACCTCGTACCACTTGGGGTGGCCTTCGTTCAGGCCAATCATCATGCGGCGGTTCAGCAGTGCCAGCGTGTTGGTGGATTCCACACCCGGCAGCTGGCGCAGCTGCCATTCCAGCGCATCCACCCGCAGCACGGTATCGGCCTTGGCGCAGGCGCCGTCGGGCGTTTGCACCATCACGGCCAGCACGTCGCTGGAGGCGCCGTAGGCCGCGTTCATGAAGGCCACGTCGCGGTTGTAGCGCGAGTCGGCGCGCAGCTCGGGGGCGCCGGGGTCGAGGTCACCAATCTGCAGCTGGGTGCTCAAGGCAAAGCCGCCCGCGCCCAGCAGGCAAGCCACCAGCACGGTGGGCAGGGCCCAGCGGCGGGTGGTGAATTTGTCGAGCCAGTGCCACAGCCATTGTTTGTCACCGCCGGCTTGTTCCTGCAGCTCGGCACGCAGGCTGCGCGCAGCCGCCTTTTTGCTCACGCCGGTGTAGCTCAGCAGGATGGGCAGCAGGATCAGGTTGGTGAAGATCAGCACCGCCACGCCCAGGCTGGCGGCAATGGCCAGCTCGCGGATCACGCGGATGTCGATCACCAGCAGCACCGCAAAGCCCACGGCATCGGCCACCAGCGCGGTGAGGCCAGCCAGGAACAGGCGGCGGAAGGTGTATCGCGCGGCCACCCACTGGTGCATGCCGCGGCCGATGTCCTGCATGATGCCGTTCATCTTCTGGGCGCCATGGCTCATGCCGATGGCAAACACCAGAAAAGGCACCAGCATCGAATAAGGATCGAGCGCATAGCCCAGCGTGGGCAGCAAGCCCAGCTGCCACACCACCGCGATCAGCGAGGCCGCCACCACCAGCACGGTGGAGCGCACACAGCGCGTGTACCAGAACACCATCACGCTGGCGATGGCCACGGCGATGGCAAAGAACACCAGCACCGCGCGGATGCCTTCGATCAAGTCCCCAATCAGCTTGGCGAAGCCGGTGATGTGGATCTGCACACCCTTCGCTTCGTACTGGGTGCGCAGGCCTTCCAGGCGCGCCGCCAATTCGGCGTAGTTCAACGGCCGGCCCTGCGCATCCACAGCGGCCAGCGGCACCTGGATGGCGGTGGAGCGGCCATCCAGCGCCACCAACTGGCCAATCTCGCCCGAGCGGTCAATGTTGGCGCGCAGCTGGGCCAGGCTGGCCGCGCTGCCGTCGTAGCCATCGGGGATCACCGGCCCGCCTTCCAGGCCTTCTTCGGTGACGCCGACCCAGCGGGTCGACGGGGTCCACAGGCTCTTCATGCCCACGCGGTTGACGCCGGGCATCAGGAAAATCTCGTCGCTGAGCTGACGCAGGGTTTCAAGATAAGCCGCGTCGTAAATGGAACCGTTGGGGTTGGCCACTGCCACCCGCACCGCATTGCCCAAGCCCTGCAGCTTCTTCTCGTTGGCCAGGTAGTTGAGGATGTAGGGGTGCGAGCTGGGTATGGTTTTCTCGAAGCTGGCATTGAGCTGCAGCTTCAGCGCCTGCCAGCCCAGCAGCAGCGTGACCAGCGCGGCCAGCAGCAACACCCAGCCACGGTGGTTGAACAAGGCACGCTCGACGCGGCTGCCCGAGGCCGGATCAAAGCCGGCCAGGCTGGTGGCCGATGGGGAATGGGAGGTCATTGCTGGGGTCCGCCGGCAGAAAGAGGGATCAGGCCTTGCATGCTCAGCATCAGCCAACGGTTGCGGCCCAGGCGCAGGCCCCCCGCCACGGGCGGGGTGGGCGGCATCGACAGCCGCTTGAGCTGGTGCGCCACCACCGTGTAAATCTGCCCCGCCTGATTCAAGAGGTAAGGCGATTGGCCCTCGTCACCCGGCACCACCGCGATGAAGGACACCGGCGGTGCCCCTTCCAACCGCTGCCAGCTGCGGCCACGATCGGCCGACAGCCAGGCGTTGCCGCGTAAGCCCGAGACCAGCACACCATCACCAGCCAGCGCCGTGACGTTGAACAAGCTGCCGGCATAGGGCAGGCTCAGCCGCTGAAAGCTGGCACCCGCATCGTCCGAGCGAAACAGCACACCCGCCTCACCGGCCACGTACAGCGTGCGGCCCTGAGCACTGATGGCGTAGAGGTGGTTGCCCTTGGGGTTGTCCAGCCGCTCGGAGATGGCTTGCCAGTGCTGGCCGCCGTCTTCGGTGCGCAGCATCAGGTTATAGGCGCCCACCACGAAGCCAACCCGTTCGTCCTGGAAGACCAGGTCGAGCAAGGGCTTGTCGGGGCCATCGGCCACCAGGCGCTCGGCTTCGCGCAACTGGGCCTGGGCGCGGGGCTGGGTGGGATCAGCAGCCACGCGCTGTTGGGCGGCAGCCAGCATCTTCTGCGCCGCTTCGCGGCCGTCGAGCTGGCGCACCCAGGTCTCGCCCGCATCGGTGCTGCGCAACACCACGCCGTAGTGGCCGATGGCCCAGCCCGTCTGGGCCGAAACGAAGCGCACGGCCGTGAGGCTGGAAGAGACGGGCACGGGCACCTGGCGCCAGGTTGTGCCCTCGTCGTCGGAGACGGCGATCAGCCCGCGCTCGCCCACGCCCACCAGGCGCTGACCCGCCCGTACCACGCCCTGGAACACCGCCCGGGCCGGCTCGCGCACCTGCACCGCCGGCCGCTGCAGCGCGTCCACCGGCGCCACGGACCAGGCCGGTGTAGCACTCAAGGCGCAGCCCACCGCCAGTACAGCCCCGATCAAGGCCCGACCTACTCCAACACACCCCAACATCACAAGATCCTGATCGGCCCGCCGCAACGGGCCTGGTTTCACAACGCGCCTCAGCGCACGCCTTCAGCGGCCATCGAGTCCGGTGAGAACACCGCATCCTTCGGGCGCGGCACCACGCGGTAGGAGGTCTTTTGATCAGCGAACATCAGGTTGACAAACACCGAGCCGGAGATCAGGTCGTACGTGCCCCAGGTCAGGTTGGCCGTGGCCGGGATGTCAGGCATCGCGTACAGGAAGGTGAAGCCTGAGCGGGCCAGTTGGCCGCTGGCGTCCCAGCGGTCGCTCAGCACCGCTGTCCAGGTGTCTTCATCCAGGTAGTAGCGCGAACGCGGCGAGGTGTGGCGCTGGCCCGGCTTGAGGTTGGCTTCCACCACCCACACGCGGTGCAGTTCCCATCGCACGGCATCCGGGTTCAGATGGCGCGCGCCCAGCACCGCCGAATCGCCTTTGGCGTGCTCGGTGCGGTTGGTGTTGTAGGGCACCACCATTTCCTGTTTGCCAACGATCTTCCAATCGAAACGATCGCCACGACCGGCTAGGTTATCGACCTCATCGAAGCTCACCAGCCCCGCCGAGAACGGCGTGGGCGTATCGCAGCAGGCGTTGGGCAACTTGCGGATGCGGCGCTGCCCCGTCAGGTAGACCCACGCCTGGCTCTTTGACTCATCCAGCTGCAGCCGGCCCACGATGCCCTCGCCTGCACGGATGGGCGGGCCGGCATTGATCGAACGCGCCAGCCAGTACTCGCCATTGGCCGAGGCCGCATTGCCATCCTTGAAGTAGTAGGGCATGGCAATGTCATTGACCGACTCCAGCACCGTGATCCACCGGCCATCGGTGGTGAGCTGATACCCCTTGAACTCGTAGTGCGAGGCTTCGCCACGCCAACGCAACATGTGGTTCCACACCGCCTCATGGCCATTCTTGGGAATGGGAAACGGGATGCCGCCATACGCGCCTTTGGGCATCGGGCCGGCGCCGCCGTCGGTCAGGCTGGCCTGAGTCGCATTCTTGGCCGTGTTGTCATACACCCATTGCGGCGCGGCTGCGGTGCGATGGGTCTTGTAGACATCGATGCGGTACGAATCGGGGTACTTCTTGAGCAGCGCCTTGCTGCCTTCGGACAACTTGTCGGCGTATTGCGCCATGTTCTTGGCGGTGATCGCGTACAGCGGCTTCTCGTCGGCAAAGGGGTCGGGACGCTTGCGGGTCAGTTCACCCGGCTTGGCCAGGCCACCGGTCCACCCTGGAATGCTGCCGTCCTTGTTGCCGGCGCGCTCGGCACCGAAGGGCGTGAGTTCGCTCTTGAGCTTGGCAGCGTCATCCGCCGACACAGCGGCTTGCACCAGACTGCTGCCCGCCAGGCCAGCCAACAAGACAGCACCGTACTTGAGAAATGAATGGCTCATGATGAGGGTTCCTTGATCGCGGCTGCGGGGGTCAGAAAGTGCGGCGCACCGAGAAGGCGATGAAGTCGCGGTCCTTCAGGTACTGCTGGTAGGAGAAGGCGTTGTTGCTGTCGAGCAGGGTGGCCTCGCGCCCAAAGTAGTGCGTGTAGGCCAGGCTGAAGCGCCAGGCATCCAGGTAGGTGGCGTTGAGCCCCAGCGTCAGGTCACCGCCGTTTTCCGGTGGCAGCGCCGGGCCCAGAACAGCCGAGCGCGAGCCTCGTGGGCTGTAGCCCAGGCCGATGGGCACACCCAGATCAAGGCCGCCAGCGACCTGGCGGTACAACGGCTCGATCTGCATGCGAATGGCATAGGCATCGCGGGTGGCATTGCGGTCCAGCGCCGCAGGGTTCTTTGTCACGGACAGCAAGCGGTTCCAGGCGACTTCACCCATGAAGTTCCCCTCGGAGAACAAGGGCGTCTGCGGCAAGGTCCACAAGGCGCTGACATTGATGTGCGCTGTCTTGCCCACGGCATAGCCGGGGTCGCTGCTGTTGTTGGCACCACCCAGGCCCAAGGCGCTCAGGTCGACGGCAGCGCCGGCACTGGCCAGATCCTGGTTGTGGCGGATCGACGCCTCGACCGCCGCGTTGACATCACCAAAGGTGCGCGAGGCACTGCCGCCAAAAGCAGTGATGCCCTGGTGATACGCCAAGCGGTAGCCCGCCGGACCCACGGTCAGGCATCCGCCCGGCGTGCTGATGAAATCCGGCGCAGGGCAAACGCCCGGCCCCAGGAACACCGGCACGGCATTGAGCACCGTGACCTGCTGATGCACCTTGCTGTGGAAGCGGATGGCGTAAAGCCCATAGTCCGTCTCGTCAGCGCGCAGGCGCAACTGCACCCCGCCCTGGCCGCTGTTCTTGGCCTTTTGATCGGCCTGCCGCAGTGCCGGGTTGGTGAAAAGACCCGGCAGCAACACCTGCTCGCCGCCGTCAGGGTTGGCATCGGACCCGGAGAAATAACTGCCCACAGCCGGCAGGCGATTGGCCTCCCACTTGAACTGGTAATACGCCCCCACCGACAGATCCGGTGTGATCTGAAGCTGCCCCGACACCTGCGGTACCGGGCGAATGGCTTCCTTGAACTGCGTGTTGGGCACCGAGATCAGCTTGATGGCATCCACCGGCGCCATGCCCGCGGCAATGGCATTCACGCCCAGGAACAAGCTCTCGCCCCACAGCAGCGTGTGGCGGCCCAGGCGGAAGCTGGCGCGGCTCTCGCCCAGGTCGACGCTGGCGAAGACAAAGGCGTCCAGCAGATCGGTCTTGCGGCCGTGCAGGCGTTTGGTGGCGGCGGTGAAGCGATCAGCCGGCACCGAGGTCTGGTTCGGGAAGGCGCCGCCGGCAAAGCCGGGGTTGTCGTTGCTGCTGTTGTAGACCTGGTCGTACCAGCCGGCACCGCTCAAGCGCAGGCCGTAGCGTTTGGCGTAGACCACATCCAGCTCGCTGAGCAGGTCCACCCGGTTGGAAATCAAGCCGGTGCTGAAATTGCGATCGCCGTCATCCAGATTGGGATTGGCCAGCAACGGGGCGCTGGCACTTTTCAGGCGTGCAGCGGCGCTGTACTTCACGGTGTTGTCAAAGGTCAGCTTGAGGTCGTCGCTGCCGGTGTCGATCGGCACCGCCTGCGCTGCCGAGGTGGCGAGCGCAAGTCCCATCGCCAAGGTCAGCGCCCTGCAAGCGAATACCGTGGGACGCAGCGGCGTGCGCAAGGCACGCGGGGTCTGGTGGTTCATGGTTTTGTCTCCGTGGTCATGTTTTGGGAATGCAGCAGCCTCAACCGGCACTGGCTCAGGCTGTGAGCCAGTGCCGGCTGTGGCAGGTCACACTTCAGGAACGACGCGGTTTTCGATGGCCCCCAGGCCTTGCACTTCAACCCGCACCACGTCCCCCACCTTCAGGAACTTGCCCAGGGCGATGCCCACATTGGCCGGGGTGCCGGTGGCGATCAGGTCGCCCGGCTCCAGCGTCATCACGGTGGAGAGGTAGGCGATCTGCTCGTAGATGTTGTAGATCATCCCGCCCGTGGAGGCATCCTGACGCGGCTCACCGTTGACGCTGAGCGTCAGGCGCAAGGCGTGCGGATCCGGCACTTCATCGGCGGTGGTGATCCAAGGGCCCATGGGGCCGTGGGTGTCAAACGACTTGCCCAGCGTGAAGGTGGGCGAGCGCGCCTGCCAATCGCGCACCGACACATCGTTCATCACCAGGTAGCCACCGATCACGCCTTGTGCATCGGCCACGCTGACATGGCGGCAGCGTTGGCCGATCACCACCCCCAGCTCGGCTTCGTAGTCGAGCTTGTCGGAGACCTTGGGCATGTCGATGCTGTCAAAGGGCCCGGTGATGCAGGAGATCTGCTTGTTGAACCAGAGTTGGCTGGTGGGGATCGGGATGCCGGCTTTGCGGGCTTCTTCGGCATGGTCTTGGTAGTTCATGCCAATGGCCAGGAACTTCTGGGCATCGTCGATCGGGGCCAGCAGCTGCACTTCAGCCAGCGCCACACCAGCGCCGGCAGGCTGTTGGTCGAGCGCGGCTTGCAGTTGCAGCCAGAGCGGCTGACCGGCGGCGATCACCGCCTTGATCGAGCTGGGGGCTTTGGGCAGCAGTTGGGCCAGCGCGACCACGCGGTCGCCGCGCACGGCCCCGGCAATGACAGCATCCTGGTAGCGATAACGGGCTAGTTTCATGGTGGTCAGATCGAAGCAGAGAAAGACCCGCGCGGCGGGTGGCTGAAAGTGGGTGCGCAGCGCTCAGGCAAAGAAGGTGGGCTGCAATTCGGGGCCCCACTGCGAGAGCTCGTTGTTGGTCAGCGGCGCGCTTTGCGGCGGGGTGCTGTCGTTGACCAGGTCGCCATCCGTCCAGTGCTCCACCTTGTGGCCAAAGGGATCGCGCCAGTAGTCAAAGATCTGGCTGCCCTGGATGTGGCGGCCCACGCCCCAGGCGTGCGGGTAGTCGCGCTGCTTCAGCCAGGCGTTGCCCTGCATCAGGTCATCAAGGTCCAGCACCTCGAAGGCGCTGTGGTCGAAGCGGCTGACACCATCGGGCGAGGTGATCAGGGCCAGGGTGTGGTGGTCGGTCCACTGATCGCCCAGGCCGCAGTGCATGAAGGCCGCAATGACGTTCTCAGGCGCACCAGCCCAGTAGCTGTCGGAGACCTTGAAGCCCAACACCTCCTGGTAAAAGGCCAGCGTGGCCGAGAAGTCCTTGCACAGCAGCGCCACGTGGCCCATGCGCATCACCTTGGACGGCGCTGGCTGCAGGCGAATCACTTCGCCGTGACGACGGCGCTGATCGATGGGGTTGGCCCCGATCGATGCCCGCACCGGCAGCGCTTGCACCTCGGCCTGGCCGTGGATCACGTCGACCACAAAACCGGACGGGTCGGTGAAGCGCACACGCTGGCCCCCGCCTGGTTCGGGGCTGTCTTCCACCGCTGCGCCGACACGTGCCGCCAGGCGCCCCAGATCAGCGCGGCTGGCAGCCCGCAAGCCAAAGCCCAGCGTGGCGGCGGGGCCCTGTTCGGTGATGTGCACATGGTGGGCCGTGCCGTTGCCGCGCATGTACAGCGCCTGCTCGGTACGGGCGGCGCGCTGCAGACCGAAGTCAAGCAGGAATGCCTCCATGCGGTCAAGGTCGGGCGCCTGGTAGCGCACGTAAGCGATGTCGGTCACCTGGATCACGGGAATTCCTTTTTCTGAAGGCCTTGTGTCACGCCGGGCACGCTGGGTCCGGCGTGAACATCGTCAAACAACAATTGTTGTTTGCTTTATCGATATTCTTGTTCCAACAGAACTTTTATCGATCAGTAAAAACCACTAGTGCGACACACATTCCCAAAGCAAAGCGCCGCGCCTGTCCATGCAGACAGGCGCGGCGCGGGGGCGGACGAGGTGCTTGAGCCGGGGCGGG
>Ga0209066_10001507_pt1 | contig 30513 bp, 32 predicted proteins | sample All_14_2_FD_187198 | JGI IMG/M metagenome (GOLD analysis project Ga0209066, IMG submission 187198) | Freshwater microbial communities in response to fracking from Pennsylvania, USA - Allegheny Zone_MetaG_DW_15 (SPAdes) (version 2) ... | reverse complement strand
TCCGCATTGATCCAGAGGACCGGCGAGCCAGTTCCGCTATCCTGTCCTGCTGTGGTAGAGGCGCTCCCTCCAGCCATTGCAATGCACCTTTCGGCGTTTAAAACGCCACCCTCGCACGCACCCTCCAGATCCTTTCTACATCAGGATGTGCACAATACCCAAGGCAATCGTTTCGATTTTTGAGGGCTTTTAGATAAAATTGAATCTTTCGGCATGCCTGTGTAACCGCGATCCGAAGCGACTTGCATCGCCATCCGATAAGGACCCATGATAACCCCATGAAACCAGACATTATCGACCCGCGTGTTGCCGCCGCGCGCCAGGCCATGGCCGCCGGCAGGCCGGAGGAGGCGCAGCGCCTGCTCGCCCCCATGCTGGCCGGCACCCGCCCCAGCGCGGAGGGGCTGTTCCTGCTGGCAACCGCCTTCCGCCGCATGGGGGAATTCCCCGATGCCATGGCGGCGTTGCGCAAGGCCGACCTGCTGGCGCCCGGCCAGGATGCCATAGCCTTCGAAACCGCCTCGCTGCTGGTGGCACTGGAGCAGTTTTCCGAAGCCCTGGCCCGGCTGGAAAGCCTGGCCACGCGTCACCCGAACGACCCGGCCATCACCCAGTTGCGGGCCGCGGTGCTGGTCCATCTGAACCGATTCGACGAGGGCCTTGCCCTGGCGGGCCAGTTGCCGCCCGGCCCCGCCCGCGCCGATGTGGAAGCGCGCGCCCTGCTGGCGCTGGACCAGGGGCAGAAGGCGGCGGAAAGGCTGGCCGCCCTGCCCCGGCTGCATGCGTTCAAGCTGGTCGGCGGTCAACCCTCCGGCAGCCTGCCGCTCAGCGAAAAGGCGCTGCAATCCTGGCTGGGCGGTCCCATCGCACGCCCGCATTAGGATCGCGTCAGCCCGCACCACCGAGATTGCGACCGGCAATCACCTTCACCGCCCAGCGCACCGGACGCGCGGCCAGGGGATCGCCCCAGACCGTCAGCAGCGAGCGATGCAATTCAGGCAGCGGATCATTGCCCGTCGCCTTGCGATAGGCCTTCAGACCGGACCAGGTATCGACCATGGCCGTCACCTGTTCCGGCAGCCAGCTGCGTTCGATGCTGAAATCCGGCGCGACGATCCGTTCGAAAGGAAAGGGAATGTCGCGATAATCGGTTTCCACATGGCGGCGTTCCGCCGGCCAATATGGCCCGGTCACATCGCTGTAGAAGGCGTCGATCAGGGCATCGACCTCTGGCGAAACGCGGAACATCGCATAGGTGATCGCCGCCAGCACCCCGTCGGGCCGGGACACCCGGCGCAGCTCGGCATAGAAGCGGTCGAAATCGAACCAGTGCAGCGCCTGGGCGACTACGGTCAGATCGACCCTGGCGGCTTCAATCCCGCTCGCCTCCGCCGGGGCGGTACGGTAGGTCACCTTGGGATGGGGGGCAGCCGCGGCGATCTGGTCGGCGCTGGCATCCGTCGCAATGACCCGGGCGAAGCGTTCGGCCAGGCCCAGGCTGGCCTGCCCCGCCCCGCAGCCGCAATCCCAGGCCAGCTGGCGGCGTGGCGCGATCTGCGCCAGCCAGTCATAGAGCGCGTCCGGATAGGTAGGCCGGGCCTTGGCATAGCTGGCGGAATTGCCGGAGAAATGATCCTTGAAACCCTGCATCCATGCGCCCCTTCGCGGTCGTTGCCTGCTCAGCTATCCGGCCAGCGCCGGTGCACCCAGAACCACTGCTCCGGCCGTTCGCGTATCCAATCTTCCAGCATCCGGTTGATCTCGGTCATGAAAGCCAGATTGGCCAGTTGCTGGTCGGATTCCTCGGGAAAGCGCATCGCCGGAAAAATCGTTACGCGAAACCGTATGCCGGGCAGCCGTTCCAGCCGCAGCGGCAGCACCTTGCAGCGGAAGCGCATCCCCAGCGCCGCCGGGGCGGTGGCCGTCATCGCCGGGCGCCCGAAGAAAGGAACCGGAACACCTTCGTTCAGTTTCTGGTCCACCAGCATGCCGACGGGCTTTCCCGAAGCCAGCGCCCGGATCAGCGCCTTGGCGCCGAAGCGGCCCTTCGGCAACAACTCGCCGGAAAACCGGGCGCGTTCCCGCCGAAACAGCCGGTCCATCCAGGGATTCTGGGCGCTGCGATAGACCGCGGTCAGCCGCACGCCATGCATCGCGGTCAGAGCGTTGACCACTTCCCAATTGCCCATATGGCCGGACACCATGATGAAGGGCTCGCCACTGTCGCGCGCCTCCTCCATGATCTCCAGCCCATGCACTTCGACCCGCTCGGGGTCGCGACATATCCGCATCAGATGCGGCCATTCACCGGCGCCACGGCCCAGATTGTCCCACATCCCATATAGAATGCCGTCCCGCTCCCGCTCGGACAGTTCGGGGAAGGCCTTTTCCAGATTGCGCCGTGCGACCTTACCGGCCCGCAGACGCGGCCCGAAGGTGCGGAACAGAAAAGACCCGATGGCGGAAGCCCAGGCAATGGGGAGCGCACGGCACAGCATCAGCGCCAGATAGATGCCCAGCGCCTGCAGCGGATAGACCAGATACCGTTTCAGAACCCGCGCCGTCGTCATCCACCCCGTCCCAAAACCCCGTTCAACCAGCGATCAATGCCATCCTGATCCGCGAATTGCAATGCGACGGGCAGCACGGCGACACGCTGACGCCAAACCTCTGAAAGGCGCATCGCATCCTTTTCCGTCGTCACCAATCGCGCGCCGAGCCGTTCCGCGTCCCGCGCCAGCGCCTGCAACTGCGCTTCGGCATAGGGATGATGGTCGGGAAAGGACCGCCTGCCGACCAGTGTCGCGCCGATCTCTTCCAGCGAGGCGAAGAATTTTTCCGGCCGCCCGATCCCGGCGAAGGCAAGCAGCGGTGCCTGCAGCAATTCCGGTCCCGGCCGGGAATGCAATTGGCCCGCAAAACATCTCCGCCCCGCCAGCATCCCGGTCGCCAGCCCCGTCCGGTCCGGCCCGATGATCAGACAGGCATCGGCCCGCGCCAGCCCGCGCTGCGGGGTTTCCCGCAAGGGACCCGCCGGCACGACACGCCCGTTGCCAACGCCATAACCCCCGTCGAAGACCAGCAGCGTCGCGGTCCTGCGCAGGCCCGGATCCTGGAAGCCATCATCCAGGATCAGACAATCCGCCCCCGCCGCCTTGGCAGCCAGGGCAAGCTCCGCCCGATCCCCCCCGACCCAGACCGGGGCGATCCGGGCCAGCAGCAGCGGTTCATCGCCCACCTCCGCCGCGCTATGGCGATGCGGATCGACCCGGGTCGGTGCGATTGCCCTGCCGCCATAGCCTTTGGACAGGATATGCGCCACCCGCCCCAGGGCCTTCAGCCGTTCGGCCAGCGCCATGGCAGTCGGGGTCTTGCCCGCCCCCCCCAGCAGCAGATTGCCGATGCAGATCACCGGCAGGCCGCAATCCGCGCCGGGACGGGAGGCAAGCCTGCGCCCGACGCCCAGGTCATAGAGCCGCCCCAGCGGGGAGAGCAGGCGGGACAGCGCGCCATCCGTCGACCAGAATTGCGGCGCGCGCGCCATCAGCTTGCCCTGCTGCCGGACGGGGCAGGCAGGATTGGCAGCAACGCCGCACAGATGCGTTCGACCGCCGCGGCTTCCGCCCGCGCGGTGGCAAGCGCCAACTGGCCACGGCGCGACCGTTCCGCAGGGTCATCCAACAGGCGTGCAAGCGCGGCGGCCAGCTCATCGCCATCGGCCACCGTCTCCGCCGCCCCCGCCGCCAGCAGCGCATCGGCGGCGGCGCGCTGGTTGGTCATGTCCGGCCCGAACAGCAGCGGTTTGCCGCAATGCGCCGCCTCCAGCGGATTATGCCCGCCCAGCCGACCTGACAGGCTGCCCGCCAGGAAGACAATATCGGCCAGACGCTGGAACACCCCCATCTCACCCATACGGTCGATCAGGAAGATGTCACTATCCGGGGAAGGCTGGCCGTCCTGCTCGCGGGTGGTAACCGACAGCCCCGCCCGCTCCAGCTCCTTGCGCACGGCCGCTGCGCGCACGGGATGGCGCGGCGCCACCAGCGTCAGAAGCGTCGGAAACCGTGCCCGCAAGGCCCGATGCGCCTGCGCGACCACCGCCTCCTCCCCCGGATGGGTGCTGGCCGCCAGCCAGACCGGCCGATCCGCCATGGCAAGGCGCAGCGCTTCCAGCGCGGCCATGCCGCCCGCCGGCAGGGATGAGGCACAGGCAGCCTTCAACGTGCCCAGATAGATGAACGGCTTGTCCGGTGTCGACAGGCTCGACAGGCGATCCGCCGCTTCGGGCGACTGGGCCAGGCGGATCTGGAAGCGCGACAGCAGATCGCCCAGCGCCCCGCCGGCACGTGACCACCGCGCCCGCGAGCGTTCCGACATCCGCCCATTGACCAGGGCCAGGGGTATGGCGCGCGCATCGGCCTGCAGGATCAGATTGGGCCACAGCTCCGACTCGATCCAGATGGCGGCATCCGGTTGCCAATGGTCCAGGAAGCGGGCGACCCAGCGCGGATGATCCAGCGGGCCATATTGATGCAGCGCGCGCGCGGGAAGCCTGGGTGCCAGCATGGTGGCGGCGGTCACCGTGCCGCTGGTGAGCAATATATGCAGGCCAGGGTCGTGATCCAGAAGCCCGGCCAGCAACGGTTCCGCCGACACCGCCTCGCCCACGCTTGCGGCATGAATCCATATCAGGGAACCTGGTGGGCGCGGCAGCGTCGCCTCGCCCCGCCGCTCCTGCAGCCTGGCGGGGTCCTCCTTACCGGCACGCAGGCGCCGTCGCAGCATCCCGTTCAGGATGGGGCCGACCAGCGTGGTGAGGAAGCCATAGCTGCGCAGGATCATGCCCGCGCCCCCTTCTGATCGAAATCCGAAGCCGGGGCCGGTTCGATCGGGCAAACCCCCATCAGCCGGTCCGCCTCGGCCGTCAGCGCGGTCAGGCGCTCCTCCAGTTCCAGACGCAGCCTTTCCACCATCGCGGGGTCGGCGTCACGCGGCACCGGCAGCGGCCCCCCCCACAGGACAAGGCCGCGGCTGAACGGCAGGGGAATGATGAACCGGTCCCAGCTGCCGACCACCCGTCGATGCCGGGCGGAATAGGCCACCGGCACGATGGACGCCCCTGTAAGCCTGGCGATTTCCACGATGCCGGGCTTGACGCGCATGCGCGGGCCGCGCGGGCCATCCGGGGTCACGCCCAGAATGCGATTGGCGCGCAGGGCGCGGACCGCCGACTTGACGGCGACGCTGCGGGCCGCGCCCTTTCCGACCGGAATATACTCCATCCCGAACAGCCCCATACAACGCCCCACCATCATGCCGTCGCGATGGCCGGAGATCAGCAGATGAATGGCCCGGCGCATGCCGAGCCAGGCATAGGGCATCATCAGAATGCGATTGTGCCAAAGCGCCACCACGATGGGCGTTCCGCGCGCCAGTTCCTCATCGCGGGCCACATTGCCTTCGACCCGCCAGGACCCGGTGTAGCGCACCAGCCAGATATAGCCCACGACCATCCAGGCCAGGATGATCTGCATCGGAGCAGAACGCAGCAGGGTTTTGAAGGGACGCATTGCTTCTTCAGGCGCGGTGGAGCACGACCTGCCTCGTCTAGCGCATCGAAGCGGCCGCGTCACCCGTCGAAAAACAGGGGCCGGGTTCGTCAGCCGGTCAGCGGCACCAGATTGTCCTGGAAGGTTTGCGCGCACGCGCTCCAGGAAAAACGCAGCGCATGCGCCCGACAGGCCTCGCGATCCTTGCCCAACGCCCCCAGACAGGCGGCGCGCAGATCCTCATCCAGCATGCCGACGGCCGGGTCGGTCACCACATCGATCGGACCTTCCACCGGGAAGGCCGCCACCGGAACACCGCTGGCCAGCGCTTCGAGCAGAACCAGGCCGAATGTGTCCGTCCGACTGGGGAAGACGAAGACATCCCCCAGGGCATAATAACGGGCCAGCTCCTCGCCCTGCTTGGCGCCGACGAAGGTTACCTCGGGATAGGCCCGGCGCAGTTGCTCCAGCATCGGCCCGTCGCCCACCACCAGCTTCGAACCTGGCAGGTCGAGCTTCAGGAAGGCCTCCAGATTCTTCTCCACCGCCACGCGCCCGATATTCATGAAGATCGGACGCGGCAGATCGATGACGCGTTCGGCAAAGGGATGGAACTGTTGCGTATCCACCCCACGCGACCAGATCACCAGATTGCGGAAACCCCGCTCTTCCAGACGGGCCTTCATGCTGGGCGTCGTGACCAGGGTGCGCGTCGCCTGATTGTGAAACCCGCGCATGAAACGATAGATCCAGCGCTCCGGAATGCCGAAGCGCGCCTCGATATATTCCGGAAAGCGCGTATGGAAGGAGGTGGTGAAGGCCCAGCCCCGCTTCACGCACAGCTTGCGCGTCGCCTGCCCCAGCGGGCCTTCCGTCGCGATGTGAATGGATTCCGGCTGCCAGGCATCCACGATTTCCGTCAGCCCCCTGGCCGGAAACAGGGCCAGCGGAATTTCCGGATAGGTCGGGCAGGGCATGGTACGGAACCGCTCGGGTCCCACCACCTCCACCACATGACCAAGCGCCTCCAACTCAGCCCTGGTCTTTTGCAGCGTACGAACAACCCCATTGATCTGGGGAACCCAGGCATCCGAAACGATCAGGATTCTCATGCGCCGGCGGTCGCCGTATCCCGGGCGCCGATCAGGCGCGTTGCATGGCCGACTTCCGCCCAGCGCAGGATCGACAGCTTACCCTGGCGATCTTCCACCAGGGCGGAGCAACTCTCCACCCAGTCGCCGTCATTGCAGTACAGGATACCGTCAATATCGCGCATTTCCGCGTGGTGGATATGGCCGCAGACCACCCCATCCACGCCGCGACGGCGCGCCTCATCCGCCACCACATCCTCGAATTTCGAGATGTATTCGACGGCGTTCTTGACCCGATGCTTCAGATATTGCGACAGCGACCAGTAGGGCAGACCCAGAATCTTGCGCAGTTGGTTAACCCAGGTATTGGCCGCCAGCAGGTAAGTGTAGGCAAAATCACCCAGCACCGCGAGCCAGCGCGCATAGCGCACCACGGTGTCGAACTGATCGCCATGCAGCACCAGCAGCCGCTTGCCGGCGGCGGTGCGGTGCACCACCTCGCCTTCGACCTGGACGCCACCCATTACCAGCCCCAGATAGTCGCGCAGCGCTTCGTCGTGATTGCCGGGGATATAGACCACCTTGGTGCCCTTGCGGACCTTGCGCAGGACTTCCTGCACCACTTCGGTCTGTGCCTCGCTCCAGTACCAGCTGCGCTTCAGCCGCCAGCCATCGATGATGTCCCCGACAAGGTAAAGCGTGTCACACTGCACATGCTTCAAAAAGTCGAGAAGGATTTCGGCTTTACAGCCACGCGTCCCCAAGTGCAGATCCGAGATCCACACAGTCCTGTAATTGGAAACACCGCGCATCCCATGCATGGCTGGATCCCCATCAGAAGCAACACCCAATATGCAGGAGTTGGATAGTGAAGGCACAAATAAAATAACAGAGCTATCTTTCGTGTTCCTTGAAAATTCACCGCCCCGTCACGTAAATGAAATGCGGTTGTTATCCAACCGTTACAAATCGACGAATAACGCTAGAATCAACACAAAACCAGTCTGGTCGAGGGGCGCTCCATCCATGCCGAAGCATGTTCTGGTCATCCACAATCCCACCGCGGGATGGCTTCGGCGGCACCGATTCGTGCACTTCCTGACGGTCCTGGCGGAGCTGGGCCATGCCGTGGAACTGCGCCATACCGAACATGCCGGCCATGCCGAAGCCATCGCCATGTCGGTGCGCCAGTTCGGCGGTTGCGATCTCGTGGTGGCGGCTGGCGGCGACGGGACCGTGCGGGAAGTCGTCAACGGCCTGATCGGCTCGACCATTCCGCTGGCGGTCGTGCCCCTGGGCACGGCCAATGTGCTGGCCTGGGAGATCGGGATCGGCGATTCCATCGAAAAGGCGGTGAGCGTCATCGGCAATGGCCGGGTGATCGAATGCCGCCCCGGCATCGCGGGCGGCCGCCGGTTCATGCTGATGGCCAGCGCCGGGATCGATTCCCGCGTGGTGGCCGGAATTTCGCGCCGGGCCAAACGGCTTCTGGGCAAGGGCGCTTATGCGATCGGCGCGCTGAAGGCGATCTCCTCCGCCCGGGAAAACGTGGTGCTGGAAGCCGATGGCGAAAGGATGGAGGCATCCATCGCCATCGTCACCCGCGCCCGCTTCTATGGCGGCCCCTTCCCACTTGCCCCGCATGCGGATCTGAGCAGCGCCCGGATGTGGCTGGCCGCCCTGCCGCCGGCCGGCTTCACCCGCCTGGCCGGGGCGGGACTTGCCATGGTGGCGGGAACCCTGCCGAACCATCCCGCGCTGATCCTGCGCCCGGTGGACAACGTGCGATTCCTGGGTCCCAAGGGCTTCCCCTGGCAGGCCGACGGCGATCTGGCCGGCCAACTGCCGTTTGACGTCGAGCTGGACCGGGAATCGATCTCGCTGCTGGTGCCACCCTGGGATGGGCAGGATCAATCGGCCTTGTAGCCCTTGCTGGCCAGGCAGTTGCGGTAATAGCGGTCACGGGCCTTGCGCGCATCCATCCTGGCCATGTCCTGCGACAGCACGGACGAGCCGGAGGCCGCGCCGGATGACCGTTCCATATCCTCGCCGGCCAGGCGATCGGCCCGGCGCATGCAGTCCGACGCATCCACCTTCCAACGCGCCGTGTCGACGCCCTGGGGAGCCTGCCCAAGGCCGGAGGAGCCGGCGCCGAAACAACCGGACAGGATCATCGCCGCAGCCAGGGCAAGGCCGAGCCGGACGGGATGGTTGAACAGGGACAGGCCGTGTTTGATCATGACCCTTCCTAGCGCGGGCCACCCCGCCTCGGCAAGATGCCCCACTGGCGCCGTTTTTGCATATAATCGGGCTGTCATGGCAAATCCGCCTGGGGATTGAGAGATCGGATCATGGTCGGAAACTGGGGCAAGGCATTGCGGGCCGGGGTCAGCGGCATCGTCATTCTCTCGCTGGCGGGCTGTGCCGGTGTGCCGAAAACGCGCGAGGACAAGATCGCCGTGGGAACGGTCGCCGGCGCGGTGGCGGGCGGCGTGGCCGGCTATTATCTGCTGGGAAGCGGGTCCGGCGTCTGGGTCGCCGCCATGCTGGGCGCCGCGGGCGGTGCGGTGGGCGGATATTTCCTGGCGGAAAGACTGACCCAGTGGGACCGGCGCATGATGCAGGAAAAGGCTTATGACGCGCTGTCCAACGCACCGGCCGGCGAAACGGTCAGCTGGGCCAATCCTGATACGGGCACCATGGGGTCGATGACGCCGCTTCGAACCTATATGGACGAAGGCGGCCGGCTGTGCCGGGACTATTACGCCACCCTGCGGCTGGAGGGTGAGGATTTCACCGCCGCGCAGAGCGCCTGCCGCACCCCGACCGGTGCCTGGATCGTCGGCTGATTCGACCCCACCCCCGCCTCCTTCCCCCGAACAGGTCGACGCGGCGCCTGCAGCCGGACGAATCGGCATGAAAAAAAGAGGGCCGCGCCTGACGGCACGGCCCAAGTCTAGGGAGGAAACGCCCAAAGAAGCGTCGACAACGCGCCTAAGCGCACTGGACGCTACAACATGGCTAGGCAATCCATGTTGCGATGCACAATATACCCCCATTGCCCACCCAGCGCAACGGCTTGATTTCATTTTATCTCATTCATGCTGCATCGCGGCATACCCTATTGTGCGTCGCACCCAAGCTCGCCACCGCTTTCATCGGTGTTTTCAATCCTTTGTCCCTTATCGTATAGCTTGAAGAAAACAAACTTTACGGTCGTCCAATCTGGTCAAATACCGGTCGAACAGCGGCAACGCCGCCACCTACAGAAGCGGTCGCTGCAATCAGGCGGAAAACAAAAAAGGGCGTGCGATCACGACACGTCCGAACCATACCGAAACGGGGAACGCACCATGACACGTGAAGCGTCGGGAACTTTTGACGAACAAGCGAACAGCCTGCGGGCGATTGAACGGCTGGCCCTGGTCGAGCGGGCCGCGCTTTTGACCTTTTCCGATGCCATCGCCGCCGAGGTGGAAGGAACGGTGGACGATGTGCGCGCTGCCAGCGAGACCATGCGCTCGGGCGCAGGCGAGGTGACGGAGGCCCTGGGCCGGGTCACCCATCACAGCCGGGAGTTGGAAGCAAGTGCCGGCCGGATGACGGCGTCCTCGGATGCGGTGGCGGTGGCGACAACGGAACTGACCGCCGCGGTCCAGGAGGTTTCCACCCGCATCTCCCAGGCCGCCCGGCGGGCCGGCGAGGCGGTGCAATCCGCCGACCGGGCCGACACCGTGATCACCGCCCTGCGGGCTTCCGCCGACAAGGTGGGCGATGTGGTGCGCCTGATCCAGAAGATCGCCTCCCAGACCAATCTGCTGGCACTGAACGCCACGATCGAGGCGGCGCGGGCGGGCGATGCCGGGCGCGGCTTCGCGGTGGTCGCCAATGAGGTGAAAACCCTGTCGCGCCAGACCGCGGATGCAACCGAGGACATCACCCGCCAGATTCAGGACATCCGCCAGGCCGTGGACCGTGCCGTGCAGGCCATCGGCGGCATTCGCGGCGCGATCGAGGCGGTGGAGGAATATTCCAGCGCCGTGGCCGCCTCCGTCGAGCAGCAGGTGGCGACCGTGGGCGAGATCGACCGCAACGCCAGGGCCGCCGCCTGCGAAACCAGGCTGGTGGGCGAAGCCATTGCGGCCGTTGCCAAGGATATTTCCGATGCGGGCGAGCGGACGGAAGATCTGGCAAGCCGCGCCACGGAAATGGGCAGCAAGGTCGGTGCCCTGAAATCCCGGCTGAAATCGGTAACATCCGATGCGGTGAAGATCGATTCGCATCAGCTTACCCGCGTTCCGGTGCCGCTGGTGGCGCGGCTGCACGGCAATGGCACCCAATGCCGCCTGATCGACCTCGGCCCTCAGGAAGCCATCCTGGAAGACGGCCCGGCGGATCTGGCGCCGGGGCGACGCATCGACATGGACATCCCGGCCTTCGGCCGCTTGCAGGCGGAAATCCGATCGGTGGAGAAGGGCCGCGCCATGCTGCGCCTGATCGGCAATGCCACGGCGGAAGCCATCGCGGCCTTCAACGGCAGGGCCCTGGCCTTCGATCAGCCTTTGATCGAAATCGTAACGAGCGCCGCCGCGCAGGTCTGCGACCTGTTCGAGGCGGCGTTACGGTCCGGCAAACTGACCGAACAGGCCCTGTTCGACGAGAATTATCTACCGGTCCCCGGCAGTTCCCCGCAGCAGCATATGACGCAGTTCGTGGCACTGACCGATTCCATCCTGCCCGCCTTGCAGGAACCTATCCTGGAACGCGATCCGCGCATCGTGTTCTGTGCCGCGATCGACCGGAACGGCTATCTTCCTACCCATAACCTGCGATACAACAAGCCGCAGGGTTCGGACCCGGTCTGGAATGCCGCGAATTGTCGGAACCGGCGCATCTTCAGTGATCGCACCGGGCTGATGGCGGGGCGCAACACGCAGCCTTTCCTGGTGCAGAGCTATCTGCGCGATATGGGGGGCAATAATTTCGTGCTGATGAAGGACCTGTCCGCCCCCGTCCGCATTCGCGGCCGTCATTGGGGCGGGTTCCGCATGGGGTACAAACCGATCGAGGCCTGATTTTGACAGTACGCCGCGTTGCGTTCTGGCTGGGCAAAGCGGCGGTCAGCATCGGTATTCTGGCCTGGATCGCCCACAGCCTGCCGCTGGATGACGCTTTGGCACGCCTGCCGGGCGTCCATCCGCTCTGGCTGGGTTTTGCCGTTCTTTGCCTGGTATTGCAGCAGCCTTTGGGCGCCTGGCGCTGGTGGCGTATCATGCGCCTGCAGGGTGTGGAGGACATCTCCTACCCGCAGGCGCTGAAGCTCTTCCTGGCCGGCAGCTTCGTCAACCAGACCCTGTCCGTTACCATCGGCGGCGATGCCTTCCGGGTCTGGCGGCTGAACCGTGGCGGCCAGGGCCTTGGCCGGGCCGTGGGCGGGGTTTTGCTGGAACGTATCGCGGGAATGGCGGCGCTGGGCCTGATCGCGCTGATTGCCCTGCCTTTCCCCTTACCCGATATCGCGCGCATCATGCTGGCCTGTGTGCTGGGCCTTGCCGCGGCGGGCGTCGCGGTCGCGTTGATCCTGCCCAAATTCGCCGGGGCGCGCGCCCTGTTCCGGGGCATGGTGCTGGTCCGCATGATGCTGGTGTCGCTCGGCATTCATGGCCTGGCTGCGCTGGCGCTCTGGGCCTCGACCGCCGCTTTGGGCCAGATGCCCCCGCTCTGGGCCTATCTGGCGCTGGCCCCGCCAGCGCTGGTGCTGGTCACCCTGCCGATCAGCATCGCCGGCTGGGGCGTGCGCGAAGGCATCCTGGTAGCCACCATGGGGGCCATCGGGCTTGCCCAGGACAGCGTGCTGGCCGGCTCCATCCTGTTCGGGCTGGCCGTGATGGTGGCTGGGCTTGCGGGCATACCCTTCCTGTTTTCACGACGAAATTAGAAATTTATCAGAAACATTAATTTGCTTATTGTTCGACTAATCGGGCCAATAAAACTATACCATCTTATGGCGTATGAGAGGGCCGATCCCCGGCCCGCCTGCGGGACGAAAGGATCGACCCATGAGCAACATTACCGATACGACCGGATCGCGGCTGGTGATTCCGGCCCTTGCACCGGTCTATGCCGGTCTGGAACCCCTTGCGCTGACCATTGCGCGCGTCGCCACCGGCCTGTTCCTGGTGCCGCATGGCGCGCAGAAGCTGTTCGGCTGGTTCGGCGGCTATGGCCTGGAAGGTACCGGCGGCTTCTTCGATTCCATCGGCCTGTCGCCGGGCTTCCTGGTCGCCCTGATTGCCGGCGTGGTGGAAGTGTTCGGCGGCCTCGCCCTGGCCCTTGGCCTGTTGACCCGGCCGGTTGCCGCCATCGTGACCGTCTTCCTGCTGGTCGCCTCCACCGTGCATCTCGGCAATGGCTTCTTCTGGACCGCCGGCGGCTGGGAATACCCGATCCTGTGGGCGGCGGCCGCCTTCTACTTCGCGGTGCGCGGCGGTGGTCGTTATTCCGTCGACGCGGCCATCGGCCGGACGGTCTGATCGACCGACACGGTATCGGGGCGGGCGGCACGGGCCTCATGGACCAGCCAGACGGTCAGGCCGAACAGGCAGGCCGCCCCGCCCTGATGCAGCGTTGCCAGGACGATGTTCACGCCCGTTAGCAGCGTGGCTATCCCCAGGGCCATCTGCAACACAGCGGTGACGGCAACGGCGCGCGCGGCGGACTTCACCCCCGCGGGCGCCGTTTTCGCTTGCCGGCTGGCCCACCACAGGCCCAGTGCACCCAGCACGGTGGCATAGGCCAGCATGCGGTGATTGAACTGCACCGCGCCTACATTCTCGAACGCGTTGACCCACCAGGGCGATTGCAGGAACCAGTGGCGATACAGGATATCGCCATCCATCAGCGGCCAGGTGTTGTAGGTGAAGCCGGCATCCAGCCCCGCCACCAGCGCCCCGGCCAATACCGTGATCGACACGATGACCAGCAGGGCCTGGCAGGGCAGCCGCCAGCGCGCAGCCCCGGCCGGAACAGCCGCCGGGCGCGGCTTCAACAGGCCCAGCGCCACATAGAGCAGATAGCCGTAGATCAGGAAGGCCGTGCCCAGATGGGTCGCCAGCCGGTATTGCGACACATCGGTGCGATCCACGAAGCCCGACACCACCATCCACCAGCCGATGGCCCCCTGCAGCCCGCCCAGCAGGAACAGAATCGCCAGATGCACCCATAGCCCGTTCGGGATGCCGCGCCGGATCAGGAACACGACGAAAGGAATGGCGAAGGCCAGGCCGATCAACCGCCCCCAGAGACGGTGGACATATTCCCAGAAGAAGATGGTCTTGAACTCGTCCAGCGACATGCCGGCATTGGCGATCTGATATTGCGACGTCTGGCGATAGAGATCGAACAGGCGCTGCCATTCCCCCTCATGCAGGGGCGGCAGCGTGCCCATCAACGGCGCCCATTCGACAATCGACAGCCCGCTTTCGGTCAGCCGCGTAATGGCGCCGATCAGCATCATGGCAACGACCATGGCCGCGATGGCTATCAGCCAAAGGCCGATGGCACGGGAATCATCACGACGGAAGGCATGGGGGGCGGAGGTGTTCTGCATGCGGACGTCCTAACCGAAGCCGCCGCCTCGGCAGGAGACGACATTTCGCCGCGCCGGATTACCCCCTGCCCCCGCCCGGGTCAATGCAGGGTGTAGAGACCGCCCGCATTGCGCAGCTCGGCTGCGGAAATCACGCCCTTGCTGGCAACCCGCACGGAATGCAGCGGCCCATCCAGCCGGTCCTGCCAGAAGCGCAGGAATTTGTTCAGCACCGGGAATTCCGGCGCGATGTCCAGATCCTGCCAGAGATAGCTCTGCAGCAGAGCCGGGTGATCGGGCATCCGATACAGGATTTCCGCCGTGGTCAGACGATAGCCTTCCAATTGACGCAACAAACCGCTCATGACCGAACCACTCCTTCCAAAGGGTCCACACAAAGCGGCGATCCGGCGCGCTGACCTGCATCCTTGTCCATCTGTCCGACCGGATCGCGCAGGCCCATGGTGCCGCGTCGGCAGCCGGTCAACAAGCATAATCTTTTCAATGAATTAGCAGCGTTCCGGCTGAAGTGCTGCCAGCTCAGCCGGCCCGCCCGACCTCCACCCGGCCCAGCACGCGCAACGCGCGCGAGGCCAAATCCACCCCCGTCACATCGGAGGAGCCCAGCGCCACCGACAGCCTTTCCTGCCAGGCGCCGATCATGTCGCGCGGCAGGTCCGGCCCCGAGCGATAGGGTGCGCGCGGGGAATGACGATCCGGCCCATAGCTGAGCGCCAGATGGTCCGCCCCGTCTATCGCACGATGGCGCAGCAGGAAATCGGCGAGCGCGATGGATTCGCTCTGGCTCATGCGGCGCGGGTCGGATTGTGCCGAGGCGATGGAAAAAGCTGCCGCGCTGGTCAGGTCGACCCGGTCTTCCTCCGGCTCATCCAGGAAAGCCAGATCGGGACGCCTGGATGGCGACCTCGACGGGTCGGGCAAAGGCGGCGCTTCGGCAAGCGCCACGCCGCCCGCCGAACGATCCGCATCGCCCAAACCCCATTTCAGCCAGTCCAGCCGCATTGCGTTCCTCCACTAGGGCCTGTAGCCAATTAGGTTTCGGGCGTGGCGCGTGTCGGATTTTGGTCCTGAACAGGAGGGGCGGGCGCGGTGGAGTGGTTCTCCACAAGCCCGGCCCGACACATTCAGGGCCGAAATCCGCCGCGCCCCGTAAGGGGTTTGGCGCAAATCGCCCATTTTGGCGTTGCGGAAGCTTGAAAGGGAGCCACCCTTCCTACGCTTCCGCTCCTGGAACTGGACGATTTGTGCTCAAACCACGCTCCAAACCCTAGTTGCCCACAGGCCCTATGGTAAATGGCAGAAGCAAAGGTCGTGCCGCAAAGCGTCGGGACGGCCTGTGCGCCGGCTGGAAAAATTTTTGGCACCATAATCTTGACGCCCCATTGGCAATGCCTAAATAGGCGCCGCTGGCACTCTCATGCATGGAGTGCCAAGCCCGCCCCGCCTCTGGAACAGGGGGGCGGATCACCGAAAACCGGAGGGAAAGCATGAACTTCAAGCCTCTGCATGACCGCGTCCTGGTTCGTCGTATCGAGAGCACGGAAAAGACGGCCGGTGGCATCATCATCCCCGACACCGCCAAGGAAAAGCCGATGGAAGGCGAAATCCTGGCCGTGGGCAGCGGACATCGCGCCGAAGACGGCACGCTTACCGCGCTGGATGTGAAGGCGGGCGACCGCGTGCTGTTCGGCAAGTGGTCCGGCACCGAGGTACGCCTGAATGGCGAAGACCTTCTGATCATGAAGGAAAGCGACATCATGGGCGTGCTCGAAGCGAAAGCCGGCGCGAAGAAGGCCGCCTGATATCAGGGGACCAATCATCCGTTTCCATTTGAAAGGATAGAGATCATGGCAGCGAAAGACGTGAAATTTTCGTCCGATGCCCGCGCCCGTATGCTGAAGGGCGTGGATATTCTGGCCGATGCGGTGAAGGTGACCCTGGGTCCGAAGGGCCGCAATGTGGTGATCGAAAAGGCGTTCGGCGCCCCACGCATCACCAAGGACGGCGTGACCGTCGCCAAGGAAATCGAACTGTCCGACAGGTTCGAGAATATGGGCGCCCAGATGGTGCGCGAAGTCGCCTCCAAGACCAATGACCTGGCCGGTGACGGCACCACCACGGCGACCGTGCTGGCCCAGGCCATCGTGCGCGAAGGCGCCAAGGCCGTGGCCGCCGGCATGAACCCGATGGATCTGAAGCGCGGCATCGACAAGGCGGTCGAAACCGTCATCGCCGATATCCGCAAGCGCGCGACCAAGGTCAAGGATTCCGCCGAAGTAGCCCAGGTCGGCACCATTTCCGCCAATGGCGATGCCGAAGTGGGCCGGATGATCGCCGAGGCGATGGAAAAGGTCGGCAAGGAAGGCGTCATCACGGTGGAGGAGGCCAAGGGCCTGGATACCGAGCTGGACGTGGTCGAAGGCATGCAGTTCGACCGGGGCTATCTGTCGCCCTATTTCGTGACCAATGCGGAAAAGATGCAGGTCGAATTGGATTCGCCCTACATCCTGCTGCACGAAAAGAAGCTGTCCAACCTGCAGGCCATGCTGCCGGTGCTGGAAGCGGTCGTGCAGTCGGGCAAGCCCCTGCTGATCGTCGCCGAAGATGTGGAAGGCGAAGCGCTGGCGACCCTGGTGGTCAACAAGCTGCGTGGCGGGTTGAAGATCGCCGCCGTCAAGGCGCCGGGCTTCGGTGATCGCCGCAAGGCCATGCTGGAAGACATCGCCATCCTGACCGGCGGCCAGGTGATCTCCGAAGATCTGGGCATCAAGCTGGAGAATGTCACGCTCGACATGCTGGGTCGTGCGAAGACCGTCACCATCGACAAGGACAACACCACCATTGTCGACGGCGCGGGCGCCAGGAAGGATATCGAGGCGCGCTGCACCCAGATCCGCCAGCAGTCCGAAAACACCACCTCCGACTATGACCGCGAGAAGCTGCAGGAACGTCTGGCGAAGCTCGCCGGCGGCGTGGCGGTGATCAAGGTCGGCGGCGCCACCGAGGTCGAGGTGAAGGAGCGCAAGGACCGCGTGGACGACGCCCTGCATGCCACCCGCGCCGCGGTCGAGGAAGGCATCGTCCCGGGCGGCGGCACGGCCCTGCTCTATGCCACCCGCGCGCTGGAAAGCGTGAAGGGTGACAACCGGGACCAGGAAGTCGGTATCGAGATCATCCGCAAGGCCCTGCTGGCCCCGGCCCGCCAGATCGCCGAGAATGCGGGCTTCGACGGCGCCGTCGTTTCCGGCAAGATCCTGGAATCGAAGGAAACCGAATGGGGCTTCGACGCCCAGGCCGGTGCCTATGTCAATCTGGTCAAGGCTGGCATCATCGACCCGGCCAAGGTCGTGCGCACCGCGTTGCAGGATGCCTCCTCCGTCGCGGGGCTCTTGATCACCACCGAGGCGATGGTGGCCGAAAAGCCGGAGAAGAAGCCCGCCGCGCCGGGCGCCGGTGCCGGCATGGGCGATATGGATTTCTGATCCAGTTCAGCCTTTCCTATGCGTACACCCCCGTCCGGGCAACCGGGCGGGGGTTTTCTTCTGGTCAGGTGCCAGCCGTCCTGGTCTTGGCATCCGCGGCGGCCTGCCATAGGCCGAGCCCGGACCCGTCCACGAAATGGATATGGCGGCCGTCCACCACATCGAAGACCAGACAGGTGATGGCGGCGGCCGGGCACCGATGCGTGCCATAGCGTATCCGGCCCTGGGCATGGGCTTGCGCCAGCAGGGCTTCGATCCGGTCCGCCGCCTCCAGGCTGACATCCAGCACCAGCCGCAAGCCGGTGGAGATGCGCCGGAAATCGGTCTGCCGGGCAATCCGCCCGATATAGTCGGGGATGGTGAAGCGCCCCAGCCCGAAGCGCAGCCAATACATGGCCCAGACCAGCACGGCTGCCGCCGTGGTCACCCCAATCCTGACCCAGCCCGCCAGGCCCGGCCGCAGATTGCGTTCCCGGCGAATTGCCTCTGGCAGGGCGCGCAGGCGCGGCACCAGCCCCTGGCCTTCGCCCAGGGGGCCTGCCAGCCCCAACGGCGCAATCGCCTCGATCGCCGCGCGCAGCTCCTGCATGGTGGCGGCCCCATCCGGCCCGGTCGCGACCGGATCGACGATCAGGCATAGAATGGTGCCTTTGGCACTGTTCACCGGTTCCCAGCGGCAGGACAGACCATCCAGCCCCCGGATCTCGCCCGCCATCGGCGCAATCGGGGCCAGCCCGCCCTGCTTCAGCAGCCGATCCGCCAGCGCCGGGCCATTGCCCAGAAAGACGCCGTAATAGGTGGCGGAGCCGACGCGGTAGAGCGCGGCCAGCACATCACCGCCCTTCCCCTCCAGCTCGGTCACCTGGATCATGCCGATGCGCAGTGTCAGGCCGAAACTCTCCGCTGCCCAGTGCGCCAGCGCCGCCAGCGCGCGCGCTACCGCCGGGCGGGCCTGCGGCGGCACCGCCACGATGGCCCCATCCCCGCCGAACTGGCAGGCAACCGGGCCGGGGCTGATCGCCGCCACCTCCGCCTGCAGGGCCGCCACACAGGCCGCCGCGACGAAATTCACATCGCGATGCCGGCCGGACCCGGCCAGCTTCGTCGATCCCACGATGTCGCAAACGCCCAGCGCCCAATCGCCCGGCAGGCGGCTGTAGCGCGACGGGTCGGTCGCATCGGCGAAATCATCGAGTATGGGAAGATCCATCAACGCACTCCATCACGGCAAAACGCCCTGGTGCTATGTAGTGCGTTCCCCGCCCCCATCCAATGCGCCGCGCGGATGGGGTGACGGGACACCGTGGTAAGGCCGCCCCAGGGGCGGCCCTTTCCTGAAACCGGATGGCGCGTTCGGATCATCCGGTTTGGTTCATGTGTCGGTTTGTCCGGCTATCGCGCCGGGATGTCTATCCGCGCCACAATCTGGCCCTGCTCGTCGAAATATCGCAGCACCACGGGCAGATTCCGGCCTGGACACAATTCGATGATCTTCAGCGTATTGCGCTGGAACCTGGTGTCCTTGCCTTCCGCCTCCGCCCGTTCGATATAGGCGCGCACATCTTCCGCCTTCGGCAAGCTGCCACAGGGATCGACCGCCACCTTCAGATGCACGCCCGCCACTTCCGGCCTGTTGAGCGCCCAGGCTGGCGCCGCCAGATCGGCGCAACGCGCAAAATACCACCGCCCGCACAGGGTCCATTCGAAGTTCAGCGGCGTACCGAGGATCGTACAGTTGTAGACCTGAAAAAGCTTCCCGCCGTCCGGACACTCTTCCCGATGCGTGTCGTCGGGATAGGTAATATCGAAGTCCTCCTTCGACATGTAACCAAGCTGGTAGACCAGTGCCTGGAAATAATGGCCCGGCACGTTTTGTCCAATTATAACAAAATGATACACGACAAACGCCAGAACATAGAGCCCAAGCAGGAAAAACCCGCCGATCCACAATGCGATATCCGGCATTAGCGAGCTCCAGAACCCACCTGGACCACTATCCGGTTTGGTCGGCTTTCCAGCATCCATATCCGCCACCCTTTTTAGGCAGAATCGTCCCCTTTGATAAAACCATAGATATTGAAAATTGGACCGTCGTCAAGAACAAAAATGGTTCTATTGTGAATTTCATGTGCTTTGTGGCTATTCCTTATTCGGTTCCCGAACCGTCAGCAGCAGCGCCCCGCCGATCAGGAACATCACCAGGATGGTGGACATGCCCGCGCGCTGGCTGTCGAATGTCTGGCTGGCGATCCCGTAAAGCGCCGGGCCAATGATGGCGGCGGCCTTGCCGGTCAGGGCATACAGGCCGAACATTTCCGCCTCCATCTCCGGCGGGGAAAGCTTGGCCATCAGGCTGCGGCTGGCGGCCTGGGTGGGTCCGACGAAGATGCCCAGCGCCAGCGCCGCCCCGATGAAAGCCCATTTATCCTGCAGGAACAGGATGGGCAGCCCCACCGCGATCAGCCCGACCAGGGAGAGGAGCACGGTACGGCGCGATCCCCAACCGTCATCGGCCCAGGCGAAGCCGATTGCCCCCAGCCCGGCGGTGACGTTCAGCCCGATGGCGAAAACCAGAATCTCGCCGGTATCCATGCCATAGACCCCGGCGGCATAGAGCCCGCCCACCGCGAACAGCGTGGTCAAGCCGTCGCGATAGATGGCGCTGGCGATCAGAAAGCGCAGGGCCATGGCGTGCCGGCGCGCCTGCCGGATCGTATTGGCCAATTGCCTCAACCCCTTGGGGATGGCCTGGCGCAGCGGCTCCCCCGGCCCGGCCCGGTCGCGCGCCCACAGAAAGATCGGCAGGCTGAAGGCGGCGTACCAGATCGCGGTCAGGGGTCCCACGGCGCGCAGATGTTCCGCGCTGTCACGGTCCAGCGTGATCAGGGGCTTCAACCCGTCGCCCAGCCCGACGAACAGGATCAGCGTGGCGGCCAGCGCGACCAGCCCGCCCAGATAGCCGATACCCCAGCCCCAGCCGGACACGCGGCCGATCATGCCGGGCGGGGCGTTGACCGGTAAGAGCGCGTTATAGAAGCTTTGCCCCAGTTCGAAGGCGATATTGGCCAGCACCACCAGCACCAGGGCCAATACCACGAAGCCTGGATCGGGTTTCGCCAGCCATAACAGGCTGGTAGCGAGGCAGCATAACAGGGTGAACAGGCCCAGCCAGCGCTTCAGCGCCCCGGCATGGTCGGCAATCGCACCCAAGACCGGGCTGGACAGCGCCACGATCAGCCCGGCCAGCGACAGGGCATAGGCCCAGCTCGCGGCACCCGCCGTCTCCTCCCCATAAATGCCGCGCGCGAAATAGACGGAAAAGATGAAGGTGCCGATGATGGTGGGAAAGGCGGAATTGGCCCAGTCATACAGGCACCAGGACAGAATCGCCCGCCGATCACGCGGCCAGGCCGCCCGCGCCGTCTGTTCCACCATCGCCATGTCATATCCTTTCCCGGGAATGCGTTCGGCGTTGAGCATACATGATCGGCGCGAAAGGCAGAGTGCTTGGCGTTGTCATCGGCTTGGGGCAAAGTCGGCCTCGGCAAAACCGTCAAGCGAGAGAGGACATCGCCCCATGATCGTGACCACCACCGATTCCATCGAAGGCCGGAAGATCGTCGCCTACAAGGGCATCGTGGCCGGGGAGTGCATCCTGGGTTCCAACATCATCAAGGACTTCTTCGCCGGCATCCGCGATGTGGTGGGGGGCCGCTCCGGCTCCTATGAAAAGGTGCTGGCCGATGGGCGCGAGATCGCCATGCGCGACATGATGGCCGAGGCAGCCAAGACCGGCGCCAATGCCATCATAGGCGTCGATCTGGATTATGAGGTGCTGGGCAAGGAAAACGGCATGCTGATGGTCTGCGCCAATGGCACCGCCGTGGTAATCGAATAATCTATTTCTTCAGCCAGGTGACGGCCCGGACAGGGCCGACGCCGTCTTCCTGCAGCAGCACCGCGACACCGCCATCGCCCATCAGCGCGCTGGCGTCGATCTGCATCTCCATCCGCCCGCCCTGCCAATTGCCCAGGGGCGACAGGCTGCGCACGACATGGCGATTGACGAGGTGTTTGCCCCGGTTCTCCCCACGCAGGATTTCCGTCTCATGCCTGTCATCCCAACCGACCAGCCAGAGGCTGAGCGGCGTGGCGCGTGACGCCCCATCCAGGGTCAGGTGATAGCCGCCATCACGGGCTTGCAGGCCAAGTGTGATCTCTTTTGCCGCGCCAACCGCCTCGCCCGGCGCGGAAGCCAGAACGGCTTCCAGCCTGGCGCGATCGGAACCCACCACATCGGTGCCGCCATTCACCACCATCTGCGGGGTGTAGACATAGCGTCCCTTCAGAACGCGGCCATAGGCGCGCTGGCGTTCGGTATTCAGCGCGTTCGAGAAGGGGTCCGGCCAGCCGATATAGTTCCAGTAATCGACATGATAGGACAGGGCCAGCACATCGGGCCGGTCCGCGAGCTCCGCCAGAATGGCATCCGCCTTGGGGCAGGAGGAGCAGCCCTGGCTGGTAAACAGCTCCACCACCACCGGGCGGCCATCGGCATGGGCCGTCCCGGCAAGGCCGGCCAGCGTGAACAGGGTCATGGCGAAAAGTCGGGCTCTGGTTTTCATGGGTCGCACTTTGCCATGCTCAAGGGCACTTGTCCCAATCACTGACGGTCACGCTGTGGTGAAGCGCATGCACACATCACCTGAGCGCGGAAAGCCGGGCGCGCTCGGCGGAAACCTGTCGGCCAGCCTGCGGCAGGAGGATCGCGACCGCGCCCGGGTGATGCGACAATCCGTGGACCCGCCTGTCTGAATCACCCCCTTCCCGTCCGCTGGCGCCTATGCTTCTCTGGCGGCAAAGACGGGCCATGATTAACATCTGGAGATTGCAGGATATCATGCGGACTGACGGCAGAATTGCAACAGCTCTCACCCTTGCCGCAACAGCCTGGCTGGCATACGGCAGCACGGCGCTTGCCGAGGAGGCGCGCATCCGCGGCCAGATCCATGGCTTTCTGGCCGATCTGTTCCTGCAGGATACCCAGAAGCTGAAAATCGGGCCGATAGCGGTCGGCCCGGCCAGCCAGGGCCGCCATCCGGTTTCCGTCAATGGCATCTCAGCCCATCTGGGCAAGGATGCCGAGGATGAGGAGGCGCTGCGGCTGGCCCTGCCGCAATTCGCGCTGACCGCCCAGCCGCTGGGCGAGGATCGGCTGCGCCTGACCCATGTGTCCATGCCGGACGGATTGTCGATCCTGACCGCTCAGGGCAAGCGGGTGGGAACGCTGAATGCGGCCGGGGCCAAGGCCGTCGGTACCTGGGCCGCCGATCTGGGCAGCGCGATCAATGTCGACATCACCATGGACCAGCTGCGCTTTGCCTTTGATGGCCGTGAGCTGCCGGACAATATGCTGGTCTTCGCCCATGCGGAAAAGGCCGTGCTGAAAAGCGAAGACAGTTTCGATGCCAAGGGGCTCTGGACCTCGAACGGCACCGGACGCCTGACCGGCATCGACCTGGGCACTGACCAGGATGGGCGGATCACACTGGGGGAGCTGGCGGTCAGCACCCTGGTCGGCGGGCTGCGTCCCGATGCCCTGCTGCAGCTTGAAGGCCTGATCACCAATCCCGATGCGCTGGACGGCAATGACTGGGTCGATACGATCCTGCGCGAAGGGCTGCTGGACGGTCTGAAACTGGAAACCTCGCTGAAGGACATGGCGATCAGCGCGGCGGGCTCGCCCGGCACGGTTCGGGTGGGGCGGCTGGCGCAGGGCCTGACCCTGGCTGATCTGCGCAGCGATGCCGGCGCGGTGGGGCTGGTGCTGGTGCTGGAAGGCCTGTCCGTCCCGGCGGAAATGCTGCCCGATGCCAAGAGCGGCCGGTTTCTGCCATCGACGGTGTCGCTGGATATGACCCTGCAGGGCCTGCCCGGCCGGACGCTGGGGGAAACGGCGGCCAAGCTGGAGAGCGAGGGCAATTCCGAGATGTTCCAGCTGGAGGCGATGGGCATCCTGACCGCCGCGCCGATCCGGCTGGCGCTGAACGCGCTGAGGCTGGACGCCGCCGGCATGTCGATCACCGCCACCGGCGGCCTGGATGCCGCCCCGGACTCCGCCATGGGCTTCACCGGCAAGGTGGAAGTGCTGGCCAGGGGGCTGACGGAAGCGATGGGGGAGCTTGCCACCCTGCCGCCATCGGAATTCAAGCAGAATGCACTGACTGCCCTGGCGGTATTCCTGGGCAATGCCGAACCGCAGCAGGACGGGTCCATGCGCGCCTTGTTCGAATTCGGCCGAGATGGTGCCATGACCGTCAATGGTCGCCCGCTCGACCTGCCGAAATAAGCACACGCGACCAGACGGCCCCTCGCCTTATCGGGCGTGGCATGACTATGCTGCGATTGCGAAAGCGATCAACCTTCGGGAAGCGGCATGACAGTATCGGGCAAGGCGAACAGGAAGCCGGTCAATCTGGCCCTGCAGGGCGGCGGGGCGCATGGCGCCTTCACCTGGGGCGTTCTGGATTATCTTCTGGAGGATGGCCGGCTGGAGATCGCGGGGGTTTCCGGCACCTCCGCCGGGGCCATGAACGCGGTCGCCCTGGCCGATGGTATGATGCGCGGCGGGCCGGACGGGGCACGCGAAGCGCTGCACGGCTTCTGGGAAGCGGTATCGACGGCAGCCCGCCTCAGCCCATTGCAGCGCCCGATCATCGATGTGCTGCTGGGCAACTGGTCGCTGGATCGCAGCCCGGCCTATCTCTGGCTCGATCTGCTGGGCCGGGTCGCCTCGCCCTATGACATCAACCCGCTGAATCTGAACCCGCTGCGCGATCTTCTGGAATCGAGCATCGATTTCGACAAAGTCCGCGACTGCACCGCCTTCCGGCTGTTCCTGTCCGCCACCAATGTGGAAACGGGGCGGGTCAAGGTGTTCGAACGCAAGGAGCTGACGGTCGACATGGTGCTGGCTTCGGCCTGCCTGCCCTTCCTGTTCCAGGCGGTGGAGATCGACGGGATTCCCTATTGGGATGGCGGCTACATGGGCAATCCGGTGCTGTTCCCGCTCTATGACAATGATCTGCCGGACGACATCGTGATCGTGCAGATCAACCCGGTGGAACGCAAGGGCGTGCCCAGAACCGCGCGTGCGATCCTGGACCGGATGAATGAGATCACGTTCAATGCCAGCCTGCTGCGCGATTTCCGCGCCATTGATTTCGTCCGACGCCTGCTGGCGGAAGGCAAGCTGGATGCCGGCCATTACAGCGATATCAAGATCCATATTCTGACCGAGGAAGCGCTTAATCCGCTCGGCGCATCCTCCAAGCTGAATGCCGAATGGGCCTTCCTGACCCATCTGCGCGATATCGGCCGGGCCAGCGCCGAACGCTGGATGGAGCGGGTCTGGCCGGATATCGGCCAGCGTTCTTCGGTCGACATCCGGGACTATTATCAGGGTTGATCGCACCCGGCGCAGCCGATTCAGACGGTTGCATGCGGCATTTCCTGTCGCTTTGGCTTGCGATGACAAGACGGGACGGCTATTTAGCACCGGGAGAACCACAGTGACAGCAAGCCCCGGGAAGGGGCAAGACCGGGCGAGGGATATGGCGCGTCAATCCAGCTACTCGTATGAAGACCTGATCCAGTGCGCGAAGGGCCATCTGTTCGGGCCCGGCAATGCGCAATTGCCGTTGCCGCCGATGCTGATGATCGATCGCATCATGCGCATTACCGAAGACGGTGGGCAGCACGACAAGGGTCGGATCGAAGCCGAATTGGATATCCATCCGGATATGTGGTTCTTCAAATGCCATTTCGAAGGCGATCCGGTGATGCCGGGCTGCCTGGGCCTGGATGCCATGTGGCAGCTCGTCGGCTTTTTCCTGGGCTGGATGGGCGCGCCCGGCAAGGGCCGCGCGCTGGGCGTGGGCGAAGTGAAGCTGCAGGATCAGGTGCTTCCCACCGCCGGCAAGGTGACCTACGAAATCGACTTCAAACGCGTTATCATGCGCAGGCTCGTGATGGGCATCGCCGATGGCGTGATGATGGTCGATGGCAAGATCGCCGCCGTCGTTCAGGACATGAAGGTCGGGCTGTTCCAGCCGACCACAGCAGCGTAAGGATGCATTCATGCGTCGCGTCGTGATCACAGGGCTGGGGATCGTCTCCTCCATCGGCAATGACCAGGATGAGGTGATGGCCTCGCTGAAGGCGGGCCGGTCCGGCATTTCCTTTTCACAGGACTATGCCGACCGCGGCTTCCGTTCGCATGTGCACGGCAGGCCGACACTGAACCCGGCCGAGCATGTCGACAAGAAATGGCTGCGCTTCATGGGTGATGGCGCTGCCTGGAATTTCGTGTCCATGCGCCAGGCCATTACCGATGCGGGGCTGGAGGAGAAAGACGTCTCCAACGAGCGTACCGGCATCATCATGGGGTCCGGTGGGCCGTCGACCCGCAATCTGCTGGTGGCCTTCGACACCGCGCGGGAAAAATCGGCCAAGCGGGTCGGCCCTTTCATGGTGCCGCGCACGATGAGCTCTACCAATTCCGCGACCTTGGCGACCCCCTATGCCATCAAGGGCGTGAACTACTCGATCAGCTCCGCCTGTTCGACCAGCGCGCATTGCATCGGCAATGCCTATGAGCTGGTGCAGTGGGGCAAGCAGGACATCGTCTTCGCCGGCGGCGGGGAAGAGCTGGACTGGACCATGACGGTGCTGTTCGACGCCATGCCGGCCCTGTCCGGCGGCTATAACGACCGGCCGGAACAGGCCAGCCGCGCCTATGACAAGAATCGCGACGGTTTCGTGATCGCCGGCGGCGCCGGTGTTGTCGTGGTCGAAGCGCTGGACCATGCACTGGCACGCGGTGCGAAGATTTATGGCGAGCTGATCGGCTATGGCGCCACGTCGGACGGCTATGACATGGTGCAGCCTTCCGGCGAAGGCGCGGCACGCTGCATGCGCCAGGCCATGTCCAGTTTCAACGACCCGATCGGCTATATCAACGCGCATGGCACTTCCACCCCGGTGGGTGACACCAAGGAGCTGGAAGCCATCCGCGCCGTATTCGGCGACAAGGTGCCGCAGATCAGCTCCACCAAGTCGATGACCGGGCATAGCCTTGGTGCGACCGGCGTGCAGGAAGCCATCTATTCGCTGCTGATGCTGAAAGATGATTTCATCGCGCCGTCGATCAATATCGAGGAGTTGGACGACCTGGCCGCCGGCTTCCCGATCGCACGGGAACGGGTGGACAATGCGGGCCTGGAGGTCGTGATTTCGAACTCCTTCGGGTTCGGTGGCACCAATGCAACCCTGGCAATGAAGCGGTATGGCGCATGAGTACGCTGGACGGCGCTCCGGAAGCGGGCGCGGACGCGTCTCGGGCGTCCAATAAGTTGCTGGCCGGCAAGCGCGGCCTGATCATGGGTGTCGCGAACGACCATTCCATCGCCTGGGGCATCGCGCGCATGTGCGCCGCCCATGGTGCGGAACTGGCCTTCACCTATCAGGGCGACGGGTTCGAACGTCGGGTTCGCCCGCTGGCCGAACAGGCCGGATCGTCGATCTGCATCCCCTGTGACGTGACCACCGATGGCGACCCCGCCAAGGCGGTGGCCGCCCTGGGCGCGCAATGGGATGGGCTGGACTTTCTGGTCCACGCCATCGCCTTCTCCGATAAGGAGGAGTTGAAGGGGCGCTATGTCGATACGACGCGCGCCAATTTCGTGCGCTCGCTCGATATCTCCTGCTATTCCTTTACCGAGATGGCCCGGCTGGTCGAACCGATGATGAACCGGGGCGGCTCGCTGCTGACCCTGACCTATTCCGGTTCGGAACGGGTGATGCCGAATTACAATGTGATGGGTGTCGCCAAGGCCGCGCTGGAAGCATCCGTGCGCTATCTCGCCACCGATCTCGGCCGGCGCAATGTCCGCGTCAATGCCCTGTCGGCCGGCCCGATGCGCACCCTGGCGGGGTCCGCCATCGGTTCGGCGCGCTTCACCTATAAATGGCAGGGCGAGAATGCGCCGCTTCGGCGCAACATCACATTGGAAGACGTGGGCGGCACCGCGCTATATCTTCTGAGCGATCTGTCCACCGGCACGACGGGCGAGGTTGTCCATGTCGATGCCGGCTATCATGTGATCGGAATGGCAGCCCCGCCGCGCTGAGGTGGCATAGGGCGGGCCTTCCGGTAGAGAGAGGGAGGGCCTGCCCATGACCGGCACCATCGCCGAAAACCAGCCTGAACGCGGCGTATTGTTCGCGGCGGCGTCCCGGCCCGACAGCCCCGGTTTTCTACCGTTGTCCGGTCAGGAATTCTGGGATTATCAACCCCAATCGCATCGTCAGCTCTGGGTCCATCTGGACCGCAACAGCCCCGATACGGCGGACTGGCTGCGCCAGCATTCCGGGATCCATTCCCGCGTTGCCGAGGCGCTGCTGAGCCAGGAAACCCGGCCGCGCTGCGAGCGATTCGACGATGGCGTGCTGTTGATCCTGCGGGGGGTGAACCTGAACCCCGGCGCCGATCCGGAAGACATGGTGTCGCTGCGCATTTTCCTGGAACGGGACCGGCTGATCACCGTGCGGCTGCGCCCGCTGCATTCCGTGCGCGACGTATCGGAACGGATTCGCGCCGGTCACGGCCCGAAGGATCTGCTGCATCTATTCTCGGAATTGGTGGAATCGCTGTTCAGCCGGATGGAGCCGACCATCCTGGACATCAATGAAGAGCTGGATGCGATCGAGGAAGAGATGCTGGAAGGGGTGGATGCCGCCATCCGCAACCGGCTGAAGGATTATCGCTATCGCGCCATCGTGCTGCGCCGCTATGTCGCCCCGCAGCGCGACGCCTTGCAGCGGCTGCTGTCGCTGGCACCGGTCTGGATGGATGACATGACCCGGGCCGGGCTGGGCGAAGCAGCCGACAAGGTCGCACGCTTTACCGAGGATCTGGAAGCCGCGCGGGAGAAATGTGCCCTGATCCAGGACGAAATCGCCAATCAGATGGCCGAGCGCATGAATGCGCGCATGTATGTGCTGTCCATCGTTGCGGCCGTGTTTCTGCCGCTGGGCCTGCTGACGGGCCTACTGGGCATCAATGTCGGCGGGATGCCCGGCGTCGAGTCCGGACTGGCCTTCTGGACGGTGGCCGTGCTGCTGGTACTGCTGGGCTTTGTGGAACTGTACCTGCTGCGCCGCCTGCGCTGGCTGTAGAAACCGCAGGGCCGCCAGAGACTTGCGAGCCGGGCGTCTTCCCCCCTGTCACGGCAGGAAGGCGCCCGACCCCACAGATCCGGTCAGCTATGACCCGGGCTCACGCCGCGCTGGCCATGCACGATACGGCCGGCCAGCTGCTGGAACCACTGCGCGACAACACGCGCCAGACGACGGGTTTCCATCGCACGCATACGGCGTGCCTCCGCGACATGGCGGTTGACGGTTTCGAAGCTCACATAGGTGTCAGGACGGGGCATGGTGGAATTGAACCAATTCTCTTCATCTTTGGTGTAGGGCCACATGGGAAGATCTCCTGTCGAGTTGCGAGAGAATCTTCCTCCCGGAAATGCGAGGGTCTCTATCGCCCTCTGTACTGAGATGTAATCTATGCTGCATCGCAACATAGGTCAAGTCCGCTGACCTATAAACTTTTGTTGCAGCATTCGTGCCCAAAAATGAAAGGCGGCCAGGCCTTTCGGCCCGACCGCCCTGCACGACCTGTTGCGCTGCATCACGCAGCGGCCATGGCCTCTTCGCCTTCCAGCACGGCGGCGATGGCATGGATCACGGAGGCGATACGCACCGCGGTCTGAATTTCTTCCTGGCTGACCCCGGCGGCGCGCAGCACTTTTTCATGGCTGTCGATGCACATGCCGCAGCCATTCACGGCGGAAACGGCCAGCGACCACAGCTCGAAATCGGCCTTGTCCACGCCCGGATTTCCGATCACCTGCATGCGCAGCTTGGCCGGCATGGTGGAATAGGCCTTTTCCGACGCCAGATGCACGAAGCGATAATAGATATTGTTCATGCCCATGATGGCAGCGGCGGCCTTGGCCGCATTCAGCGCCTCGGGGCTCAGATTCTGCGCGGCTTCCTGCGCCACGGCGGCGATCAGCACCGCGTTGCGGCTGGCCAGCGCGGTCGCCAGCAGCGTGCCCCAGCGGCGCTGGGCATTCAGGGTCTCATCCTGGCGGATCGAGCCCAGATTGAGCTTCAGATCCTTGGCATAGGCGGGCAGCGCCGCCTGGATGGCGTCGAGGGACATGGGAGCCTTCCTTTTTGGTTTTGCTAGAAGCGGGCGTTGCTGCCGGGAAAGACGGGGCCGGCCCCGTCGCGCAGGCTTCCCCTGGGGAAAGCGGCGCGGGAAACCGGCCCCGCCGGGCCGCCCTACGGACGACCCCGCAAGTCCCGTCAGGCGACCTTCAGGGTCTCTTCACCCTTGCTCCAGTTGCAGGGGCACAGCTCGTCGGTCTGCAGCGCATCCAGGACGCGCAGCACTTCCTTCGGATTGCGGCCGACCGACAGATCATTCACGGAAGCGAAGCGGATGATGCCTTCCGGATCGATGATGAAGGTCGCACGCAGGGCCACGCCCGCTTCCTTGTCGAGCACGCCCAGAGCCGAAGCCAGCTCCTTCTTGATATCCGCCAGCCAGGGGAAGGCAACGGCCTTCAGGTCCTCGCGCGACTGGCGCCAGGCCAGATGCACGAAATCGCTGTCGGTCGAAGCACCGACCACCACGGCATCGCGGTCTTCGA
>Ga0209066_10001506_pt1 | contig 30519 bp, 19 predicted proteins | sample All_14_2_FD_187198 | JGI IMG/M metagenome (GOLD analysis project Ga0209066, IMG submission 187198) | Freshwater microbial communities in response to fracking from Pennsylvania, USA - Allegheny Zone_MetaG_DW_15 (SPAdes) (version 2) ... | reverse complement strand
GTCTGAATTATCCTCTGGAGTATCAGAGTTATATACAGACAGCTGATACGAATTTTCGAAGTAAGCATGGGGGAAGTGCTACACATGATATGTTAGCAGAGGATCCATCCATGGTTATTTTGTGGGCCGGTTATGCTTTCTCAAAGGATTATAAGCAGGGGAGGGGGCACTATTATGCGATAGAAGACATTCGAAACACGTTACGGACTGGTTCGCCGATGGATCCAGAAGAGGGACCACAGCCATCTACTTGTTGGAGTTGTAAGAGTCCTGATGTGCCTAGAATGATGGCAAAAGAGGGGGTTGAGGCTTTCTATAAGGGGAAGTGGGCAAGGTTAGGCGCAGAGGTTGTTAATCCTATTGGGTGTGCCGATTGCCATGATCCGGAGTCAATGAGTTTACGCATTACTCGTCCGGCGCTCATCGAGGCTTATCAGAGGATGGGTAAGGACATCAAGTTAGCCACCCATCAGGAGATGCGTTCATTGGTATGCGCTCAGTGTCATGTTGAGTATTATTTTAATAGTTTCGATGGGAAAGAGAAGTACCTTACCTTCCCATGGGATAAAGGTTTCACGGTGGAATCTATAGAGGAGTATTATGATAATCTTGGCTTCTCTGATTGGACACATCAGTTGAGCAAAGCACCGATGTTGAAGGCGCAACATCCCGATTTCGAGTTATATACTATGGGGGTTCATGGAGACCGAGGAGTCTCTTGTGCTGATTGTCATATGCCATATCGTTCAGAAGGCGGTCAAAAATTTACAGATCATCATATTCAAAGTCCGTTAAATAATGTAGCCAATAGTTGCCAGGTCTGCCATCGTGAAGAGGCTGGAAAACTCATTTCAAATGTCATTGAACGTCAAGATAAAATTGCCGAGGCGCGTGGAATTTTGGAGCAAGAGTTGGTCAAGGCACATATAGAGGCCGGAATGGCTTGGGATAAAGGGGCAAAAGAGACCGATATGAAGGACATTCTGATAGATATCCGACATGCGCAATGGAGATGGGACTACTCAGCGGCCAGTCATGGTGCCTCATTCCATGCTCCGGTTGAGACCCAGCGTATTATTGCCAAAGGACTTGAGAAGGCTGTTTCTGCCAGAGTAAAGTTAGTGCGTCTACTCGCTAAACTGGGACAGGTTGATGAGATCAAATATCCGGATGTCTCAACGAAGGAGAAGGCTCAGAAATATATTGGAATTGATCTTAAAGAGTTAAATCAACAGAAGGCTAAGTTTAAAGAAGTTGTTATTCCTCAATGGGTCAAGCAGGCCAAGAGTCGCGAATCGGAGTGGAAGGTTACCTATTTATAGAATGAATTAGTACAATAGGTTACTTCAATACTAATCCGTTTCAACGGGCTATTTTTTGGATGCATTCGGGCATTTGAAAGATAGCCCGATTCGTTTAGAATCTTGGGATAATATTGGCTCATTTGAAGTTGATTCTGATGATTGTCATTCCAATAAAAGGTAAAAGGCCGTACAATCTCTGCACGACCTTTACACGAGCTTCCATGTAACCAGTATATTTAAAATTAACCTGTCAAATAAACCTGTCTATTGAGAAAAGAAAAAACTGGTTAAACTAACGGCAAGCTTACTTGGAAACTCAAAAAATTCTTATTTAAAACTTGTTATCTTTTGATGATGATATTAACATTGAAAGAGAAAGAATGTTTAAAGCAACACAATGATTAACGAAGATTGACGTTGCAATTCTTTCATATTGCAAATATATAAAAGTTGAATCACCAGTCAACAGAAAATAGATTTTTATTTCTAATTTTTTGGATCGATTTCAGCTAGTAATTCTGATGCCTTTTGGTTGAAGTAGTTTTGTGATTCAGCTACTCGTTTCAATTGATTGACGGCCTTTGATTTATCTCCGGCTTTAAGGTAGCAAAGAGCAAGATACCATTCCGACTGATCAACAAAAAGATTTACTTTCTCATTTTGTAGGGCTTCAAAAATCTGAGCAGCCTTAGTACAATCACCTATTTCTAGTAGAGAAACCCCCAGATAGAAACGAGAGGCGGTATTGGTAGATTTTTCAGAGAAGAGTTGAATGGCTTCTTCATATTTACCCGTTGCATAGAGTTGCATGCCTTTCCCGAATTGTTCCGATTCAGGGTTTACATTTCCACTACGTTGAATCATGATAGGCTTGGCAGCCTGATGGTATTTGGTGTAGAGATCTTCCAATGATGGCTCAGAGGAGATACGGCTTATCATTATACCACTTAAAATAACGATAGCTGCTAAGATTGCAGCAATTGCTTTCCATTGTGACCTTAGGAAGATTTGTACAGCTGGCCTCTTGTCATTCTCTTCTTGAATGGTTTTGAGTTTTTTTCTCAATTGCATACTTTTCCAATCATCTAATGCTGATTTCAATTGCCTGTTAAGCTCAACCTCTTCTGCAAATTTGGCATCTTCTTTTAATATCCGATTAAAAGAGGCCAATTCAACATCTGTCATTAATCCTTTTAGATAGCGCTCGATGATTTCACTTCTTTCTTCAAATCTCATTCTTCAGGGAGTTATAGAGTGGGTCATTTTGAATTCTTTTCAGCAACTTTTCCTTGCATTCGAACTTTTTCTTTTTGACAAACTTTTCCGTGACGCCCATCATTTCGGCTATTTCGGCTAAGGAGACCTGTTCAATGTACAACTGTAACAGTATCTGACAGCGACCACTTAATTTCATGAAATGCTTCTGATAGAGATTATGCTGAAGCATGGCATCAATCGAGTTGGTCAGATCATTCTCCTCTGTGGCCGTTAGCTCTATATTGGTCTCAGAAAAACTTTGACTCGGTAATTGCTTTCTCGAATGAAGCTCCTTTAACCAAAGAATTCGTGCCGTCGCAAAAAAGTATGTAGAAAAAGAACACTCAACAGTAAACGACTCTTGTGATACTCTTTGAAATATGGCTACCACAGTCTCCTGAAACAGATCACGGGCATCTTCAACAGACCCTTTGTTCTGACTTACATATGACTTTAGATTCCTGAAGTATTCTACATAGATATGCTGTAATACATCCGAATCATGTCGTGCCACACCTTCAAACAATTCTTCGCTTGTGTATGAAGCCACTTTGCGTCTACTATTAATATAGTGCTGTTTTTTGATAAAAGGTAACCCCCCTGAAGCTATCTTTTTTTCAAAAAATTTTAAAAATAATTTATTCCCTTGTTCAACAATCTTTTATGTCAAAAGAACTATGCATTAGTTGCTTTTTACCTTGTTAAACTTGACAAATCTACAATATTTTACAATATTTTCATCATTTTTGAAAACTGTTTCCATAAATAAGACAAATGCCTGGAGAAACGCTCTCAAAGCTAATGTTATAGTTGTTTATCAATTATATATTACGAGTCTCTATTTTACGGGAATTACAATCTTATTCCATAATTTGGAGGCGGGCTATTTACAGGGTGAAATTTACTCTTAAAGTACCAGCATAACATTCCCAGAACTTGTGGATGAAAACAAGTCGAATCAAACTTAGTTAGGGTCGGAGAAAACTAAAGAGGGAATAGAGAGATGTAGACTTTTGTATATGTTAGTATTTAGAAAGTTTTGACTTTCTGTTTTTCTTAATCATTAAGATGATTACCAATGCAAACAGAAGAATAAGAGTAGATAGTCCAATTACTAGATAGGTTGAGAATGGAGTTTTTACATCATTGAAGACCTGATCTTCACCTATTGAAACATAAGCCGACCAGAAATAAGGGTGCGATCTGAGTTTATCTGCGCTGTTTAGATAATTCAACTTGGACTCACGTAATGCTTCGTCAACGGGAATGTGGTCTTTAAATCGTTTATAGAAATCGGCCATAATGCCGGTCCCTGATTCATCCTCTACTTCCCAAAGGGTCATTATAACGGTTGGGATACCTGTATAGACAAATCCTCGTGCTAAGCTAACGATTCCTTCTCCTTTTATTAAGGTGCCATTTCCGGTATTACAACTGCTTAAAACGGCTAATTGAGCATTAAGTGGGATGTTATAGATCTCGTAGGTATTGAGAAGATTGTCTTCATCATTGTCTTTGACATTGGTAAAAACCATCTTACTGAACATAGGGTTCTCTTCATCAACCAAGGTGTGCATCGCTAAATGTAAGATCGCATATTGTCCGGCTTTCTCTTTAAAAATTCGTTCAGTAGCCATGTCACCTCTATAGATATCAACACCCGAGAAGATATCATTGATGGCTTTGACCTCTTGTTGGCTTCCTGGAATATCTTTTAAAATTAGAGGCTCCGAATTTGATGTAAGGATACCAGTTTGGATTGGTTTGCTGTTACTATAGACGGGGGCAAAGGCACCTAATGTTCTTGTAGGTTTTTTCTGCTCGTTCAACTTTGTATGGAGCATGGTGGCCAGATAGGAGTATCTAGGAATAAAGCTTTTAATAAGATAATCTAGTTTCGCATAGTCGGGCATCTCACCTTCCGCCGGCTTTCTTATAAGGGTCTCAAAGGGCAGGTACCCGAGTATTCCGTCAGGGATGATTACTAATTTCTTAGTTCTGATCTCAGACTCAAAAGGTTTGATGAGCTTTGTATAAAGTTTATAACTGAGCTGGGTAAAGGTGGTAAAGCTACCTTCTGGGTCAGACAAAGGACCCGATCTGATGTTCTCTACATAGGCTCGTACGTCTGACTCCAATTCTTTAGTTGCCGTATCAACATTAACGAGGAGGGTGTCTTTGGAAAGAAGAAAGGTGTATAAGACATTGTCAGTTAATGCATACTCAAGAATGGTTTCCTCTTTTAAGCTCTTTTGTATAACGGAAGGCTCCAGAGTGCCGTCTCCATATTTAATCTTGTAGTATTCCGGGTATTTCTGCCTAATGGTTTCGGCTAACAACTCTTGTTTTTTCTCCAATTCAAAGACCTTATCTCGCCAAAGATCTAGCTTTTGTTGGCTAGGTCGTGCCTTTTTCTGCTCTTCGTAGATAAGTTTTTTATAATTGGCTATACTGTTGCGAAGCTCTTTTTCATCTCCACGAAGTTTAGGGTCAATATCAGTATGAATTTTATCATCATTATCTCTTAATTCAGCGAGAAGAACGGCCGATTTGCTTCTTTCTGCAAATCGAAATCCTTCCAGAAGATATTTCTTGTCGCCTGTTGCCCGATATAATGCAAAAGTGGTTTTAAAGGCTCCAGCGAAAGCATTCTTACTGTGCGCCGATACCAAGAAGTTGCTTTCATCAGAGTTGATGTTACTCCTAACCGTATTGGCCACCCTTGATAAAAGCTGGTAATTATAAAGACTACTATATAGGTATTTTACATCCTTTTTCTCCTCGTAGAGCTGATACATTAAGTCGGCTTTTTTACCAAAAGCAGTCATTAGGTATATGTCTGGAGTAGTTGGAATTGATTTGATCTCAGTAAAGGGATCTGTTGAATCAAAGTTATTAATTAAGGCAATGATTGCTTGTTGAATGTAACCAAGCGATATGTTGAAGTTTTTATCTTCTGCTTCTAAGAAAGATAATCTTATATAGGTGTTAGCTATATCTCTATTCTTGGTCCCAAATATTCTATTGCTAATATCTAGTGCTCTGTTTAGATAGAATAAAGCCTCTTTCTTTTGATTTATATCACTAAGAAATGATGCGTAATAGGTACAACCTAATGCTAATTCATAGTTTGTCAGTCCAAAAAGATGTTCAGTCTGTTTTAATGAATTTTTGAAATTGATATTAGCCTCTTTTTCCATTTTCATAGCAGCGTAACAACGTGCTAGATTTCGGTAAGATTTGTAATTCGACTGAGAGTTTAAGTCTGAGGCGAGAGAGTTTTTATAAAATTCTAATGCTTTTGGATAATCCTCTTTGATAAAATAGATATGTCCGATATTCATTAGAACTTCTGGAATTTTTGGGTGGTTCGGGTTTTTTTTCTTTAACAGGAGTAGTGTTTTATTATAGTAGGCTAAAGCTTTTTCGTAATCGTATTTGACACTGAAGATGTTGCCTTTCATGTTATAAACGGCATCAACATCTGTGAAATCTGATTTCTTACACGAATTATATAGTATCTCAGCTCTATTCAGTGCGATTAAGGCGCTATCATAATTTGAATAATTTATATAAAGGCTTGCAAGGTTTGTATATGATCCTGCAAGATTGATCGTGTCGATATTTCCAGTCTTTTTCAGATTTAGTGCTTCATTGAAGTATTTACTTGCTAATGTATAATCCCCCATCTGATTTGCAATTATCCCTAGATTCTCCCTGTATTTAGCTAGTAATAATAATTTACCCCTCTTCTTGTTTTGAAGAGTTTTTATGGCCAATTCAATGTTCTTAGAAGCTAGGTCAAAGTTTTCAATTGCCAGATAGGCTAGTCCAAGATTATTATACGTTACTGAAGAGTTAGTATCGGAATAGCCATAAGCTTTTGTTTTGTAGTTAAGTGAGGCATTAAATAGTGTAATTGCGGTTTTGGGATCACCCTTCATTAAGGAAATAGCTCCCTGTATATGTTTTGCTTCTCCTTGGAGTGCAATGTCGTTGATCCCTTTAGTTTTACAGAGAGAATCTGTGGAATTTAGAAGTAAAAGAGCATTATCTATTTGTCGAAGATTTTTAAGGATATTTGCTTTTTTAACTTGGGCTTTTGCTACAGCAAACCATGAGTGGCTTTTTTTGAAGGCCTCAATAGCTTTAGAATAGTAAATTAATGCACTGTCATTTTTATCCTCAATTTCATACTTTTGAGCGGCTTTAACGTAATTCTGACCAGTTTTGTTTGGATGATTTTGCTGCGCTTCCATTAGGTAGCCTAGAGAAATTAAAAGGACTAAACCCATGGAAATTATTACATATTTGTTATTCCGCACTATATTTATCTTAATCACTTCGAGTAATTATTTGGTCAAATGTATCTCATTAACAGGTTTTGAACTTATCCTTCAAAATTACACGAAATAGTTTACAAAGAAAAGTAAAAAAATAAAAACGGTTCTGATGCATCGAAAAGAGTGCGATCAGAACCGTCTGATTTAGTTACACTGGGTTTTTTACCTGATAATTTGGAATTTACCCGAGAAGACGGGTTGATTTGAATAGCTGTTGCGAATGGAATAATAGTAGTTACCGGCAGCGAGGGTTGATACATCTACCGTGACGTGTTGAATGCCATCAACAGTTGATTGGTGAGCGGAGGTTAATACCTGCGATCCATCTTGTCCCAGGATTGCGATATTAAACTGCTGGTTTTCGGCTGCTGTAAAGTTGATGTTTAGTAAGTTGCTAGTCGGATTTGGATAAATTTTACAGTTTGTAATGTTTGGTTTTGCCATATCGATGCCAAATTGAGGCATGATTTCTCCATTGATTGTGATTGCGTGACTCTCGGGAAGCACCATGATTGCCTTTTCGTTGAATAGGCCTCCTTCAAGTGTGAAGAGTGTATTTCCTTTTTCGAAGTTAATGGGTTTGCCATCTTCGGCAATCCATGCTACTCTCAAGGTATTACCGTTGATTGAGTAGTTGAACCCTTTTAGAGGGGAGGTTACGTTGGTAGGTAATTGTTGCAGGTTATCAAACGAGAGTACTAAACCAAAGCCGGTCAACGGCTGTGAGGCTGCCATGTTGATGTTGGCTTGGTTGGTAGCACTGGTCAGTTGATTATTTATTGACACGGTTGTGAGTGCATCTTTGGTGATGTTTGGAACGTAGGAACCGTTTAAGTCTCCTGATGATGTTCCAGTTATTTTAGTTCCATCTTTCAGGTTACCGGTAAATGTGACTACTTTGTCAGCGAATTGCCAGTCTCCGCTCGGGAAGGGGTAGCCTTGAAGAAACCATCCTACAACAATTGTAACGTAGTCATTCCAAGTAATTAGATTATCTCCATCAACATCAGCAGCTAAAGCTTGGATAGGAGTTAAGTTATTAAATCCAAGAAGGTACATCATTAACATCCATGAGTCTGTTAAGTTGATTCCTCCAGCAGGCAAAGTGGTTGTCGAAGAAATTGTGTATGTACCGTATGGAATATTCATAAAAGTAAATTCACCTTGTCCATTAGTAAATGTTGTGGCCACTACAACACCGTTAGGGTCAGTCAGAGTGAGTTCAACACTAGGAATCGGCTTTGATGGGTTATTGTGGTAAAGTACAGTCCCCTGCAAATTTGATTGGGCGTTGACTCCTGAAGTAACAGCCAAGAAAAGCACGGCCAGAATACATTTAGTAAAAAAGTTTTTCATTGCGTGTCTGTTTAGATCTATTTTAAAGTTGTTTTAATTTCGAAATCCGGTCCCTTGATTCGGGAATCAATGGCCACTAATGAATTTTGCCCAAAACTTCGAGCATTAATATCCATTAGTACCGATTTTAAGCCAAAGGTAACCCCCCTGTTTTGAATATTTTTCTGATAAAGTCGCACAAATATTGTGTTATGAATCACATTAAATAGGTTATAGTGTTGATATACTGTTTATAACATCGTTTAGATCATTTTGGTTCAATCTTTGAATATATGGAATTGTATTAATTTATTCCAGAAATTGGAAAGGCTGAAGGGGTTTATATAAAGAAAAAAGCTATATCTTTGTCGCTCATTTATTAACTAATCAAAGAAAGAGGTATTCTTATGATCATCGTTCCAGTAAAAGAAGGCGAAAGCATTGACAGAGCCTTGAAGAAACTCAAAAGAAAATTTGAGAAAACCGGTGTTGTTCGTGAACTACGTGCACGTCAAAAATTCACCAAACCTTCAGTTGTAGCTCGTGAGCAAAAGCTAAAAGCCATTTACATTCAGCAACTGCGTCAGGCCGAAGAGATCTAATTCAGTTGTTAGGAACATGACACGAAGAGACTGTCTTTATCAATCGGTAAGACAGTCTCTTTTTTTCTTTTGTCACTAAGTAATCTTATTGATTTTATCGGCAGCTCTCCCTTCCCTCTCCGTATCCTCTCCATTAAATCTCTTTATAAATCTTAAAGTTTAGTTGAGCCTGCTGTGAGTAGAAACTCTTTAATTTCTATTTGTAAGTTGGCTCTCGAAGCGTTTTTGTCATCAAAGAGACCTATATGATCTATCGTTTCAATGTCGACCGTTAATATTTTCGTCTGGTCCTGATCGATTTCTTTCCCGATTTGTTCGTTTTTTTAGCGACTATATATGGAGAAGATAGGGAGAGGTAGCGGAGAGGAGTAGTGAATCGGCTGAGTTGTCTTAATAAATTTGAGTTTGGGTAGGTTGGTTTAATTTATATTTAAGGTTTAAAGATAAAAGGGATAAGTGTGGCTACCTTTGTAATAGGAAAGATCCATTGAATAGATTATAGTATGACACAAATAAAGGATGGTAATGGGAAGCTATTACCAAGACAGGCGTTTGATGAGAGAGCGACATCTATACTTCTAGAGGATGTTTCAATGTATATAGACCGGTTGGTGGCGGGAGGACGGTTGGCTGAATTGAGCATCAGTGCCGCTGAGAGTGATTTGAGGATATTTTCGGAGTGGCTTTATTTGCGAGGGATTGATTCTTTTGAGAAAGTTGACCATATAATAATAAGGAGTTGGTTAATGGATCGGAGCAAGGTGGGCGATAAGAGCAGTTCGTTAAGGAGACGACTTTCAACGTTACGTACCTTTTATAGGTATATGATCAAGTGGGAGATTTATAAACATGACCCAACTTATAAAGTAAGCAGTCCGAAATTGGGTAAACATCTACCCGAGTCCATTCCTATGAGTCAGCAGATGGAGTTGTGTCGTATTCCGGAGGATGAGAATAGTTATGAGGCATGGAGGGATGAGGCGATAGTAAGTTTGTTATATGCGAGTGGGATGCGAGTGTCGGAGTTAACGGGATTACGGTTGGGGGATTTTGATTCGAAACGAGGACAGATAAAGGTAATGGGGAAGCGATCGAAGGAGCGAATTATTCCCTTACCGGGACGAGCTGTTTTGTTTTTGGAGCGCTATAAAGATGAATATAAGAAACACTATGAGCGTTTAACCTTTGAGAGTCCGTTCTTTGCTAGAAAAGGGGGAAAAAATGTTAACAGGGCACTTGTTTACCGGATAGCAAATGCTTATCTTAGCTGTATGACGACCGTGGCACAGCGGAGTCCACATTTGTTTCGACACACCTATGCGACACATATGTTGGAGAATGGGGCAGAGTTACTAAGTGTAAAGGAGCTGCTGGGTCATGAGAGTCTAGCTGCGACACAGGTATATACACATACCAGTATAAAGCGGTTACAAGAAATCTATAACAAAGCCCATCCAAGGGCAAAAAAAGAAAAGGAGAACAGATTATGAAAGTAAGTATTAATTCTGTCCACTTCAAGGCTGACCAAAAGTTGGAGGCCTTTATTCAGGGGAAATTAGAGAAGTTAGACGGTCTGTATGATGGGATCGTTGGAAGTGAAGTAATTTTAAAATTGGAGAATTCGGAGACACCTGAGAATAAGATAGCCGAGATACGGTTATTGATAAGGGGGAATGATTTGTTTGCGCGCAAGCAATGTAAGACCTTCGAAGAGGCCGCAGATCAATCGGTGGATGCATTGCGGAAGCAGTTAGAGAAGTATAAAGAAAAGGTAAGGGGTAAATAAAGAATTAAAAAAATTGCCCAAAAAAGTTTGGAGATTTAAATGAAGTTATTACCTTTGCAGTCCCTTTCAAACGGGACTGCTTTTTTGAGGGGTTAAAACAGCAGAACCGATAAAGGGAAGACAAAGTTCTTTGAACCGAATGTCTCAGGGGAGATTCCAGAGCGGTCAAATGGGGCAGACTGTAAATCTGTTGGCGGTGCCTTCGGAGGTTCGAATCCTCCTCTCCCCACGCAATGAAATCGAAATTAAGCGGAAGTAGCTCATTTGGCAGAGCGAAAGCCTTCCAAGCTTTAGGTAGCGGGTTCGAGCCCCGTCTTCCGCTCAGATATTCATCAGCCGATGTAGCTCAGGGGTAGAGCACTTCCTTGGTAAGGAAGGGGTCACGAGTTCAATTCTCGTCATCGGCTCAACTTATTTTTTAGTTTTTTTTTGAGAGGTCAAACCTACAAAAAATAATCTGTTTTAATATGGCAAAAGAAAAATTCGATCGTTCCAAACCGCACGTAAATATTGGAACAATTGGTCACGTCGACCACGGTAAGACTACCTTAACTGCAGCTATCACGCTGACCCTCGCAGAAAAAGGTTGGTCAGAGTTCAGATCATTTGATTCAATTGATAATGCTCCTGAAGAAAAGGAAAGGGGTATTACAATTAACACTGCTCACATTGAGTATCAGACTGCTGTTCGTCACTATGCTCACGTTGACTGTCCTGGTCACGCTGACTATGTAAAGAACATGGTAACTGGTGCTGCACAGATGGACGGTGCTATTCTAGTCGTAGCAGCAACTGACGGTCCTATGCCTCAGACTCGTGAGCACATTCTGTTAGCTCGCCAGGTAGGTGTACCTCGTCTTGTTGTTTTCATGAATAAGGTTGACCTCGTTGATGACGAAGAGTTGTTAGATCTCGTTGAGATGGAAGTTCGTGAACTTCTTACCTTCAATGGTTTCGATGGTGACAATTCACCAGTTATCCGTGGATCAGCTCTTGGAGCTCTTAACAAAGAGCCAGTATGGCAGGAGAAGGTTATTGAATTGATGAACGCTTGCGACACATGGATTCCTCTGCCTCCACGCGATATTGATAAGCCTTTCTTGATGCCTGTTGAAGACGTCTTCTCTATCACCGGTCGTGGTACCGTTGCTACAGGTCGTATCGAAACTGGTGTTATCCACACTGGCGACCCTGTTGAAATCATCGGTCTTGGTGCAGAAAAGCTTAAATCAGTTGTTACTGGTGTTGAGATGTTCCGTAAGATATTGGATACTGGTGAAGCTGGTGACAATGCAGGTCTATTGCTTCGTGGTATCGATAAAGACGAGATCCGTCGTGGTATGGTTATCGCAGCTCCTAACTCAGTTAAGCCTCACAGCAAGTTTAAAGCAGAGGTTTATATCCTGAAGAAAGAAGAAGGTGGACGTCACACTCCATTCCATAACAAATATCGTCCTCAGTTCTATTTCCGTACAACTGACGTTACCGGTGAAATCACTCTACCAGAAGGCGTAGAAATGATTATGCCTGGTGATAACCTCACCATCAACGTTGAGTTGATCTATGAAATCGCAATGAGTCTCAACTTACGTTTCGCTATCCGCGAAGGTGGACGTACCGTAGGTGCAGGTCAGGTAACCGAAATCCTCGACTAAGACAAAAGTTTCTTTTGCATATTGAATTCAAGGTGCTCCCGTTGCGGAGCGATTCCAAAGCGGGGCACCTGTTTTTATGCAAAGATTAAATAATACGGGTGTAGCTCAGTCGGTAGAGCTATGGTCTCCAAAACCATGAGTCGGGGGTTCGAGTCCTCCCGCCCGTGCAACTAGCACAGCTTAAAAAAATGGCTAAATCAAAGATATCCGAATACATTCAGGAAAGTTATGACGAATTAATGCATAAGGTTTCCTGGCCTACTTGGAGTGAACTGCAGAGTAGTGCAGTTATTGTATCCATTGCTTCCCTGATCATCGCCTTGGTGGTGTTCTTGATGGATATATCTTTCGAAAACATCCTGAAGCTTTTTTACAGCCTATTTTAAGTTTCAGGATAACCTGAATTCTTTTGAGTTAGGATAAGTATGAGCGAAGAAGTAAACAAATGGTATGTTGTACGCGCAGTTAGCGGCGGCGAGAAAAAGGTAAAACAGTATCTCGAAGCCGAGATACAGCGTCTTGGTTATCAGGACTACGTATCGCAGGTACTTATTCCCACCGAAAAGATCTATCTGATTAGAAACGGAAAGAAGGTCAGTAAGGAGCGGAATTTTTTCCCTGGTTATGTATTAATTGAGGCCACTCTAACAGGTGAAATTCCTCACATAATCAGGAATATTCCCGGCGTACTGGGCTTTTTAGGTGCAAACGGCGAACCAGAACCTCTGCGTAAGTCGGAAGTTAACCGCATCTTAGGAAAGGTTGACGAACTGGCAGAACAAGGTGATGAGCTGAGTGTACCTTTTATCGTTGGTGAAACGGTTACCGTTATTGACGGGCCATTCAATAGTTTTAGCGGTGTCATTGAGGAAATCAATGAAGAGCGCAAAAAACTAAAGGTAATGGTTAAGATTTTCGGTCGTAAGACCCCGCTAGAGCTGGGTTTTATGCAGGTTTCAAAGGAATAGTACATTTCGTCTTCTGATAACAGAAACGAATCAGAATCCATTAATTTTTTAAACAATGGCAAAAGAAGTAAGCGGATTAATCAAGTTGCAGGTCAAAGGTGCTGCTGCAAACCCATCTCCTCCTATCGGACCGGCTTTAGGTTCTAAGGGTGTGAACATCATGGAGTTTTGCAAGCAATTCAATGCCCGTACACAAGATATGGCAGGAAAAATTCTTCCTGTTATCATCACAGTGTATAAGGATAAATCTTTTGACTTTGTTATCAAGACCCCCCCGGTTGCTGTTCAGCTAATGGAAGCTGCTAAGTTGCAAAAAGGTTCACCTGAATCTAACCGTAAAAAAGTTGGAAACATCACCTGGCAACAAGTAGAAGCTATCGCCACCAGCAAAATGCCTGACCTGAACTGCTTCACAGTTGAGTCAGCCGTTAGTATGGTCGCCGGAACAGCACGGAGTATGGGTATCACCATTTCGGGTGAAAATCCCTATGCCAAAAACTAAGGGACGATTGCCCCACAGAATTAAAATCCTAAACACTGCTTTGAAATGGCTAAACTGACAAAGAAACGCAAAGAAGTATTGGCTAAATACGACAGTAAGGCTGTCTACACCCTTGCTGATGCTGCACAGCTCGTGAAGCAGATCACCACTACTAAGTTCGACGCTTCGGTTGATATCGACGTTCGCTTAGGTGTTGATCCTCGTAAAGCTAATCAGATGGTGAGAGGTATCGTTACCCTCCCTCACGGCAGCGGTAAAACCGTACGGGTCCTAGTACTCTGCACTCCCGAAAAGGAGGAAGAAGCCAAGGCTGCGGGAGCTGACTATGTCGGATTAGACGAGTACATCGCCAAGATCAAAGGAGGTTGGACAGACGTTGACGTAGTTATTACTATGCCTGCTGTAATGCCCAAAATTGGTGCCTTAGGTAAAATATTAGGTCCCCGTGGCCTGATGCCTAACCCTAAATCGGGTACAGTTACAATGGACATTGGTAATGCCGTTAAGGAGGTTAAAGCCGGTAAAATTGACTTTAAGGTAGATAAATTCGGTATCATTCATGCCGGAATTGGTAAAGTATCTTTCGATAGTGATAAAATTATCGACAATGCACGTGAAATCGTTTCAGCTATTATGAAACTGAAACCTGCAGCTGCTAAAGGTACCTATGTCAAGAGTATCTATCTCTCAAGCACAATGAGCCCCGGTATTCAAATCGAACCTAAGTCTGTAACTTCTTAAAGGATTGGCTCAGTTCCTGAATAATTGCAATAAGTTATGAAGAAAGAAGAAAAAAATCAGCTTATCGACGTACTGGCAGAGGAACTAAAGCAGGCCTCAACATTCTATCTGACCGATATCACGGCTCTGAATTCTGAACAAACAAGTCAACTACGTAGACTCTGCTTCAGAAAGAATGTAAGGCTAAAGGTGGTAAAAAACACCCTGCTTCATAAGGCGATGGAACGTTTAGATCGTGACTATAGCGAGCTATATCCTGCTTTAAAAGGTTCTACCTCTATTATGTTCTCAGACACAGGTAACCTGCCCGCACTAATGATTAAGGAATTCAGAGATAAATTCAAATCTGAAAAACCTATCATTAAAGGCGCTTACGTTGAAGAATCAATGTACTTCGGCGGTAACCTGCAAGAAACTCTCTCCAATATTAAGTCTAAAGATCAGCTACTCGGCGAAATCGTCGGTCTGCTCCAATCACCAGCTCAAAATGTTATCTCAGCCCTTCAATCAGGCGGTAATAAACTTGCTGGTATCGTTAAGACTTTATCTGAAAAACCTGAATAAGGATTTAATGGACTCTAGGCCGTCCTTTATAAATAGCCTAATAACAATTAATTGATTCTTAAACACCCAAAATTATATTCAAAATGGCAGATCTGAAAGCTTTTGCAGAACAGTTGGTGAACCTGACCGTTAAAGAAGTTAATGAACTTGCTAAGATCCTCAAAGAGGAGTATGGTATCGAGCCCGCAGCCGCAGCTGTTGCTGTAGCAGCAGGTCCCGCCGCAGCAGCCGCTGAAGCTGTTGAAGAAAAGACCAGCTTTGATGTTATTCTTAAGGATGCCGGTAAGGAAAAACTGAAAGTTGTTAAGCTCGTTAAAGAACTTACAAGCCTCGGACTTAAAGAAGCAAAAGAACTCGTTGACGCAGCTCCCAAGCCCGTTAAAGAAGGCGCTTCTAAAGACGAAGCTGAAGCACTTAAAAAAGCTCTTGAAGAAGCAGGTGCAGAGGTTGAAGTTAAGTAAGAGGATTACAAGCGTAATTAATAGAGATATGAGCTACTGCCAACTTTCTGGCGGTAGTTCGTATCTTTCTATTGTATTTCACGTAGAATTTTTATAAATTCATCCACTTAAAACCTCATCCCATTGGCTTCGAATAAAACCTCACGAATCAGTTTTGCATCCACCAAGGTACCTACTGAAATCCCGGACTTCCTTGATATTCAGTTACAATCTTTTCAGGATTTCTTCCAAATCGGTACCGCTTCGGAGCACCGCTCCAATGAGGGTCTTTTTCAAGTGTTCAGTGAAAACTTCCCCATCTCGGATGCCCGTAACAATTTTACCTTAGAATTTCTGGACTACTACATCGATCCACCCCGATACTCTATTGAAGAGTGTATCGAGCGTGGATTGACTTTTTGTGTTCCTCTTAAAGCTAAACTTAAGCTCTCGTGCAATGATGTGGAACACGAAGACTTTGAAACGATAGTTCAGGATGTTTACCTGGGAATGATTCCCTACATGACTCCTAAAGGCACTTTCGTCATCAATGGCGCCGAAAGAGTCGTCGTTTCTCAGTTACATCGTTCTCCTGGCGTTTTCTTCGGTGTGCATAGACATACCAATGGAACGATGCTTTATTCTGCGCGTATTATCCCATTCAAAGGCTCTTGGATGGAGTTTACCACAGATATCAATAACGTGATGTATGCTTACATCGATCGTAAGAAAAAACTACCCGTAACTACTCTCCTTAGAGCTATCGGTTACGAAACAGATAAAGACATTCTTGAAATTTTTGGCCTGGCCCAGGAAATCAAAGTATCTAAAGCCAATCTTAAAAAACACATCGGCGATAAACTCGCCGCCCGTGTCGTTAGAACTTGGTTCGAAGACTTTGTCGATGAGGATACAGGCGAAGTTGTATCTATTGAAAGAACGGAAGTTCTCGTAGAACGAGAAACTATTCTCGAATCGAAGCACGTTGACATGATCGCTGATGCGGATGTCAAAACCATTCTTGTTCACCAAGATGGTGGCCCCGGCTCGCTCGACTATAGTGTTATCTTCAATACTCTTCAAAAAGATACCGCAAACTCAGAAAAAGAGGCTGTCGAGTATATATACCGTCAGCTACGAAATGCTGAGCCCCCCGATGAAGAAACCGCCCGCGGTATTATCGATAAATTATTCTTCTCTGACAAACGTTACGACCTAGGTGAGGTAGGCCGTTATCGTATTAATAAAAAACTGGGTCTTGAAATTGATAGTGCTACCAGAGTACTTACCAAAGAGGATATCATCTATATCATCAGGTATCTGATAGAACTACTCAATAACAAAACTGAGGTGGATGACATTGACCACTTGAGTAATCGTCGCGTTCGTACGGTCGGTGAACAGCTTTATGCTCAATTCGGCGTGGGTCTTGCCCGTATGGCCAGAACCATCCGTGAACGTATGAACGTACGCGATAACGAGGTCTTCTCCCCAATGGATCTGATCAACGCTAAGACGCTCTCTTCCGTTATCAATTCCTTCTTTGGTACTAACCAGCTTTCTCAGTTCATGGATCAAACAAATCCATTGTCTGAGATAACTCATAAACGTAGAATATCTGCCCTAGGCCCCGGTGGCCTCTCCCGCGAACGCGCAGGGTTCGAAGTACGTGACGTCCACTATACCCACTATGGCCGCCTCTGTACGATCGAAACCCCTGAAGGCCCTAACATCGGTCTTATCTCTTCTCTCTGCGTCTACGCTAAAATAAATACGCTCGGATTCATCGAAACTCCCTATAGAAAAGTTATCGATGGTAAAGTTAATCTGACCGACGACGCTGTCTATCTTAGCGCTGAAGAGGAAGAGAATAAAATTATCGCTCAAGCTAATGTCGACCTCAATGACGATGGTAGTTTCCACGTTGAAAAAGTGAAATCTCGTCTGCTGGCTGACTTCCCTATTGTTCCTCCTCAAAAGGTCGACCTGATAGACTGCGCTCCCAATCAGATCGCTTCTATCGCTGCGTCTCTTATCCCATTCCTTGAACATGACGATGCCAACCGTGCTCTCATGGGCTCTAACATGATGCGACAGGCAGTGCCTCTTCTTAACCCCGAAGCCCCTATCGTGGGCACCGGTATTGAAGGAAGTGTGGCCAGAGACTCTCGTGTCTTGATTAATGCTGAAGGCCCCGGTGTCGTTGAGTATGTCGATTCTACTGAAATTAGAATCAGATACGATCGCGAAGAGAATGAAAGATTGGTCAGCTTCGATGAGGATGTTAAGGTCTATTACCTAACAAAATATATCAGAACGAACCAGAATACTAGCATCAACCTGCGCCCTATCGTCCGTAAAGGCGAAAAAGTCGAAAAAGGTCAGGTGCTCTGTGAAGGTTATGCAACCCAACAAGGAGAACTGGCCCTCGGCCGTAACCTTATGGTGGCTTTCATGCCTTGGAAAGGTTACAACTTTGAGGACGCTATCGTGATCTCTGAAAAGGTTGTTAAACAAGATATCTTCACCTCTATTCATATCGAAGAGTTCACTCTTGAGGTTCGCGATACTAAACGTGGTATTGAAGAACTTACCAATGATATCCCTAATGTAAGCTCGGAAGCTACTAAAGATCTTGATGAGAATGGTCTTATCAGAATTGGTGCTGAAGTTACTGAAGGGGATATTCTCATCGGTAAAATCACCCCTAAAGGTGAAAGTGACCCAACTCCGGAAGAAAAACTCCTTCGTGCAATCTTCGGCGATAAAGCTGGCGATGTGAAAGATGCTTCCCTTAAAGCACCTCCGTCAATGAAGGGCGTAGTTGTTGACAAAAAACTCTTCTCCAGAGTATTTAAAGATAAAAAAGCCAAAGGCAAAGAAAAGGATGTTGTCAAAGAACTTGACGACGAACTCAACAAGAAACTCTACGACCTGAAAGAAAAACTCGTCGAAAAGCTTATGAAACTTGTTGATAACAAGGTCTCTCAAGGCGTTTACAGTAACTTCAAACAGGAGCTTATCGCTAAAAAGGCCAAGTTTACTTCAAAAGCCCTTTGGGATATCGATTACCTGAACGTTAATCCTTTAAAATGGACTACCGATAAGGATACTAATGATTTAATTAAAGAGTTAATTAATAATTATACCATCAAGTATCGCGAAGTTCAGGGTATCTATAACCGCAAGAAATTCGTTGCTACAGTCGGCGATGAGCTACCCAATGGTATCGTCCAAATGGCTAAAGTCTATGTCGCTAAAAAACGTAAACTACGTGTTGGCGATAAAATGGCAGGACGTCACGGTAACAAGGGTATCGTTGCTAAAATAGTTCGCGAAGAGGATATGCCTTTCCTCGCCGATGGAACTCCTGTTGATATTGTTCTTAACCCTCTTGGTGTACCTTCTCGTATGAACCTCGGACAGATCTATGAGACTGTCTTAGGATGGGCAGGGAAAAAGTTGGGTCTGAAATTCGCTACTCCTATCTTCGATGGCGCTTCAGAGGAGCAAATCAACTCATACATGGAGCAAGCCGGCCTACCTAAAAATGGGGTTACTCACCTCTATGACGGTGGAACTGGCGAACGATTCGACCAACCCGCTACTGTTGGATACATCTATATGCTGAAACTTCACCACATGGTTGATGATAAGATGCACGCCCGTAGCATCGGACCCTATTCGCTGATTACTCAGCAACCTCTTGGTGGTAAAGCACAATTTGGTGGTCAGCGTTTTGGAGAAATGGAAGTTTGGGCTCTGGAAGCTTTCGGAGCTGCAAACATACTTCAGGAAATTCTGACAGTTAAATCTGATGATGTTATCGGTCGTGCTAAGGCTTATGAAGCTATCGTTAAGGGTGATAATATGCCGGTACCTAGTATCCCTGAATCCTTTAACGTTTTGGTTCATGAACTTCGCGGTCTCGGACTAGACGTCAGTTTTGAATAATAAACTTACTCATCCCTGTCAGACGGTTCCGCTGGAACTATCTGACATGGGGTGAATTGTAATTAAGCAAGTAAAAAATTTCCGAAACTATATAGTACCGAAAATATGGCCTTCCGAAAAGAGAGCAATTCCGTAACCAGCAACTTTAGCCAGATCACTATTAGTCTGGCCTCCCCTGAACTGATCTTAGAGAAGTCAAGTGGTGAAGTGCTGAAACCGGAAACAATTAATTATAGGACCTATAAGCCTGAACGCGATGGTCTTTTCTGTGAACGCATTTTTGGACCTGTTAAGGACTGGGAGTGCCATTGCGGAAAATATAAACGCATCCGCTATAAAGGAATCGTTTGCGACCGTTGCGGCGTTGAGGTAACTGAAAAAAAAGTCAGAAGAGAAAGAATGGGTCACATCCAATTGGTTGTGCCCGTCGCTCATATCTGGTATTTCAGATCTCTACCAAACAAAATCGGCGCTTTACTGGGTCTGCAGTCTAAAAAACTAGACTCTATCATCTATTATGAACGCTACGTTGTCATTAACCCTGGTGTTAAAGAGGCCGATGGCGTCCATAAACTCGATTTTCTAACTGAAGAAGAGTATTTCGATATCCTTGAATCTTTACCCTCAGATAACCAATATCTGGATGATAAAGATCCTAGAAAATTCGTTGCTAGAATGGGCGGTGATGCCCTCTATGAACTCCTTTCTGAGTTAGATCTCGATCGTGAATCTTTCGATCTTAGACATAAAGCTAGTACAGAAACTTCTCAACAAAGAAAAGCTGAAGCCCTTAAAAGACTTCAAGTCTTTGAAGCTTTCCGTGAAGCGAATAAGAGAAAAGAAAATCGTCCGGAATGGATGATCATGCGCGCAATTCCCGTTATTCCACCAGAACTGAGACCCCTTGTGCCTCTTGATGGTGGCCGTTTTGCTACATCCGACCTCAATGACCTCTACAGACGTGTTATCATCCGTAATAACCGCCTGAAAAGACTCATGGAGATTAAAGCTCCGGATGTGATTCTCAGAAATGAGAAACGTATGCTCCAGGAAGCTGTCGATTCTCTCTTCGATAACAGTCGTAAGGTTAACTCTGTTAAAACTGAATCTAATAGGGCTCTGAAGTCTCTTTCTGATAGCCTTAAAGGAAAACAGGGACGTTTCCGTCAGAATCTGTTAGGTAAACGTGTTGACTACTCTGGCCGTTCTGTCATTGTTGTTGGCCCCGAACTTAAATTGAATGAGTGCGGTCTGCCTAAAGAGATGGCTTCTGAACTATTTAAACCTTTTATTATTCGCAAACTTCTCGAACGTGGAATCGTTAAAACGGTTAAATCGGCAAAGAAGATTGTTGATAGAAAAGATCCTGTGGTTTGGGATATCCTTGAAAACATCCTAAAAGGTCATCCTGTGATGCTGAACCGTGCTCCAACTCTGCACCGTTTAGGTATTCAGGCTTTCCAACCAAAACTTATTGAAGGTAAAGCCATCCAATTACATCCGTTGGTATGTACTGCTTTTAACGCTGACTTCGACGGTGACCAAATGGCTGTTCACGTCCCCCTAGGTAATGCTGCTGTCCTCGAGGCTCAGATCTTAATGCTAGCCGCCCATAATATCCTTAACCCTGCTAATGGGGCTCCTATCATGGTTCCTTCTCAAGACATGGTTCTTGGTCTTTATTATATTACTAAGGCTAAGAAAAGTGTACCTGGATTGCCTGTTAAGGGTGAAGGAATGACCTTCTATTCTCCTGAAGAGGTTATTATAGCCTATAATGAGAAGAAGGTTGAATTGCACGCATGGATCAAAGTTCGTATCAACGAGCTTGTTAATGGCGTCTGGGAGCGTAAGATCATCGAGACTACCGTAGGTCGTGTTCTCTTTAATCAAGTGGTTCCTGCTGAGGCTGGCTATATCAATCAGTTACTTACCAAGAAAGCTCTTCGTGATATCATCGGCTATATCATGAAAAAGACAGGTACTGCTGTAACAGCTAAGTTCCTTGATGATATTAAGTCTCTTGGTTATAACATGGCTTTCAAAGGAGGTCTTTCATTTAACTTATCTGACGTTATCATCCCTGAGTCTAAGGAAGCATTAATTGAAAAGGCTAATCAAGACGTTGAAGAAGTAATGAATAACTATAACATGGGTTTCATTACTAACAACGAAAGATATAATCAGATTATCGATATCTGGACACATACCAATTCACATCTTACCCATACTGTAATGGATCGTTTATCGAACGATAAACAAGGATTCAATTCAGTATATATGATGCTGGATTCAGGTGCCCGTGGATCTAAAGAACAGATTCGTCAGCTATCTGGTATGCGCGGTCTGATGGCTAAGCCTCAGAAATCTGGTGCCGAAGGCGGTGAAATCATCGAGAACCCCATCCTTTCGAACTTTAAGGAAGGACTATCGGTTCTTGAGTACTTTATCTCTACTCACGGAGCTCGTAAGGGTCTTGCCGATACCGCTCTTAAGACTGCTGACGCAGGTTACCTGACTCGTCGTTTGGTTGACGTGGCTCAGGATGTTATCATCAACGAGGATGATTGTGGAACGCTACGTGGCCTTACTACCACAGCTCTTAAAAAAGCAGAAGAGGTTGTTGAGACCTTGCACGATAGAATCTTAGGTCGTGTGGCCGTTCATGATATTTATCATCCGCAATCTGGTGAACTGATCGCTTTGGCAGGTCAAGAGCTAACAGAAGATATCTGCGATGCGATTGAAAACTCTCCTATCGAGACGGTAGAAATCAGGTCTGTCTTGACTTGTGAATCAAAAAATGGTGTTTGCGCAAAGTGCTACGGAAGAAACCTCTCTACCGGTCGTATGATCCAAAAGGGGGAAGCCGTCGGTGTAATCGCTGCTCAATCAATCGGTGAGCCAGGTACCCAGCTTACTCTACGTACCTTCCACGTTGGGGGTACTGCAAGTAACATTGCTATCACATCTAGGATTCAAGCAAAATATGACGGGGTTCTCGAAATCGATGAGCTTCGTTCAGTTGAATATACCAATGCAGAAGGAAATACCTATGATATCGTTATTGGCCGTTCCGCCGAAATGCGTATCGTTGACTCTCATACCGGAATCGCTTTGACTTCTGCTAATATCCCCTATGGTGCTAATCTCTACTTTAAAAATGGTTCAAACATCAAGAAGGGTGATTTCATCAGTGATTGGGATCCATATAATGCCGTAATTCTTTCTGACGTAACGGGTCGTGTTGATTATCAAAATATCATTGAGAATGTAACCTACCGTGTGGAATCAGATGAACAAACCGGTTATGCCGATAAAGTTGTTATTGAAAGCCGTGTAAAAACGAAAAACCCTGCAATCAGAATCCTAACTGGCGATGGCGAAGAGATTAAACTCTATGATATCCCAGTAGGTGCTCACATCGTTGTGGAAAATGACGCAGAGATCAAAGCAGGTGAGATTCTTGTTAAGATCCCACGTGCTATTGGAAAGTCTGGTGACATCACTGGCGGTCTGCCCCGTGTTACCGAACTCTTTGAGGCTCGTAACCCGTCTGACCCCGCACGTGTAGCTGAAATTGATGGAGTGGTCTCTTTTGGTAAAAAACTTAAGAGAGGTAACCGTGAGGTCATCATCACTTCTAAAACAGGAGAACAGAAGACCTATCTTATCTCTACTTCTAAACAGATCTTAGCCCAGGAAAACGACTATATTAAAGCAGGGACTCCTCTCTCAGAGGGCTCTATCGCTCCTTCAGATATCCTTGCAATTAAAGGACCTATGAAGGTTCAGGAGTATATCGTTAATGAGGTTCAGGAAGTTTACCGCCTACAAGGCGTAAAAATCAATGATAAACACTTCGAGGTTATCGTTCGTCAGATGATGCGTAAAGTTGAAATTGATGATCCCGGTGATACAAAGTTCCTTGAAGGTGAATTGGTCAATAAGATCGATTTCCAGGAAGAGAACGACTGGATCTTCGGTAAGAAGGTTATCGTTGATGGAGGTGACTCTCCTTCATTTAAACCAGGTCAGATTATTAGTGCCCGCAAATTACGCGATGAGAACTCTCTTCTCAAACGTAAAGATAAGAAGCTGGTAGAAGCACGCGATGCTCAACCTGCAACCGCCCGTCAGGTACTTCAAGGTATCACTAGGGCTTCTCTGCAGACCAAGAGCTGGATCTCTGCTGCCTCCTTCCAGGAAACAACTAAGGTTCTTACTAATGCCGCAATAGCTGCTAAGAGCGACCAATTGGTTGGCTTGAAAGAAAATGTTATTGTTGGTCACCTCATCCCTGCCGGTACAGGTCTACGTGAGTATGAAAACCTTATCGTTGGCTCTCGCGAAGAATATGAAGCTTTAATGGCATCCAAATATGATGACCGCTAAAACACTGAAATAATGGATAAAAACCAGAATCCCTTACAGAATCAGATACAGGTTGATCTACCCGAAGCTATAGCTGAAGGTATCTATTCTAACCTCGCTATCATTACTCATTCTAATGCTGAGTTTGTTGTTGACTTCCTCAGTATGCTGCCTGGTGTCCCAAAAGCAAAGGTTAAGTCAAGAATCATTCTTACTCCTGCCCATGCTAAAAGACTACTACGTGCATTGAAGGAGAATGTGGCTAAATTTGAAGCTGCTAACGGACCTATTGTTGATTCAGAACCTACTGTTATGCCTCCTTTAAATATGGGGCCTACCGGTATCGCATAATATTATCAACACAAATAAAAAAGAGGCCGCCTACTTAGGGTGGCCTCTTTTTTTGATTCAAGAGATTCAAGAGATTCAAAGATTCAAGAGATTCAAAGATTCAAAGATTCAAAGATTGAGTCCCCTCTGAAAAGCCAAAAATTGATCTTTGAATGATGCGGCCGCAAGACTTAAAAATATCATTCAAAAGAATATTTTGGATGTAAAACGTATTTCCAAAAACTCACTTCTAGTCCAAGAGCATATAATAGCCTATTTAAGTTCAGAAAAAATAAAAAATTGAGCAAAAAACCGGGATTCTTTGCTCGGAAGTTCATTATCCGGACAAGGTTTATCCATAGGCATCTACATGACACCCACATTTCTTGTTTGAATAACCCTCTGTATTTTGATTTTCTATTGACCAATGGAATGCTCAGTTGAAAAATGGTGGCTTCTACATTGTTTCGCTTTCGTCGTTCCTCCTTCGGTCTATTGAGTATCTGAGCTCGTATGATAGCAGATCGTATTGCCGTTTGTGCAAAATAAAAATATTCATCATTGATTTTAACACTATATCTTTCTTCGTTGGTTTTGTTCTGTGATTTTACCTTTTTTGCCAGATATTGTTGATTGGTCTGCTTGTCAATGACGATCAAACCCTCGGAAGTTAAGTTTAAATCAAAACGCGGATTAGAACCTTGTATTCCACTATAGACCATATCTATGCCTTCACAGAAATCTGCATTTAAAGGACTCTGATAGGCTCCATCTGCATACACCTTCTCGGGTCTTGTATTTGTAAGCTCTTGAGTTGCTTGTATGGCTGATTGAACAAACGTAGAATCTGCAACATTGGCTTTATCCACCTGTGCATTTGTGATTAGATTCAACCCGTCGTCTGAGCAAGTCTCAGTGATATTAACATTGTATCCTTTTACCTTTTGGTCTCCTTTATTGCGATAAGCACTGTCTGGATCATGAGGAGATTGAACGCTAGAGGATGTGATTTCTTCCTTAGGGCGAAGTTCTACTTTCTGTTCTTGAGTGACTTTAAACTGCTCGTTAAATACTCGTTTAAGTAATAAAAAGGACTCCGTCTGATTATCACTAAACAATCCAAGAAGTCGATAGATCTCCATGCCAACTACCTGTAGCTTTGTATAAATCTCTTCTTTGGTACTACGATACACTGTTAAACTTGACTTTTCTTCTCTTATCTCCTTTAAGCGTTGCCGGTCTTCTGATGTTAAAGCAGGAAGAACATCTAGGTTAAGTGTATTGAGAAATGCCAGCAAAGTATGATGGACAATTTCGTAACGAGAATAGAACGCTATATTACTACTTATGAGCTTGCTGTCCATGCGTATGGCACGACCATTTACTTGAAAATTCTTTATTTGCTCAGATGTTATATGCCTGAATACTTCTTCCGTTAAGTCCCGACCCGTTTGCTTCTGATATTCGTAAACCCTCTTACGAAACAAGTAATAGGTAGATTCAGCCGGCACTGGATCACTGATATTAAAAAGACCCAGTGCACATCTTAGAACTAAATTAAACTTGCAATTAGAAAACAATTCTGAATCACTCCACCCAAAGGCTTCCTTGGCAATCATCATACCCATTAACACTCGAATTGATGAGTTAGGTGCTCCTGTGGCATCATGAAACAGAACGCTAAACACGCTTTCATCTATCCGCATTACAATCTGCTCACGAAATTGATTATGCCAGCTCTTGGGATCTAAATACTCTTTCGCCACTGTTGAATTCAGGTGATTGGAAGTATTTGAGAAGGCATCTAATTGTAAGTCTTTTCTTGATTTCTTAAACATCTTGAATAATCTGTTTATAGATACAAATATAACGAAAACTTAAGAAGAATGCAAGTTATATTATTGTTTATCAGATATTTAATAAAATAAGCCACATGTTCAATACAACAAAAAACATTATCTCAAATTACTTAATAGAAGAAAGTGAAAGGGCTGTTTACTTTTCGGAGGGGACTCAAGATTCAAAGATTCAAGAGATTCAAAGATTCAAGAGATTCAAAGGAGTAGATTGAGTTTATGAATAAAAAAGCTGCCTAAGTAACCTCTTAGGCAGCTTTTTTTATTGAGATACTATATGAATTATGCCTTTGGAGCTTGTCTAAGAACCTCAACTAATAGTTTCCAGAATTTATCTACTGTGGCAATGTTAATCTTTTCGTCGGGTGAGTGAACACCTCTTAGCGTCGGACCAAAACTTACCATGTCCATTTCAGGATATTTCTCAAGGAATAGACCACACTCAAGTCCGGCATGAATAGATCTAACAATAGGTTCGTTTCCAAAGAGCTCTTTGTAAACTTTAGAGGTGAGTTTCATGATAGGACTATTGGGGTTAGGAGCCCAACCCGGATAGCCGTCAGAATGGGTAACCTCAAACTCAGATAGAGTAAAGACACTCTCAACCATCATTGCAGCCATGAATTTTGCTGAGTTCAGATCGGAACGCTGACTGGTCGTAACCATGATCGTATCATCGTCAATAAATTTGACAGAAGCTAGATTGGTTGAAGTTTCAACCATGCCAGGCATTCTGTAACTCATTGCTAAAACACCATGAGGACATGCCATTAATGTATTCAATAATCTTCTTTGAGCACTCCTGTTAATTACGAACTCAGGTAATGTGGTCTTCTCAGCAATCAGTGTAAGCCCCGGCTCTGTAATGAATAATTCCTCTTTTACATCTTTTGAATACTCTTCAAAGAGCTGTAAAAAGGCCTCTTCCACATCATAAGGAACCGTGACGATTGCGGATGCTTCTCTTGGAATAGCATTTCTAAGGTTTCCTCCATCGAAATGAGCGAGACGTATATCTCCTATATGAGTAGATTGAAGTAGAAAACGGGTCAGGATCTTGTTAGAGTTTCCTAAGCCTTTATTAATATCGTCACCAGAATGTCCTCCTTTTAGTCCTTTGATGGTAATCTTGTAGGAGTGAGCCCGTGCCGGAACATCCTTACGTTTATATTGCATGGTGGCAATGGTGTCTATCCCTCCTGCACATCCAATAAAGAGCTCACCTTCATCTTCTGAATCAAGATTTAAGAGGATGCTTCCCTTTAGAAAACCTGGTTGAAGCGCATCCGCCCCCGATAGTCCGGTCTCTTCATCAACAGTAAAAAGACACTCAATAGGCCCATGTACCAAACTGGGGTCAGTTAGTACTGCCATCTGAGCTGCAATACCAATACCATCATCTGCTCCAAGGGTCGTTCCTGTCGCTTTAACCCATTCACCATCTATTTGCGGTCTGATGGGATCTGTATTGAAATCAAACTCTAAATCTCCATCCTTCTCACAAACCATATCCATATGGCTCTGAAGAATGATGGTAGCCCTATCTTCCATCCCTTTAGTAGCAGGCTTACTAATCAAAACATTTCCAATCGCATCATGTTTTGCCTCTAAATTGTGTTGCCTTGCAAATTCTAATAAAAAGGCTCTAATCTTTTCTTCTTTCTTTGATGGTCGTGGAATCTTGCAAATCTCTTCAAAATAGTTCCATACGGCCTGCGGTGTCAACTTGGATAGTACTAGCATGGATATTTTTTTATGGTTTATATGTTTTAACTAAACGAAAGTTTCAAATATCACTTTCCCTTTATCGTGTAAAGTTATGCTTTGTTTTTTAATTACGCTATTTGCTTTGAATGCCTTTTAAATAAAAGGGAATTTAGTAGATAACGTAAAGGGTGGTTTTCGATTGTTTTGCGAAGATAGTATAACATTCTTAGTACTATCTGGCGGAGTTTCAGGAGGCAATTTGATCGGCTTCTGAACCATCTTTTTTTTTAAACGTTAATAAAATACTATTTTAGCAGTAATTTTAGATCACATTAGGTTGGAGTTTGAGACTCTTAGAAATGATGACCTTATAATCTGTCTTATTCATCATAAACCAAAAATTGTAAACACATAAACTTGTCTGTTATGCGTAATTTCTTTGTGTTTTTTATTGCTTTCTTCTCTGCTTCGTGTCTATTTGGACAGGAGATGTTGCAGCCGGCCATTGTACAAAAGGCTGTTTATTTTGATGTCTCTCCCCCGTTATCTCAAATGATGTCACGCGATTCGGCAAGGGCTGATCGCACATGGAAAGAGGGTGTTGTAAAGAACATCTTCCGTAAGGCTCCGGAAGAGAAAGCTGGTTTTGTAGACCCAGTTATTCAGCATCGGATGGGTACATTAGCCCCTCAAAAGGCTGTTAATGCCAGCTGGGATGGAGTCGGAAACATCTCCGGGGTAACTCCTCCCGATACCGATGGCGATGTTGGTCCTAACCACTATTTCCAAATGGTTAACCTCTCCTTTGCTATTTATTCAAAGGATGGTCAGCTTCTGGTCGGCCCAACCGCTAACTCAAGTCTCTGGAATAACTTTCCCGGACCATGGGCAGGAACTAACGATGGAGACCCGATAATAATGTATGATGAATGGGCTGATCGCTGGGTTGCTACCCAATTTGCTTTACCCAATTATCCAGCAGGTCCGTTCTTTGAGTTGCTGGCTATATCTACTACAAACGACCCAACTGGTACCTGGTATCGTTATGCTTTCCAGTTTACTGACATGCCCGACTATCCTAAACTAGGTATCTGGCACAATGCCTATACTATGTGTATTAATAAGTTCACTCCTAATAATACCAATTACAATGGGGTAGGGGCTGTCGCTTTTGAACGTTCTAAAATGATGCTCGGCGATCCTGCTGCTCAAATGGTGATGTTTAATTTTACCTCTTCCCAAGAGCCATTTGGAATGTTACCTGCCGATGCTGACGGTCCTGAACCTCCTTCTAATGAGCCAGCCTATTTCTCTTATTTTAAAAGCCCTTCAAAGATGGTTATCTATAAGATGAATATCAACTGGACGAATACTTCATTGTCTACCTTGGAGCTGGATCAAAATATTCCGGTATCTTCTTTTTCAACCAGTATTACCGGGATTCCACAGAAAGGAACCTCAAAAAGGCTTGATGCGATTACTGACCGTTTGATGTATCGTTTACAGTATCGAAATTTTGGAACCTACCAGACTTTAGTAACCAATCATAACGTTGCGGTCTCAGGCCGCGCTGCTCCAAGATGGTATGAATTTCGTAAAACCGCTTCCTCCCCTTGGGCTCTCTACCAAGAGGGAACTTATGCTCCATCTGATAATTTGAACCGATGGATGGGCTCAATCGCAATGGACTCTTATGGTAATATCGCACTAGGATATTCTGTTTCTAGTTCTGATATTTATCCTTCTATCCGATATACTGGTCGTTTAAAGAACGACCCCTTGGGTCAAATGACTATTGCTGAAACAGAGATCGTCGCTGGTACCGGTGCCTTAACTAGTGGTTTCTTCGGTAATGCCCGCTGGGGAGATTACTCTTCAATGACCATTGACCCTATTAACCCTAATCAGTTTTGGTATACCACTGAATATGTAAAAACAACAAGTGGTTCGAATTGGGTTACCCGAGTCGCAAACTTTAGCTTTGATAATGTTACCGGCCTAACCATTCAACCTGATCTTGATGTTCTTTGTCTTGGCGATTCAACCAGAATCATCGCTACACCGGCTGGGTTATCAGGAACTATCACGTTTAATTGGAGCTCAAATCCGGTAGGATTTACATCCACTAATGATACCATCTGGGTTAAACCCTCTGATAGTACTTGGTATATCTGTACTTCCACTGATGGTTCTCTTACGGTAACAGATAGTGTCTTGATCTCAGTAAATAAAGCACCTGAATCGATTGCCGGACCGGACCAGGAGATCTGTTCTGGAATGACTGCTCAATTAAATGGATCCGCACAGTATGCCAGTAATCACTACTGGACTACCTCGGGAGATGGAACATTCAACGACTTCCGCCTCTATGATCCAATTTATACCCCAGGTACAAATGATACAATTGTTGGCTCCGTATGGCTAATTCAACATGTGAATTCAGTTGCTCCCTGCACCGGTTCTGCATCTGATAGTCTTAAACTGATCATTCATGGAGAACTCTCAATGGAAGCCGGTAAGGATTCTTTAATATGTGTCAACTGGATCCCTTACGTTCTTCAAGGCGATGTTAAACATGGGAATAATATTCTATGGACTACAAGTGGTGATGGTACTTTTGATGATGCTTCTAATCCGCTGGCAGCTTACACTCCCGGTGTTAACGATTTGAGCGATGGAAAAGTTTGGCTATACCTCTCTGCAGAAGCTTTTGCTCCTTGTGCAACAGGCTCGCTTAAAGACAGCTTAGAATTATCTATAAGCCCTTGTACTGCAATTGATGAGCCTAGTAAGAGTAATGC
>Ga0209066_10001505_pt1 | contig 30524 bp, 29 predicted proteins | sample All_14_2_FD_187198 | JGI IMG/M metagenome (GOLD analysis project Ga0209066, IMG submission 187198) | Freshwater microbial communities in response to fracking from Pennsylvania, USA - Allegheny Zone_MetaG_DW_15 (SPAdes) (version 2) ... | reverse complement strand
CTTTTCGGCCTTGGCGGGGGCGGGCTCTCCGAACGGCGAGGGTGAGCCCAGGCCGCGGGGCCAGACCAGGGCCAGCAGCACCATCCCGACGATCAGGGCGCCGGCCAACGGAAAGAAGAAGCGGTCACGCATGGGCAGCCTATAGCGCGCGCCGCGCCAAGGTAGAACCCCGCCCGTCACTGCTCCCTTGACCCTGAACCGCGCCGGCTTTAGCCCACCAGACTATGTCGACACTCATCCTTCTCCGCCACGGCCAGAGCCAGTGGAACCTCGAAAACCGCTTCACCGGCTGGGTGGATGTGGATCTGACCGCCGAGGGCGAGTCCCAGGCCCGCCGCGGCGGCGAGCTGATCAAGGCCGCCGGTCTCACGGTCGATCGCGCCTATACCTCGGTGCTGACCCGGGCCATCCGCACCGGGGCCATGGCCATGCAGGCCGCCGGTCAGGGCGATCTGGCGTTCACCCGCGACTGGCGCCTGAACGAGCGCCACTACGGCGGCCTGACCGGACTGAACAAGGCCGAGACGGCCGAGAAGCACGGCGACGAGCAGGTGACTGTCTGGCGCCGGTCCTATGACGTCCCGCCGCCGCCGCTGGCGCCGGGCGGGGAGTTCGATTTCGCCACCGACGCCCGCTATGCCGGCAAGGCCATCCCCGACACCGAAAGCCTCAAGACCACCCTCGACCGGGTGGAGCCCTACTGGTCCTCGGATATCGCCCCGCATCTGAAGGCCGGCGAGACGGTGCTGGTCGCCGCTCACGGCAACTCCCTGCGGGCGATTGTGAAGCTGCTGTTCGCCGTGCCCGATGACGACATCGTCCATGTCGAGATTCCGACCGGCAACCCGCTGGTCATCGAGCTCGACTCCGATCTGAAGCCGGTCTCGGCCCGCTATCTCGACGAGAGCCGGGCCCAGGCGCTTCCGGCGATCTGAGGCGTGGATGATGCGGCCTTCATGCGGGCGGCGATCGCCGCGGCGAAGGTCAATCTGGGCCTGACCGCCCCAAATCCTGTCGTCGGCTGCGTGCTGGTCAAGGATGGCGTGATCCTGGCCAGCGGGGCCACGGCGCCGGGCGGCCGTCCTCACGCCGAGGATCAGGCCCTGGCCCTGGCCGGCGAGGCGGCCAGGGGCGCAACCGCCTATGTGACGCTTGAGCCCTGCGGCGCACGCTCGTCCGGCGGGACCTCCTGTTCCGAGCTGCTGGTTCGCGCAGGCGTCGTCCGGGTGGTGGTCGCCTGCGATGATCCTTCACCCTTCGCCTCCGGCAGAGGATCGGAGCGGTTGACGGCGGCGGGTATTGCGGTGGAGACCGGACTTCTGGCCGATGAGGCCCTCATCGCGCTCGACTATGCCGCATGGTTCGCGGGCCCGGTGCTGTAAGCTCAAACTTAAGCAAGGCGTTCTATCCTCCATCTCTGGAGGACTGCGCATGAATACCGTGCAGGCGTCCGGCCCCAAGCGCCTGACGCAAGCCGATGTTGATCTGATCTGCGCTCGCCATGACCGGCTGTGGTCCGGGCGCGGCGGTGGCGCGCGCGCTGTTTTCAGCTGGTCTGACCTCTCCGGCCTCAGTCTCGCCGGCAAGAACCTCTGCGACGCCGACTTCACGGGCGCGCATATGGTGGGAACCTGCCTGGCCGGGACCAAGCTCGACAACGCCAGCTTCTTCGGCGCCGACATGCAGGGCGCCGACCTGACGAACGCCTCGCTCCGACGGACCGATTTTCGCGGGGCCTGCCTGCGCGGCGCCAACCTGTCCGGCGCCGACCTGTTCGAAGCCGATCTTCGCGAGGGTTCGATCGCGGCGGCCGACAAGGCCAAGGGCTTCCGCATCCTCGAACACACGACCCGCAACGGCGACGCCAGAGGGGCCAACCTGTCGGGCGCCAATCTCGAGCGGTCGCGCCTGTCCGGCATTGTCGCGGTGAAGGCCGACTTCACCGACGCCATCATGAAGGACGCCAAGCTGATCCGCGCCAACCTCAAGCAGGCCTCGATGAGCGGGGCCAATCTTCAGGGGGCGGACCTGTCGGGGGCTGACCTGTCGGGGGCGGATCTGCATGACGCCATCCTCGTCGGGGCCAAGACCTATTCGTGGAAGGTCGACGCGGCCAACATGAAGGGCGTGCTGACCGATCTGCCCAGCGGCACGGCGGTTTCCGATCTGCCTTACGAGACCATGATCCGCGACCATGCCCGCTGGTGCGAAACCGGCGGCGGCGAAGGAACGCCCTCCCGATTCGACGAGGCGGACCTGCGGGCGCTCAAGTCGCTCAAGGGACTGAACCTGACCGCCCTTTCGGCCAAGGGGGCCATCTTCTACGGCCTCGACCTGGAGGGCGTTCAGCTTCAGGGGGCGCACCTCGAAGGCGCCGACCTGAGGGCCTGCAATCTGCGTCGCGCCGATCTGAGGGGCGCGCGTCTGGCCGGCGCCAAGCTGACCGGGTCTGATCTGCGCGATGTGCAGCTGGGGCCGCTGCTGATTGCCGCTGACCGGGTTCTGCCGGTCGATATGACCGGGGCCCTGCTGAAGGGGGCCGATCTCACGGGCGGCGATCTCAGGCAGGCCCGGCTGAGAGGCGCGGATCTGTCGCGGGCCAATTTTTCCGGAGCCCAGATGCGGGGCGCCGATCTTGAGGACACCATCCGCGAGGCTGTTCGCGGTCTGGATCTGTCGAGCGTCGCCGGTGTTTAACCCTTCGGCGCCACATAGGCCCTAATATCATTGTTCTCTGATTGTGATTCGGGAGGCTTCTCGCCTTGGTAACCGTCGCTAGCAACATGTCCGGCCGCCGCCGTCTGACTCAGGCGGAGCTCGATATGATGGTCGACGCCCATGAGCGCTTTCTCAAGGGGCGGCCTGGCGGCAAGCGCGCCTCTCTCCGCTTTCTCAACCTCTCCGGCCTTGAGTTGTCCGGGCGCGATCTGTCCGACGCTGACCTGTCGGCCTCGGTGCTGGACAGTTGCCGGCTGATCCGGACCAAACTGGACCGGGCCAATCTGTTCGGCTCCGACCTGCGCAACGCCAACCTCATCCAGGCCAGCATGGTGCGCGCCGATCTGCGCGGCGCCTGTCTGCGCGGCGCCAACCTGACCCAGGCCGATCTGACCCAGGCCGATTTCCGGGAAGGGCAGATCGCGATCGCCCACCCGCAGAAGGGGCTCAGCAATCTGCGCAATGAGCCGCGACTTGGTGAGGCCGACGGCGCGATCTTCGTCGGGGCGACCCTCGACGGCTCCCGGTTCAACGGGGCCTCGGCCTTTGCCGCCGACTTTTCCGATTGCTCCCTGCGCGGCGCGATCATGACCGGAGCCAACCTCAAGGACGCCGATCTCACCGGCGCCAATCTTCAGGGGGCGACGGTCGGCGGTTGCAATCTGGAAGGCGCGAACCTTTCCGGAGCGGTCATCGCAGGCGTGGACGTCTCGACCGCCAAGACCAGCGGGGCCAAGATGACCGGCGTTCTCCGCGATCCCACGACCGAGGATATCGCAGCGGCTCCGCGCATTTTCGAACAGATGCAAGCCAACCAGGCCTGGTGCGAAACCGGCGGCAAGCAGGGGACGCCAGCCAAGGTCGACGGCGCTGATCTGCGGCTCCTCAAGGACAAGCTCAAGGGCATGCGGCTGACCGCCATGAGCGCCAAGGGCGCCTGTTTCGTTGGCATGGATATGGCGGGCGCACAGCTTCAGGGGGCCAACCTCGAGGGCGCCGACCTGAGGGGCGTCAATCTTCAGCGGGCCGATCTGCGTGGGGCCAAGCTGGCCGGCGCCAACCTGACCAAGGCTGACCTTCGCGGCGCTCATATCGGTGTGCTGCCGCTTGGCCCGGACCGGGTCAATCCGGCGACGCTCAATCAGGCGCGGATGCGCTACGCCCATGCCCAGGCTGCTGATCTGACCAGCGCGGTTCTCGACGGCGCCGATCTGCGCGGGGCCAATTTCACCGGCGCCCGGACTCAATCCACCAGTTTCCGCGATGCTGACATGGGATCGGCGATCGGGCTGGACGCGGGCTGAGTTCAGCCTGAACGCAAAAGGGGCGACGCAATGCGCCGCCCCTTCGCTCATTTCAGATCAAGAAGTGGCCGATCAGGCCGCCTTCTCACCCTCGATCAGGCTCTCGGCCGGGGCGGTGTTGATCTTGATGGTGCGCGGCTTCAGCGACTCGGGAAGCTGGCGCTCAAGGCTGATCGACAGCAGGCCGTCGGAGAGGTCCGCGCCGGTCACCACAACATAGTCCGCCAGCTGGAAGCGGCGTTCGAAGTTGCGCTCGGCCAGGCCGCGATGGAGGAACTTGCGGCTGTCGTCGTTGGCCGCCTTGCGGCCGGTGACGGTCAGCAGGTTTTCCTTCACCTCAAGGGTCAGCTCGTCGGGCCGGAAGCCGGCGACGGCGATCTCGACACGGTAGGCGTCATCGCCGACGCGTTCGATATTGTAGGGGGGATAGCCCGCCTGGCTGTCCTGGGCGGCGGCTGAATCCAGCAGCGAGGCCAGGCGGTCAAAGCCGACGGCGGAACGGTAGAGGGGCGAAAAATCGATCGTACGCATGGTCGTTCACATCCTTCTTTGCATAAGCAAGGTTGCGTGTTTTGCAGGCTCGGCGACGACCCGTTTCGGCCTCGTCTGGAACCCGGAAGACCCGGAAGCGGCGTCTTCAGCAACTCAGGTGGTGAGGGGCGGATTTGATGTCAAGGGGAGGCCGACCGGGGTTACATCACCCCGCGGCCCCCGCTAGGGTGAGCCCTCCTGAACAACGCACCGAGGCCCGGAATGATCGCAAGACGCGCCGTACTGATGATGGGGTCTGCCCTGGCGATGTCCGCCAGTGTCGGTGTCAGCTTCGCCCGGGCTGAAGACGCCGTCCTGAGAACCGTTCTGGCCGGGCCGCAACGGGCCGCCGCCCACGTCGCCCGCGATGCTCACAGACATCCCTATGAAAGCCTGGTGTTCTGGGGCCTCAAACCCGGCGCCTCCGTCATCGAACTGGCCCCGGGTTCGGGCTACTGGACCGAAATCCTCGCGCCTTATGCAAAACAGACGGGCGGGACCTACGGCGTCGGGGTTACCGATCTGGATGATCCGTCGCTGTCCGAGCGCGGTCGCAAGGGCAGGGCGGCTTTCGAGGCGAAGTATGCCGACAACTCGACCTTCGGCGACATCCGCTTTCTGAATTTTGGCCCCCGGTCGGCCCCGCTGGGCGCCCCCGGATCGGTCGATCTGGTCATCACCGCCCGCAACATCCACAACTGGCTGAAGCCGGAAGGCCATCTGGACAAGGTGCTGGGCGATGTCTTCGCGGTTCTGAAGCCCGGCGGCGTCCTGGCCGTCGAGGAGCATCGGTCCGATCCGCTGCCCCAGGCGCCGGGCGCGTCCACGGGTTACATGGCTACCGATTTCGTCGTCGCCGCCGCGGCCCGGGCCGGCTTCAAGCTCGACGCCAGCTCCGAAATCAACGCCAACCCCAGGGATGGCAAGGTCTATCCCTATGGCGTCTGGACCCTGCCGCCGGTACGCCGCGAACCGCCCGCGGGTCAGTCTCCGCCCGAGGGCTATGATCGCGCCGCCTATGACGCGATAGGGGAAAGTGATCGGATGACGCTGCGTTTTGTGAAACCAGAGTGAAGCGCCTGATTTTTGACGCGAGGCGCGGGCCGGAGTATGGGCTTACCGCCTTAGGCCGTGGGGGCGTCCTTGGTGTTTGATTTGATGCAGTCAGACTTTCGATCAACGTCGCGAAGAGGCCTGCTTCTCGGGGCCGGCGCAGGGGCTGGTCTGCTTCTCGTGGGCTGCGGTCCGAAGGACAAGCCGGCCGACAAGGTCAAGGCCGCGCCGGCCGTCCGCAAGCTTGAAACCATCGAGGACGCGGTCGCCGGGGAATGGCGGGCGCCGGCCGACAAGGCGCGCGACGCCTGGCGCCACCCGGTTGAAAGTCTGAAGTTCTGGGGTCTGGAACCGGGGATGACGGTGGTCGAGCTCTGGCCCGGCGCCGGCTGGTACACCGACATTCTCGGTCCCTTCCTCGACGCCACCAAGGGCAAGCTCTATGTGGCCAATCTTGAGCCGACCGACCCGCAGGTGGCCGAGGTTGTCGACGCCTACAAGCGCAGACTGACCGACAACCGGAAGATCTACGGCGATGTCGAGGTGACCGCCTTTGGTCCCACCAGCCAGGCTCTGGCCCCGGCCGGATCGGCTGATCTGGTGCTGTTCCTGCGCAATCTGCACAACTGGATGGCTGCCGGCATCGCCGACAAGGCCTTCAAGGATGCGTTCGCCGCCCTCAAGGCCGGCGGCATTCTGGGGATCGAAGAGCACAGGGGCGCGCCGGGCGCGGTTCAGGATCCGCTCGCCGCCGAGGGCTATGTCCAGCAGGATTATGCCATCAAGCTGGCGACCGAAGCCGGGTTCAAGCTGGTGGCCGCGAGCGAGATCAACGCCAATCCGAAGGATGACCGCAAGCATCCCTTCGGCGTCTGGACCCTGCCGCCGACAAGGCTGTCGGCTCCCCGTGGCCAACCGCCACAGGAAGACTTTGATCATTCCAAGTATGATGCGATCGGTGAAAGTGACCGCATGACCTTGAAACTGGTGAAACCGAAATGAGCGTCAGTCGCAGAGTTCTGTTCTACGCCCCGCTGCTGATGGCCCCGATTCTGGCGACCCCCGTGGCGGCGGCCCAGCGTGAGACGGATGTTTCGCGGGTCTTCGTCTTTCTCGACAATTTCCTGCGGATGTCCCCGACCGAACGGTCGACGGTCAAGGCCTCCTTCTACCTGACCCAGAACGGCAAGCCGCCGCGCGGGGTGAAGGCCTGGATCATCGACAAGGACGGCACCCGCACCGATGTGCCGATCGCCGCGGACGGGCGTTTCGAGCGTGAGCCGACGCTCCGCCAACTCGTCGAGAAATCAAAGATGGTCTTCGAGGGCGAGGACCGGTCCGGCTTCTCCGTCCGCATCGGTCTGGTCTGGGGCGCCCGGCCGGCCCTGGAGATGGATGCCCGCAAGGTGGCCGAAAGTATCGATCAGGCCAACACCATCGTCCGCAAGGCAGCCGGTCGGTTTGGCATGGTGGCCCCGAAGATGATCCAGGTGGCCTTCCCGGGCGCCGGAACCGGCACAGCAGTGATGGCCAACGGCGCCGCCGCACCCCTGCCGATGTTCAAGGGGGCTCCGGCATTCAACCCGTCGGCGATGGGCGACGCCGCCCGGCTGAAGTTCGCCAAGATGCCCTGGCGGATGGAGTTTGCCGGTCCAAAGCACTCGGGCGTGGTTTTCGGCTGATATCGATCGGCCCCGCGAAGTTCCAGCGCTTCACCTTCAGGGTGAAAGTGTCGCCCCCGTCATCTTTTTCATTCCATCGACCGCAGTTCGCTTGCCCGCCGGGCGGGGCCACGTTATCCAAATGCGACTGCGCACAAAGGGAGAGGCGTCATGGCTACGTTGCAAGAAATTACTGATCGCGTGAAGGCTGCTGTCGGCGACGACTCCGGCCTCGGCAAGTCGCTCAAGTTCGACCTCAAGGGCGACGGTTTCATCCACATCGACGGCGGTGAAGTCACCAATGAAGACAAGCCGGCTGACCTGACCATGACCATGTCCCTCGCGGACCTGCTGGAAATGGGCGCTGGCAAGCTGGACGCCACCATGGCCTTCATGAGCGGCCGCCTGAAGCTGTCGGACATGGGTCTCGCCATGTCGCTGCAGCCGAAGATGGGCGCCCTGTTCGCGCGGATGCAATAGTCACACCGCACGACTATGGTTTACGGGCGGCGCGGCAGGGGAGACCCTTCCGCGCCGTTCTGCTGTTTGTGAGGGCTGTCGGGGGCGACAACTTCGCGAGTTGTTCCGCATGAACTCGACCCGCCGTAAGACGTTGCTGGCGCTGGCCGCCCTGGTTCCCTCCGCCCTGGCCGGCGTCGCCCGCGCCGAGACGCAACTGGTCAAGGTTGGCCAGGTCTTCCCCTATCTCGATATGTATCTGGGCCTGCCGGCCGCCCAGCGCAGCCGCTTCTCCCTGGGCTATCTGCTTATGCGCAAGGGCCGTCCCGCGACCGGCGTCAAGTTGACCCTGGTTGCGGCGGACGGCAGTCGGAAAACCCTTCCCGTCGGTGACGAGGGGCTGATCCGGCGCCTGCCCGGCCTGGACGACTTCCGGCAAAAGGCCCGGGTCGAGATCGTCAAGCCGGACGCGGTAAAGGTCAGCCTGTCGATGGTGTTTCTGGCCCGGATGGCGGCCAGCGCCAGCCTCGACGCCCGGGACGTCGCCGCGGCGATCCAGCAGTGTGACAGCGTGATCCGCGCCAAGGCCGGGCTGATCGGCTTTGCCGTTCCCAAGATCCGCAGGGCGGTCTTCCGCGATGGCGGTTCGGCGACCGCGATCGACGCAAAAGGCGTTTCCAGGCCCCTGCCGATGATGGGTGGCCATCCGGCCTTCGATCCCGGGCAGATGCAGGGTATCGTCACCGTCAAACTGGCGCGGACGCCCAGCGCCATCCTTCTCGACGAGCGACCAAAGTCATGGCCCAGACCGCGCCCCTGCTGGATATTCCCGAGGCCCCGGTCCCGTCGGACGGCGCGGCGGAGTGGTTCACGGGCGCGGACGGGGCGCGGCTCCGGGCGGCGCTGTTCACGCCGCCGGGACAGGCGCGGGGATCTGTTGTCGTCAGCCCTGGGCGGACCGAACCGATCGAGAAGTACTATGAAGTGGTCCGGGAGTTTCAGGCGCGGGGCTTTGTCGTCCTGGTCCATGACTGGCGCGGGCAGGGGCTGTCGCACCGCTCACTGCCGGATCGCCTGAAGGGTCACGCCGTCGGCTTCAGTGATTTTGTGTCCGACTACCACGCCCTGCTGGCCGCCTTCGAGGCCCGCCTGCCGCAGCCCTGGATCGCGGTGGGCCATTCGATGGGCGGTTGCCTGACGACCCTTGCCCTGGCCCACGGCGAGGATCGCCGCTTCGTCGGCGCCTTCCTCTCGGCTCCCATGCTGGGGTTGCAGACCCCCGGCTATCCAAAGCCGGTCACCCGGATGCTGGCCTGGTCGATGGCCCGCCTCAAAGGCGGCGAGTACATCCTTGGTCAGCCGGGCGATCCGCATGGCGGACCTTTCGAAGGCAACGTCCTGACCCATGACAAGGCCCGCTACGATCGGAATATGGCCCAGGTGAAAGCCTGTCCGGACCTGGCTCTGGGCGCCGGCACCTGGTCCTGGCTCGACTTTGCCTTCACGGCCTCATCCTGGCTGAAGTCAGCGCCGGGCGTCGGCAGGATCGCCATCCCGGTTGAGGTGCTGGGGGCGGAATGCGAGGCGCTGGTCGACAATGTCGATCAGAAGACCATCGTCGCGCGGATGCCGCAGGGGCGCTGGCGCCAAATCGACGGCGCCAACCACGAACTCTTCCAGGAAACCGACGCCATCCGCGCAGAGGTCTGGGCGGCGTTCGACGATCTCGCCGGCCGCGTCGCCCCCTAAAGCGCTGACCGCTTCAGGGTCACAAGCGCGTCTTCCAGACAGGCCCGGTCGCCGGCGAAGGCGAACTGGCCCCCGTCGGTGCGGGCTGGGCTGCCGTCCCATTGGGTGACGATACCGCCTGCGCCTTCGATCACCGGGATTACCGCCTCGACGTCCCAGACCTTCAGCCCGGTGTCGAGGGCGAGATCGATCTTGCCCATCGCCACCATGGCGTAGCCATAGGCGTCCAGCCCCAGCCGTGAGAGGCGGGCGGTGGCGTGCACCTGGGTCCAGGACCCCAGCTCCGAACCCGTGAAGATCGCCGGATCTGTGGTGCAGATGATGGCGTCAGTGAGCCGCGGACAGGATCGCACCTTCAACGGCGTCTCGCGTCCCCGGCTGATCAGCCGCGAGCCGCCTTTGTGGCCGATGTAGAGTTCGCCGATGTAGGGCTGGCCGATCGACCCCAGCACCGGACGGCCCTGATGTCGCAATCCGATCAGGGTGGTCCACAGAGGGAGGCCGGAGATGAAGGCCCGGGTGCCGTCGACGGGGTCCAGCACCCAGACGAATTCGGCGTCGGGCCGGTCCTCGCCATACTCCTCGCCGATGACGCCGTGGTCGGGATAGCGTTCGCCGATCAGCTTGCGGATCGCCCGTTCGGCGCCCTTGTCGGCTTCGGTGACAGGATCGAACACCGCGCCGGGCGGGCCGGCCAGACCCTTGTCCTCAAGACCGTGATCGGCCCGGAACAGCGGCAGGATGGCGGCGGCGGCGGCCTGGTTGAGCTCGATCAGAAAGGCGTCGAGTTCGGCGATACGGTCGGCGCTGAGAGTCATGAGGGTGGGTTAGGACGGGAAGGCGTCGCGCGCAATCCTCCCCCGCCGTCGCCGGCGAGGGAGGTTGAAGCGCCGTCCTATTTGCCGGTTAGTTCCTTCACCAGGCCATCCATGCCGTAGACCTTGGTCAGGGCTTCGGTGATGGTCGCGGTGGAGACGACGACAGTGCGGTTGACGCTGCCGTCATAGCCATAGGCCCCGCCAAGGCTGTGGATGTTGCCGTCGAAGGCGGCCCCGATCACCTGACCTTTGGCGTCAATCACCGGCGAGCCGGAATTGCCGCCGATGATGTCATTGGTGGTCGTGAAGTTGAACACCGTCTGCGGGTTCAGGGCGTCCTTCCTGTCGATCCAGCTTTGCGGCAGGGCGAAGGGCGCCTCGCCGGTGGCCCGCTCCCAGGTCCCGCCGATACGGGTGAAGGGCTCGACGGTGGTTCCACGGTAGGTCCAGCCGGCGACTTTGCCGTAGGACAGGCGCAGGGAGAAGGTCGCGTCCGGATAGACGCTCTGGCCGTAGACCGCGAACCGCGCCTGAGCGACCCGCTCGGCGGCGGCGTCGACCGGAGCCTCGACCTCGGCCTCCCAGATCTTCTTGACGGCCTGGGCCTGCGGATCGGCCCGCAGGGCCAGCTGGATCATCGGATCATCGGACGCTTCCAGCGCCTCGATCCCGCCGTCCCAAAGCGCCTTGCGCACGGCCGGATCAGCCAGCTTGGTGCCCATGATCGTCTTTTCGGTCAGGCTTTCGGGGCTTTCCTTGCCAAGGATGATCTTCACCGCCGGATGGTCGGGGCTCAGATATTCGCGAGTCTTCAGCAGCCAGTGCTCGAAGCGGATTTTCTCGATCGGCAGCTCGACCGGAGTCTCGGTCTGCAGGCCGCGTTCAATGCGCGCCAGCCGCGAGGGGCTGTAGTCGGCCGAGCGTTCGGCTTCCGGCTTGGACCGTTCGCGGGCGGCCCGCACCAGTATCTCGGCCCAGCTGTAGAGGCGCGAGCCGCCGCCGGATTCGGCTTCCAGCTGGCGGTAGGTCAGGAAGTTGTCGGCATAGGCCTTCTGGGCCGTCTCGATTTCCGACCAGGGGTCGCCGATCTTTGCGGCGAGTTCCGGATCGGCGGCGACCTTGGCCCGCAGCTCGGCTTCCTGGGCCCTCTTGGAGGCCATGAAGTCCTTGTCGTTCAGCGTCAGCTGTCGGCCGTAGTAGACCTTGAAGCCGTTTTCGGTGCCGAACAGGGCGTCGCCGGCCAGACGTTTGGGTTCATCGCCGGTCTTGGCGAACTGGATCAGCCGGCCGCGGTATTCACTGCGTTGCAGCTGGCCGACCGGGATGGAGACGTCGCGCAGGGATTCCAGCTGCGAGACCGTCAGCAGGCGCTGGGTGGAGCCGGGGTTGCCGACGACGAAGGTGACGTCGCCTTCCTTCGGCGCGTTGGGGTTCCACTTGAGGAAATTCTTGGTCTTCACCGGCTTGCCGTTTTCGTAGGCGCGGAGGAAGGCCGAATCCAGATCGTAGCGGGGGAAGTTGAAATTGTCGGGGTCGCCGCCGAAGAAGGCGATGTCGAACTCGGGAGCGAACACCAGACGCACGTCGGTGTAGCGCTGGAACTGATAGACCTTGTATTCGCCGCCCCGATAGAAGGGGATCGCCTGACAGCGCAGGTTGGACGCCTTGCCGCAAACGGCCGCTTCCGCCTCGCTCATCGCGCCGTCACGGGCCCGCACGAAATCCTCACCGGTCTTGCCGGCCGTGGCGTCACGGACCTTGCCGGTCACATCGGTGATCGACAGCAGCACCTCGGCGGTCTGGCCGGGGCATTTGAGTTCTTCTTCACGAACCTTGCTGCGGAAGCCCTGCTTCACATAGTCGACCTTGCCGCCCGAGGAGAGCACGCTGGTGCAGCCGACCACACAGTGGTTGTTGGTCAGGATCAGGCCGTCGGGCGAGACGAACGAGGCCGAGCAGCCGGAGATCCGCACCGCCGACAGGCGCACATGGTCCAGCCATTTGCTGTCGAGGTTCACGCCGTAGTCGGCCTTGATCTGCGCGGTCGGCAGGTTGTCGAATGTCCACATGCCTTCATCGGCGGCGGCGGGAGTGGAAATGGCGCCGGCGGCGCAAACCGTGGCCGCGGCGACGCCGGCCAGCAATGCGAAACGGATCATGAAGGCTTTTTCATCCTGGAAACCGGCGGCACAAAGTTGCCGCATCAGGGGCATTTAGCGCGAGAAACGTTCTGCTACCAGTTTGCGACAGACCTGTTACCCCGATTTAACTTGGAGCGGCGCGATGCTTCCGTCCATACGGGGAACGCAGGTTTGGGAAGGTTGCACGCGTTTATGTCGCTCGCATTGGCCACATTGATCTACGAATGGCGCCGCTACATGGCCGCCGTCGTCGCCCTGGCGTTCTCGGGCCTTCTGGTGCTGGCGTTTGTCGGCATGTTCATGGGTATCGGCAAGGCGTTCACCGCCCAGATCGACCGGGCCCGGGCCGACATCATGGTGCTCGGCCCCGGCGCCACGGCCCTGTTCAATGGTGGGCCTTCGGGCCTGCCGCGTCGCCTGATGCCGATCGTCATCGGTCACCCCGAGGTTGTCCAGGTGGCGCCGATGGACGGGTCCTGGGGGCGTTTCCAGAACATCGTCGAGGTCGACCCGACCGCGCCGCCCGGAACCGTGCCAAAGAACCGCAAGAGCGAGGGCGTCCAGGTTTCGGTGATCGACGCCATCCCCGGCTATGTGACCGTTCCCACCGACTACAGCGACGAGATGGTCGAGACCCTTCGCCAGCCATACACCGTCGCGCTGGACCAGACCGCCCTGGGGCGCCTGGGGGTCAAGCTGGGCGACAAGGCGCTCTATAACGGCAAGACGATCACCATCGCCGCCGTGACCACCGGCTATCCCAACATGATGCAGCCGACCATGGTCATGTCGCGGGACACCCTGCGGCTGCTGGGCGAGGCCGACACCGGACCGCGCGTCGCCCCCCTGATGGTCAAGATCGCCGATCCGGCGCGCGCCGACATCGTCGCCGCCCAGTTGAACACGATGGGCGAAGGGAAATTCAAGGCCTGGACGCGGCCGGCCCTGGCCGAGGCCAATGAGGCCTCGATGTTCAAGGAGCAGTTCATCAGCATCATCCTGTTCTTCGCCCTGATCATGGGCGCGATCATCGGCATCGCCATCACCTGGCAGACCCTGCGCGGGGCGATCATGGCCAATATCAAGGAGTTCGCTTCCCTGCGGGCCCTGGGCGTTTCCCTCGGCAGTCTGCGGATGATCGTCATGGAGCTGAGCTTCTGGGTCGGGATCGTCGGGGTCGCGGCGGCGGGTCTGTTGACCTGGGGCGTTGCCGGTCTGGCCTCGCTGGGCGGCCTGCCGATGGCCTTCCCCCTGCCGATCGTCATCATGATCGCCATCTTCCTGCTGCTCATCGCTATGCTGTCGGGCCTGATGTCCCTCGGCGTTCTGAAAAACAGCCAACCGGCGGACTTGCTGCGATGAACGCCATATCTCTCAACCAGAGCCGTCAGGGCGCCGTCGCCCTCCAGGCCAAGGGTCTGGTCAAGCGCTTCAAGACCGGTCGCACCTTCATCGAAGTGCTGAAGGGCGTGGATTTTGACGCCCGGCACGGCGACGTGACCATGGTCATGGGCCCCTCGGGCTCGGGCAAGTCCACCCTCGTCGCCGCCCTGTCGGGCCTGCTCAAGCCTGACGAAGGTCTGGTCACGGCCCTCGACGCGCCGGACCTGTGGCGGATGTCGTCGGGCCGCATCGACCGCTTCCGCCTCGACCACTGCGGCTTCATCTTCCAGGGCTTCAACCTGTTTCCGGCCCTGACCGCCCGGCAGCAGGTGATGACGGCGCTCAAATATCAGGGCGTCTCCAAGAGCGAGGCCACCCGCCGCGCCGAACTGGCCCTGTCCGAGGTGGGTCTGACGGCCAAGATGAACCAGCGCCCCTCCGAACTGTCGGGCGGCGAGAAGCAGCGTGTGGCGATTGCCCGCGCCCTGGCCAAGAACCCCGATCTTCTCTTTGCCGATGAGCCGACCTCGGCCCTCGACGGCGAGAACGGTCAGATCGTCATCCGCCTGCTGCGTCGCGCCGCGACCGAGCATGGCGCGGCGGTGATCTGCGTCACCCATGACCCTCGCCTGGAGGCCTACGCCGACCGGGTGATCCACATCGAAGACGGCCGGATTCTGGACGACGTGCGGCGCACGCCCGACGCCAATCCCGCGCCGCTCTCGCACTGACTTTCAAAGGACGCCCCAAGATGCCCGGGTTTTTGCGTAATCGCTGGTTCTGGATCATCGCCATTGTGATCATCGTCGTTGTCGGCGGGGTCTCCGTGATGCGGAGCCAGGGCGCTGCGAAGAAGAAGGCGACCGAGGCTGCGGCCAAGGTCATTCCGACCAGCCCCTTCGCCGCCATCGCCAATGGCAAGGCCGACATCGAGGGCGGCATCATCCAGGTCGCGGCGCGCCGCGGCGGGGTGGTCAAGGCGGTCTATGTCGAGGAGGGCCAGCTGGTCACCGCCGGTCAGGTGCTGGCCCGGCAGGAAGATGACGAAGCCCGTCTGGCGGTTGCTCGCTCCCAGGCTCAGGTCCAGCAGGCTGAGGCCCAGATCGGCATCATGCAGGTCAAGCTGAACGCCGCCCGCCGCGAATACGCCCGTCTGCAGGAGCTGCAGGAGAGCAACTTCGTCGCCCGCCAGCGTCTGGACGTGAAGCAGGACGAAATCCGCGACTGGGAAGCCCAGATCAACGCCCAGCGCGCCACCATCGCCACGACTCGCGCCGCCCTGCGTGAGGCTGAATATGCCCTGGAACTGACGGTGATCCGCGCCCCGACCGATGGCCGCATCGCCCGCCGCTACGCCAATCCCGGCGCCGGGGCCTCGACCCTGAACGTCTCGACCATGTTCGACCTGGAACCCAATGCAGACCGGATCGTCCGCGCCGAGATCGTCGAATCCGACATTCCCAATGTTCGCGAAGGCCAGGAGGTCGAGATCCAGCCGGAGTCGGACCCGAACAAGGTCTATGTCGGCCGGGTTCTTCGCCGCGCCGGCGTCTTCGGCGCCCGCAAGCTGTCGTCCGACGATCCGTCGCAACGCAGCGACGAGCGGGTGGTTGAGGTGGTGGTCTCGGCCAAGGACGCGCCCTTCCTGGTTGGCCAGCGGGTGCTGGTGAAGTTCATGAAGGACGGCTATCCGGCCGGCGCCAAGCGCGCGCCGCCAAAGGCTCCGGAGAAGAAATAGGCGCCCACCGCGTTCCGAAACGACAACGGGCCCCGGATCACTCCGGGGCCCGCTTTCATTTTGCGGCAGCCGCGATCTAATGACGACCGCTGGGACGCCACACGCCGTCACGGGCGCGGCAGACCTCAAAGCCCTGCCAACGGTCGCCGCGGTACTCCTGCACCCAGCGGCAGTTGGCGCGGCGATAGCTCACGCGGCTGGGATAGTTGGAGCAGCGGAGGTTCTTGCGGCCAACCTCGCGACCGGCGAAGGCGCCGACCGTGCCGCCGACCAGGGCGCCCTTGCCGCGATCATCGTCGCCAGCGACGGCCGCGCCGAGCACGCCGCCAATGATGGCGCCGGCGATCGCGCCCTCCTTCTTGGCCTTCTTCTTCTGGACCGAGCAGGGCTCGCCGCGACCGTAGTCGCGGTATTGCTGGGCGCTGGCCAGGGTCGGAACGGTGAAGGCCGGAATGGCCATGGCGGCGCAAAGCGCCATTGTCGTTATCTTGCGCATCACAAGTACCTCTCCTTTGCGGCGGCGACAGTCCTGTGTCCGGAACCCGGACGGCAGCGCCACCGTCTGATCGGCCGACCGGCTGCGTGGGGCGGCGCCGGCGGACCTTGTCCTTGGGCGTGGCGACTTGCGTCGTGACGCTCAGGGCCATAACAGCTAGCGGCCCCGTGGGTTCCCCGCGCAGAGAGCCTGAACCTTGACCCGTGACATTGACATCACTCGCATCGGCGCCCAGGGCGACGGCATCGGCGACGACGGCATGTTCGTCCCCCTGACCCTTCCGGGCGAGCGGGTGCGGGTTCAGCCTGATGGCAGCCGTGGCGAGCTTGAGGAAATCCTCGCCGCCAGCGCGGACCGGATCACCCCGCCCTGTCCTCACTTCGGCGAGTGCGGCGGCTGCGCGTTGCAGCACTGGAGCGCCGAGCCCTATCTGGCCTGGAAGCGCGATCGGGTCATCGAGGCCTTGTCATGGGAAGGTCTGGAGACCGAGGTCCTGCCGACCTTCGCCTCGCCCCCGGGCTCGCGTCGCCGTCTCGCTCTGCACGCCCGCGCCGGGAAGGGCGGAGCGGTCATCGGCTTCAAGGGGCGACGGTCGTGGAAGCTGACCCCGATCCAGGTCTGCACCATCGCCAACCCCCGGCTGGTCGCCGCGCTGCCGGCCCTGCGCGCCCTTGCCCGACCCTTTCTCGAGCATCCCAAGTCGGCCCCGACCCTGCACATCACCCTGACGCGGACCGGGCTCGACATCGACGTCACCGGCGTAGAGGCCAAGAGTGGCGGACTGTCTGCCGACGCCCGGGTTCGCGCCGCCCAGGCCGCCCAGGCCGCGGACTTCGCCAGGGTCTCTCTTGCGGGTGAGGTCATCTATGGCGCGCGTCAGGCTGTGGTCACCCTTGGCCCGGCCAATGTCGTCCTTCCCACCGGCTCCTTCCTGCAGGCCGTCCCCCAGGCCGAGGAAGCGATGGCGCAGTTTGCCGTGGACGCCGTCTCCGGCGCGGCGAAGATCGCCGACCTCTACTGCGGTGTGGGGACCTTCACCTTCCGCCTGGCGCAGGTGGGCACAGTGCTGGCGGCGGACTCCGCCGCACCGGCCATCGCCGCCCTGAAGGCCGCGGCGGGCGCCACCCCTGGCCTGAAGACCATCACCGCCGAGGCCCGGGACCTTGCCCGTCGCCCTGTGCTGTCGCGCGAGCTGGCCAAGATTGACGCCGTGGTCTTTGATCCGCCCCGCGCCGGAGCCTTGGAACAGGCCGGAGAGATCGCCCGCTCGAAGGTCAGCCGCGTGGTCGGGGTCTCCTGCAATCCGGCCACCTTCGCCCGCGACGCCAAGGTGCTCTGTGACGCCGGCTTTAGGCTTGAGAGGGTTCTGCCCGTGGACCAGTTCCTCTGGTCGCCGCACGTCGAGATGGTCGGGGTGTTTTCGCGGTAGCGGCCGGTGCTGGGGCCGGAGCGTCGGTCTTCCAAAGGGCGTGCTTGTCATGCAGGCAGGGCGCTGCTCCGGAGGGCAGGGGCGCATGAACCGGATTGGCGGCGACGCCGCGAAGGGCGCCCGTTCCCGATAGCGGCGCGACCGGTTTCACCTCGCCGAACAGGTCCATCTGGTCGCCGGCTTTCGGCGGAACCTTGAACAGGTCCAGGGCCATGGCCGGCATATCGTCATCCAGGCCGAACCGGCGGCGCGCGGCGGCGAAGCGGTTGGCGATCAGTTCGGCGATCGGCCCCTCGCCAGTCTGCCTGCGCCCCCAGTCGGCGGTGTAGTCCGCGCCGCTGCGCATCTGCCGGATCAGCGACATCACCTTGGCCGCCCGGCCGGGCTGGTCGCTGATCAGCCACTGCTGGAACAGGCCGGCGATCTCCCGGGGCAGGCGGATCACCACATAACCGGCCGTCAGGGCCCCGGCCTTGGCAGAAGCCTCCAGCACCGCCTCCAGTTCGTGGTCGTTCAGCCCCGGAATGACCGGCGCGAACATCACCGCAGTCGGCACCCCCGCCTTCGACAGGCCGCGCAGGGCTTCCAGCCGCCGCTCCGGCGTCGCGGCCCGGGGCTCCATGCTGCGGGCCAGCTTGCGGTCCAGAGTGGTGATCGACACGGCCACCCGGCAAAGCCCCTCCGCCGCCGCCGGCCCCAGGATGTCGAGGTCCCGCAGGACCAGCGATGACTTGGTGATCAGGGTGAAGGGGTGCTTGAAGCGATACAGGGTCTCCAGCACCCGGCGGGTCACCCGCGCCTTGCGCTCGGCCGGCTGGTAGGGATCGGTGTCGCCGCCGATATGGATGACTTCCGGCTTGTAGGATTTGCGCGACAGTTCCCGCGCCAGCAGTTCGTGGGCGTGGGGTTTGAAGAACAGCCGGCTCTCGAAATCCAGCCCCGGCGACAGGCCCAGATAGGCGTGGGCGGGCCGGGCATAGCAGTAGATGCAGCCGTGCTCGCATCCCCGGTAGGGATTGATCGAGCGGTTGAAGCCGACGTCGGGGCTGTCATTGCGGGCGATGATGGTCCTGGCCTGGTCGGCTTCCAGGGTCGTGTTCAGGCGGCGCGGGGTGGCGTCATCCCCGGTCCAGCCGTCGTCGAAGTCCTCCCGCTGCCGGGTCAGGAACCGGCTGGAGCCATTGGAGCGGGCGCCGCGGCCCTTGGTCTGAATCGGGATGGGAGACACGGCGTGAAGCTATCACCCACCGCGAACAAAACAAGAACAATCGCCGTCAATCCGGAGATGGTCTCGCCGGCTTCAGCAGCAGAAACGAGGCGGCCACGATCAGGCCCGCGCCTGCCGCCACGCCCGGTCCGACGGGCTCGGAAAACAGCAGGGCGGCCAGCAGGATGGCATAGACCGGCTCCATCGAGACAAAGGCGCCGCAGGCCGCCGCCGGCAGGCGCGTCAGGGCGAACAGGAACAGTTGGTGGGCCAGAACGGTGCCGAAAATCCCCAAAGCCGCCAGCGCCAGCCAGTCGGTCCCGGTCGTCGGGCCAGGCAGGAAGGGCAGGAAGGGGGCCAGGACCAGAGCCGCCGCCAGATTCTGCCAGAAGGCGAGGGACACCGGCGCTGTCGCGACCATCAGCCTCTGGCTGGCCAGGGTGAAGACGGCAAACAGCGCCGCCGACCCCAGACCAATGAAAGCCCCCGCCAGCGCGCCGGGCGTTTCCGGCCGCCCGGGTCCCGCGACGATGGCCACGGCCAGGATGATCGTCAGTCCGGCGGCCAGATGGGCGACACTTGGCAGTTGCTTGTTCCGCGCCGCCTGCAGGGCGATGGTGAACAGGGGAAAGCTGGAGACGGTCAGCACCCCGACCGCCACGCCCGCCATCCGCACCGAGGCGAAGAACATCACCCAGTGCAGCGCGAGAAGGGCCCCGGTCGCCAGCATCCAGCGGAGCCGGATCCACGGCTGACGCACCGGCCGGCGCCCGATCAGGCAAAGCGCGAGAAGACCGACGGCCGCAAAGCCGGCGCGCGCCGCCACGATCCACACCGGGTCGAGGTCCAGACGGCCAAACAGGGCCACCGCTCCGAAAAGCACTGCGGCAAGGTTGACCGCGGCGATCGCCGGCCATGTCGAACGGGTCTGCCCCGGTTCCATTCGCACCCTCCGCAGCCCGGCTACCACGCGGACCGATGCGCCGCGACGGAACAAACCGCCAACCCCCTCCGGAAAGGTTTGGTTAATATCCACACACAAATGCAGAACATCGCCCACGGGGCGCGTCTTGCGGTCATCAGCCCTTCCCCGGAGCGGGCCCAGGCGTCATGAACGGGGTCATGATTTCCGTGGTGATCCCGACCCTGAATGCGGCCCCTGCCCTTGCCGGTTGCCTGACCGCCCTTGTGCCGGCGGCGGTCGATGGTCTGGTCAAGGAGGTGATCATCGTCGACGCCGGCTCGACCGACGCCACCCTGGCCATGGCCGACGATGCGGGGGCGACCGTTCTCACCGCCGCGCCGTCCCGGGGCGGGCAACTGGCGGCGGGCTGCGCGGCGGCGCGCGGGGACTGGCTGCTCTGCCTGCATGCCGACACCCGCCTCGACGCCGGCTGGGAAGCCGCCGCCGCCCGCCACATCGGGCGCGGTCACGATCTTGCCGGCTACTTCCGCTTTACCCTCGACGACCACGGCGCCCTGCCCAGGCTCTGGGAGGCCGGAGTCGCGGCGCGGGCCGGCCTTCTTGGTCTGCCCTATGGCGACCAGGGCCTGCTGATTTCCCGCCGCCTCTATGACCGGCTGGGGGGCTTCAAGCCCATGCCCCTGTTCGAGGATGTCGATCTGGCGCGCCGGATTGGAAACCGCGCCCTGAGGCCTCTGCCGGCCCGGGCGGTGACCTCGGCCGAGAAGTTCAGACGGGATGGCTATCTGGCCCGCAGCCTCCGCAACTGGTCCCTGCTGGGTCGTTACCTGACCGGGACGCCGCCGGAAGCGCTGGCCGCCCGCTATGGCTAGGGCCACCCTGATCGTCTTCGCCCGGACCCCGGCCATCGGGGTCGGCAAGACCCGCCTCGCGCGTGATGTCGGCCGGGTCGAGGCCTGGCGTCTCTATCGCCAGATGAGCAGCCGCCTGATCCGCACCCTGTCCGACCCGCGCTGGCGCCTGATCGTCCGCCTCGCAGGCGCTCGGCCTGACCCGGTATGGGGTAACGTGCAATGCGAGGATCAGGGAAGGGGCGATCTGGGACAGAAACTTCAGGCCGCTCTGCACGCCCACGCCGATGGCCCGGTCGCGGTGATCGGCACGGATACGCCCGATGTGACGCCCGCCCGGATCGCTGGAGCCTTCGCCGCGACGCGCGGCGGCCGGGCGGTGCTGGGGCCGGCGGAGGATGGCGGCTTCTGGCTGCTGGCCCTGCCTCAGGCGCGGGCGCGAACGGTCGACCTGTCAGGCATCCGCTGGTCCAGTCCCGAGACCCTCGCCGATACCGAAGCGGCGCTTGGCGGTGCGATGACGAAGCTGGAAACCCTGGCCGATATCGACACCGGCGAGGACCTGGTCCGCTGGCGTCGGACTCAGCGGTCAGCGCGCATGTCGACGATCCGCTCGTAGCGCACCGCCGCATCCAGGGTCGCCGTCGGCTGGCTGAACATCCGGCGATAGGTCCAGTAGCCGAACGCCACCTTCTCCACATAGTCGCGGGTTTCGCGCGCCGGCAGGCTCTCGATAAACAGCAGGGCGTCGGCCTCCGGCTCCATCCGCGAGCGGGTCTTGATCACCGCCCCCGGCCCGCCGTTGTAGGCGGCGATCACCCGGAACAGATCATAGGCGTCATCGCCGCCGCCCAGGCCCCGCTCCATCAGCCAGCTCATGTAGTCCTGACCGACCCGCAGATTCACCGGCGGATCAAACAGCGGCATGATGTTGTTCAGCAGGCTGTCGTCGCCCGCCGCCCGTGCGGCCGATTCCGGCATAACCTGCATCAGACCCACCGCCCCGGCCGGGCTGTAGGCATACGGGTTGAACCGACTCTCCTGCCGGACCAGCGCATAGATCAGCGCCCGGTCCAGAGTGAACCCGCCATCGGGATAGAGTTCCGGCACATCATAGGGTTCGGCGCGATAGGGGCGGGCCTTGGTCTTCACCTGGGTCGGGCCCGGCGTCGGCGTCGGGGCCGCCTGAAGGGGTACGCTCAGGGTGACGATCAGCGCCTGCCATTCCTTCTGCGCCGAGGCGCCGGAGGCGGTGGCCAAGCCGACCCGGAGCTCCTGCGCCGCCTCGGCCGTGCGGTCGATCTGGGCCAGGGCGGCGGCGCGCCGCGCCCGGTCGTCGCGGTCGATCAGGCTTTCGGCTCTTTTCTCGTCCCGTGTCGAAACCCTGACCAGCAGGGGATTGCCGGTGGGCGTCGCGACCTGCGCTTTCACTGGCCGTCGCGGCTGGTCCAGCGCGCCGATGCGCAGGGTCGCGGTCCGTCGCCCGGACATCTCCAGCTTCCGCGTCGCGATCAGGCCATAGAAGGTATAGGGCGTGGCCGAGGCGCGGATGAAATAGCCATTGGCGGCCAGCTGATCGCCGGTCCGTTCCGCGCAGCGCCCGGCCCAGAACCAGGCCGCCGATCGCAGCCAGTCGTCATTGCTGTCGTCTTCGGCGACCTGCAGGAAATAGAGCCGGGCTTCCTCGGTCTTGCCCAGCCGCCATCCAGCCAGACCGGCGATCCACGGCTCCCCTGCCGCGGGCGCCAGCACCCATGCCTCGCTGACCCGGCCGGAGTAGTAGGCGTCCCGAGCGGCGAAACTGGCCTCGCCGGCGGTCATTGACGGCTGCGCGCTCATCCAGTTGCGGCTGGCGGCCAGAAAGCGCGGCGCTTTCGGCTCACGCACCCCCTTGGGCTGCCGCTTCTGGGCCAGGGCATAGACCCGTTCGGCGCCGCCGAGATCGGCATAGTCGTCCAGCCAGTCGGCCAGCTCCTGATAGCTGGCGCGGTAGGCGGTGGGATGCATCAGTTTGACGAACTTCACATGGCCGATCAGCGACCGGTCCTTGACCCTGGCCAGCGCGGCGTCGGCCTCGTCAAAGTCGCCCCGGTCGGCGGCGGCGAAGGCGGCGCGATAGCGGGCCTGGTCGGCGGCGTTCAGCGGGCCGTCAGCGGCCGTGGCGACGCCCGCGCCCAGCCACAGCATGGCCAGCAGGGCGATCACCGCCGTCAGCGCGCACTTCGCCTGAAGCGAGATCACTGGAAGCGCCTTGTCTTGTCGAATGCCGGCGTAAGCCATGCCGTCGTTTACTCCCGTGCGGCCCCCCGCGCGGTCACTGATGCAAGAGCCATGCAGACTTATTCGGGCCGTCCGCGTCGATCAAGTCTTTCGGTCAGGGTCAGCAAATCCTGCCATGCGCGCTTCTTGGCCGCCGGCTGTCGCAGCAGAAACGCCGGGTGCAGCGTCGGAAGCGCCGGTTTTTCCAGCGCTTCGTCGGCTGATTTCCATTCAAACCACCGTCCGCGCAGGCTGAGGATGCCCTCGTCCCGTTTCAGCACAGACTTGGCCGAGGCTCCGCCGACCAGCAGAAGGTACTTCGGATCGACCAGCGCGATGGCCCGCTCGACAAAGGGCGCGCAGACCGCCTGTTCGGAGGGGGTGGGATTGCGATTGCCGGGCGGTCGCCAGAAGACGGTATTGGTGATGAACACCCGGTCGGTCAGACTCGCCGCCGCCAGCATGCGGTCCAGCAGCTTGCCGGCACGGCCGACGAACGGCTGGCCCATGGAATCTTCCTCGGCGCCCGGTCCCTCGCCGATAATCATCACCGGCGCATCGGCCGCGCCACGGGCGAACACCGCTTGCCGCGCCCCTTCATAGCGCAAGGGACAGCCTTCAAATTTCGAGATGGCCTCGGCGAGGGCTTCGAGGGTCGTGGCGGCCGCCGCCATGTCCTTTGCCTGGGCCAGGGCTGCGCCGATGTCCGGACTGGCGGCAGATCGCACCGCCTTCAGCGGCGTCGGCGCCGGGGCAGGGGGGCGAGCCTTTGCCTTCAGGCGTTCCGCGCCCTCGGCCAGGCGGTCAAACGGCGCCTCGCCGTACAACGCATCGACCCCGCCCTCCGCCCAGAAGGCGAGAAGGCTCTCGGCGGCGCGCTGATCGATGAGGGCGGACATTGGTTTCAGGATAGGGCGCGACGGCCCGCCGGTCATCCCCGCAGATGGCTCCATCCCGGCCAAACCCCTGTTTTGGACAAATCTTCCGCCACAGCCCGGCGCTTTATCGCGCCTGCGGGCATGATCATCCCCGTTTTGCCCTTGACCGCCCTTGCCTCCGCTAAAGATAAGCAGGGCAAGCAATCGAACCGGGGACTGACCATGAGCGACATCGACACCGCCGCTGAAGAGCGGGAAGCCATGGAGTATGACGTTGTCATCGTCGGCGGCGGCCCCGCCGGCCTGTCGGCGGCGATCCGTCTGAAACAGATGGCGGCCGAGGCCGGAACCGAGGTTTCGGTCGCGGTTCTGGAGAAGGGCTCCGAGGTCGGCGCCCATATCCTGTCCGGCGCGGTCATCGACCCAAAGGCCCTGAACGAACTGATTCCCGACTGGAAAGAGCAGGGCGCCCCGCTTGAGACCCCGGTGACCAAGGATCGCTTCCTGGTGCTGGGGCCGCAGGGCGAACTGGACCTGCCGATGTTCGCCATGCCGCCGTTCATGCACAATGACGGCTGCTACATCTCCTCCCTCGCCAACATCTGCCGCTGGCTGGCCACCCAGGCCGAGAACCTCGGCGTCGAGATCTACCCGGGCTTCGCCGCCTCGGAGCTGGTCTGGCGCGAGGACGGCTCGGTAAAAGGCGTCATCGTCGGCGTCGTCGGCATCGGCAAGGACGGCCAGAAGAAGGGCGCATACGAGCCCGGCATGGAGCTGCACGGCAAGTATGTGTTCATCGCCGAGGGCGTGCGCGGGTCGCTGTCCAAGCAGCTGATCGCCAAGTTCGACCTCGCCAAGGGCAAGAGCCCGCAGAAGTACGGCATCGGCATCAAGGAACTCTGGCAGGTGCCGCCGGAAAACCATCAGCCGGGCCTGGCCCAGCACACCACCGGCTGGCCGCTGGACAACAACACCGGCGGCGGCAGCTTCATGTACCACTTCGGGGACAACTACGTGGCCATCGGCTATGTCGTGCACCTGAACTACAAGAACCCCTTCCTCTCGCCCTTTGACGAGTTCCAGCAGTTCAAGCACCACCCGTCGGTCAAGCCGCATCTGGTCGGCGGCAAGCGCATCGCCTACGGGGCCCGCGCCATCACCGAGGGCGGCTACCAGTCGGTGCCCAAACTGACCTTCCCGGGCGGCGTGCTGATCGGTTGCTCGGCCGGCTTCGTCAACGTGCCCCGGATCAAGGGCAGCCATAACGCCATGAAGACCGGCATGCTGGCCGCCGAGGAGGCCTTCAAGGCGCTTCAGGCCGGTCGCGAGGGCGACGAGCTGACGTCATACCAGGACGCCTATGAAGGCAGCTGGGTGGCGAAGGAACTGAAGCTGGTTCGCAACGCCAAGCCGCTGCTCTCCAAACTCGGCACCTTCCTCGGCGGCGCCGCCGGCATGTTCGACATGTGGTGCAACTATCTGCTGGGCGGCTTCTCGCTCTTCGGCACCATCGCCCACGACAAGACCGACGCCGCCTCGACCGGCCTGGCCAAGGACTACAAGCAGAAGGTCTATCCCAAGCCTGACGGCGTGATCAGCTTTGACAAGCTGTCCAGCGTCTTCTTGTCGGCGACCAATCACGAGGAAGACCAACCGGCCCACCTCAAGCTCAAGGACCCGTCGATCCCGATCGACGTCAACCTGCCCCGCTATGGCGAACCGGCCCGGCTCTACTGCCCGGCGGGCGTCTATGAGGTGCTCTACGACGAGGCCGGCGCCAACCCGAAGTTCCAGATCAACGCCCAGAACTGCGTCCACTGCAAAACCTGCGACATCAAGGACCCGTCGCAGAACATCGTCTGGACCACGCCGGAAGGCGGCGGCGGGCCCAACTACCCGAACATGTAGACCGGACATTGGCGGGGCAGGGCGTCCTGTCCCGCGCCTGAATGTCGACAGAACAAGCGCGTGAGGCGGCAAGCGCCGTTCTCACGCCGCGATCTGTGGCCTGCTGACGCGAACCGCCTTGCTCCCGCCACCGATTGCGGCAAGTTAGACGTCATGAAACGTCTCGCCCTCGTCTCCGCCGCCCTTTCAACCCTGCTGCTGGCCGCCTGCGCGACCACCGGAACCGGCGCCGCCGACGACGCCGGCCTGCGCCCGTCCCAATCTGCCGAGGTCGAGCCAGACGACGAGGGCCGGTCAGGTTACGGCCTGTTCCTCGCCGGTCAGGCCGCTCAGTCTGACGGGCAGAACGAGGCCGCGGCCAGCTACTTCGAGCGGGCGACGATTGCCGGGGCCGAGGTCGAATCCCTCAAACAGCGCACCTTCCAGGCCGCCCTGTTCGGCGGCGACATCGCCCAGGCCGCCCGTCTCGCCCCCGGCGACGGCGAGGCGCCGCTGATGGTCATCCGGCTGGGGCAACTGACCCGGGCTGTCGAGGACATCGCCAGCGGCGACGGCGCCGCCGCCAGAACCATCCTGATCGACGAAGGCATCGGCTATCCGCACCGTCAGGTCGCCGCCCTGCTGGGACCCTGGGCCGCCGCCGCGGCCGGAGATACGGAGGGCGCGCTCGCCCGGCCCTCCATTCGCGGCGACCGGATCGTCGAGGTCTTCGGCCTGCTCAATCAGGCCCTGCTGCTCGAGCGCTTCAAGCGCTATGACGACGCCGAGGCCAACTTCAAGATCCTGATGGCCTATGGCGACGCCTCGGCCATCTTCGCCCCCGACTACGGAGCCTTCCTTGAGCGCCGCAAGCGCCGGGCCGAAGCGGTGGCTGTCTATGAGGCCGCCCTCAAGGTGCGCCCCGGCGATGAAGGCCTGACCGCCGCCCGCGATCGCGCCGCGTCCCGGCGCGGCAAGGCCCCGGAGATGACGACCATCAAGCAGGGCGCCGCCCGGGCGCTGCTGATCCCGGCTTCGGCCCTGTCGTCGGAAAAACAGTATTCGATGGCGCTGGCCTACCTGCGGCTTTCGGCCCGGCTGGATTCCGGCCGCGACGATCTGTGGATCGAGATGGGCGACGCCTTCACCGGCCTTGAGGATACCGCCGCGGCCCGGTCCGCCTATGCCCAGGTCCGGGTCGGCAGCCGGGAATTCTCGACGGCGCGCTCAAGGCTGGCCTGGTCCTACCAGGCGGCGGGTGAGAAGGAACAGGCGCTGGCCATGGCCGCCGAAGGGGCGAAGAGCGGCAAGCGCGACGCCCTGGTGACCTATGCGGACGTCCTTCGCGCCAACGAGCGCTATGCCGAGTCCGCCGCCGTGCTCGACAAGGTCATCGCCATGGACGGGGCCGGAAACTGGCGGCTGCTCTACATGCGCGGCATCGCCCGCGATCTGTCCGGAGACTGGCCGGGCGCGGAGGCCGACGCCCAGGCCGCCCTGGCGCTCGAACCCGATGAGCCCGAACTGCTGAACTACCTTGGCTACAGCTGGATCGACCGCGGCGAGCGTCTGCCCGAGGCCATGGCCATGGTCCAGAAGGCCGTGGCCGCCAATCCCCGGAGCGGCGCCATGGTCGACAGCCTCGGCTGGGCCTACTTCCGCATGGGCGACTATCGCAATGCTGTCGAACAGCTTGAGAAGGCGGTGCTGCTCGAGCCGGCAGATCCGGACGTCAACGACCACCTGGGCGACGCCTACTGGCAGGTCGGCCGCCGCATCGAGGCGCGCTTCCAGTGGAACCGGGCCCTGCAGCTGGACCCCGACGACAAGAAGAAGGCCGCCATCGAGACCAAGCTCAAGACCGGCCTCAGCGGGGTCAAGCCCGTGGTCGCTGAACGCTGACGCAACGCCATGTCGCTCAGCGCCTTTGCGCCGGCCAAGGTCAATCTGTTCCTGCATGTGGGCTCGCCGTCGCCTGACGGCTTTCATCCGCTCAGCAGCCTGATGGTCTTTGCCGACGTCGGCGACGTTGTCGCCGTCCAGCCCTCCGAAGCCCTCGATTTCGAGATCACTGGTCCGTTCGGTCTGGCCCTGTGGACGGATCCGAACAACCTGGTCATGCGGGCGGCCAACGACCTGATGCGTCACGTCGGCGGGCCGCAGCCGCCCTTCCGCCTGATCCTCGACAAGCAGCTTCCGGTCGCCGCCGGCCTGGGCGGCGGATCCTCCGACGCCGGGGCGACCCTGCGGCTGCTGCGACAGGCGCTGGGCCTGCCGATCCAGGACGAGATCCTCACCGCGCTCGCCGCCGCCATCGGTTCGGATGGCCCGGCCTGTCTGTGGGCCCGGTCGGTGATCGGCGAGGGCAGGGGCGATCAGTTGATCGCCGCCCCGGCCATGCCGGTGCTGGACGCCGTGCTGGTCAATCCGGGCGTCCCCTCGCCGACCGGCGCGGTCTACAAGGCCTATGACGAGGCCGGCTGTCCGGGCGGGTCTGACCGTCCCTGGCTGCCGGACGCCTTCGAGGATGTGGTCGAGGTCGCCGCTGTTCTGTCCGGCTGCCGCAATGATCTGGAAGGGCCGGCGGTGGCGCTGACCCCGGAGATCGGCCGGGTTCTGGAAACCCTTCGCGACGAGCCTGAAACCCTGCTCGCCCGGATGAGTGGTTCGGGGGCGACCTGCTTTGCCCTCTGCGCCGGCGAGATCGAGGCTGAAGGCCTGGCCGAGCGGCTTCAGTCCATGCAGCCCAAGTGGTGGGTCAGGCGCTGCCGGCTGGGCTGATCCGGCCTTTCATTCCATAGCCCATACGAAAAAGGGGGCCCCTTTCGAGGCCCCCTTCGTCACACCGTTGCGGGTGAGACTATTCGTGCATGCTTTCGCCGTGCAGGGCCATGTCGAGGCCTTCGGTCTCGGCGTCTTCCGACACCCGCAGACCGGTGATGAACTTGACCACCAGAAGGATGATCGAGGTCATGACGCCGGTGAAGACGATGGTCACGCCTACGCCGTAGGCCTGGGTGACGATGTTGGCGCCTTCGCCGGCCGCGTTGATGGCCTTGTCAGCCAGAACGCCGGTGAGAAGGGCGCCGATGATGCCGGCCACGCCGTGCACGCCGAAGGCGTCCAGGCTGTCGTCATACTTCAGCAGGCGCTTGAGCCAGACCGAACCCAGGTAGGCGCCGACACCGCCGGCGATGCCGACGATCAGGGCGCCCTGAGGGTTCACGAAACCGGCGGCGGGGGTGATGGCGACCAGACCGGCGACGGCGCCGGAGGCCAGACCCAGCATGCCGGGCTTCTTGCGCTGGAACCACTCGACAACCATCCAGGCCAGAGCCGCGGCGGCCGTGGCCACCTGGGTGTTCAGCATGGCGATACCGGCCAAGCCGTTGGAGCCGACGGCGGAGCCGGCGTTGAAGCCGAACCAGCCAACCCACAGCAGCGAGGCGCCGATCATGGTGAAGACCAGGTTGTTGGGCGCCATGCTCTCGGTGCCGTAGCCCTTACGCTTGCCAAGGAACAGGGCGCAGACCAGACCGGCGACGCCAGCGTTGATGTGAACCACCGTACCGCCGGCGAAGTCGAGGACGCCGGCCGAGGCCAGCAGACCGCCACCCCACACCATGTGGCAGAGCGGAGCGTAGACCAGGATCAGCCACAGGGCGGTGAACAGCAGCACCGCCGAGAACTTCATCCGTTCCGCGTAGGCGCCGGCGATCAGGGCCGGGGTGATGATGGCGAAGGTCATCTGGAAGAAGACGAACACCGTCTCGGGAATGGTGCCCGACAGGCTGTCGACGCCGACGCCGGCCAGCATCACCTTTTCTAGGCCGCCGACGAACTGGTTGCCGGCTTCGTTGGGCAGGGTGGAGAAGCAGAGCGAGTAGCCGATGGCCATCCACAGCACGGTCACCAGCGCGGTGATGGCGAAGGACTGGGCCACGGTGGCGATGACGTTCTTCTTGCGGACCATGCCGCCGTAGAACAGCGCCAGACCCGGGATGGTCATCATCAGGACCAGCAGCGAGGAGGTCAGCATCCAGGCGGTGTCGCCGGTATCCAGCGTCGGCGCGGCGTCCTGGGCGAAGGCCGGGCCCGCGAGGGCCAGACCGGCGACGGCGGTAGCGGCTGCCAGCCGTCCCATCCGTCCAAGTGTCATATGTTTCATTATCGCTATCCCCTTTGAGCGAATGTCAGAGCGCAGACGGACCGGTTTCACCGGTGCGGATGCGGACGGCGTCTTCGAGATTGAGAACGAAGATCTTTCCGTCCCCGATCTTGCCGGTGGCGGCCGCGGCCTTGATGGCCTCGACGGCCTTGCCGACGGCGGAGTCGTCGACCGCGACCTCGACCTTGACCTTGGGCACGAAGTTCACCTGGTACTCCGCACCCCGGTAGATTTCAGTCTGGCCCTTCTGGCGGCCGTATCCTTTGACTTCCGAGACTGTCATTCCCTCGGCTCCGGCTGCGACGAGGGCTTCACGCACCTCGTCCAGCTTGAAGGGTTTGACCACCGCTATGATCAGTTTCATTCGCCTTGTTCCGCTCGCCGATTAAGGACGCGCGCCCCTCTGTTTCTTGTGCAGGCGACCGGCCCCGACCCGAACGGGCCGTTTCCGGTCACCGACAAGCTAGAGGGGGCGCCCCCGGGAAACGGGCGCGGCTTGGTAAGGATTCGGCAAGAAAGGGGCGGCGAGCCTGATCGGTGTGCGCTGAAAACAGGCGGCGCCTAAAAAGCGGGCGCCTGCGAGGGGTGTTTCCGTTGCTTCGCTAAATGGTCGAAAAGTCAGCGAAATGCTCACGAACGCGTGATCGCGGGAAACGGCAATGAGCCCGGCGCGCTATTGATCCGGTCGGGGGCCATAGCCCAGAACGGGCGCCGACTCCTGAGGTTACCGATGCGTATTCTTCCCGCCCTGACCGCCGCCGCCTCCCTGGCCGTCCTTGCGATGACGCCCGCCGTGGCCGCCGTCCAGCCGGTCAATCCGCCCCCCGAGCCTGCCCCGCCGTCCGAGATGGCGCCGCCCAAGGACACCG
>Ga0209066_10001503_pt1 | contig 30554 bp, 20 predicted proteins | sample All_14_2_FD_187198 | JGI IMG/M metagenome (GOLD analysis project Ga0209066, IMG submission 187198) | Freshwater microbial communities in response to fracking from Pennsylvania, USA - Allegheny Zone_MetaG_DW_15 (SPAdes) (version 2) ... | reverse complement strand
CCCGCCCCCTGAATGCAGCCCCCCTCAGCGTGCAAGCGTTGCTGGGCGGCAATCGCTGGGCCATCGAACACCGGATGGGCATAGTCGAATTCGGCAATAACCCGGGCCGGGTCGGGCTCGACCCGCGGATTCAAGGTCACCACCACCGGCTTTTCAAACGGCAGGGGCTGTAACTTATTGATCAGGTAGGACACACCGACCGCCTGATCGCCCCGCGGCGAGCTGCCAGCAAAATAATTCCACGCTGACCACAGCGCCGGGCGACGCGGTAACAAGGTCGGATCGGTATGCAGCACGGCACGATTCGGCTGGTAGCGAATCGCCGACAACACTTCGCGCTGTGCCGGACTGGCGGCCTGGCCGAGAATGGCCAGGGCCTGATCACTGTGGCAAGCCATCACCACCTGATCAAAATATTCGCTCCCGCCTTCGTGGGTCAGGCGCAGCCCCGGCGCCCCGGGATGCACCCGGCTGACCGTATAGACCGGGCAATTCAGGCGGATGTCGTCGAGCTGGGCGGCCAATTTTGTTACATAACTGCGCCCGCCGCCCTTCACTGTCCGCCAGGTCGGCCGGTTGAAAATTTGCAACAAGCCATGGTTCTGACAAAAGCGGATGAAAGTCGCCAGCGGCATGTCACGCATCTGGCCGGTCGGGCAGGACCAGATCGCGGCTGCCATCGGCAACAGATACCAGTCAGCAAAAGCCGCACCGTAACCACCGGCAACCAGGAAGGATTGCAGGCTGCGCTCGTCACCTGGATGGGCCTGCAGCCAGGCACTGCTTTCCCGGTTGAAGCGCAGGATATCGGACAACATGCCCCAGAACGCCGGTCGCAGCAGATTGCGCTTTTGCCCGAAAACGGTGGCCAGGCTGCTCCCAGCCCATTCCATCTCACCATCGGCCAGGCTGACCGCAAAACTCATCTCGGTCGGCACCGACTCGACCCCGAGCAAGGCAAAGAGCGCGATCAGGTTGGGATAGGTGCGATCGTTGAAGACCAGGAAACCGGTATCCACCGGATGGGTTTTGCCATCCACGGTAACGTCGACCGTGTGGGTGTGGCCACCGAGATAATCGGCAGCTTCAAACAGGGTCACATCGTGCTGGCGACTGAGCAACCAGGCGCTGGCCAGACCGGAAATACCGGCACCAACGACGGCAATCCGTTGCCGGGGAGGATGACGTTCCATGGCGGCCTCTCAGTCGTTCCGACCGCTCAGCTCGGCGTAGGCCGAGTGGTTGTGGATGGATTCGAAATTTTCCGAGACGACCTGCCAGGCCTTGATCCGCGGCTCGGCCATCAGGCGCAAGGCAATATCGCGCACCAGATCCTCGACAAATTTCGGGTTGTCGTAAGCGCGCTCGGTCACCCACTTCTCGTCCGGTCGCTTGAGCAGGCCAAACACTTCGCACGACGCCTCTTCCTCGGCCAAGCGGACCAGTTCCTCAATCGCCATCGTCTGGTGCAGCACCGCCTGCAGCGTGATGTGCGAGCGCTGGTTGTGTGCCCCGTAATCGGAAATTTTCTTGGAACAGGGGCAGAGGCTGGTCACCGCTGTCGTCACCTGCAAAGTCAGCACAGGAACACCGTCCAGCGCTTGTTCGGCACTGAGCGTCACGTCGTAATCGAGCAGGCTATCAACCCCGGACACGGGCGCAGTCTTGCGGATGAAGTAAGGGAAGCTCAACTCGATCCGGCCGCTACGAGCATCCAGGCGCAGCAGCATTTCCGACAACATGGCGAGCAGCCCATCCTGGGTCAGCGCCTCACGCCGGGCTTCAAGCAATTCGACAAAGCGTGACATATGCGTGCCCTTGACCTCGGGCGGCAGCCCGACGGTCAGCGCCAGCGTCGCCACCGTGTTTTGCTGTTCGCCATTGGCCGCCTGCAACAGCAGCGGATAACGCAGCCCCTTGACGCCAACAGACTGAATCGCCAGCCGGCGCGTGTCCGCGGTCGACTGGACATCAGGAAGAAAAAACTTTTCAGGTGCATTCATGCGGTTCTCCAGAAGAAGGGCGGCGGAACGGGCGCTTAACGCTGATTGAGAAAATGCTCGATCTGCTGCAGCAGATCACGATCGTCGGGTGTGGTCAGACTGCTGTAGGCCAGCACCTGCTGGCCGTCACGACTGATCAGGTATTTGTGGAAATTCCAGCGCGGCACACTACCGGTCCGTTCGGCCAACTGACGGTAGAAGGGATTCGCTTGCGCCCCTTTGACCACGCTCTTGCTCACCATGGGAAAACGAACGCCGTAGGTCAGGCGACAAAATTCAGCAATTTGCGGGTCGCTGCCCGGCTCCTGCTCACCAAAATCATTCGAGGGAAAGCCGACCACCACCAAGCCCTGGTCGCGCAGACGCTCATAGAGCCGCTCCAAGCCGTCGTACTGGCTGGTAAACCCACAGTAACTGGCGGTATTGACCACCAAGACGACCTTGCCGGCATACTGGCAAAGCGACAACGGCTTGCCATCCTGCAGCGAGACAAACTGGTGATTGAGCAAGGGCGGACAGGTCGTCGCCGCTTCGGCCGGCAAGACACTCAAGGCCAGCAAGCCGGGCAACAGCAAGGCGGTTCTCAGACTGGACATCACTGGCACCTCCCTTAATTTGTCCTGGACAAAGATATTCGTTGTTCGTAAGATAGTGATCAAACAACGCCATGTCAACAATTTGTCGACACTTTGTTCAGGACAAATAATGAGCACACCCTGTTTTAACATTGCCGCCGTCGAGCGCGACACCGGACTGTCAAAAGACGTGCTCCGCATGTGGGAGCGCCGTTACGGCTTCCCCACCCCGGACCGCGATGCACACGGCGAACGGCTCTACCCCGGCGACCAGGTCGAGCGCCTACGGCTAATCAAACGCCTGATGGATCAAGGGCATCGACCGGGAAAACTGATGGCTTGCCCACTCGATGCGCTGGCCGAACTGAGCCCGCGACGGGCCTCGAACAGTGACGCCCCCTTGCCTGGGCCAAGCGATGACGAACTGGAAGCCCTGCTCGCCCTGGTCAAGCAGCACGATGGCCAAGCCTACAGCCAGGCCTTGCAACAACGTCTGGCTCGACAGGGGCTGCAATCATTTGTCCAGTACACGATTGCGCCACTGACGCAGCGCGTCGGCCAAGCCTGGGAAGAGGGGCGTTTTGCAGTCTTTGAGGAACACCTATTTACCGAGCTGACCAAGCGGGTGCTGCGCCAAGCCATTGCCGCCCTGCCGACCGTCAGTCGCTCACCACGCGTCCTGCTGACCAGCGTACCGGACGAGCAACACGTTCTCGGCCTGCTGATGGTCGAAGCCCTGCTCTGCCTGGAAGGTGCCGAGTGCATTCCGCTCGGCACACAAATGCCGCTCGTCGAAATCGCCCGTGCCGCCGCAGCACACCGCGCCGACATCGTCGCCCTGTCGTTTTCGGTGGCCTTTCCGGCCCGCCAGCTGCCGGGCCTGCTACAACAACTGGGCGAGTTGCTACCCGCCGACTGCACGCTATGGGTGGGCGGTGCCGGCGCCCGCAAGGCCAGCGAAGGCGAACGTCAACGCGTACTACTGACGCTGGACGACGCCTTGGCGGCACTCAGCGCATGGCGGCAAGCGCCGACCGTCGCCAGCCCGGACTAAGCGCCGGATGACCGTGGCCGACCACAGCCCGCCTGGCGGAGATCAGTCGAGGGCGGGGGTTGCGCCGACCACCGGCATTGAATCGCCTCGATTCCGTGCAAAAAGCCAAGAAGAACCCTCCGGCAAGCCCTAAAATTGCCGTTTTCCTGCCGTCGACCGCACCATGACCTACGCCCTGCCTGATTTCGAAAGCAAAATTTGCCCGCCTGACCAGTTGACCGTCCGCGCCGCCAGCGTGCCGCGACCACTGGTGTTCACCAATGGCTGCTTCGACATCCTGCATCGCGGCCATGTCACCTACCTGGCGCAGGCGGCGGCCCTCGGCCACAGCCTGGTGGTGGCACTTAATAGCGACGATTCGGTGCGTCGCCTGGGCAAGGGCGACGACCGCCCTGTCAATCCACTCGCCAACCGCCTGGCGGTTATGGCCGCGCTGGGATGTGTCGCGCTGGTCACCTGGTTCGACGAAGACACACCGCTGCAACGCATCCTCGACTGCCGGCCGGAGGTGCTGGTCAAGGGGGGCGACTGGCCTGTCGACAAAATCGTCGGCTGCCGCGAGGTGCACGGCTGGGGCGGGAGCGTGCACTCCATCCCCTTCCTGCACCAGACCTCGACCACCGCCTTGCTTGAAAAAATCCGCTGCTTGTAACTTAGAGCACGACCTGCGAACCGAGTTCGATCACCCGGTTGCTCGGAATACGGAAAAACGCCGTCGCCGAACCGGCGTTACGGAACATGGCAACAAACAACTTGCCGCGCCAGTAAGCCATGTCCGACCCCATCGACGGAATCAGCGTTTCGCGACCAATAAAATAGGACGTCTCCAGCGGATCAAAGGCCTGGCCGGCAATGGTGCAGGTCGCCAAGGCGGCCGGCACGTTCGGCTCATCCTTGAAGCCGTAGCGGACCGTGACCCGCCAGAAGCTTTCGCGCAACGCTTCAACCTCGACCTGATCAATCTCCGGCACGTAGGGCACGTCAAAAAACTGCACCGACAACAAGACAACCCGCTCATGCAGCACCTTGTTGTGCATCAGGTTATGCAGCATGGCGTGCGGCACGCCGGAGGGATCGGCATTGAGGAAAACCGCCGTCCCTGGCACGCGCACCGGCGGTGACGAGCCCAGGGCATCAATGAAAGGCAGCAACTCAAGCCGCTCGCCCTGCAGGCGGTCAGCCAGCAACTGCCGCCCCCGCTTCCAGGTCGTCATCAGGACAAAGATGCCCATGCCGGCGACCAAGGGGAACCAGCCGCCATCGGGAATCTTGAGGATATTGGCGGCCAGAAAAACGAGTTCGACCGACAGAAAGGCAGAAAACAGCAAGCCGGCCCGCCACCAGCCCCAGCGCCAGACCTTGGCGACGACCACCGTGGCCAGCAACGAGGTGATGACCATGTCGCCGGTCACCGCAATGCCGTAGGCCGCCGCCAGGTTATTCGACGATTTGAAGCCGAGAACCAGAATCATCACCGCCAGCATCAAGCCCCAATTAACTGCCGGCAGATAGATCTGTCCCTGCTCCTGCTCAGAGGTGTGCTGAACCTCCATGCGCGGCATGAAACCGAGTTGCATCGCCTGCCGGGTCACTGAAAAGGCGCCGGAAATGACCGCCTGCGAAGCGATCACGGTCGACAGCGTGGCCAAGCCAATCAGCGGATACAAGGCCCAGTCCGGCGCCGACAGATAGAAAGGGTTGCGCGCTGCCGCCGGGTCGGCATAAATCAGGGCACCCTGGCCAAAATAATTGAGAATGAGCGCCGGTAGCACGAAGGCAAACCAGGCACGGGCAATGGGCTTGCGCCCGAAATGCCCCATATCGGCATACAGCGCCTCCGCCCCGGTGACCGCCAGCACGACATTCCCCATCGCCACCAGCGCCATCGCCTTGTTGGCGAGCAGGAATTCCAGGCCATACAGCGGGTTGACCGCGGCCAGAATGGCCGGGTGCGCCGCAATATTGGCCAGCCCCAGCAAGGCCAGCACGGAGAACCAGACCAGCATCACCGGCCCGAACCAGGCCCCGACCAGCGCCGTACCGTGCCGCTGAACAAAAAATAATACGAACAGCACCACCAGGGTCAGCGGAATCACCCAGGCATGCAGACCCGGCGCCGCCACCTCCAGCCCCTCGACGGCCGACAGAACGGAAATGGCTGGCGTCACCATGCCATCACCGTAAAACATGGCGGCCCCGAGAACACCAGCCAGCATCACCGCCCGCGACTGCCACGGCCGTTCACGCGTCGTGCGCAAAGCCAGGGCGATCAGGGCCATGATGCCGCCCTCACCCTTGTTGTCAGCCCGGGTGATGAACATCACGTACTTGATCGAAACAATGATGATCAGCGCCCAGAAGAAGAGCGACAGACTGCCGAAGACATTGGCCTCGGTGACCGGAATCGGATGATTACCGGCAAAGACTTCCTTCATGGCGTAAAGCGGGCTGGTCCCGATGTCGCCATAGACGACGCCTAACGCCGCCAGCGACAGAACCGCCAGACGACGCCCCTGCAGCGCGTCATCCTGCGAATGCTGACTCATGCTTTCCCCTTGTGACCCGGCGACTTCAGCCGCTCTGGAATTCTATCGGGGGCGGGCTTGCAGCCCCCTGACAAGCACGTCAACCGCCGAGTGCCGCTTTCAGGGACAGCACCTCGTCTTCCGACTCGTCGATAACCTCGGCCATGGTCTCGGCATCGATGATTGACTCGAGCATGCTGGTATCGACCGGGTCATCCAGTTCGAGATCACGCCACGAAGCCGTGCGGTTGGCGATCTTGTTGGCGACATACAGCACATCAGACAAGGTCTTGATGCCGTTTGGGATATCGCGATCGGTTTCGTGTTCCTGAACCGCCTGCAGCACCTGTTGCGGCGAGCCCAGCGCCGACAACAGGGCATGGCCGATGTTGTCGTGCCAGCCGACCAGCAAGGCGTGCAACTCCGGTTTATCTTTCAACAACTCCGGAAAATGCGCCGCCCGCGACAACAGGTAGAACACCCCCAGATCGTGCACCAGACCGGCGAACATCGCCTCATCCGGATTGATTTTGGCCAGCTTGCGGGCCAAAACCCGGCACAGCGCGGCGACATGGGCGGTGTGCTCCCACAGGCGTTGCGACAGATTTTCGAAGGGCTGCATCTGCCGTGACTTGAGCAATTGCTCCATGGCGACGGCAAACGACACGGTCCGCACCGCCTCCATGCCCACCCGGACAATCGCGTTCTTGACGTCCGCCACCTCGCGCCCGGAGGGATTGAGCGCCACCGAATTGGCCATGCGAATGATCTTGGCGCTCATCAGCGGCTCAGCCCCGACCAGACGAGCCAATTGCTCGACATTCAGGTTCGGATCCTTGAGGGCAGTACGCACCTGAAAGGTGATGTCGAGAAAAGTCGGAAAGGTAATTTCATCGCCCGACAAATCCTTGGCGATATCTTCCAGCACTTTGAAAGTCAGTGCATTGCTCATATTCATCAACCCTGAAAAAAGCGGTGCCGACCCCTGGCCGGCAGCCTCTTTTAGAACGGAATATCGTCACCCAGATCGTCAAACGACGGCTTCGGCTTGTTGCGGGGGGCCGGCGCGTAATCGGCCGGCTCGCTTTGATCGTAACCGCCAGACGACGGGGCACCCATACCCTGGCGCGACCCCAGCATTTTCATTTCATCACCACGAATTTCGGTGGTGTAACGCTCCTGACCATCCTTGTCGGTCCATTTGCGGGTGCGGATGCTGCCTTCGACATACACCTGCGAGCCTTTTTTCAGGTACTGACCGCAAATCTCGGCCAGCCGGCCAAAAAACGAGATGCGATGCCATTCGGTCAGTTCCTTCTTCTCGCCCGTCGCCTTGTCCTTCCAGCTTTCGCTGGTCGCCACCGTGATATTGCACATTGCTTCGCCGCTGGCGGTGTAACGGACTTCCGGGTCCTTGCCCAGATTACCGACGATGATTGCCTTATTTACCGATGCCATGCCACCCTCTCCGTCAATTAGTTGGTCGCAGCCGGCACACGCCGCTGCGGAAAATTCATCGTGCTGGCCACGGCCAGCCACAACAGGGCCAGCACCGTGCAGGCCGCAAAAACCGCATTATCGCCCAAATGCTGCGCCATGGCCCCGCCGGCCGCACCACCGATGAACAAGCCAATCGCCTGCGTCGTGTTGTAAACCCCCAGCGCCGCGCCCTTGGCAGCCGGCGGCGCGGTGCGCGACACCAGCGACGGCAAGGTGGCTTCGAGAATATTGAAAGCCACGAAGAACAACAGCAGCCAGAAGGCCAGCAACCACAGGCTGCTACCAAACAGCCACAAGCCCAACTGGACGATGACGATCAATCCGATCGCCGCCCGGAACACCGGCCGCATCTTGTCCTTTTTCTCGGCCGCGATAATGGCCGGCACCATGACGACAAAAGATGCCAGCACCGCCGGCAAATACACCTGCCAATGATCAACCGCCGGCAAAGCCCCGACCCCCACCAGCGCATGTGGCAGCACCACGAACATCGCCATCTGGATGATATGCAACACCCCGATCCCGAGATTCAACTTGAGCAGATCGGGATTGGTCAGCACATGGCGCAAGGGCAGCTTGACATGGCCGTGCGGCGCCGGGGCCGGCGGCACGGCCTTGAGCAACAAAACGATGGCCGCCAGCGCCAGGCCGCCGGTCAGGATGAACAAACCATGCATGCCGATCCAGCCATAGAGCAACGGCGCGCCAACCAGCGACAGCGCAAAGACCAGGCCGATCGATGAGCCAATCATCGCCATCACCTTGGTCCGGTGCTCTTCACGCGTCAGATCAGCCGCCAGCGCCGTCACCGCCGCCGAAATGGCCCCCGTGCCCTGCAACACCCGGCCAGCAATAATCCATTCAATGCTCGGCGCCCAGGCAGCCAGAAAACTGCCGGCAGCGAACAACAGGAGGCCGATCACGATCACCTGCTTGCGCCCCCACAGATCGGAGGCAATCCCGAAAGGAATCTGGAAGCAAGCCTGGGTCAGACCGTAAGCCCCCAGCGCAAAGCCCACCAGCGCCAGGTTGTCACCACCCGGCAGGGTCGTTGCGTACAACGAAAACACCGGCAGAATCAGGAACAGCCCCAGCATGCGCAGGGCAAAGATGGAAGCCAGCGAAGCGCCAACACGGCGCTCCTGCGGGCTCATTCGATCAGTCGGGGAAGACATGGTTTTATGGTTTTTTGCGTTGCAACAGAAGCGGGAATATTAGCAGGTTTATGGCACTGCCCATTTCAGCATTCCATCAGCATCCCTATACTAGCCACCTCCTCCCGCCTGCCGCACCACCATGACCCCTACCGACTTCATCGCCCGCTGGAAAGACAACAAACTGACCGAACGCGCCGGCGCCCAAGCCCACTTTGACGACCTGTGCGAGCTGCTTGGCGTCGACAAGCCCCGCGACCCCGAAAGCTACTGTTTTGAACGCGGCGCCAAAAAGACTGGCGGCGGCGATGGCTGGGCCGACGTCTGGAAACGCGGCCACTTCGGCTGGGAAAACAAGAAACCCGGCCGCGACCTCAACGCCGCCCTCAAACAACTCACCGACTACGCCCTGCAACTCGACAACCCGCCGCTACTCGTCGTCTGCGACCGCGAAAACATCATCATCCACACCGCCTTCACCGGCTACCCGGACGAACCGCGCCAAATCCGCATCGAGCAACTGGTCGAACCGGAAATCCGGCAATGGCTCACCTGGGTCTTTACCGATCCGGAAAAACTCCGTCCCGAGCGGTCGACCGCAGCCATCACCGCCCAGGCCGCCGGCCAGTTTGCCCAACTTGCCGCCGCCATGCGCAGTCGCGGCCACGACGGCAACACCATCGCCCACTTCCTTGTCCAATGCCTGTTCTGCATGTTCGCCGAAGACGAACAACTACTGCCGGCCGGCATCTTCACCGACCTGCTGAAAAACGCCGGTAGCGATACCGACAAAGCCGCCCGCCGTATCGAAAAACTTTTCCTCGCCATGCAGCAACGAAACGGCGAATACGGCGACCACGACATCGCCTGGTTCAACGGCGGCCTGTTCAAAAACATTGAAACTCCGCCGTTGACCGCAGCAGACCTGCACGCCCTGCACCATGCCGCTGCCGACATGGACTGGCGCGCCATCGACCCGACCATTTTCGGCACCCTGTTCGAACGCGGCCTCGACCCCGCTGCCCGCGCCCCGCTCGGCGCCCACTACACCGACACCGGCACCATCGCCAAACTGATCGAACCGCTGGTCAGCGAACCCCTGCGCGCCGAGTGGGACAAAACACGCGCCGAAATCCTCGCCAAACCGAAAAAAGCCAACGCCCTCTACCAAGCCTTCCTCCTGCGCCTCAACCACTTCCGCGTCCTCGACCCGGCCTGCGGCAGCGGTAATTTCCTCTACCTGGCCCTAAAAGCCCTGCGCGACATCGAAAAACGCGCCCACGTCGACGGCATCGAACTCGGCCTTCAACCGCCGATGAACATGGAAACCGGCCCGCACAACATCCTCGGCCTCGAAATCAACGAATTCGCCGCCGAACTCGCCCGCGTCACCGTCTGGATCGGCGACATCCAATGGTGCCGCCGCAACGGCTACCCGCACGCCATCAACCCGATCCTGAAACCGCTCGACGGCATCGAACACCGCGACGCGCTGCTCAACCCGGACGGCAGCGAAGCCGAGTGGCCCACCGCCGACGTCATCGTCGGCAACCCGCCCTTCCTCGGCGACAAAGTCATGCGCAGCGAACTCGGCGCCGACTACGTTGAAACCCTGCGCAAAACCTACGACGGCCGCGTCCCCGGCGGCGCCGACCTGGTCACCTACTGGTTCGAAAAAGCCCGTACCCAGATCGCAGCCGGAAAACTGCAAGCCGCCGGCCTCGTTTCCACCAACTCCATTCGCGGTGGCGCCAACCGCAAGGTGCTCGAACGCATCGTCGACAGCACGCGCATCTTCGAAGCGTGGAGCGACGAACAATGGATCAACGACGGCGCCGCCGTGCGTGTTTCGCTTGTTGGATTTGGGCCAATTTTCCCGATTGACCGTGGCAGTCGGCTGGATGGCGTTGAGGTGGCGGCGATTCATGCCGACTTGACCGCCGCCGTCGGCATCAATCTGACCAAAGCCAGGCCACTGCCGGAAAACGCAAATACTGCGTTCATCGGGACGCAAAAGGGTGGGCCATTCGATATTGCAGGAGCATTAGCCCGACAGTGGTTAACGCAGCCCAACCCAAATGGAAAGCCTAACGCCGCTGTAGTGCGACCATGGTGCAACGGAAGCGACCTCGTTCGCAGGCCCAGCGACACATGGGTTGTAGATTTTGGCTGCACGATGACTCAGGGCGATGCAGCCTTATTCGAAAGGCCATTTCATCACGTTCAAGAGAATGTCTTCCCGAAACGAGAAGGCCTAACGCGGGACAATCACCGTATCTACTGGTGGCTACATGCCGAAGATCGACCTGGTATGCGATCTGCTCAGGCTAGCTTTCTTCGCTACATCGCAACTCCGCGCGTAGCCAAACACCGCGTATTCGTTTGGCTTTCTGTAGCTGTGTTGCCAGACTCCGCCGTTTCGGTCACCGCCCGCGCCGACGACACCACCTTCGGCATCCTGCATTCCCGCTTCCACGAAATTTGGTCACTTGGCTTATGTACTTGGCTCGGTGTCGGCAACGATCCGCGCTACACCCCAACCACCACCTTCGCAACCTTCCCCTTCCCCCATCACCTGACGCCGCGTGACACGGCGGGCTGGGGTCGGGTTGGCCCGATTTCGGAGGCGCAGCCTCATGAGGGCCAAGCCGACCCCAGCCCGCCGTGCGTCCGAACCGAAGCCCCGGAAAACCACCCCGCCAAGCATCACGCCGACGCCATCGCCCAAGCAGCGATACGCCTGAACACACTGCGCGAAAACTGGCTGAACCCACCCGAATGGGTCGACTGGCAAATTACCAAAGAGGAAGAAAAAGCCGGTTTCCCCAAACGCCCAGTCGCCAAACCCGGCCATGAAGCCGACCTGAAAAAGCGCACCCTGACCAATCTCTACAACGCCCGCCCCGCCTGGCTGGACATGGCCCATAAAACCCTCGATCAAGCCGTCGCTGCTGCCTATGGCTGGACGGATTACACGGTCGACCTGCCCGACGAAGAAATTCTCCGCCGCCTGCTGGCGCTGAATCTGGAACGGGCTGGCAGCTGACGCAACTATCAAAAAACTTTGATATTTTATTTAAGTAGTTAGATAATCAAGCCATGAAACCGTTACGCTTTGTTGGTTCAAGCCTCGACGACATGAAGGATTTTCCCGTCGAGGCGCGCCGGGCAGCCGGTTTCGAGCTTCATGCCATTCAGTGCGGCCTGATGCCTTCGGATTTCAAGCCGATACTCAATGTCGGACCGGGGGCTTATGAGATTCGCCTGCATGTGCAGGGGGAGTGGCGGGTGATTTATGTCGCCAAGTTCGAGGATGGTATTTACGTTTTGCATGCCTTCCGTAAAAAGGCGCAGAAAACCCGCGTTGAGGACATCGAATTGGCAGCGCGCCGGTATCGGCAGATTGGAGTTTGAGCAATGGAAACGATCACGGAATCTTCGGACAATGTCTTTGCTGACCTGGGTTTTTCTGCCGAGGAATCGGCGCTTCTCGCCATGCGCGCCGAGTTGATGGCTCGCCTGCGCGAAACCATCGCCGAACGCGGCTGGACGCAAACCGAGGCGGCCAGCCATCTTGGCATCGGGCAATCTCGCGTTTCCGATCTGGTACGCGGCAAATGGGAAAAGTTCAGTCTCGACATGCTGGTGACACTGGCCACTCGGGCTGGCCGCAAGGTAGTGGTAGCTGTCGCGTAATGCCTTCCAGCATTGCTCTGCTCGAGACCGCGCGCGCCGCCGATGACGGATTTCGCATCCCCGCCGAGGTCGCTCAGACGATCTGAACGACGCCTAAAAGCTGTACATCCATACAGCCGATCATGCATGAGCGGCGGCTTTTGCGTATAGTTCCACTCCCGAATTCCTCAACCGGACAGCAGCGATGGAACAACTTCGTATCCGCGGCGCGCGTACCCACAATTTAAAGAACATCAACCTCGATCTGCCGCGCAATCAGCTGATCGTGATTACCGGCCTGTCCGGTTCAGGTAAGTCCTCACTTGCATTTGATACCTTGTATGCCGAGGGTCAGCGGCGCTATGTCGAATCGCTGTCGGCCTACGCCCGGCAGTTTTTGCAGTTGATGGAAAAGCCGGATGTGGACCTGATCGAAGGTTTGTCGCCCGCCATCTCGATCGAACAGAAGGCGACCAGCCACAATCCCCGATCGACCGTCGGCACGGTCACGGAAATCCACGATTACCTGCGCCTGCTCTTCGCTCGTGCCGGCACGCCTTATTGCCCGGATCACAACCAGCCACTCGAAGCGCAGACCGTGTCGCAGATGGTCGATCACGTGCTGGCACTGCCGGCCGAGACCAAGCTGATGATCCTCGCCCCGGTCGTCGCCAACCGCAAGGGCGAGCAACTAGAGCTATTCACCGAACTGCGTGCCCAGGGTTTTGCGCGGGTCCGTGTCGACGGCACGGTCCATGAACTCGACGCCGTCCCCAAACTGGCCAAGTCGACCAAGCACACCGTCGATGTCGTCGTCGACCGCCTCAAGGTGCGCGACGACATGCGCCAACGCCTGGCTGAATCCTTCGAGACTGCGCTGCGCCATGCCGACGGCCGGGCCATCGCGCTGGAGATGGATTCCGGCCAGGAACATCTCTTTTCCGCCAAGTTCGCCTGCCCGGTCTGCTCGTACGCGCTGCAGGAGCTGGAACCGCGCCTGTTCTCGTTCAACAACCCGATGGGCGCCTGCCCGAAATGCGATGGGCTGGGCGTCATCCAGTTCTTCGACCCCAAACGAGTCGTCACCAACCCGGCCGCCTCGCTGGCCGCCGGTGCCATCCGCGGCTGGGACAAGAAAAACCAGTTCTACTTCCAGATCATCGAATCGCTGGCCGAGCACTACGGTTTTACGGTCGACACCCCGTTCGAGCAACTTTCCGGCGAGGTCCGCCAGTTAGTCCTGTTCGGCTCGGGCAAGGAAGCAATCAACTTTCGCTATGCCAACGAAAAAGGCACGCGCTTCGACCGCAGCCATACCTTCGAAGGCATCATCCCCAATCTCGAACGGCGTTACCGGGCCAGCGACTCCAACGCCGTGCGCGAGGAATTGTCGAAATACATCAGCAACCAGAGCTGCCCGACTTGCGCCGGGACTCGCCTGCGTACGGAAGCCCGCCACGTCAGAGTCGGTACGCACACCCTGCACGAGATCAGCCGCCTGCCGCTGGGCGAGGCGCGCAATTATTTCAATTGCCTGCAGTTGACCGGGGCCAAGGCGCAGGTAGCCGACAAGATTCTCAAGGAAATCACCGCCCGCCTCTCCTTCCTGATTAATGTCGGCCTCGATTACCTGTGCCTCGAACGCTCCGCTGAAACGCTGTCCGGCGGCGAGGCGCAGCGCATCCGGCTGGCCTCGCAGATCGGCTCCGGCCTAACCGGCGTCATGTACGTGCTCGACGAGCCGTCGATCGGCCTGCATCAGCGCGACAACGACCGCCTGCTGCAAACCCTGCGCAACCTGCGCGACATGGGCAATACCGTGCTGGTGGTCGAACATGATGAAGACGCCATCCGCATGGCCGACTATGTCGTCGACATCGGACCGGGCGCTGGGGTGCATGGCGGCTGCGTTGTCGCCGAAGGCACGCCCGCCGAGGTGGCGGCCAACCCGGCCTCGCTGACCGGCGCGTATTTATCCGGTCAACGCGAGATTTCGGTGCCCAAACAGCGTCGACCGCAGAATCCGGACAAGCAGCTTCACGTCCTCGGCGCCACTGGCAACAATCTGCAAAACGTCGACCTGCACCTGCCCGTCGGCCTGTTCACCTGCATTACCGGCGTTTCCGGCTCAGGCAAATCAACGCTGATCAACGACACGCTGTACGCCGCCGCGGCCAAGCACCTCTACGGCTCAACCACGGAACCGGCCGAACACCGCGAAATCATCGGCCTCGACCTGTTCGACAAGGTGATCAACGTCGACCAGTCGCCGATCGGCCGCACGCCGCGCTCCAACCCGGCCACCTACACCGGCCTGCTGACGCCGATCCGCGATCTTTTTTCGCAGGTGCCTGAATCGCGGGCGCGCGGCTACACGCCGGGCCGCTTCAGCTTCAACGTCAAGGGCGGGCGCTGCGAAGCCTGCCAGGGCGACGGCATGATCAAGGTCGAGATGCACTTCCTGCCCGACATCTACGTGCCTTGCGACGTCTGCCACGGCAAGCGCTACAACCGCGAAACGCTGGAAATCAACTACAAGGGCAAGAACATCCACGACATCCTCGGCATGACCGTCGAGCTGGCGCGCGAGTTCTTTGATGCCGTACCGGTCGTCGCCCGCAAGCTGCAAACGCTGGTCGATGTCGGCTTGAGTTACATCACCCTGGGGCAAGCAGCAACCACACTCTCCGGCGGCGAGGCGCAACGGGTCAAGCTGGCGCTCGAACTGTCCAAGCGCGACACCGGCCGCACCCTGTACATCCTCGACGAACCAACCACCGGCCTGCATTTCGCCGACATTGAGCTACTGCTGTCCGTGCTGCACCGCCTGGCCGACCACGGCAATACCATCGTTGTCATCGAGCACAATCTCGACGTGATCAAGACGGCTGACTGGCTGGTCGACCTCGGCCCGGAAGGCGGTGCCGGCGGCGGCCGGATTCTGATTTCCGGCCCGCCTGACATGGTGGCGCAACACAAAGCCAGCCATACTGGCCGCTTTCTCAAATCCCTACTGGACAAGTCCGCGTGAATTCAGCCGAACATTTCAAGGGCAAACAAGGCCTCACCCGCTTGATCAATGCACTGGGTTATTCGCGCGACGGGCTGCGGTCGGCCTGGAAAAACGAAGCCGCCTTCCGCGAGGAAGCCCTGCTCGCCGCCATCGCCATCCCGCTGGCGCTTTTTTTGGCTGAAACGGGCGTCGACCGTGCGCTACTGATCGGCAGCATCCTGCTGGTCCTGATTGTCGAAATTCTCAACTCGGCACTGGAGGCCGTGGTGGACAAGGCATCGCCGGAAATGCACGAACTGGCCAAGCGGGCCAAGGACATGGGCAGTGCCGCCGTCCTCCTGTCCCTGGTCAACGCCGCCGTGATCTGGGCCTGCGTGCTGCTCTGAGCAACGACCAGGTCGCGTGGGCGAGCGCGATGCCGGATCAGCTAAAACACGCCGCAGCAGCGCCCGATACGCCCATTCCGTTTTAAAATGACGGACGCTTGTGGGTAGGAACCATCATGCTGCGCTTTCGTATTCTCTGGTTGATTCTGCTCTATGTCGCACTCGGCGCACGCGCCGATGAAACCCACCTGGTCATCAGCACCAACAACACACCGCTCGACAGAAAGGCGCTTGAGCGCCTGTCGCAGGCCGCCGCCCAGCGCATCGGTGTGAACATCCATCTGGTCAGCAACCCCTCGGAACGCTCGCTGTTCATGGCCAATCAGGGCGAAGTGGACGGTGAAGGCCTGCGCGTGGCCGGGCTGAACCAGCATTACCCCAACCTCGTTCAGGTGCAGGAACGATTCATCGGCATCAGCTTCGTTGCCTTTTCCAAGGACGCGTCGATCAATCTCGATCAGAGCTGGAACAGCCTCAAACCCTATCGGGTAGCCTTCATCAACGGCTGGAAGATGTTCGAAGCGAACACCGCCGAAGCCCGCAGCGTCACCAAGGTGGACAAACCGGAACAGCTGTTCCGGATGCTCGACGGCGGGCGGGTCGATCTGGCCCTGTACACCCGGGCAGATGGTGTCGCCTTGCTGAAAACGCTGGGGCTGCGGTCGATCGCGCCAATTTCACCATCGCTCAAGGAGGTCGACATGTACCTCTACCTGCACAAGAAACATCAAGCGCTGGCCCCGCGCATCGCACAGGCGCTGCGTGAGATGAAAGCTGACGGCACCTACAACAAGATCATGTTCGATGTATTGACGGACTGAGGCACCTTGTTGACGCAGCGACACTTCTCGAAGACCCCTTTTGCCTTTCTGGGCATTCATAGCCAGGTCACCCGGCATCTGATCCGCCGAGGCCTGGCGATCGGCATCATCGCCGCGACACTCGTCTCATTTGGCCATGCCTTCTTCAGCTATCAGGCACGGCTCGAAGCGCTCGGTGCGCACTACACCGCGATCGGCAACTACGTCGCCCCCCCGCTGGTACGCAGCCTCTGGTCATTCGACACCGAGCAGACCGAGATCCAGCTCGAGGGCTTCATCCCCATGCTGGATGTCTCCGCGGTCCGTCTCGAACAATCGGGACACGCCCCGCGGGTCTATGGCGTCACCACCGGCCAGGACACCTTTGAGCAAGCCTTCCCGCTGATTCATTCCGAGGGAGGCCAGCAGCACCATCTGGGCACCCTGACCCTGATCAAGGACATGCAGCAGGAACGCTGGACCATGGCCCGCGAACTGGGGATCAACGTCATCAGCAACACGCTGGTGATCGCGGTGGTCATCCTGATCGTCCTGTCTGCCTACCATGCGATGGTCCGGCGGCGGCTGGAAGAGGTTGCGATCGAGCTATCCGACACGGACCCCGATGATTTGCGTGAGTACGCCGACGCAGACAAAAACCTGCCGCCCAGTCGCGATGAGATCGACACGCTGGTCGCCGCCATCGTCAAACTGAAATCGATGGGCGGCAAAGCGCTGATCACCGTCGACGCGCGCAACCGAGAACTCGAAAACCTGCTGCACGATCTGGCGGAATCCCGGCGCCTGCTGCAATCCGTCATCGACAACGCGCCCATCCGGGTCTTCTGGAAAAGCCGCGAACTCCGTTACCTCGGCTGCAACCCGGCGTTTGCGCGCGACGCCGGTAAACAGACCCCGGATGAGTTGATCGGGCGTGATGACTTTGCCATGGGCTGGGCGGCGCAAGCGGCCCTGTATCGCGCCGACGATCAGGCGGTCATGCAGTCGGGCATCGCTCGACTCGGCTACGAAGAGCCCCAGTCGCCCCCGGATGGTGGAACGATCTGGCTACGGACCTCGAAAGTCCCCCTGCGCGACAGTCGTGGCGAAGTGGTTGGCATCCTGGGCTTGTACGAAGACATCACCGAACGCAAGCAGAACGAACTGGAGCTTGAGCATCACCGTCAGTATCTGCAGGAACTGGTCGATGAAAGGACGCAAGACCTGCGCCTGGCCAAGGAGCAGGCGGAAACCGCCAACGTGGCCAAGAGTGCCTTCCTGGCCAACATGAGCCACGAAATCCGGACGCCGCTCAATGCCATCACCGGCATGGTCCATCTCCTGCGGCGCACCAGCCTGAACATGCAGCAAGCGGACAAACTGGACAAGATCGAGAACGCCGGCAACCACCTGCTCGACATCATCAATGCCATTCTCGATCTCTCCAAGATCGAAGCCGGGAAATTCACCCTCGACTCTGCGCCGGTTCACGTTGAAGCCCTCCTGGGCAACATCATCTCGATGCTTGACCAGAAAGCGACAGCCAAAGGACTCCAGCTCCGCACGGAAATCGAGGTCATTCCCCAGCAGCTGGTGGGTGACGCAACGCGACTGCAACAGGCCTTGCTCAACTACGCCGCCAACGCCATCAAATTCACCGAGCGGGGACACGTCACCCTGCGCGTCAAACGCGAGGCTGAGACCGCCGACCATGTCACGCTGCGTTTCGACGTGGAGGATAGCGGGATCGGTATTCCGCCGGCGCAGCTGTCCAAACTGTTCACCGCCTTTGAACAGGCCGACAATTCGACTACCCGCCTGTACGGTGGCACCGGCCTGGGGCTGGCCATCACCCGCAAGCTGGCTGAACTGATGGGCGGTTCGGCCGGGGCGATCAGCACGCCGGGGCAAGGCAGCACATTCTGGTTTTCGGCAACACTGGCCAAGGCTGCACACGAGGGGTGCCATCCGCTCACGAAGATGCCGGCTGTCGCTCAGACACTTGAGCGCGACCATGCCGGGCGACGCATCCTGGTTGCCGAGGACGAACCAATCAATCGCGAGATCGCCCAAATGCTGCTGGAAGATGTCGGACTGGTCGTCGAGCTGGCCGAAGACGGCCAGCAGGCGGTCGACAAGGCATGCGCCGGCGGCTACGACCTGATCCTGATGGACATGCAGATGCCGCGACTGGATGGACTGGAAGCGACCCGGCAGATCCGGCAGCGGTCAACGCAGCCGGATCTGCCAATCCTCGCCATGACCGCCAATGCCTTCGCCGAGGACAAACAGCGCTGCCTGGCCGTCGGCATGAATGACTTCCTCACCAAGCCGGTTGTACCCGAAGTGCTCTACCAGACCCTGCTGCGCTGGCTGGAACGGTCACACGGTGATCAATCGTCCCTGTAAGACGAAGCAGATCGCCAGCCGCAGCGGCCGACTGGCGAGGCGAGCCACGTGCGCGTCGGCACGCACACCTTGTACGAAATCAACCGCCTGCCGCTCGGCGAGGCACAACGCATCCGCCTGAGTCAGCGCCCCGCCGGCCGACAAGCGGCGGTCAGGTCCATCGCCGGCTCGTAAAGCGTCGTCCGGATGTCGAGCAAACCGAGCAAGCTATGAAACACATGGTCGTGATGTGCCGGCTGCGCCGCCCGCTGGCGCAGACAGGCAGCATCCAGAGCCAGTCGTCCGGCCAGCCCGTCCGACAACCACATCAGCATCGGCACCTTGGTCTGATCATCCGGCGCGATCGAATAGGGAATGCCGTGCAGATACAATCCGCGCTCACCCAGCGACTCGCCATGGTCGGAGACATAAAGCAGTCCGGTTTCATGGGCCCGATGGCTACGCAGATAAGTCAACATGCTGGCCAGAACGTGGTCGGTGTAGCGAATTGCGTTGTCGTAGGCATTGACGATGCTTTCCTGCGAGCAGCGCGGCAGATCGGGGTCGGCACAAGCCGGCTGAAAGGGCTTGAAGTCATCCGGCGCCCGTTTGAAATAAGCAGGACCATGGTTACCCATCTGATGCAGAACGATCAGTAGATTGCCCGGCGTCTCATCGACAACATGCTGCAAGCGGGTCAAGAGTGCGCCATCGAAACATTCCCCACCGGCGCACAGATTGGGGGAACGCACCGGATCGGGGCGCAAAAATTCGACGCCATCGCAAACCCCCTTGCAGCCCGACTGGTTGTCGACCCAGACCACCCGAAAACCGGCACGCGCCGCCACATCAAGGACAGACTCGCTGCTGCGTATCCGGGCCTCGTCATACTGCCGCCGCCCCCAGGGCGAGAACAGACAAGGCAAGGAGGTTTCGGTATTGGTGCCGCAACTGCTCACGTCAGCAAAATTGATAATGCCCGGCGTAGCGGCCAGTTCGGGCGTCGTCTGCCGGGCATAGCCGGACAACCCCCAGTTGGCGGCCCGTACGGTTTCGCCCAGCACCATCACCAAGACCACCGGTTTACCGGCGGTTGCGGCCCAGGTTGGACCTGAGACGGCATCGCCGCCAATCACCTGGCGTGGCAGCTGCGCCGCCCGCGCCTCGCTACGCGCCAACTGACCGAGCGAATAAATGTAATTGGCCGGCGTCACCAAAAAGCGCAACTCGCGGTTATTGCGCATGCTGCTGGCCAGGTCTTGATAGTTGAGGAAGATCACGCCGAGCAGGGTCAACACGGCCAGGACCAAACTTCCCAGCCGCCAGCCGATGGCCCGCCCCCAGGAGCGTTGCCGGATCTGCAGGCGATGCAGCAGCAACAAGGGCAGGACGGCCCACAACAGAAAACTGGGCAGCAACGACCAGGTCAGCAGATCACGCACTTCGCGCGGGTCGGTGGCCAGCACATTGCGCAACATGCTGGTATCCAGATAAACGTTGTAACGGCTCATGTAATGCACGGCAAAGGCCGTGACGACCAACAGCAGGCTGAGCAGGGGCTTGGCCAGCCAGCGGGTCAGCACCAGGCCGAGCAGGATGAAATGCACTGCCGCCAGACCGATGACCAGCGACACTGCCAGCAGCCAGCTGGCCGGTTGCGTCAGGTCGTAACCGGCCAGCATGCCGCGCAAAAACAGCGTGTTGCAAGCCAGGGCAAAAAACAGGCTGGCCAGCAAGGCCAGTCCTTCCAGCGAAATCTGGCGCGGCGCGGCCCATGGCCCACGCTCGCCGGTCCACGGTCGACGCATCGTATGTCCTAAAAACCAGCCGGCCGGCGTGACGCACCGGCCAAAAAGGCGGCCAGTATACCGCTCAGGGCAATTCGACCAAGCGACCTTGTACGGTAAAGAAAATTGCCAGTCGTTGCGGCAAGGGGTCGCTGGCGAACAGGCGAGCATAGCGTGTCAGTTGCGGACGAAAGCTTTCAGCCGTGCGCAGCAGGTCCGCCTCCGCCACCCGGACCGTCTTGTAATCGACAATCCAGCGGCAACCCTCGGCAATGAACACCCGGTCAATGATGTGCTGGCGCACGCTGCCGTGTTCGTCCACCGTTTGCCAGGATTGCTCGGCCGCCGCGGCATCGTGCGGGCCAAGCAGCCAGCGGCCCGACGTCGACGCCAGCGTCGTCCGCAGCGCCTGCAACGCTTCCTCCGCGGCCAGCCGTGCCGGCTGCGGCGCCAGGCCCTGCTGACTCAGCCAGCGCTGCCAGGTCGGCTGCAGGGCGTCCAGGCGACTCATCGGCCAGGCCGCCAGCCCGTGCTGGGCGACCAGTTCAAGCACCCGATGGACCAAGGTGCCGACCACCGCCGCCAGCGGGGCGTGCGTCGATGTCGGCGGCACCAAAGCATCGTGCTCGGCAAAAAGAGGGGCCGGGTCGGATGGCGCCGCCAGAATCTCGGGCACCCCCAGCTGCTTGAGGCGACGCAAGGGCGGCGCCAGTGGCAACAGTTCAACCGGCGCCGCGGCACTGCCTGGCACGGCGTTGGCCGCCGAAGCAAATAGCGGCTGGGCCAGCGTCGGCCACAACAAATCAAGAAATGTGCCGCTGGCCGGCGGTTTGAGGCCATCGTCACGCTTGTCGCTGCGGGTGACGGCACCGATCAGGTGCAAATGGCGGATGGCCCGCGTCGCCGCGACATAGAGCAGCCGCTCGTTCTCGTGGCGGGTACGCTCGCTTTCCAGACGGCGCAGGTAATCGTACAAACTGGGCGACGCCGCGTCCTCACCCCGCGCAGGCAGCGGCGCGACCAGCAAACAGGGGGCGCCGTCGGCCAATGCGACCTCATCCCAGCACAACAGCGGGGCATCGTTCTGGCCACTCCCCCGTTGCAGGCCGGGAACGATGACCGTCTCGAACTCCAGTCCCTTGGCCTTGTGGATGGTCATCATCTGCAGCGCATCGCCTTGCGGGTCGGGCGGTGCGTACAACGCCGCGGCCTGCGCGGCCAGCGTCTCCGGGTCCAGTTGCCCGGCCACGGTCAACCGGTCGATCAGGCCAAAAAAAACATCAACATCGGCCAGCGCCGCGGCATCATCCAGCGTTGCCGCACCGCCCAGCATCAACCACACGCCTTCCAACCAGCGACGCAGCGGCTGCCGGTCGCGTTCGGCCAGGGCCAGGGCCAGCACAGCGCGCACCTGCAACAGACGTTGCCGCCCCTCGGCGGACAAGGCGGCCAGTCGCTCGTCGTCGTGCATCGCCTGCCACACCGTCTGCCGGCCGGGATGCGCGGCCAAAGCATGCAAATCGGCCAAGGTCAGGCCACACCAGGGAGCGCGCAGCACCGCCAGCCAATGCACCCGGTCGGCCCGATTGGCCAGCGCCCGGAACAAGGTCAACAAATCCTGGACATGCTGACGCTCGGCCAGGCCTTCGATCTCGACTGCCTGAAAGCGCAGGCCGGGAGCTGTCCGCCGAATCTCGGCAACCAGCCCATCGAGATGGCGACGCGCCCGAACCAGCACAGCAATGCGCCCGTCCGGATCCCGCTGGCGTGCCTGCGCGATCAAGCGCAACGCCAGCGTCGCTTCCTGCTGGTGCGCCGCCGCCATCTGATCGTCCACCAGCGGGTGCAGGATGACCTGGGCGCTGGCATCGTCGGGTTTGCTGGCCGTCGATGGGCTATAACTGACCGCCCCCAAGGTCGGCGCATCCGCCGCCGGGAAAACTGCCGGAAAAACCTGGTTGACCCAGTCAACCACGGCCGGCGCCGAGCGGTTGTTGCGATAAAGCCGCAGGTGTTCAAGCGGCACGCCACCCAGGCCGCGCTGGCGCAGCCCCAAAAAGAGACCCACTTCGGCCTTGCGAAAGCGATAGATCGACTGCATCGGATCGCCGACCACGAACACGGTTCGTCCGTCCGCCGGCTGCCAGCCGACCATCAAACGCTCGATCAGGTCCACCTGGCTGGGGCTGGTGTCCTGAAACTCATCGACCAACAAGTGCTGGATGCGGTAATCCAGCGCTTGCGCCAGATCGGTCGGCGCCTCGTCGTCACCGAGCGCCTGGCGGGCACGGCCAGCGATTTCGATAAAATCGACCTCGCCCGCCCCCTGGAAAACCAGCCACAACTGGCCGGCCGCCAGTTTGAGCAAGGCGGCAAAGCCTTCGACCATGGCCCAGGCCGCATCACTCAGCGCCGGCGCCGGCAACTGCGCCAGGGTTTGCAACAGCGCTGGCAAGTCGGGTAAAGCAGACAAGTCGTCTAGCAACTCAGCCATCGCCGCCTTGTGCGGCTTGGCTGCCGTATCGGCGGGAAAACCGATGCGCTTGTCGAGCTTTTGCCGCAGGCTGCCGCTGCTGGTCAGCAACAGCCGGCAGACGGCCTGCCACTGCGGCAAATCCTCCACCACCGGCCGCAAGGGCTGCTGCCAGTCGGCCAGGGGGTCCAGCACGCCGGGCACCTGTGCCGCAGCAAAACGGGCCAAGGGCATCAAGCGCTGCTGCCAATCAACGCCGAGCGGCGCACAGCAGCGCCGCAGGTCAGCCGCCAGCAACTCGCCAAAACCCGCCGTCACTTCGTCACGCAAATCTTGGCCGGTCAGGCGCAGGGCATGGCGCAACCACTGATCGCGCCGGCCCAGCATATCGACCAGCAAACGCTCCAGACGACCGGCATCGTTATCCAGGGCGGCCAGGGCCGTCGCCACCACGCCAGCGGCCGGGCCGTCGTCCTCCAGCATGGCCAGCGTCTGGCGGGCGGCCAGCAGGTACAAGGCTTCGGCCTCGTCGCTAACCGCCGGCTGCCGGCCGAAACGGGACAAAAAGGGCATCTGCCGAGCCAGGCCAGCGCATAAGGCATCCAGCGTTGTGATGCGCAGGCGACCGGGATGATCGAGCAAGCCCCAATGCCGTTCGTCATCGCGCGCCAGCACGGCCCGCGCCCAGCGCCGGGTTTCCTGCTTATGCGCTGGCAGATCGTCCGCCGCTGGCTGCCTTGCCGCCGTCAGACTGCCGAGAATCCGGTCGCGCATTTCGGTCGCCGCCTTGTTGGTGAAGGTCAGCGCCAGCACCTCCTCCGGCGCATCGACCACGGCCAGCAGGCGCAGATAACGCTGCGTCAGCAATTCGGTCTTGCCAGCACCGGCCGGCGCCTCAACGATGAACGAGGCCAGCGCCAGCGCCCGCTGCCGGGCCTCGGCATCCCTCTGCAAACGGTCGACCGGCCAATTCATCGCAAAATCACTTCCTGGCCGCCGTCGACCGCGAACCATCCCAGGCTTGCAAATGTGCTTGCGGCAATTCCCTAACGTCGCCCAGCCGGCGCGGCCACGGCGCGGCAGCCAGCAGCGGACGCGGCAATTCATCACGACCACGACGCGCCGCCGCCAGGGAAGCAAAACGCCCGTACAACAAGGTGTGCCAGGTCTGTCCATCGCGGACAAAATCCAGGATCAACAGCGGGCGCCGGAAAGCATGCGCTGCCGCCAGCGCCATCACTTCCGAACGCTGCCGGCTGGCCAGCAATTGCAGGCTGTAGCTGTCATCTGGCCAGCCGACAGTCGCCTGACTCGCCTTCGCTGGCCGCGCTGGCGTGGCCGTCACAGCGCTCGGCAGGGCCGGGCTGAACGTCAATTTTCGAGTCGCCGCCCCTTCTTCCGGACTCTCAGTCGGGGCGGCCGCACGCGGCACAGACCGGGGTACAGGCTCTGGCGCAGGTTCGGCTACAGGTTCGGCTACAGGTTCGGCTACAGGTTCGGCTACAGGTTCGGCTACAGGTTCGGCTACGGGGGTCGGTGCGGCAAGCTGCGTCTGGGCTTGGGCCAATAGTTTGCTGTTCGGCGTGCTGGCAGGCCGCAGCGGGGCTTTCAGCTCATCCTGGCGAGCCAGTTCGGCCACCCGCGCCGCCGCCGGTGCATAACCAAGCACGGCCGCCCGGCGATAAAAACCGAGCACCTCATCAGCCGGTTGCAGTTTGATCAACTTGGCGCGTAACAACTCGGCCAGGTTGTACAGAGATTCGGCGTGATCGCGCTGGGCGGCCTGGCGCCACCAATACCCGGCCTGCACGTAATCCTGATCGAACAGGTTGTAATAATTGCCCAGATTGAATTGTGCTTCGCGGTGCCCCCCCTGGGCCGCACGTCGCAAATAGGCCAGGCCCATGGTGTTGTTCTGCGGCACACCTTCCCCGGCAAAATGGCGCAAGGCTTGGGCAAACAAGTCATCCGGCACTTCCGGGCTCATCCCCTGCAGCGTGGCCGGCGTCTTTGCCTGAGGCGCCTGTAAGCCCTGGGTCGCCTGCCCGCTCACGGCATGAAGACTCAACAACAGCGAGCAGATCCCTTTTTGCCAAACCCTCTTCATTCCCCCTCCTCTCGATTTTGTTGCGCCTGCCAGCGCCGGCCTTCGGCCAGGCGCAGCAAGGGCAGTACCTCGCAATACTGCAGTCCGGCCAGATCATGCACCACGACGCCCGCCTCGCCGTTCGCCACTTCACGAGCAATCGCCCGTAACTGTCTCTGCCAATGCGCGATGACCGCCGGCCAGTCGGCGAACGCCGCCGCCGGAAAGATTTTCTGCCGGGCGTCACCAATGCCCGGCACACCCGGCAGACGGTCCTTGACATCGCAGACACCGACAAAAGCCGAGCCATCGATGCGCACCTTGGCAAAAGCCACCCCCGCAACCTGATCAGCCAGCAAGGCGGCATAAATCGGCAACTGCGGCTCGGTCAGCCGCTCACGGCCCCAGTTGGCGGTATCGATCGCCTGCCCGGTCTTGTAGTCAATGACCAGTTGCGCGCCATCCGCCAGGCGGTCGATACGGTCGATGATCATACGCACGGCAATGCCTTCGATATCAACCACCGCCTCGCGCTCGCGGGCGATGACCGTAAAGGCTTGCGGTCGGGCCATTTCAACGTCCAGCCAACGGTCGACCAATTGCCGCAGCCGGGCCGCCTCCAATGTGCGGAAACGCTGCGGCAAGGGGGCTTGCCGGTCATCCTCGAAGGCCAGCAAGCCGGCCTCGACCGCACGCTCGATCGTCGCTACCCGGCCAGCCGCCGACAGGGCCTGCAGTTGTGCCGACGATTGCAACTCACCCCACACATGCTCCAGCACCCGATGCAGCAACGAGCCGCGCGCACTGGGTGGCAAGCCTTCCTGCGGCACGTCGAGAGCCCGGGCCGCCAGCCGGTACTGGTAGAAAGCCCAGGCCGGACAAATGGCTTGCGCCCGCAACAAGGCGCTACCCCCTTCGACCCGCTCGCCTGGCGTCAGCGGTGGTGCCTGGGCATCGTCCAGCCACTGGCAGGCGCTGCCTGCCGCTTCTTCGGTCAAGCGGGCAGCCAGGGTTTTGACACGCACCGTGCAGTCGACCGCAGCCGGCAAGCCAGACAGCAGCGGGCTGGGCCGCAGCAGCCGGTTACCCTCGGCCCGGGCGTAGGAAAAGTGGGTTTCGGCGGCGGCCAGGAGCAGGCGGGCGTGCACCCGGCGCGCAAAATCCAGCTCGACCTCGGCGCTGGCATGGGCCGAACCGGCCGCCCGCTGCGCCTCAACCGGCAACAAGGGGTTGGGTCGTGGCGCCGGCGGCCAGACATCGTCATTCATGCCCAGCACCCACAGGCCATCGAATTGCAGGCCGGCACTTTCCAGTACACCCAGCACCTGGATGGCCGGTTGCCCCCGGGTTTCTGGCTGAAAAACGCGTTGCAGACACAAGGCCCGCAAGCGGGCCAGGGCTTCTGCCTGGCTCAACGGCCCCAACAAGACGTCGTAACGCCCCAGGCCAGACAGGAGGTCGTCAAATGCGTGTCGAGCCTGGTACTCATGGCTGGACAAGGGACGCTCGCCCGGCCAGGCAAAACCGGCCAGCGCCTGCTGAAATTGTTCGCCCCACTGGCTAGGCAACAGGCGCCTCTCGGCCTCAGCCAAGTGCCCGCAACCGGCGGCCAAGGCAGCCACCGTGCCCGGACAAGCCAGCTCACCGCGCCCGGCCAGGCGGTCGGCCAGGCGGATCAAGGCCCGCACCGAGGTCAAATAAGGCAGGTCGCGGCGCATCCGGGCAGCCAGTTGGGCCCGACCATCAGCCTCCCCCTCGGCCAACGACCAGAAGCCCCCCAGCAACAGGGTCGACAGCCGTGACTGCTCGATTTTCCGACGTCCCGCCGCCAGGGCCAGCAGGCTGAGCGCCGTCGCCACCAGCGGCCGTTCGGCCAATGGCTGACCGAGCGAGAAATTGAAACAGCGTGGCAACTCGCCCGCCTCGGGCCGCAAGCTGGCCGGGTGCAAGGCATCGCCGAGCAGATAGGCCAGGCGGTCGCGCACGCTAGCCAGGTCGGGGACAACAATCCCCAGGCGAGCCGACGGCTGGCGAGCCAGCCAGGCGGCGGCCCAGGCCACGGCGGCATGACACTCGGCCTCACGATCAGGGGCTGCCCACACCGCGATTTTTTGCCCGGCCGGCGGGTCGACCGCAGCCGGCAAGACGGTACAGCCCCGCTCGGCCAGCACCGCAAACAAGCGCTCTTCCAAGCCGGTCAGACGGTCAAAGCCGTGTAGAACAATCTGCGCCGGCACGGCCAAATGCCCGTTCGCCAAGGCCTCCAGCACGCACATTTCCAGGCCCGCTGGATCAATCCACCCGGCCGCCTGACAACGTCGCTCAAAAGCGGCCTGCCAGTCAGCAAACAACCGGGCTTCATCACTTCCCTGCCCGACTGCCAAGCGCCAGCGTCGACACAGCCCCTGCGCCTCCATGGCGGTCGCCGCCAGGCCAGGGGCATCAAATAACGGTGACTGCTCGGCCAGCGAGGCCTCGATCACCTGCGTCCACAGCACCTGCTCGGCATCGCCATCCAGCGGCAAGGGCAAGGCCATGCCGGATAGCAGGGCCTCGTCAGCCAGCGCCGCCAGCCACTGGCGCAAGGTCAATACCTGCGGCGTCAACCAGGGTTGCGCCACATCGTCCGGCAAGGCACTGCGCCTGGCTTGTGCCAGGCGCGTCGTTGCGCAGAGATGCAGCACCTCGCTCACGGCGTCCCGATAAACAGGAAAAGGTTGGAAATGCCGGTGGCCGAAAAACCAAAGCCAACATAGGTCGGGCCCAGCGGTGTTTCACCACCGATATAAAACGCAGTGGAGTCAATCCAGCCAGTACGCGTCGTTTCGGTAAACCGGCGGCCGGCGCGCGCGCCTTCGACAATGAATCCCAGGCGCATGTCGCCGCGCAAGCCCAGGGGCAGGGTACCGATGATCTGCTCGGCACTGAGACCGACGTAACGCAGGTCGTCGCCCTGCAACTGCTGCGAGCTCAAGGCGGTCATGTTCTTGAAACCGCCCAGCACAGCAGCATCAAAAACCGGCAACTGGCCGCGCAAGGCGCCGGCATAGCCTAGGCGGGCACCAAACACCGTCTTGCCCCAGGAAAACGCCGATCGCAGGTCCACATCGGTCCGCGCATAGCCCTGGCCGGGCGAATCGAAATACGCCAGGCTGGCCGCCCAGCCCCGGGTCGGGAAATGCATGCGATCAAACTGGTCGAAATCGATACTGGCGCGCCAGCCGCCGTAAGTCACACCGGACTGCGGCAGGCCGGGATTGCCGATTTCCGGGTGATAGGTCCAGCGCCGCTGCTGCCAGCCGAGTCGAAGCGGCCCCAGGACCCCGACATTACGCCCCAGGCCGATAGTCAGGCTGCTCTCGTTGCGGTAATACAGCGCCGTGCGAGCATCGTTTTCAAATACGCCGACCCGCTGTCGCTCGACCCCTAACCGACTTTCGGCAAACCAGCGCTGCGCGACATCCAGCGGTTGGTAATAATGAACCCCCAGCCGCGATGCCGTACCGAACTCGCCGGTATAGACCAACTCGCCGCCCAGTGCATTGAGCCAGGTTTGGTGATAAGCCATGCGCAGCCCAAAGATCGAGCCCTGACTGGTGTCGGCCTGCAGATTGACGCCGAAGCGTAAATAATCTGGCCCCCAGCGCTTTTCCTGCGGCATGACACGCAAGGTGGTCCGCTGTGCCTGACTGAGGACGGTGTAATCGACACTTTCGTAATAACCGTCGCCATACATGCGCAGCAAGTCGCGGTTGATCTGCGTCGGCCGAATGGTTTCACCGACGGAAGCCTGCAAATGGCGCTCGATCACTGCCGGGTTGACCCGCTGCAGACCGACGATCTCGACGGCATCAATTTTCGGCGACACCCCGCGCGAGCTAGCAATGCTCGCCCACCAGCGGGCGTAGTCAGCCTCCGGTAGCGACCAGGCGGCCAATTGCGCCCGCGCCGCCTCGGCCGCCAGCCGCCCCCGTGCCGCGGCTTCGTTGTGCTGATCGAAATCGCCCGGTCCGACCCCGGTCAACTCGGGGGTGATCAGCACATCACCCGGCCGCAAAGTAGCCAGTGAGCGCTGCACGTTCTGCTCGGTCAAAATGGCGATCATCTGCGTCGACACCGAGAGCAGTGAGCCGACCTCTTCAGCCTTGAGCAGCGGCGAACCGACATTGACAGCAATCACCACATCGGCCTGACAGCGCGTTCGCACCTCAGCCACCGGCAGGTTGTCAACCAAACCCCCATCGACCAGCTTGCGCCCCTGGTGCTCGACCGGCGCCAGCAAGCCGGGAACCGACATGCTGGCCCGCATCGCCGTGGTCAGCGCACCGTCGCGAAACACCACGGCTTCGCCGGTGCCGATATCCGTTGCCACCAGCGACAGCGGTAACGGCAATTGTTCGATGTTGCGCTCACCCTGATTGGCGCGCACCAACTGGTTAAAGAACAGCTTGATCTTCTGGCCATTGACCACCCCACCCTGCAGGCGGACCCCATCAAAGCCGACACCGCTCTCGGAGCCCGGCAGGTACTGGCGGGAAATAGCCTTGTTGCGATAACTCATCTCCGAGTAGTCAGGATTGTCGATGAAAATATCCTGCCAATCGGCTGCGGCCAAGTTGGCACGCATCGCCTCCGGTGCCATGCCCGCGGCCCACACGCCAGCAACCAGCGCCCCCATGCTGGTCCCCGCCACGCAATCGACCGGCACCCGCAACTCGCGCAGCACTTCGAGCACCCCGATATGCGCTGCCCCGCGCGCCCCGCCGCCACCCAGCACCAGACCAATGCGCGGCCGCGCTTCAGCAGCCAGTGCCGACCAGGACAAACTCACCGCCAGCAGCAGGGAAGCAAAGCGAACAATAGAGAGGGTGGACATGAAAACCGGACAGCAAAATGTAAAAAAGCCCTGCCAGGGGGCAGGGCTCGATCGGATACAGCGGCCGATTATTTGGTGCCGATGACTTCGATGTCAACGCGACGGTCGGCTTGCAGGCATTCGATCAGGGCTTTGGTCTTGGCATTGCCCTTGCACTTGCCGCCGGTCACCGGCTGGGTTTCACCCTTGCCTTCGGTGTAAACGCGGTTGGCTTCGACGCCCTTGGCCACCAGATATTCCTTGACCGCGGCAGCGCGCT
>Ga0209066_10001502_pt1 | contig 30618 bp, 21 predicted proteins | sample All_14_2_FD_187198 | JGI IMG/M metagenome (GOLD analysis project Ga0209066, IMG submission 187198) | Freshwater microbial communities in response to fracking from Pennsylvania, USA - Allegheny Zone_MetaG_DW_15 (SPAdes) (version 2) ... | reverse complement strand
GGCCGGCACCGAGAACTCCGCCGCCACGCGCGTCCAGCCCGCCCCCGCCGCAGGATACGCGAGCGTCCCGCCCTGCCCCGTGGACTTCAGCCCCGGCGCGAACACGGCGAAGCCGATGCCGCCCTCCTGGCTCTTGCTCTCCGTCTTGAGCCAGGCGCTGAGCCGGTATTTCCCGCCCGCCGCAAACCCGCGCTCGTCGACCTGCACGTTCTGCGCCACCTGCACGAAATCGCCGCGGTTGGTGTTCAGCAGACACAGGCTGCCGCCGCCCCCCTGCTTTTCGGCCGCATCCACGAACGACGCGCCGCTCCACACCTTGCCCTGATACCCGCGCACCTGGTCCCAGCCGCGCAGCGCGCTCGCACCCGCCGAACGCGGCTCGAAGCCGCCGTTGGCCAGCACCTCGTCGTCGAGGTCGCGCCCCGACGGCACCAGGTGCGGCATCTGGCCGTCCGCGGCGCAGTGCGCGGCCATCACGCGGTCGTTGCCGCGCGGGTTGCTCTGGAAGCAAGGCAGATACTCGTGGTAGAGGTAGTTGAAGACCGAGGCCCACTCGCGCGTCGACTCGCAGTCGCGGTAGTCCTGCAGCCCCACGATGTGGTTGTACCAGTCGTTCGGCTCCTCGAAGCAGACCACGGCGTCCGGCTCGACCTTGACCATCGCCTCGCGCATGGTCAGCAGCTGCCGCGTGAACGCCTCGGTCATCCAGAGCCCGCGCCCGCGCGGATGGCCGTGGCCGGCCGCATAGCAGGTGGCCCAGTTCGCACCCACCACCTGGTCGACCTGCACCAGCTCGCAGCCGCGCTTGGCCAGCGGCACGCAGATCTCCTCGTTCCACCAGCGGATCGTCCAAGGGTCGCCGCCGCACATGCAGGCGGTGTTGCCGCCCTGCAGCCAGCTCGGCACGCGCAGGTAGAGGCTGCCGTCGCGGGTGTGCACCGCATGCGGACGCGCCACCGCGTCGAAGCGCGCGCGGTCGTCCCACTCGAAGCTGCCGTCCGGCCGCTTGTTGTAGGTCAGCGTCCAGTGGTAGCCCGAGGGCCACGGGAAGGCGTGGCACCCCAGCTTGCGCGTCCGGGCCACCAGGTTCGTGAACTGCTCGTCCGTCGGATAGAGCGGGAAGTAGTCGGGCGTCACCCAGCTGCCGCGCTTCTCCCAGCCCCAGTACGCCGTGATCAGCGGCATCGGCGGGAAGTGCTTCTGCCAGTACTGCGTCAGCCAGCGCTCGATGCGCTCGGGCTCGGCCAGCCACTCGCGGCCGAAGCGCACCATCACCGGAGCCTCCCTGAGCCATGCGGGCAAATCGCTGCGCTGCGCGAAGGGCACCGCGCACCACGCCTGCTTCTGCGCCCAGGCCTTATACAGGTCCGCCGCGTCGCGCCACCCGGCCGGCTCGCCGCCGGCGCCGGCGAAGGTGGTCATCACGACCTCGTACGCCTGCGTCTCGGTGCCCGCCGCGTAGCAGGGACGGAACCAGCTGAACTCCACCCCCGCCGGCGAACGGGCCAGCAGCAGATCCTTGGGGTGGCCCTGGCCGTCTTCCGCCGCGGTATAGAAGCCGGCGCGGTCGTCGTAGTAACAGCCGAACTGCGCGGCCATGTTGCCGGGCTGGCTGATCGACACGTTCGAGCCGACCTTCATCGCGCCGGGATTCCGGATGATCCCGCCCTTGGCCGAACCGACAACGGCCGCGTCGTCCTCGCCGTTCGTGCCCAGCCGGGGCGCGAGCGTGACGAAGGGGTACTGAACCTTTTCCAACACCCAGCCGTCCTGCATCTGCACGGCGATGCCCCAGCGCGCCATCGCGTCGTCCGGGCGCGTCCGCACCGTGCAGACCACGCGCGCGACACCCTTGGCGAACCCTTCGTAAACCAGCGTCGCGCACGCGCCGCCCGCCTCTTCTTTCACCTCGGCGCTGAACGTCGCGGCGTCCTTGCTCCACGCCTGCGCCACGTCGCCCGTCGGCTGCGCCTGCTGCGAGAACGAAAGCGCAAAGAGCGACGGCGCTTTCGGCACGGCAGCCAGCTCCACGCCCTCGCCCGTCTTGAGCGACACGACCGCGCCCTTCTCCTCGCGCCCCAGCGCCAAGGACATCCGCGCATTCGTCAACGTGACCGGCGCGCTTTCGGCCCACGACACGCTCGCGCACATCAGCGCCGCCATCCCCCATCCGACGATCTTGTCCATACTCGAGTCCTCCAATTTGGCAGGCATCTTATCATGGCGAAACGCGCGGGCTCAAAGGAAAACAGTGAAGGCCAGCGGTTGGCGGAACGCGATCATCGCAAAGTCAGACGGCAGGGCCATGAACGGGCGCGGAGGAGCCCCTGCCGCGTGACCCAGTCCTCCTGCATTTTTCGGCTGGTCATTCTTGGCGCCTGCCGATATGCTTCATTCACCGGTTGCCGCCAATGATGTATAACCAAAAAGGTGTTCGCCATGCATCCTCTGGAACCTCGGATACCGCAGCAAGACATCAAGCTGGGCCCGCTCTGCGGCACGCTCGTTTGCCTAGGGCTGTCGCTTCTCAGCGGGGGGATCATCTTCCTTCTGGAATCCCCGCATCACACGGGCATCGGTGCGCGCGATGCGCTTCGTTTGCTGTGGCTTTTCGGAGCCTCAGCCTTCGTTGTCCGCCTGTTTCAGTGGTGCGATCCCGGCCATGTCTTGAAGGCGGCGTCGGCCTCGCTGACACTCCTGCTTCTCACGGGGATCGTCCTCTCGCCGGATCAGCCGGCCCTGGCTATTACCACCTCGTCCTTCGCATTTATCGGACTGCTCATAGCAGGGAACATCGGCATGTCCATCGGAGGTTTTGCCTCGCGCCGGACCGCCGACGCGCAGCGTTCCTCTCTCATTCGTGCCCTGCTCGCCGCGGTCGTCTTGGGTCTTGTCCTGGGGCGGCCCATATATGGATGCGCCATAACAGCCCTCTCCGTACGCAAGGCCGAAAGGGCCGGCGCGGCACCGCTCAAAGCCGATGCGGCCGCCCTCGCGCGCACCGTCATCGTGCCAACCCTGGAGGTGCCGGTCACCGGAGGGACCAATGTGATCTGGTGCGGCACCCTGCAGCTCGCGTGGAACGAGCTTCGCGCGCTGGCCGGCGAAGAGATCCGGATGGAACATCAAGACCCGGCGGTCGACGCGCTCAACCGCGGGACGCTTGTTCAAGCAGACCTCGACCGCGAAACATACGTGACTGCAACGACGCGTGCGGACGATCGCGCGCTGCGCAACCTCCATGAACAAGTCAGAAAGAAGTTCAGGGGCGCCATCACACCTGAACTGATCCCCGCCCCCAATTCGTTGCCAGAAGACGCCTTCGTTCTATACGCGATCCTTTTCGCAAACCTACCCTTCGACACGGCCTTCAAAAGACTGACGCGCCCCTTCGATTTCGGAGGAGCGCCAGTCGCCGCATTCGGCACGGAGGGCGATCTGGGCTCCCCCCTGCAGGCGCGAAAAATTCGCGCTCAGGTCAACGTGCTGGATGTTCGCGGCGCGGACGATTTCGTCATCGAGCTGAAAACGAAACGGAAGAGACACCAGCTCATCCTGGCGAAAGTGCCGCCCGAGCGGACGTTGGAAAAGACCGCGCAATCCGTCCTCGCGCGCGTCGTACCCGCCCAGCCGCCCAGCAGGCCATCCGCATACAAGCACCTGCTCGTCCCGATCGCCGACTACGATCTCTCCCGGCCTTACAACGAACTGACCGGCCGCCCGCTGATCGCCCGGGAACCGACTCTCAACAACAATCCCTTGGTCAGCGTTGTCCAAAGCATTCGCTTCAAACTCGATGAATCGGGCGCCGTCCTCAAATCAGAGGCCCGCATTTGCGTGGAGGCTTGCAAAGAGGTCTCAAAAATAGAGCCGCCCGACCTGATCTTCGACAAGCCGTTCCTGGTGCTGTTGAAATGCACGGCCAGCGACAAGCCCTACTTCGCGATGTGGGTCGACAACGCCGAGATCCTGACGCCGTTCATCACAAACGCGCGTCCCTCAAACTGACACCCCTTTATCACTCCGTTTCCCGCTTGTCATTCGTGCCCTTGACCCTTCCCCCTCGCTCCGATACAGTACCCGCATAAAGGGGAAAATCGTATGACGTTCTCTCGCCGCTCGTTCCTGAAAACCTCCGCGCTCGCGCCGGCCGCATATGCCTTGCCGCACGCGCTCCGCGCAGCCGAACCGGCCCCGCTCGTCACGCCCAACGCCGCACAGCAGGCGTGGCACGACATGGAGCTCGGCATGTTCTTCCACTTCGACATCCCGATCTATAAGCAGGGCTGGAACTGGCGCAGCTTCAAGGACTTCCCCGACCCGAACCTGTATCAGCCCCAGTCGCTCGACACGGACCAGTGGATGGAAGCCGCCAAAGCCATGGGCGCGAAGTACGCGATCTTCGTGGCCAAGCACTGCAGCGGGTTCCTGCAGTGGCCCTCCGACCTCTACCCGTACGGCGTCAAGCAGTCCTCCTGGCGAGGCGGCAAAGGCGACGTGGTCGGCGCGTTCGTCGACTCCTGCCGCAAGCACAACATCAAACCGGGCCTCTACGCGTCGGTCTCGGCCAACGGCTTTCTCGGCGTGGACAACCCCGGGCTCGTGAACCGCGGCAAGGGCGGCGACGCGGCGGCGCAGGCGCGCTACGTGAAGCTCTGCGAGCAGATGATGACCGAGCTCTGGACGCGCTACGGCGACCTCTTCGAAATCTGGTTCGACGGCGGCGCCATCCCCGCTTGCAAGGGCGGCCCCGACCTCGTGCCGATCCTCATGAAGCACCAGCCGCAGGCGATCGTGTTTCAAGGCCCGGCCGGCACGCCGAACCTGATCCGCTGGGTCGGCAACGAGCGCGGCGTCGCCCCCTACCCCTGCTGGAGCACGGCCAACGCCGGCACCAGCGAGGGCGGCACAGTCGAGAAAGTCGTGGGAGGCGCCCCCGACGGCCGGCTATGGGTGCCGGGCGAATGCGACGTGCCTGTGCGCAACCACGACTGGTTCTGGACGCCGGACGGCGAGAAGAAACTCTACAGCGTCGAACAGCTCATGCAGATGTACGAGAATTCCGTCGGCCGCAACTGCAACCTGCTGCTCAACGCCAACCCGGGCCCGGACGGCCTCGTGCCGGAGGCGGACATGCGGCGCTACGCCGAGTTCGGCCGCGAGCTCCGCCGCCGCTTCTCGACCCCGCTCGCGCTGACGGCCGGAAGAGGCGACACGGTGGAGCTGAAGCTCGCGCGCCCGCAGCCGGTCAGCCAAATCGTGGTCATGGAGGAGATCGCGCGCGGCGAGCGCGTGCGCGCCTACACCGTCGAGGGCCTCACGGCCGGCGGCGCGTGGACCGCGCTCTGCGAGGGCACCTCGGTCGGCCACAAGCGCATCCAGACCTTCGCGCGCACCGAGGTCGCTGCGCTGCGCTTCCGCGCGACCGCCGCGGTGGCCGAGCCGCACATCCGGCAGTTCGCCGCGTTCGGCGCCTGAGGCAGATGACAAAAAAACAGGCGGGACGCCTGAAGCATCCCGCCTGTTCGTTCTTTGGGTGTTCCGGTTTAGTTGAACACTTCGTCGAGCTGGTTCTGCGCTTCGGCCTGGAGCGCGGCCATCTCCTCTTCGCTGATCGGCTCGGCCAGCGGCACGAGCTTGATGTGGCGGTGCAGCGGGAAGCCGGTGCCGCCGGGGATCAGGTGACCGAGGATGACGTTCTCCTTGAAGCCGCGCAGCTCGTCCACGCGGCCCATGGTGGCCGCGTCGGTCAGCACGCGCGTCGTGTCCTGGAAGGACGCCGCCGAGATGAAGCTGTCGGTTTCGAGCGAGGCCTTGGTGATGCCCAGCAAGGCGGGCTGGGCTTCGGCCGGGCGCTTACCTTCCGCCACGATCTCTTCGTTGATCTCCAGGAAGCGCTGGCGCGTGACCTGCTCGCCCCACAGGAAGTCGGTATCGCCGGGGTTGGTGATGCGGACTTTGCGCAGCATCTGGCGCACGATGATCTCGATGTGCTTGTCGTTGATTTCCACGCCCTGCAGGCGGTAGACCTGCTGCACTTCGTTGACCAGATAGCGCTGCAGCTCCTGAGGACCGCAGACGTCGAGAATCTCCTGCGGCACCACCGGACCTTCGGTGAGCTGCTGGCCCTTCTTGACGCGGTCGCCCTTGAACACGACCACCTGCTTGCCCATCGGAATGAGGTGCTCCTCGTTGTGGCCGGTGATCTCGTCGCGCACGACCAGGCAGCGCTTGCCGCGCTGGTGCTCGCCGAAGTCGACCACGCCTTCGATGCGGGAGATTTCCGCCGCATCCTTGGGCTGGCGAGCCTCGAAGAGCTCCGCGACGCGCGGCAGACCGCCCGTGATGTCGCGGGTCTTCGCCTCTTTACGCGGCGTCTTCGCGATCATCATACCGGGGGAGACCTTCACGCCCTCCTTCACCATCACGATGGCGCCGGCCGGAATGTGGTAGAAGCCCAGAATCTCGCGGGTCGTCGGATCGGTGACGATGATCTGCGGGTGCAGGTCTTCCTTGGTCTCGAGCACCAGCAGCGTCGTCGCGCCGGTTTCGGCGTCCTGATCGCTGCGGACCGAGACGTCGTCCACGAAGTCCTGGAACGACACCACGCCGTGCTTTTCAGCCAGAATCGGCACCGAGTGGGGATCCCACACGGCCACGCGCTGGCCGGCCTTGACGGCGGCGCCGTCTTCGGCGTGCAGCACGGTGCCGATCTGCAGGTTGTACGTGTCGATCTCGGTGCCTTCCGCGTCGACGATTTCGACCGAGCCGTTCTTGTTGAGGACCACGATGTGGCCCTCGTCGTTGCGGACCGTGCGCAGGTCGACGTACTTGAGGAAGCCGGCGTTTTTGACCACGATTTCCGGAATCTTCGCCACCGTCGAAGCGGTGCCGCCGATGTGGAACGTACGCATCGTCAGCTGCGTGCCGGGCTCGCCGATGGACTGGGCCGCGATGATGCCGACCGCCGTGCCGATCTCGGCGGGACGTCCCGACGAGAGGTCGCGGCCGTAGCACTTCGCGCACATGCCGTGCGGCGCGTCGCAGGTGAGTCCGCTGCGGATCCAGACGCGCTCGATGCCGGTCTCTTCCAGCAGCTTGCAGGCGGCCTCGTCGATCTCGCTGTTCGCGGGGATCAGCACCTCGCCCGAGGCCGGGTGGCGGATGTCGTACAGCGCCGTACGTCCCAGCACGCGGGTGCGCAGCGGGATCAGCGTCTCGTCGCCTTCCTCGACCGCCTCGACCTCGATGCCGTTCACGGTGTTGCAGTCCTGGATCGTGATGATCACGTCCTGCGACACGTCGACCAGCTTACGCGTCAGGTAGCCCGCGTCGGCGGTCTTCAGCGCGGTGTCGGCCAGACCCTTGCGGGCGCCGTGCGTGGAGATGAAGTACTCCAGCACGCTCAGGCCTTCGCGGAACGACGCCGTGATCGGGCGTTCGATGATCTCGCCCGACGGGTTGGCCATGAGGCCGCGCATGCCGGCGAGCTGACGGATCTGGAGCTTCGAGCCACGGGCCTTGGAGTCCACCATCATGTACACCGGGTTGGTCTCGGAGGGCGTCTGATTGGCCTCCGTGACGTTGCGGTCGATCGTCTTGTAAAGCTCGTCGGACACCTTTTCGGTGGCCGCCGTCCACACGTCGACGATCTTGTTGTGGCGCTCGCCGGGGGTGATGACGCCGGCCTGGAACTGGCTGTCGACCTTCTCGACCTCGGTGTAGGCCTTGGCGATGATCTCGTCCTTGACTTTCGGGCGGATCATGTCCTTCAGGCCCATCGAGACGCCCGCGAGGCAGGCGTGCTTGAAGCCGAGGGCCTTGAGCTCGTCCAGCGCACGGACGGTGCGGGCGTGGCCCGAGACCTGGTGGCAGTGGAGGATGAGGTCGCCGAGCTTGCTCTTGTCGACCTTGTCGTTGACGAAGCCCAGCTCGGCCGGCCAGATCTCGTTGAAGATCACGCGGCCGGCGGTCGTTTCGATGACGCGCACGTCGGGGTTGCCGAAGCGGCGGCCCTTGGTGCCGAAATCGGGGTTGCGGAAGCGGATGCGCGTGTGGAAGCGGATCGCGGTCTCGGCCAGCGCGAAGTCCACCTCGGCCGTGCTGTTGAACAGCGGCAGGTGCTCGTGCCCGGCGGGCGTCTTGCCGGCGATCTTGTTCGCCAGCTTATCGGGCTGGCTCGGGATCGTCAGGTAGTAGATGCCCAGCGCGATGTCCTGCGTCGGCGTCATGATCGACTTGCCGGAGGCCGGCGAGAAGATCGAGTTCGACGCGAGCATCAGCATGCGGCTCTCGAGCTGCGCCTCGACCGACAGCGGCACGTGCACGGCCATCTGGTCGCCGTCGAAGTCGGCGTTGAACGCCGTACACACCATCGGGTGGATGCGGATGGCTTCGCCTTCGATCAGCACCGGCTCGAAGCTCTGGATCGAGAGACGGTGCAGCGTGGGCGCGCGGTTGAGCATCACCGTCTTGCCCTTGGTGACCTCCTCCAGAATGTCCCAGACCTGCTCGTCGTGGCGCTCGATCATCTTGCGCGCCGTGCGGACGGTGTGGCAGATGCCCTTCTCCTTCAGGCGGCGGATGATGAACGGCTCGAACAGGGTCAGCGCCATCTTCTTGGGCAGGCCGCACTGCGTGATCTTCAGCTCGGGGCCGACCACGATCACGGAGCGGCCGGAGTAGTCCACGCGCTTGCCGAGCAGGTTCTGGCGGAAGCGGCCGGTCTTGCCCTTGAGCATGTCGCTGAGGGACTTGAGCGGGCGGTTGCCGGCGCCGGCGACGGCGCGGCCGTGGCGGCCGTTGTCGAACACGGCGTCGACCGCCTCCTGCAGCATGCGCTTCTCGTTGCGGATGATCACATCCGGCGTCTTGAGCGACAGCAGGTTCTTCAGGCGGTTGTTGCGGTTGATGACGCGGCGGTACAGATCGTTCAGGTCCGACGTCGCGAAGCGGCCGCCCTCGAGGGGCACCAGCGGGCGCAGCTCCGGCGGGATGACCGGGAGGCAGTCCAGGATCATCCACTCCGGGCGGGCGCCGCTCACGCGGAAGCCTTCCGCGATCTTCATGCGCTTCGTGATCTTTTTGCGGGTCTGCTTGCTGCGGGTGTTCTCGATCTGTTCCTCCAGGTCCTGCATGAGCTGGTCGAGATCCACCTTGTTCAGCGAGCGGCGGACCGCTTCGGCGCCCATCATGGCCTCGAAGTTCTCGCCGTACTTCTCCAGCGCCTCGTGGTACTCGGCCTCGGAGAGCAGCTGCATGTACTTGAGCGGGGTTTCGCCCGGCTCGATCACCATGTAGTCTTCGTAGTAGAGCACGCGCTCGAGCTCGCTCGCGGTCTTGTCCAAGACCAGGCCGATGCGGCTGGGGCTGCACTTGAAGAACCAGATGTGCGAGACCGGCACGGCCAGCTCGATGTGGCCCATGCGCTGGCGGCGCACGCGCGACACCGTCACTTCGACGCCGCAGCGGTCGCAGACCACGCCCTTGTGCTTGATCCGCTTGTACTTGCCGCAGGCGCACTCCCAGTCGCGGGTCGGGCCGAAGATGCGCTCGCAGAACAGGCCGTCGCGCTCCGGGCGGTAGGTCCGGTAGTTGATGGTCTCGGGGTTGCGGACTTCGCCGTGGCTCCACGAACGGATGGTTTCCGGAGACGCGAGCGTAATGCTCACGGCATCGTAGTGCCCGCCTGCATCGAACATCCCACCAAACATTTCTCGTGCTGCATAAGGATTCATTGTGAACCTCCTGAGGGGTCGCCTTAGATTCTCGGGAATTCGGCAGCCGGCGCGGCCGTCTCACCACCCAACAACTTCATGTCAAGACACAGACCGCGCAACTCGTGCATCAGCACCGAGAACGACTCCGGCATGCCGGCGTCGAGCGTGTTCTGCCCCTTCACGATGGCCTCGTAAATGCGCGTGCGGCCGCCGACGTCGTCGGACTTGACCGTCAGCAGCTCCTGCAGCGCGTAGGCCACGCCGTAGGCTTCGAGCGCCCACACCTCCATTTCGCCCATGCGCTGGCCGCCGTACTGGGCTTTGCCGCCCAGCGGCTGCTGCGTGACGAGCGAATAGGGCCCCGTCGCACGCGCATGGATCTTGTCGGTGACCAAGTGGTGCAGCTTCAGCATGTAGATCTGGCCTACCACGACGCGCTGGTCGAACGGCTCGCCCGTGCGGCCGTCGTAGAGCACGGTCTTGCCGTCCTCGCACAGCCACGCGTTGCCGCCGATCTCCTTCTCCTGCATCTTGCGGGCCTGGCGGAGCAGCTGGTCGATCTCCTCTTCCTTCGCGCCGTCGAACACCGGCGTCGCGGCGTGGAAGCCCAGCACCTTGCAGGCCACGCCGAGATAGGTCTCGAACAGCTGGCCCAGGTTCATGCGGGAAGGCACGCCGAGGGGGTTGAGCACGATGTCGACCGGGGTGCCGTCCGGCAGGAACGGCATGTCGCAGTCGGGAACGATCTTCGCCACGACGCCCTTGTTGCCGTGACGGCCGGCGAGCTTGTCGCCCACCGAGAGGTTTTTCTTCTCGGCGATGTAGACGCGCACCTGCTTGATCACGCCGCCCTCGTCGATGATCCCGTCGAGCTCGGCGAACTCGCCGCCGCCGCCGGGCTCAGTCAGCTCGGCGAACTTCGGCCGGAAGCCGTTGATGATCTCTTCGATCTTCTGCTGCACCGGGCTGTTCTCGATCTGGATGTGGTCGTGCGACTTGGCCAGACGGGCCAGCAGCGTCTTGGTGATCTTGCGGTTGGCGGGGATGATGATCTCGCCGGAGTCGACGTCCAGCACGTCCAGCGGGATCTTCTCGCCCAGCAGGATGTTGCTCAGCGAGGTGGTCAGCTCCTCCTCCAGCGCGGCCTGCTTTTTCTTGCGCTCCTCCTCGACGTCGCGGATCTCTTTCTTCTCTTCCGGCGACGCGGCGAGCGACAGGAACGGGCGGCGGGCCTCTTGCTGCGAGGTCACCTTGACGTCCATCACGATGCCGTACACGCCGCTCGGGACGGTCAGCGACGTGTCGCGCACGTCCGCCGCCTTCTCGCCGAAGATCGCGCGCAGCAGGCGCTCTTCGGGGGCCAGCTCGGTCTCGCTCTTGGGCGTGATCTTGCCGACCAGGATGTCGCCGGGGCGGACTTCCGCGCCGATGCGCACGACGCCGTCGGCGCCGAGGTTCTTCAGCGCTTCCTCGCCGACGTTCGGGATGTCGCGCGTGATCTCTTCGGGGCCCAGCTTGGTGTCGCGGGCGCCGACCTCGAAGTCCTGGATGTGGACGGAGGTGAACACGTCGTCGCGCACCACCTTCTCGCTCACCAGAATCGCGTCTTCGAAGTTGTATCCGGTCCACGGCATGAACGCCACGAGCAGGTTCTTGCCCAGCGCGAGCTCGCCCTGGTGGGTGGCGGGGCCGTCGGCCAGCACGTCGCCCTTCTTCACCGGCTGGCCGACCTTGACGATCGGCTTCTGGTTGAAGCAGGTGCCGGCGTTGCAGCGGCGGAACTTCTGCAGCGCGTAGCGGTAGATGCCCTTGGCGTTGTCGCTCTTCTTCGACTTGCCCGACGGCATCTTGCCGTCCGGCGTGACCACGACCTCGGTGGCCGAGACGTAGGCCACGACGCCGTTGTCCTCGGAGAGCACGGTGACGCACGAGTCGGACGCCGCGCGCAGCTCCAGGCCGGTCGCCACGAACGGGCGCTCCGCCTTCAGCAGCGGCACGGCCTGACGCATCATGTTCGCGCCCATCAGCGCGCGGTTGGCGTCGTCGTGCTCCAGGAACGGGATCAGGCCGGCCGCGATCGAGACCACCTGCATCGGCGAGACGTCCATGTACTGGACCTGCGCCCGCTCGACGTCTTCGAACTCGGTCTTGTAGCGGCAGGTGACGCGCTCGGAGGCGAAGCTGCCGTCCGGCTTCAGCTCGGAGTTGGCCTGCGCGATCTTGAAGTTCTCTTCCTTGTCGGCCGAGAGGTACTGCACCTCGTTCGTCACCTTGCCGTGGCGGACCACGCGGTACGGGCTCTCGATGAAGCCGAACTGGTTGATCCGGGCGTAAATGCCGAGCGACGAGATCAGGCCGATGTTCGGGCCTTCAGGCGTCTCGATCGGGCAGATGCGGCCGTAGTGCGAGGAGTGCACGTCGCGGACTTCGAAGCCGGCGCGCTCGCGGCTCAAGCCGCCGGGGCCGAGGGCCGAGAGGCGGCGCTTGTGCGCGAGGCCGCTCAGCGGGTTGGTCTGATCCATGAACTGGCTCAGCTGGCTGCGGCCGAAGAAGTCCTGGACCACCGCCGAGAGCGACTTGCTGTTCACCAGGCGGGCCGGCGCGAGGACGCCGCTCGCGGGGTCGAACAGGGTCATGCGCTCGCGGATCAGGCGCTCCGTGCGGGCCAGGCCCACGCGGCACTGGTTCTCGAGCAGCTCGCCCGCGGTGCGGATGCGGCGGCTTCCCAGGTGGTCGATGTCGTCGACCTGCTCTTGGCCGACGTAGATGCGCAGCAGCAGGCGCACGGCCTCGATCACGTCCACGCCGCTCTCGTGCAGCGTGCGCAGGTCATCGGAGACCTTGCCCACCAGGTTGAGGCGCTGGTTGATCTTGTGGCGGCCGACCTTGCCGAGGTCGTAGCGGCGCGGCTCGAAGAACAGGCGCTTCAGCAGCGTCTTGGCGTTCGACGAGGTGGCGGGGTCGCCGGGGCGCAGGCGCTTGTAGATGTCCTTGAGCGCGTCCTCTTCCGAGTGGATGCCGGACTTCGCGTCCTCGCGGAGCGTCTTGATCAGCACGCCCTCGTCGACCGAGACGTCGACCACCTCGATCTTGTCGAAGCCGGCCGAGGAGATCTGCTCCAGCAGGGCGGGCGTGATCGGGTCATAGCGGCGGGCCAGCACGGCCTGCGACTCGACGTCGATCAGGTCGTCCTTCATCACCAGCATCTCGAGCTCGTCGGCGCTGTGCGCCTTCTTGGCGGAAAGCGTCTTGGACGAGTAGAACAGCTTGAGAATCTCTTCGTCGGTCCCGTAGCCGAGCGCGCGCAGGAAGGTCGTCGCGTAGAATTTGCGGCGGCGGCGGCGGCGGTCCATGTAGACCCACATGATGTCGCTGGAGTCGAACTGGATCTCGATCCACGAGCCGCGGTCGGGAATCAGGCGCACGGAGAAGAGCGTCTGGCCGTTGGGGTGCAGCGCCTTTTCGGAACAGATGCCGGGAGAGCGGTGCAGCTGCGAGACGATCACGCGCTCGGCGCCGTTGATCACGAACGCGCCGTCGCGGGTCATGAGCGGGATCTCGCCCATGTAGACGTCCTCTTCGCGGATCTCGTCGCCGTCTTTCAGGCGGAAGGTCGCGTGCAGGGGCGCGGCGAACGTGCTGCCTTCGGCGAGCGCCATGAGCGCGTCCATCTTCGGCTCGCCGAGCTCATACTTGACGAAATCGAGCGTATAGCGCCCGTCATAGCTGTCGATCGGGAAGACTTCGCGGAAGATGGCCTGGAGCCCCTTTTCTTCGCGTTTCGCAGGCGCTGCATCAAGCTGCAGGAAATCCTGATACGACTTCGTCTGAATCTCGATCAGATCGGGCGGCTGAATAACGGGTTTCAGCTTGCCAAACACTTTACGTTCAACCATTGCCTACCTCAGGTTGGAGTTTAGATGTGACGCTGCCAAGTAAAAAAACCCCGCACGTCAGGGCCAGGGCCCTGCGCCCGCCGTTGTTCCCGTTGCGATGATCCGACAGCCGGTTATGAATGGAAGTGTGGTAAGCGGCCACTTGGTTAACTGATTCACATTTCGGCTGAAACACGCGTCAAAGAACAATCGGGTGCGATTCGTCTCTCTTTTGGCAACTGCGAAGCGCGATGACCGTTCGGGCAACTCCGTCTCGAGGCGCGGACGCCTGTTGACGGAAAGCGGAGGACTGCCCGGGTCATCACTCGGGCAGTCCCCCCTTTCAAAGCAACGAAGCTTACTTCACTTCGACCTTGGCGCCGGCCTTCTCGAGCTGGTCTTTCAGCTTGGCAGCCTCGTCCTTGCTGACACCCTGCTTCACCGGTTTCGGAGCGGCTTCGACCAGGTCCTTGGCGTCCTTCAGACCCAGGCCCGTGATCGCGCGCACTTCCTTGATGACGCCGATCTTGTTCGCGCCGGCGTCGGCCAGGATCACGTCGAACTCGGTCTTCTCTTCGACCGGAGCGGCGGCGGCGGCGGCCACGGGGGCGGCGGCAGCCACAGGAGCGGCGGCGGTGACGCCCCACTTCTCTTCCAGGGCCTTGACCAGCTTGGAGATCTCGAGCACCGAGAGGTTGCTCAGGAAATCGATCACTTCTTCATTCGTCATTTCGCTTGTTCCTTTTCTTGTGCAACCGCACGCGATATCCGCGGGCGGGGTTCCCGCAGGTGCCACCGCTCATGAAGCGGCCGCTCGCGCTTTCGCGCTCTGGGGCGCCGGCACCCGCCGGACGCCCGCACCTTGCGGTTTTTACGACACTCGTTATGCCGCAGATCCGTTCTTCTTCTCTTCGTACGCCTTGAGGGCGTAGAGCGCGTTGAGCAGCGGCGCGTTGAGAACGCGCACGAGGCTCGTGGCCGGGGCCGAGAGCGTGCCCAGCAGCATGGCGCGCATCGTGTCCTTCGAAGGCAGCTTCGACAGCGCGTCGACGTCGGCAGCGCTGAGCGCCGCGGCTTCGAGGCTGGCGCCCTTGATGGCCGCCTTGTCGTTCTTCTTCACGAACTCGACCAGCAGCTTCGCCACTTCCGTGACGTCGCCCTGGCCCGTGACCACCGCCGTCGGCCCGGAGAGCATCGCGGAGACGTCCGCCCAGCCCAGCTCCTTCGCGACTTTGCCGAGGTAGGTGTTCTTCACTACCATGGCGCGCGAATTGAGCTTGTTCAGCTCCTGGCGCAGCGTCGTCAGCTGAGTCACCTTCAGGCCGCCGTAGTTCAGGATGAAGCAGAAGTCGGAAGCCTTGACGCGCTCGATGACCTCGTTCAGGATAGAAATCTTTTCGTTTCTCATTTGGATCGGTCTCCCGTGTTACTCAACAGCTTCCTTGACCAGGACGCGCACGCCCACACCCATCGTGGAGCTGACCGTCAGGGAGCGGATGAACGTGCCCTTGGCGCCCGCCGGCCGCTCGGCCCTGACCGCATCCACGATCGTGTTGATGTTGCCGACCAGCTTGTCGGCGTCGAAGCTGCGCTTGCCGCACATCACGCAGACGTTGCCGGTGCGGTCCATGCGGAAGTCGACCTTGCCGCCCTTGGCAGCCTTGACGGCCGCCGCCGTGTCGTCCGTCACCGTTCCCGTCTTGGGATTCGGCATCAGGCCGCGGGGGCCCAGCACGCGGGCGATCTTGCGCACTTCCTTCATCGCGTCGGTCGTCGCGATCGCCACGTCGAAGTCCGTCCAGCCGTTCTTGACTTTCTCGATCAGGTCTTCGTACCCGACCTCGTCGGCGCCGGCGGCCTTCGCGTCGTCGGCGAGGGAGCCCGCCGCGAAAACGATCACGCGGACGTTCTTGCCGGTGCCGTGCGGCAGGTTCACCGTGCCGCGGACCGTCTGGTCCGACTTCTTGATGTCCACGCCGAGGCGCATCGCGATCTCGACCGTCTCGTCAAATTTCGCGCCCGCGTTCGCCTTCACGAACGCGACGGCCTCCTCCAGACTCACAGGTGCGGTCGGGGCCTTTTTCTGGGCGTCGATATACCGTTTGCCATGTTTTGCCATGATTCGTGTCCCCTTAATTAATCAATAACCTCGATACCCATGTTGCGCGCGGTACCTTCGATCATCCGCATCGCGGCCTCTTCGTTCGACGCGTTCAGGTCCGCCTTCTTGATCTGGACGATCTTGCGGAGCTGCTCGCGCGTCACTTTGCCGACCTTGTCGCGGTTGGGGACGCCGGAACCCTTGGCCAGGCCCGCCTCTTTCTTCAGCAGGGCGGACGCCGGGGGGCTCTTGAAAACGAGGGAGAAGCTGCGGTCCGCATACACCGTGATGACCACGGGGATGACCAGACCGGCCTTGTCCTGAGTCTTGGCGTTAAACTCTTTGCAGAACGCCATGATGTTGACGCCTTGCGAACCCAACGCGGGGCCCACAGGCGGTGCAGGATTCGCCGCGCCGGCGGGAATCTGCAGTTTCACGATACCCGTGACTTTCTTCGCCATGATTGCACCTTTGTGTCTGTCGTGGCCCTCCCGGCATCCCTACCGGTACAGACGAGCCACAGTTGACGAGCCGTTGCCGCGCTCGCGCGGCGTTTCCCGCCAGGCCTTCCGCTACGCGTTCTCGTTGACCGCGCGCTCGACCTGCCAGTACTCCAGCTCGACCGGAGCGGAGCGTCCGAAGATCGCTACTGAGACCTTCAGCTTGCCCCGGTCGGGATCCACTTCATCGACCGTGCCGTTGAAACTCATGAACGGCCCGTCGGTGATCTTTACGGTCTCGCCCGGCTCGAACTGAACCTTGGGCTTAACCTTTTCCTTCTTCTCGGCCACCTGGTTGACGATCGCGTCAACCTCGGCCGCGGAAAGCGGCATCGGGCGCTCGCCGCCGATGAAACCGATCACGCCCGACGTCTCTTTGAGAAACCGCCAGGTCGGCTCGATCACATTGCGCCCCTCATCGTACAAAGCCAGATTGATCAGCACATAGCCGGGGAAAAATTTGCGCGTCACCGTGGTCTTCACGCCGTTCTTGACCTCAGAGACCTTCTCGGTGGGGATCACCACGTCGCCGATGTACTCCCCCATCTCCTCGATCCGCACCCGCGCCTCGATCGAACGCTTGACCTTCTGTTCCTGGCCGGTCAACGTGTGCAACACAAACCATTGTTTCGTCATGGACGACTCCCCGCGTTACGCATGGATCAGCTGCAGGAAAAACAGGATGGTCTTGTCACAGCACAGCACCACCACGGCAAGAATCACAATGAACGTAATCACCACGATCGTCGAGTCCACCAGCTCCTGCTTGTCGGGCCAGGCGATCTTCTTGAACTCCACCCCGACTTCGCCCAGATATGCGCCCAGGCTCTGGATGACTTGTTTCACGTTGCTCATTTCCTCAGGACCCTTCGGTTCGGTGCTCCCGCGACAAAATGCGAAAACCTGTGACCATCCCTTTTGCGGGACGGCGACAGATGCCGCGGTTAGTACTGGCAGGCCAGGAGGGACTCGAACCCCCAACACCCGGTTTTGGAGACCGGTACTCTGCCAAATTGAGCTACTGGCCTAAAATGGACTGGACTACTTGGCTTCCCGGTGTAACGTGCGCTTCTTCTCCGCCGGGCAGAACTTCTTGATCTCCAGACGGTTCGTCATCGTACGCTTGTTCCGCGTCGTCGTGTAGTTGCGGCGCTTGCACTCGGTGCACGCCAAAATCGCTAATTCTCTGGGCATAGTCGCCTCTTTGCTTCGCCATGAACCCGTATCGCGTCCGGAACGCCGAAGCGCTCCGGACGGATACGCTCACAGGAAACTCGTATTACTTAACAACCTTGTCCACCGTGCCGGCGCCGACCGTGCGGCCGCCTTCGCGGATGGCGAAACGCATCTTGTCTTCCAGCGCGACCGGCGAGATCAGCTTCACGGCGATCTCGATGTTGTCGCCCGGCATGACCATCTCGACGCCTTCCGGCAGCGTGATGTCGCCCGTCACGTCCGTCGTGCGGATGTAGAACTGCGGGCGGTAGCCCTTGAAGAACGGGGTGTGGCGGCCGCCCTCTTCCTTGCTGAGGACGTACACCTTGCCGGTGAACTCGGTGTGCGGCGTGATGGAACCCGGCTTGGCCAGAACCTGGCCGCGCTCGACGTCCTCTTTCTTCGTGCCGCGGAGCAGCGCGCCGATGTTGTCGCCGGCCTGGCCCTGGTCGAGCAGCTTGCGGAACATCTCGACGCCCGTGCAGGTCGTCTTCGCCGTCGGACGGAGACCGATGATCTCGATTTCGTCGCCGACCTTGAGGATGCCACGCTCGACGCGGCCGGTCACCACGGTGCCGCGGCCTTCGATCGAGAACACGTCTTCGATCGGCATCAGGAAGGGCTTGTCCAGCACGCGCTCGGGCTCGGGAATGTAGCTGTCCAGCGCCTCCATCAGCTTCGTGATGCACTCGCAGGCCGGATCATCCGGGCTCGTGGCCTTGGTGGCCGGCAGCGCGGAGCCGCGCACGATCGGAATCGTGTCGCCGGGGAACTCGTACTTGGAGAGCAGCTCGCGGATTTCCATCTCGACGAGGTCCAGCAGCTCGGCGTCGTCGACCAGGTCAACCTTGTTCAGGAAGACCACGATCGCGGGCACGCCGACCTGGCGGGCGAGCAGGATGTGCTCGCGGGTCTGCGGCATCGGTCCGTCCGCCGCGCTCACGACCACGATCGCGCCGTCCATCTGCGCGGCGCCGGTGATCATGTTCTTGACGTAGTCGGCGTGGCCGGGGCAGTCGACGTGGGCGTAGTGACGATTCGGGGTGCCGTACTCGACGTGCGAGGTGGCGATCGTCAAAATCTTGGTGGGGTCACGGCGGCCCGCCGACTCGGAGGCCTTGGCGACCTGGTCGTAGCTGATCGGGGCATTGTACCCCTTGAGGGCCTGAACGTTGGTGATCGCTGCGGTCAGCGTGGTTTTGCCGTGGTCGACGTGGCCGATCGTGCCGACGTTGACGTGGGGCTTCTCGCGAACAAATGTCTCTTTCGCCATTTTGGTTTCCTCCTGTGAGTAGTGACAAAAAATCCATCGTCAAAGCTGGAGCCAACAAGCAGAATCGAACTGCCGACCTCTTCCTTACCAAGGAAGTGCTCTACCAACTGAGCTATGTTGGCTTTGTCCATGACCCCTTACGGGGCAAAGAACCCCTTACCCAATATGCCGCCGGCTTCAAGGAAAGCCATAGGCCATCGTGGAGGAGTCCCCTCAAACCTTGCCAATGTTCTGTTTCCACGTTTCCCGAAACCGGGTTCCGGAAAAAATGAAAACTTGGTTAGATTACCGAATGCCCTTCCGGATGTCAATCCCCGCGGCATTTTTTTTGCGGCGGGGCCCGTGGCGGGGCCTCCGGCGCGTCACGGCCCCCGTGGCGCGCCGGCGCGGCGTCAGCCCTGCAGGATCGTGATGCAGATCGTGCCGAAGATGTCGTCGGCGCTGCAGCCGCGCGACAGATCGTTCACCGGCTTGGCCAGGCCCTGGATCACCGGGCCCAGCGCCGTGGCGCCGGCCAGGCGCTCCACCAGCTTGTAGCAGATGTTGCCGGCCTGCAGGTCCGGGAAGATCAGCACGTTCGCGTCTCCCAGGATCTGGCCGCCCTTGTTCTTCGACGCGCCGACGGAGGGCACGATCGCCGCGTCCGCCTGCATCTCGCCGTCCACCACCGCGTCGACGCCCTGCTCGGCGAAGCGCTTCCGGGTCAGCTCCGCCGCCGCGCGCACCTTGTCCACCAGCTCGTGCGAGGCGCTGCCCTTGGTGGAGAAGCTCAGGAAGGCGAGGCGGGGCTGCTTGCCGACGAGCTTGCGGTACGAGGTGGCCGTGGCGTGCGCGATGTCCACCATCTCTTCGGCCGTCGGGCAGGGGTTCACCGCGCAGTCCGCGAAGAGCAGCGTCGTGTCGCCCGAGGCGGTCGGGCGCTGCAGGTCCATGATGAAGGTCGACGACGCCAGCTTGATGCCCTTGGCGGTCCCGACGCAGTGGAACGCGCTGCGCAGCATGTCGCCGGTCGAGGCGATCGAGCCCGCGACCATGCCCTGCGCGAGGTCCAGCGCCACCATCATGTTGCCGAAGTAGAGCCGCTTGGCCTTGAGCGTCGCCAGCGCCTCCTCCTCGGTCATGCCCTTGGACTTGCGCTTCTCGTAGAACGCGCCGGCCAGCCGGGGCAGCAGCTCCGAGGCCGTGTAGTCGATCACCTGGACTCCGGCGGAGGCCAGCGTCACGCCGGCCTTCGCCTCGGCCGCCGCGATCTCCTCCGGCGTGCCGAGCACGACGGGCTTGCAGAGGCCCACCTGCGCCGCCTTGACCGCCGCCGCGATGACGCGCGGGTCCAGGCCCTCGGGGAGCACGATGGTTTTGTTCAGCGCCGAAGCGCGGGGAAGCATCGAATCGAGAATAGCCATGATGTGGAATCTCCTTGCGTTATTTCTTAACCGCATTCGCCAGCAGGCGGAACGTCTCGCGGGCGATCATCAGCTCCTCGTTGGTGGGAATCACGATCGCGGGGAGCTTCGACGCGTCGGCGCTGACCACGCCGAGGCAGCCCATGACGGCCTTGTTCTTCGCCTCGTCCAGCTTGCAGCCGATCGCTTCGAGCCGCGAGAGGATCGCCTTGCGCGCCGGCGCGCTGTTCTCGCCGATGCCGCCCGTGAAGATGATCGCGTCCGCGCCGCCCAGCAGCGTGAAGTAGCCGCCGATGTACAGCGCCGCGCGGTGGCCGAACATGTTGAGCGCGTTCTCGGCCGCGGCCTTGCCCTGCGCCGCCGCATTGACGGTGTCGCGCATGTCGCCGCTCTCCAGCCCGTTGATGCCCTTGAGCCCGCTCTCCTTGTTGAGCGCGTTGTCGATCGCGTCGATGCTCAAGCCCTTCCGCGCGAGGAAGAAAATGATGGCGGGGTCGATGTCGCCGCAGCGCGTCCCCATGATCACGCCCGGCAGCGGCGTCAGGCCCATCGTCGTGTCGAGCACCTTGCCGCCCTTGACCGCCGTGATCGACGAGCCGTTGCCGAGGTGGCAGGTGATCAGGCTCAGCTCTTCGAGCGGCTTCTTGAGGTACTCGGCCGCCGCCTGCGCCACGAACTTGTGCGACGTGCCGTGGAACCCGTATTTGCGGATGCGGTACTCGTCGTAGAACTTCTGGGGGATCGCGTACATGTAGGCGTGCTTCGGCATGCTCTGGTGGAACGCCGTGTCGAAGACCACCACGTTGGGCACGTTCGGAAAGACCGTCTCGCACGCCACGATGCCGTCCAAGTTGGCGGGGTTGTGCAGCGGCGCCAGGTCGGCGCACTTCTTGATGCTGGCCTTCACGTCCTCGGTGATCACCACGGAGTCGGAGAAGTCCTCGGCGCCGTGGACCACGCGGTGGCCGATGGCGTTCACCTCTTTCAGCGATTTGAGCACGCCCGTCTCGGGGTCCGCGAGCATCTTGCACGCCATGGCGAGCGCCTTGCCGTGGTTCTCCGCGGCGATGCCCTGCTGCGTCTTGGGCTCGCCGTCGCGCTGATACACCAGATTCGCGTTGGGCGTGCCGATGCGCTCCACCAGCCCTTTGGCCAGCATCGTCTCCGTCGCCATGCTGAACAGCGTGAACTTGAGCGAAGAGCTCCCCGAGTTGATGACAAGGATCTTGTCGTATTTCCTGAGTGGCATGAGTAGTCCCTAACCTGCGTCGTGTGAGAATGAGTGGATAGCGCAACGACCGAGTTGTGCGCCGCAAAAAAAACGTAACGTATTCTGCTCTTCTTTGGCCGATGTTTCAAGGTCAAAACCGACGAAGTACGGGCCCTTTCCGCCGCTTTCCACGGAAAACGCTTGCGGGCTCCACGCCGTTGCGGTAAAAACGTCACCAACTCTCGTTAAAAGGCCTCTATGCAAAAACTTTTCGGTACCGACGGCATCCGCGGCCAAGCCAACCGCTACCCCGTCAACGCGGAGCTGGCGCTCAAACTCGGCAAGGCGCTGGGCAAGCGCCTCCACGCCCACGGCTACGGCAGCGCGCGCGCCGTCATCGGCAAAGACACCCGGCTCTCCGGCTACATGCTCGAGACGGCCATCACCAGCGGGCTCGTTTCGGCCGGCTGCGACGTCTTCCTCGTCGGGCCGGTGCCCACGCCCGCCGTCGCCCACCTGACGCGCTCGCTCGCGGCGGACATCGGCATCATGCTGACCGCCTCGCACAACCCCTACGACGACAACGGCATCAAGATCTTCAACCCCCTCGGCTACAAGCTCGAGGACGCGGAGGAGGACGAGATCACGCGGCTCATCCGCGACTCGGACTTGCGCACCGACGACATCCGCAGCGACCAGCTCGGCAAGGCCTACCGCCTCGACGACGCCCGCGGGCGCTACATCGAGTTCGCCAAGAGCACCATCGGCAACGCCAAGCTGAGCGGCTTCAAAGTGGTCATGGACTGCGCCAACGGCGCGGCCTACGATATCGGGCCCTGGATCTTCCGCGAGCTCGGCGCCGCCGTCACCAAGACCGGCGTCGCGCCGGACGGCCTCAACATCAACGCCAACTGCGGCGCCCTGCACCCCGAGGTCGTCGCCAAGCTGGTCAAAGAACACGGCGCCGACATCGGCGTCGCCCTCGACGGCGATGCCGACCGCGTCATCTTCGCCGACGCCGACGGCAACATCGTGGACGGCGACCGCGTGCTCGCCGCCTGCGCCATCGCCTTCAAGAAGCGCGGCCTCCTCGACAAGGACACGCTCGTCGTCACCAGCATGAGCAACCTCGGCCTGCACGACGCCATGCGCAAGAACGGCATCCGCGTCGAAGTCACCGACGTCGGCGACCGCTACGTGATCGACGCCATGCGCAAGGGCGGCTTCGCCCTCGGCGGCGAAAAATCGGGGCACCTGATCTTCCACAACCACGCGACCACCGGCGACGGCATCATCAGCGCCCTGCAGGTCATGCGCGTGATGAAGGAGGAGGGCAAGACGCTGGCCCAGCTCGCCGACTGCATGACCGAGTACCCGCAGACGCTCGTCAGCCTCAAGGTCAAAGAGAAGCTCCCCGTCCACGAGGTCCCCGTCCTGGCCGCCGCAATCAAGGCCTGCGAGGACGACCTGTGCGGCCGAGGCCGCGTCATCGTCCGCTACTCCGGCACAGAGCCCAAAATCCGCCTGCTGGTCGAAGCCAGCGACGCGACGCTCGTCGCGACCTGGATCGAAAAACTGACCGAGGCCGTGAAGGCGGGCTTGGGGTAACTGCGAGAAAACGCCTAACGCAGAACGCCCAGCCCTGAACTTCGAAGTTGGGCGTTCACCGTTCAACGTTCGACGTTCACTATGAATATCCTCCAACTTCTTCAAGCCCGCGGCGTGACCTTCCTTGCGCCGGACACCACGTACGTCGCCGCAGACGTCAACCCGGAGCGCATCGCGCCGGGCGTCACCGTCCATCCGGGCTGCCGCCTGAGCGGCGCCGAGCTTTCGATCGGCCCCGGCTGCGTGCTCGGCGCGGAAGCCCCGGCGACCGTCACGGACTGCCAGCTCGGCGCCCACGCGCACTTGGCGGGCGGCTTCTTCGAGCGCAGCACCTTCCTCGACGGCTTCAAGGCCGGCAGCGGCGCGCACGTCCGCCCCGGGTGCCTCTTTGAAGAGGAGTCCTCGATCGCCCACTCGGTCGGCGTGAAGCAGACCGTCTTCCTGCCGTGGGTCACGGCGGGCAGCCTGATCAACTTCTGCGACGCCCTGATGGCCGGCGGCACAAGCCGCAAAAACCACTCGGAGATCGGCTCCTCCTACATCCACTTCAACTTCACGCCGCACCAGGACAAGGCCACGGCCTCGCTGGTCGGCGACGTGCCGCACGGCGTGCTGCTCAACCAGCCCGCGATCTTCCTCGGCGGACAGGGCGGCCTCGTCGGCCCCTGCGCCATCGCGTTCGGCACCGTCATCCCCGCCGGCCAGATCTGGCGCGGCGACGTGACGGAGATCGGGCACCTCGTGGCCAAGCCCGCGTTCCGCAGCACCATCGACATGCCCTACGACACGCGGCAGTACCACGGGGTCAAGCGCGTGCTCCGCAACAACCTCCGCTACATCGGCAACATTCTCGCCCTCGACCTCTGGCACCGCGTGGTCCGCGCGCCCTTCATGCTGGGCGACCCCTACCGGGCCGCCTGCCACGCCGGCGCACGCCGCCGCCTCGCCGAGATCCTGAGCGAACGTCTCGTGCGCCTCGACGAACTCGCCCAGAAAGTCGGACACTCCCTCGCGCTCGACCTGCCGAATCCGGCCGCCGAGGAGCACCGCGCCTTCACCGGCCGCTGGCCTGCGCTTAAGGACGCGCTGGCCGCCCGGATCGGCAACCGCGAGGCCCAACCGGTCCCCGAGGCGGTCGCCGCCCTCGTCGAGGCCCTGCCCAAGAGCGATTACCTGCGCACGGTCCAAGCGCTCCCGGCCGAGGCCGCCGCGTGCCTGACCGACTGGCTCTCGTCGTGCCCGGCAGACCTTGCGGCCCTGCAGACGTAGCGAAGCCCGCAGGCCAGCAGGGATCGGAAAGAATGGACGGCCGCGCGCATCGCGCGCGGCAGAACCCGGCGGCTCGACCGCCGGAAAGGAGGAGTCCGCATGCGAACCGCACCGTGCCGCCGAAGCGTCAGCGCCGCCGCCTTGTTCATGCTCGCCGCAGGAGGCTCAGCCATGGCCTACGAATCGATCTACCCCCGCACCCCTGTCGGACGCTTCGAAATCAAAACGCTGCCCCCGCGGCAAGCGCTCGCCGCCACCTCCGCGGGCGACGCCTTCGAGGACCGCGGGGCCGCCTTCTCCAAACTTTTCGCCTACATCCGGACCAACCGTGTCGCCATGAGCGTGCCGGTGGAGGCCTCGGCCGCAACCAACCAGATGGTGTTCTTCGTGGGACCAAAGAGCGCGGGGCTCGCCCTCGCCGCGGCCAACGGCGTGACCGTCGAGGCGATGCCGGAGAGAACCGTGGCCAGCCTCGGTCTCCGCGGAAGCTACACCCGCAAACGCCACGAAGACGGTCTGCAGCGCCTCCAGGCGTGGCTCGCGCGAAAGCCTGAGTGGCGCGCCTGCGGCGAGCCCTATGCCGTCTATTGGAACTCGCCCTTCGTGCCGCCGTTCCTGCGCAAATCGGAGATCCATCTGCCGGTGGCGCGCGTCGCGGCACAGCCCCCCTCCGTCTACGCGTTCGAGGTCGAGACCCTCGACGGCGTCCGCACCAACCTGGCCCCCTACAAAGGGCAGGTGGCGCTCGTCGTCAACGTGGCCAGCAAGTGCGGCTTCACCCGGCAGTACGCGGGACTGCAGAGCCTGTATGAAGCCTACCGCGGGCGAGGGCTCGTCGTCCTCGGCTTCCCGTCCAACGACTTCATGGGGCAAGAGCCCGGGACGAACGCCGAGATCCAGCGCTTCTGCTCGTTGACCTACGGAGTCACCTTCCCGCTCTTCGCCAAGATCAGCGTCAAAGGGGAGGCGCAGCACCCGCTCTACGCGTGGCTCACCGACCCCGCCCTGCACCCCGGCCTGGGCGGCGAGGTCTCATGGAACTTCAACAAGTTCCTGCTCGGCCGCGACGGCGCGCTGCTGGCCCGCTTCGGCTCGCGCACAGCCCCCGACGACCCCGCACTGCTCGCCGCGATCGAGCAGGCGCTCGCGCGCTGACCTCGCGCCGCAATAAAAAAAGGGGGGCGGTCTCCCGCTCCCCTTCGTCTCTAAACAGGTCCGTGTGTGTGCTGTTTCTGATTAGAGAAGCTGTTTCGCCGCAGCCACGATGTCGCGGTCGTGAGGCAGGAAGGCGTCCTCCAGCGAGTACGCCTGCGGCGCGATGCCGTCCTTGGCGCCGACGCGCAGCACCGGGGCGTCGAGCGAGTCGAACGCCTCGGCCATGATGCGCGACGCGATCTCGCCGGTGTAGCTGCCGATGCCCACGCAGTGGCTCGCCACCACGCAGCGGCCGGTCTTGCGCACCGAGGCCAGGATCGTCTCCATGTCGAGCGGCACCAGCGAGCGGATGTCCACCACTTCGGCGGAGATGCCTTCGGCGGCGAGCTGGTCGGCGGCCTTGAGCGCCTCGTAGAGCATCGGGCCCCACGTGACGATCGAGACCTGGTCGCCCGCGCGCTTGATGTCGGCCTTGCCGAGCGGCGTCAGGTACTCCTCTTTGGGCACCACGCCTTTGACGTTGTACATGATCTGCGACTCGACGAAGAGGATCGGGTTGTTGTCGCGGATCGCGCTCTTGAGCATGCCTTTGGCGTCCGCGGGCGTCGCGGGGTAGACCACGTACAGGCCGGGGATGTGGGCGAACATCGACTCCAGCGTCTGCGAGTGCTGGCCGCCGTAGCCCTTGCCGCCGCCGACCGACGCGCGGTACACGAGCGGCACCTCGATGCTCGCGCCCGACATGTAGTGCCACTTGGCGGCCTGGTTGGAGATCTGGTCCGAGGCCATCAGGCCGAAGTCCATGTACATCAGTTCGACCACGGGGCGCTGGCCCGTCATGGCCGCGCCGACCGCCGTGCCGCAGATGCAGGCCTCGGAGATCGGCGAGTTGAACACGCGGTCGCGGCCGAAGGCCTCGGTGAGGCCCTTGGTCACCTTGAAGGCACCGCCGTACTCCGCGATGTCCTCGCCCCACTGCGTGACGCGGCTGTCGCGCAGCATCTCTTCGATCATCGCCTCCTTGATGGCGTCCTTGTAGGTGATCTGGCCGTCCTCGGTGCGCTTGATCACGGGCAGCTCGCCTACGGGCTTGACGTCCGCGTACGGCGCCGGCACCACGTCCGCGCGGGTGTCGGTGTACATGTACTTGATCACGTCGGCGGGGTCAGGATCCTTCGACCACGCGGCCTTGGCGGCCATGCGCGCGTTGCGGTCCGCGACCTTGGCTTTGAGCTCCGCGAGCTTCTTGGCGCTGATGCACCCCGCGTCGAGCAGCTGCTTCTCGAACTGCGCGATCGGGTCGAGCGCCTTCCACTCGGCCTCCTCCTCCTTCGTGCGGTACTCGAAGCGCGGGTCGCCCAGCGAGTGGCCGTAGTTGCGGTAGGTGTCGAACTCCAGCAGCACCGGGCCTTCGCCCTTGCGGCAGAGCTCAGACGCGCGGCGCATGGCGTCCATGCACGCCAGGATGTCCATGCCGTTGACGACCTCCGCGTGCATGTTGTTGTCGGCGAAACCCGCGGCGCGGCGCGCCACGGTGCTGACGCCGGCGACCTCGCCGTCGATGCGGCCCGTGAAGCCGTAGTGGTTGTTGATGACCGAGTAGACGATCGGCAGGCCGAACGGGGTGTGCGTGTAGTCCTGGCCCGTGAACTGGCCCATGGCGGCCCAGTTGAGCGCCTCCAGCACCACGCCGTTGGCGTAGGCGCCGTCACCCGCGAAGCAGCAGGTCACCTTGCCGGTCTTGAAGTAACGGGAACTCATGGCCGAGCCCGTGGCGATCGGCACGCCGCCGCCCACGATCGCGTTCGCGCCGAGGTGGCCCGCCTTGAAGTCGGCGATGTGCATCCCGCCGCCCCGGCCCTTGCAGTAGCCGTCTTCCTTGCCGAACAGCTCGGCGATGGCGCGGTAGACGTGGTCCTCCAGGGCGACTTCGACCAGCTCTTTCTTCTTGGCCGCGGCGCAGCCGGGCACACGGGCCTTGAGCTCCTCGACGCTCATGCCGCGGATCGCGACGCAGCCCTTGGCCAGCGAGTCGCCGTGACCGCGGTGCGTCGAGGTGATGTAGTCGTCGTAGTTCATCGCGGCGCAGCAGCCGACCGCCGTCGCCTCCTGGCCGATCGAGACGTGCGTGGGGCCGCGGTACTCGTAGCCCTTGCAGGACTCGTAGGCGCCGGTGCGCAGCTTGACGATCATCTCTTCGAACTCGCGGATCGTGAGCATGTCCTCCAGCACGTCGACCGCCTGCGCGGCGGTCAGATGGCCTTCGGCGAGCTCGGCTTTCAGCGTGCCCTTGTACTGGTAGGCCGGAATTTTGCCGAGGTTATAGGTCGTGGGTTTGAAACTGGGTTTCAGCGTGCTGAGGTAGTTGTTCGTTGCCATGGTGTCTTGTCCTGTTAGTTGTCTATACGAGAATCGTTTCAACGCCGCCTCGCTGGAAGGCCTTCCGCTCGGCGGGAGGCATCTGCTTGTCCGAGATCACGGCCGAGAGGTTGGCGAGCGTGCCGAAGCGCACGAAGCTGGTCTTGCCGAATTTCGTGCTGTCCGCCAGCAGCACCGTGCGCGAGGCGCGCGCCATGGCCTGCTCCTTGGTGAACGCCTCGGCCGGATCGGTCGTGGTCATGCCCTGCGCGGCCGACACGCCGATCGTGCCCATGAAAGCGATGTCGAGGTGCATCTGCTCCAGCACCGCCCGCGTGAGCGGCCCCACGAAGGTCTGGCTGAGCAGCCGGCACTCGCCGCCGGTGAGGATCATGCGCGGACCGCCGCTGCTGAAGACCTGCGCCACGCGCAGCGAGTTCGTCACGACCGTGAGCTGCGTCTGCGACGCGAGCAGGCGCGCCAGCGCCAGCACGGTGCTGCCGCCGTCGAGGTAGACGATGTCGCGCGGCCGGATCAGCTTGAGCGCCGCTTCGGCGATCCGCTGCTTCTCGGAGGCGGCCATGGAGGTCTTGTCGTCGAAGAGCGGCTCCTCGTCGCGGCCCTCCGCAACCACCGCGCCGCCGTGGATCCGCCGCAAGTCGCCGGACGCCTCCAGCGCCGCGAGGTCCCGCCGCACCGTGGCCGCCGACACCCCCAGCTCCAGGGCAAGCTCCTCCACGCGCAGGATGCCCCGCTCGCGCAGCAGGTTCCGCAGCTTCCGCCACCTGGCCTCGGCCAGTTCTTTCGACGCCGTCTCGCTCATTCGTGCTCGATTATGCGCATTAGTAATCATATTTAATCAAAACCGCTCAGACCCCGCAAGCGGGAAAGAGAGGCGCGCTCCGCGCCGCGGGCACACAAGGTTTTGCTCGCCAGCTCTGGTGGGGTGTGGTTTAATGTTTACGTCAAGATGAAGGAGGCCGGACATGGAAGAAAGCGCAACGGTCATGTGGTATTACGCGGAAAACAACCAGCAGAAAGGCCCCGTCGACCCGCAGGCCTTCCTCGACTTGGTGCGGCAGGGCATCGTGACCTCCGACACGCTCGTGTGGCGGAGCGGCCTGCCCACGTGGCAGCCTTACGGCGCCGTGGTCGCCGGCGCGCCCTCCGACGACGCGCAGCAGCCCTGCCACTACTGCGGCAAGCCGCACCCCAAGAACGAGCTCATCGACTTCAACGGCACGAGCGTCTGCGCCGCCTGCAAGCCGCTCTTCGTCCAGCAGTTCAAGGAGGACGCCGAGCTCTCCCCGGCGCTTGCGCGGCGTTACGCCGGGTTCTGGATCCGCGTCCTGGCGACGGTTCTCGACAACATCCTGTGCGGCATCCTCGTGCAGGTGCTGACGCTCCCGCTGCTGTTCGGCGTCACCGGGGCCAGAAACAGCGCGGCCAACCTCTCCGTGATGGGCGTCACCTACCTGATCTCCTTCACCATCGGCTTTCTCTACTACGTCATGCCGATGGCCAAGTACGGCGCGACCCCGGGCAAGATGGCCTGCGGCCTCAAGGTCATCCGCAGCGACGGCGCGGCGCTCACCTACGGACGCGCCATCGGCCGCTACTTCGGCAACATCCTCTCCGGGATGATCCTGTGGATCGGCTACCTGATGGCCGCCTTCGACAAGCAGGAGCACAAGGCCCTCCACGACATCCTCTGCGACACCCGCGTCATCTACAAGAACGCCAAAATATGAACGCCCCAGAGCTGACGTGCATCCGCTGCGGCACCCCGCTGTCTGTTCCGGCCCCGCTGTCCCCGGACGCAGCGTCGGCAACCCAAGACGGAATCCCGGTCACCTGCCCCGGCTGCGGCCGGACGCTCACGGTCTTCCGCTTCCCGGCGCTGGCCCGACGCTGCGAGAACGCCGCCCTCGGCCACGCCGCGCAACACGGCGAGGCGGTCTGCTTCCACCACGCCGACAGGCAGGCCGAGGCGGTCTGCGAGTCGTGCGGCCGCTTCCTCTGCGGCCTCTGCCGCATCGACTTCAACAGCCGGACGCTCTGCCCCGCCTGCCTCGCGCTCACCCAGACCGCCGCCGAAGCCCACATCCCGCGCCGGATGCGCTACGACAAGCTGGCGATGCTCGCGATCCTCGTCTCGCCCTTCATCTACTGCCTCTCGATTTTCAACGCGTGCTTCACCCTCTTCCTCTGCATCCGGCACTGGAAGACGCCGCTGAGCGTCCTGCCCTACAGCCGCTGGCGCTTCGTGGTCGCCGGGCTGCTGGCCACGGGCGTGCTCACCCTCTGGCTCGCGCTGGGCGTTTTCATGGTGACCCAGATCGTGCGGCACAAAGGCCAGCGCGCGGAGAGCCCGGCCTCTGAAACCAGGAGGCCCCATGCCCGCTGACCGTCGACTTCCCGGCTGCCCCCACGCCTTCACCTTTGGCTACCCCGAAGACCTGTGGCTGCGCGACGACCACCTGCTGTGCGTCACCCAGACCACCGTCTGCGAGAACTACCAGCGCTTCTACTATCGCGACATCGAAGCCATCACGCTCGTCCCGACCGCCACCTTCAAGGTGCTGAACGCCTGCTATCTGCTGCCGCTGGCCCTCGGCGCCGTCCTGTTCCTGGTCGGCGTCCCGCCGTTCGCGCTCGCGGTTTTTCCCGCGGCCTGGGCCATTCTCACGGCGATCAACCTGGCGCTCGGCCCGACGTGCAAGACGGTCCTCCGCACCCGCATCAACACGCGCACGCTGGCCAGCCTGCGCCGCACCCGCGCGGCCCGCAAAGCCCTCGCGCTGTTGACCGCGCGCATCCTCGCCGCCCAGACCGCCGAGGCCGCGCCAGGCCTCCCGGCCGAGCTCGCCCCATCTCCTCCCCCCGACCCCGGAGCCCCGAGCGCCGCGCTCCGGCCGCCGGACGCCAGTCT
>Ga0209066_10001501_pt1 | contig 30657 bp, 22 predicted proteins | sample All_14_2_FD_187198 | JGI IMG/M metagenome (GOLD analysis project Ga0209066, IMG submission 187198) | Freshwater microbial communities in response to fracking from Pennsylvania, USA - Allegheny Zone_MetaG_DW_15 (SPAdes) (version 2) ... | reverse complement strand
CCAGATAGCCATTGCGCGTCTCCAGTTGTCCCTGGAACAGTTCGGTGTTGGGGGCATGACCGATGGCGATGAATACGCCGTGCAGCGGGATGTCGCGGGTATTGCTGCCGTCGGTTGCCTGGATGCGCAATCCGGTCACGCCGGTGTCATCGCCGAGCACTTCGTCGACCGCGTGGTTCCAGATGATTTCCACCTTGCCTGCGGCGGCTTTTGCAAACAGCTTGTCCTGCAGGATTTTTTCGCTGCGGAAACGATCACGGCGGTGCACGACGTAGACCTTGCGGCAGATGTTGGCGAGGTACAGTGCCTCCTCCACGGCAGAATTGCCGCCGCCAATGACCGCCACATCCTGGTCGCGATAGAAGAAACCGTCGCAGGTCGCACAGGCAGACACACCGCGACCCTTGAAGGCTTCTTCCGAGGGCAGGCCGAGGTACTTGGCGGTTGCGCCGGTCGCGATGATCAATGCGTCGGCGGTGTAGGTGCCACTGTCACCGATCAGCGTGAAGGGACGCTTGGAAAGGTCGGTCGTGTGAATGTGGTCGAAAACGATTTCGGTATCGAAACGCTCCGCATGCGCCTGCATGCGCGACATCAGGTCGGGTCCCATCAGTCCGTGCACATCGCCCGGCCAGTTGTCGACCTCGGTGGTGGTCATCAATTGACCGCCCTGCTGCATGCCGGTGATCAACAGCGGCTTGAGATTGGCACGTGCCGCGTAGACCGCGGCGGTATAGCCGGCGGGACCAGAGCCGAGGATCAGCAAGCGGGAATGGCGGGTGTTGGCATTGGACATGGGTATACTCTCCGCCGCGTGTCGTGCGGCTTTCAGACCTTGAATTCGCGATCAACCAACGCGTTGCGGCGGCGTCGCGTCACGCCGTGATCGTTCTGCCGATCAGACGCCGCGCATTACAGCACAGACGCTTTTCCGGGCACCCAACAGATGGGGATGGAATGCGTCCGTTCAACCCGGACTAAGGAACTCGAGACGGTGTCACGACCGAGGGAAGATTTGCGAAGACCAGTCATCACACAGTCCCGCAACCTGATGTGGCGGGAGACCATCATCCTGCTCCTGGCACCATTGGTACTCTTGCTGGCGGCCTGCCTCTGGACCTATGACGGCAGTGACCCCGGCTGGTCTCGGGTGGGCAGTGTGACCGGCGAGATTCGCAACTTCGGTGGGCTGAGTGGGGCCTACGTTGCCGACATTCTGTTTGCGGTGTTCGGTGTCAGTGCCTACGCGACGCCGCTGTTGCTCGGCGTGCTGGCGTGGACGGCACTTCGTCGTGGGCGGATGGAGGAGACCGATTCCGCCTTGACGCCTGCGCTGCGTTTGCTTGGTGCGGTGTTGCTGTTGCTGGCGTGCGCCGCGTTGGCGTCGATGCACCGCCTGTCCTGGGGTGCCGAACTGCCGATGCAGGCGGGTGGCCTGCTGGGCTCACTGATCGGCAATGCACTGTCGCGCTTGTTCGGTGGAATGGGCGGCAGTCTGTTGCTGTTGGCGACTGTGGCGGTGTCGATCACCCTGGCAACGGGCTTGTCCTGGCTGGCGTTGATGGATCAGCTCGGGCGCGCTGTGTTGTGGGTGTTCGAACGTGTGCAAAGTCGCGTGCAGAGCACCCCAGAGCGGCGCGCGGCTCGTGAAGCGATTGCCGAGCGTCAGGAGGTACGGCGTGAGGAGAAGGCCAAGCGTGCCAAGCGTGATCCGCTGAAGATCGAGCCGCAGTTGCCGCCCCCTGAACGCAGTGAACGCGCGCAACGCGAGCAACAGATTCCACTGTTTTCCGTCGCCGCCTCACAGGGTGGTGTGCTGCCTCCCTTGGCGCTGCTGGACGAACCCAAGGCGCAACCGAAGGGCTACTCGGACGAGGCGCTGGAAACACTGTCGCGTCAGATCGAGTTCAAGCTCAAGGACTTCCGGATCGATGCACAGGTCGTGGGTGTTTTCCCAGGTCCCGTGATCACACGTTTTGAAATGGAGCCTGCGCCGGGTGTGAAGGGCAGCCAGGTCAGCTCGCTCGACAAGGACATTGCTCGTGGGCTGTCCGTGAAGTCGGTTCGCGTGGTGGATGTCATTCCCGGCAAGTCGGTGATCGGGTTGGAGATTCCCAACGCGAACCGGGAAATCATCTACCTCTCCGAGATTCTGCGGTCCAAGGAGTACGACAAGCTGCATTCGCCGCTGGCGCTGGCGCTGGGCAAGGACATCGGTGGTCGCCCGTCGGTGGTGGATCTTGCGCGCATGCCGCACTTGTTGGTCGCTGGTACGACCGGGTCGGGCAAGTCGGTGGCCCTGAATGCCATGGTCCTGAGCTTGTTGTACAAGGCCAGCGCCAACGATGTGCGCATGCTGATGATCGACCCCAAGATGCTCGAACTGTCGGTATATGAGGGTATTCCGCACCTGCTGGCGCCAGTCGTCACCGACATGAAGGAAGCCGCCAATGGCTTGCGTTGGTGTGTGGCGGAAATGGAACGTCGCTACCGCTTGATGGCCGCCGTTGGGGTGCGCAATCTGGCGGGTTTCAACAAGAAGGTCAAAGACGCCAGCGACGCAGGCCAACCGATGATGGACCCGCTGTTCAAGCCTAACCCGGAACTGGGCGAGGGGCCGCGCGAGCTGGAGACGCTGCCTTATCTGGTGGTGATCATCGACGAGTTCGCCGACATGATGATGATCGTCGGCAAGAAGGTGGAAGAACTGATTGCGCGCCTGGCGCAAAAGGCCCGTGCGGCGGGTATCCACCTGATCCTGGCGACCCAGCGACCCTCCGTCGATGTGATTACCGGCCTGATCAAGGCGAACATTCCGACGCGCATCGCATTTCAGGTCAGCTCCAAGATCGACTCGCGCACCATCCTCGACCAGAGCGGCGCGGAGACCTTGCTCGGGCACGGCGACATGCTTTACCTGCCGCCGGGGACCGCGATGCCGGAGCGCGTGCATGGGGCGTTCGTCAGTGATGACGAGGTGCACCGCGTAGTCGAGTATCTGCGTCAGTCGAGCGGCGGTCCTGACTACCTTGAGGGCGTTCTGGAAGAAGTTCACAGCATGGGCGATGGCGTCGTGGTCGGACCGACCGGGTTGCCGGAGAGCATGGGCAGTGGTGATCCCGAGCAGGACGCGCTCTACGACCAGGCGGTGCAGATCGTCATCGAGACCCGGCGCGCGTCGATTTCCGGGGTCCAGCGGCGTTTGAAGATCGGCTACAACCGGGCCGCGCGTCTGGTCGAGGCGATGGAAGCGGCCGGTATCGTCAGCCCGCCGGAACACAACGGCGATCGCACGGTCCTGGTGCCATCGCGCGACTGAACTGCCGACAACCAAGGGTCGAAATCGGCTGAACCTGTTTCTGCGCACATGCTCCAATGCGCGCGATTTTTCTGGGAAGTGCACCATGTCTTTTCTGTCTGTGTTGCGTCGTCGTGCGGGCCTAGGCCTGCTGCTTGCGGTGTTCGCCCATCACGCGTTGGCAGCCAATGAGGGCGAAGCGCTGATCGCGCGCTTTACCGACGGGCTGACCGGTGTTGACGGGCATTTCGAACAGCGCGTTTGGGATGCGGACGGACAGCTCAAGGAGTCCTCCTCCGGGCGTGTGGCATTGGCGGTTCCGCGTCAGTTCCGATGGGAGTACCAGGCCCCGTTCCCGCAACTGATTGTTGCCGATGGCGATCATGTGTTCATTCACGATCCCGATCTGGAGCAGGTGACCGTCCGCAAGCAATTGGGCGAAGAACAGCAGAGCCCCCTGTTGGCGGTGGTCGACCCGGAGGAGCGTGAGCGCCAGTTTGTGGTGAGCAGCGCCGGAACGCGTGACGGGCTGGACTGGGTTGCACTGCAAGCCAAACGCGATGACGCGGAGCTGGATCGCGCCCTGCTTGGTTTTGCAGGGCCGCAACTGGCGAAAATGGAACTGCAGGATTCGCTTGGTCAGAAGACCGAAGTCGACTTTTCCGACTGGCAACGCAACCCGGACTTTGCGCCGGATACGTTTCGCTTCGTCATTCCCGCAGGCACCGATGTGGTGGGCGACTATGATCCCAAGGCCGAAGTGATTCCGCTCGGCGAATGAGTCATTCGCCTGCCACCGCGTCGTCGCCGCTGAGGAATCGGCGCACGGCGGGGTCAAAGCGGTCGAAATCCACCAGGAAGGCATCGTGGCCCTGTGGCGACGGAAATGCCAGGAACGCGACCTGATTTCCGCCCAGCGCCAATCCTTCGGCAATCTGCTCCTGTTGCTCGATGGGGAACAGGATGTCGGTACTGATGCCGATGACCAGCGATTGCGTGCCATGAATGCGCGCCAGCCCGCGCTCCACCGAGCCGTCTCCGTATTCGGCGGTGTCGAACCAGTCCATTGAGCGCGACAGGTAGAGATAGCAATTGGGGTCGAAGGCACGCACGAAGCGCTTGGCATGGCCTTCGAGATAGGACTCGACCTGGAATTCCAAGCCGAAGGGCTCGTCCTCGCGCAGTTCGTTGTCCATGCGTACGCGCCCGAAGCGCCCATGCCATTCCAGCGCCGAACGGTAGGTCAGCACGCCCAGCTTGCGCGCGATGCGCATGCCGGATTCGGGATAGCTGAGATCGCTGTAGCGCCCGTCATTCCAGAGCGGATCAAGCCGGATCGCTTCACGCTGCAGCGAGCGGACGGCAATCGAGAACGGCAATGCATGCGCCGCACCGCAGATGTTGATGTGACGGCGCGCCGCGCCGGGGAACTGCAGCAGATAGGCCAACGCCGTCATGCCGCCCATGGAGCAACCAATCAGCGTGTCGAGTTGGCGGATGCCCAGACCATGCACCAAGGCGTGGGCAGCACGTGCACCGTCTTCGATGGATAGTTCCGGGAAGTCCAGGCCATAGCTCTCACCCGTTTCGGGGTTGATGGAGGCCGGGCCGGCCGAACCACGACAACTGCCCAACGAGTTGACACATATGACGTACCAACGCTGCGTGTCGATGGCCTTGCCTGGGCCCAGCATCGCCTCCCACCAGCCGGGCTCGGGGTTGTCGACGTGGCTTGCCGCATGGGCGCTGGGCGAGAGTCCCGTGACAATCAGTACCGCATTGTCAGCGGCCGCGTTCAGTTCGCCCCAGGTCTCGAAAGCCACTCGGGCGGCATTCAAGCATCCGCCGCGCTTCATCAGGAATGGCGATGGCAGATCGAACCAACGTGTTCCGGGTGGGACGAACTCGCCCATCACTCGACCACGCGATTGATCTGCAAGCTCAGTTCGTTGGCCTGCTCGCTCAGCGGAAAGGCAGGGCTCAGCACTTCCAAATCGCCAGATTGTGGAATCGCGTTACCCGACGCCGACACCCGCGCACCGACGACGACCTCACTGAGTTGCGACAGTTTCATGCTCGGCATCGCGCTGTCGGCATCGTCGAGGACGATCTCGGCGGGCAACTGCGCAACGGTCAGCCGTTCAACCGCCACCGGCATGCGCGGCCCGGTCGCCGCACGGGCGAATACGAACACGCTCGCCTCCGGCTGCGCGCGGGATTGCAGCGCCGGGTCGAGACTGACTCGGATACGAATCTGGCGCGCCGCTGGCGCCGATGCAGCGGAAGCCGGCGCGGTCGATGCGGTGTCGGCCAATGGGGGCAGATTCGCGCTCTGGCGTGCACTGTTGATCTGTTCGATCAGGCTGTTGCGGGCCTCGGAATCGCCGGGCAATAGGGCCAGTAGCGTCTCCCAGCGCGCCGCCGCGTCTGCCGGGCGTCCGGACTGCATGTCGGCAATACCCAGCAACCAATGCCCACGCTGGTGCGCCGGCTGCAATTCAATGGCTCGGTGCAGCAAGCTGAGCGCCGTCTCGGGGAAAACACGTTGTGGCGCGTTCAATGCCTGCGCCTCGGCCAGATCCACCAGCACATCGGGTTGGTCCGGTGCCAGTCGCTGTGCCTCGGTGAAGGCTCGCAAGGCATCGGCGAAGCGTTCCTCACTGCGATAGCTGCGACCCAGCAGCATCCAGCCTTCCAGATCGTCGGGTGATGCCGCCAGGCGTGCTTCGAGCGCGCTCATGGCTTCGGCCATGCTCATCTGCGGCTGTTCGCTCGTTGCTTGACTGGCGACCCGCCGTTCCGGGTTCAACGCGTCCGGCTCACCGAAATGCCGATAGCCAAGCAATGCGCCTGCCGACAGCACAAGCAAAAGACCCGCGCCCAACCACAGCGGCGCGCGAGGTGATGCGGTCATCGCCGGCAACTCGGCACTGCGCGTGGCGAATTCGGTTTCGCTGAGCACGCCCGCATGGCGCGCATCCCGCAAGGCGCGTCGCTGAATCGCGGCGGGGTCACTCAGGTCGGACTTGAACAAGGGCACCAGCACGAACAGCGAGGCAAGTGCGATCAGCAGTGTGGCAAGAATCCAGAACATGCTTACCACTCCTCGTCGTTCGATGGCGTCGGTGCCTGATCCGGCCCGGCGGCACGTCGGCGCACGATCATGATCACCACGATCACACCCGCCAACAGAATCGCCACTGGACCGAACCACAGCAGCCAGGTCTTGCTCTGCAGCGGTGGGTCATACAGAACGAAATCGGTATAACGCTCGGTCAGGAAGTCCTTGATCTCGGCGTCGGTCTTGCCCGCCTGCATCAGCGCGAACACTTCCTTGCGCAGGTCGCCAGCGATCATGGCGTTGGAGTCGGCCAGTGACTGGTTCTGGCACATCACGCAGCGCAGTTCGGAGGTCAGCGCGCGAAAGCGATCCTCCTCGGCGGCGTCCTTGAAGGGCAGGGGATCGATCGCCAATGCCTTGCTGCTGACCAGCAACAACCACACCAGCGCCGTCAACCAATGGATTCGTTTCATGGCTGCGATCCTTGCAGAAGCGGCAGCAGTTCCCGCTCGATCACCTCGGGCGTGACCGGGCCGACATGCTTGTGCAGAACCTTGCCGTCCGCCCCGATCAGAAAACTTTCCGGCGCGCCGTAGACACCAAAGTCGATCCCCGCGCGACCGTCGGCGTCGACCAGGATCTGCGCATACGGGTCGCCGAACTGCTGCAACCAGCGGAGCGCATCCTCGCGTTGATCCTTGTAGTTGAAGCCGATCACCTTGAGGCGCCCACTGCGCGACAGCTCGGTGATGACCGGATGCTCGACGCGACACGAGGGACACCAACTCGCGAACACATTCAACAGATACGGCTGGCCCAACAGGTCGGACTTGCGAACAATCTGGTCGGGCTGATGCAGCGCGGGCAGGGCGAACTCGGGCGCAGGCTTGCCGATCAGCGGTGAGGGAATGGCGTTGGGATCGCGTTCCTGACTCAGCCGAATCCCCGCATACAACAGCGCGGACAGGGCGACGAAGGCAAAGAACGGCAGCAGGCGACGGATCATGCGGCGACCCCCACGGAAGCGGATGAGGTCCCAGCCTGGGTTGAGCCAGCGTCGAGACGACGGAATCGTCGGTCGGCGGCGGCGATGAATCCGCCCAGCATCATCAACAGGCCGCCCAGCCAGATCCAGCGGATGAAGGGTTTGACATAGACCCGAACCGCCCAACTGTCGCCGCCATCCAATGGTTCGCCCAGTGCCACGTAGAGATCGCGGAACAGGCCGGGATCGATGGCCGCTTCGGTCATGATCTTGCCGCCGCTGGCGTAGGCGCGCTTTTCGGGGTGCATGCTGGCTATCTTGCGCTCGCCGACATAGACACCGATCGAGCCACGATCCGCACTGTAGTTGGGACCATCCTGATGGGCGACACCTTCGAATTCGAAGCGATAGCCGCGGAACTCGGCGCTTTCGCCAGTGCGAAGCGCAAGATCGCGTTCGACGCTGGTGCTTTCGACGATCATCACGCCCGCAACAAAAACGCCCATGCCGAGATGCGCCAGCACCATGCCCAGCATTTCAGCGGTGAATCGGCGGCCAGCCGGGGCCTCGCGGAAACGTTTCCAGACAAATTGCAGCGTGCCGACGATCAGCCAGCTGGCACCCGCGACGCCTGCGAAGGTCTTCCAATGCGACGCGTCAGCGCCAAGCCAGGCGAACAGGCACACTACCGCGGTTGCGCTCAGGGCGATTCGCAGCAACGGCACAAATCGACCCCATTGCTCGCTGGCCCAGCGCGTGAAGGGTCCGAACGGCATGAGCAGAACAACCGGCGCCATCAGCAGGATGAACAGCGCGCTGAAATAGGGCGGACCGACCGACATCTTGCCCAGATCAAGCGCGTCTGCCAGCAACGGATAGAGCGTGCCGATCAGCACCATCACGGCGGCCACGCTGAACAACAGATTGTTCAGCAACAGCAGGGTATCGCGCGACAGCGGCGCGAACGATTTGCCCGCTGCGACGGTATTGGCGCGCAGTCCGAACAGCAACAATGATCCGCCGGCCACCACGGCGAGGAAGGCCAGAATGAAGATGCCGCGTTCGGGATCGGCCGCAAATGCATGTACCGAGGTCAGCACGCCGGAGCGCACAAGAAAGGTGCCAAGCAGTGAAAGCGAGAACGCGGCGATGGCCAGCAACAACGTCCAGTTGCGGAAACTGCCGCGCTTTTCCGTGACGGCCTGCGAGTGGATCAAAGCGGTACCGACCAGCCACGGCATGAAGCTGGCGTTTTCGACCGGGTCCCAGAACCACCAGCCGCCCCAGCCGAGTTCGTAGTAGGCCCACCAACTGCCCAGCGCAATGCCGACGGTAAGAAATGCCCACGCGACATTCGTCCACGGTCGGGACCATCGAACCCAACGATCATCCATCTCGCCAGAAAGCAGGGCGGCGATGGCAAAGGCGAATGCCACCGCAAAACCGACGTAGCCGGTGTAGAGCATCGGCGGGTGGAAGATCAGCCCGGGGTCCTGCAGCAAGGGATTCAGATCACGCCCTTCGGCCGCCGCCGGCAACAGGCGTTCAAACGGGTTGGAGGTCACCAGCATGAACAGCAGGAACCCGATGCTGACGAAGCCCATCACGCCGAGCACCCGTGCCACGACATTCAAGGGCAGCGACCGGCTGAATCGGGCCACGGCGGCGGTCCAGACTCCCAGCGTCAGGGCCCACAATAGGAGTGAACCTTCATGCGCGCCCCACACGGCGGAGAAGCGGTACACCAGAGGCAACAGGCTGTTGGAGTTGGCCGCCACGTAGCGAACGGAAAAATCCTGCTGCACAAAACTCGTCGTCAGCAGGACAAAGGAGATGGCCAGGAACAAGAGCTGACCATAGGCCAGTGATCGAGCCGACGTCATCAATCGACGGTCGTCGCTGGCCGCACCCCACAAGGGCAGAACCGTCAGCAGAACCGCCAGCAGCGCTGCGAGGATGAGGCTGAGTTGGCCGAGTTCAGGAATCATGTGTGCCACTCATCCTTGTTCGGGGACTTCGGTGGCGGGGGTCTCGCTGGTGTCGAGTTTCTTGCCGCCTTCAAAGCCCTGGGTGGGAACCGGTTCCGCGCTGCCTTCCGCGGCTGGCGCCGGGTCACTGGCGGCGCGCTTCAGCTCTTCGGCTTTGGCGATCCGTGCCTGGGTGATCTTGTCGGCAACCTCGGGCGGCATATAGCTTTCGTCATGCTTGGCCAGCACTTCCTCCGCCACGAACTCCGCATCGACGATGCGGCCACGCGCGATGACGCTCTGGCCTTCACGGAAGAGATCCGGCAGGACGCCGCGGTACACCACCGGATATTCATAGGCACGGTCTGTGACCACGAATCGATACTCGACTTCGCGGGTTTCCTCGACGCGGCGGTTGCTGACGCTGTCTTCCAGCACCACACCGCCCAGACGAAAAACCGAGTCGACTGGTGCCTTGCCAGCCACGACCTCCGCCGGGGAGTGCAGGTAGGTCAGATTTTCCTGCAAGGCTTGCGTAATCAGCGTTCCGGCAACGCCACCGGCAAGCAATACCAACATGGCGATGGTGAGACGTCTCTTGCGAACCGGATTCATGGCAGCGGAAGCTCCGTACTGGATTGTTGTCGCGCCTGTTCGCGGCGCGCGCGGTGAAGGAGTTGTTGACGCAAGCTGCGACCTTTCCACCAGGGCCAAAGCAGGTCCCAGATCAGCATCAGGACGAACAGTCCATAACTGCTCCAGACATACAGACCATATTTGCCCATGTCGAACCATTCGCTCATACGGATTCTCCCGCCGGAGGCTTGGTATTTGCCAAAGACGTCCGCACCCATTCCTTGCCGATCTCGGCTTCGACCAGTGCGACCCGCGTGCGTGCCAGCAGTGAACCCACGAACCAGAGCTTGGTCGCAAATGCCAGTGCAATCAGCGGTGCGATCATGCTGGGGTCCATGGTCGACGCACCAAACAGTTTGATGGTTGCGCCTTGATGAAGGGTGTTCCACCACTCCACCGAGAAATGCACGATCGGCACGTTGATGCTTCCGATCAGCGCCAGGAATCCCGCCGCGCGCGCCGCCGAACGGCGATCATCAATGGCCGCATACAAGCCCATCACACCCAGATACAGAAACAACAGAACCAATTCCGAGGTCAGTCGAGCATCCCAGGTCCACCATGTTCCCCACATCGGCTTGCCCCAAAGCGATCCGGTCAACAGGGTGAGCAAGGTGAAGGCGGCACCGAGCGGCGCACTGTGCATCGCCAGCAGCTCACTCAGCTTGATTCGCCAGACCAGCGCGATGAACGCGTTCACACACATCACGAAATAGATGAACAAGCTCATCCACGCGGCAGGCACGTGGATGAACAGGATGCGGTAGCTGTCGCCTTGCTGATAGTCCACCGGCACGCCATAAAGTGCGGTCCAGAGGCCCCAAAGCAGCATTGGCACGGCCGCGCCGTAGAACCAGGGCATGGCGCGTCCGGCGAACCAGTAAAAGTAGGGCGGCGAGCCAAGTTGGTGAAACCAGCGAAGTAGGGGATTCATGTCAGCAAAGCCAGTCGATGGTGCCGGGATAACTCAGGTAAGGGAAATGCGCAGCGCCGTGGCCGTCGCCAAGGGCGTCAGCACGCTGAACATGGCCAGGCCAGCACCCAGCAGATACAGCGCGCCTTCGTATGGCAGTTGCTGTGCGGCGGCCATGACGCAACCCGCACCAAAAATCAGTACGGGCACATACAGTGGCAAAGCCAGCAAGGCCAGCAGCATGCCAGAGCGTCGCATACCCACTGTTAAGGCGACGACCATGGCACCGATCAGGCTGAGCAACGGCGTGCCAAGTAACAGTGAAGCCATCATTACCGGCATCAACTTGGCGGGCAGGAACAGCATCTCGGCGAGCAGCGGTGCTGCCAGCAGCAAGGGCAGCGAGGTGGTCAACCAATGCACCAGCACCTTGACGAAAATCATCAGCGCCAGCGGTTGCGGCGACAGCAACAGTTGCTCCAGGCTGCCATCTTCGAGATCGCTGCGGAACAGCGTATCAAGCGACAACAGACTGGCCAGCAGCAGCGCAACCCAGATGATTCCGGGAGCGATCTGGCTCAGCAGCTTGGGCTCCGGTCCGATCGCCAACGGAAACAGGCTGGCCACCAGCAGCGCGAACAGTGCCGGATTGATGGCATCGCCGCGACGTCGCCACACCAGTAACAAGTCACGGCGAAGCAGGGCGCGGACCGCGCGCGATGCGGAGGGCTGAGTCATGTGGACGCCTCCATGACACTGGCTGACGCGGCACGCAAAACCAGCGTTCGCGTTCTGACCGCGCCCGTCGCATAGGCACCATGACTGGTGACCAGTGCCCCGCCGCCGCGATGCAGGTGATGTGCGATGAGTCGGTTGACCAGATCGATGCCCGGCAGGTCGAGGTTGGCATAGGGCTCGTCGAGCAGCCACAGGCGCGCGGGGATGCTCAACATGCGTGCCAGGGCCAGTCGTTTGCGTTGTCCCGCAGACAAGGTACGCGCCGGACTGTCCTCGAATCCGGCGAGGCCGACGGCAGCCAGCGCACTGGCTGGCGACAGACCCGGACGCTGACCGTAGATGCCCAGCGAAAAACGCAGGTTTTCCTCCGCCGTCAACTCACCCTTGTGCCCGAGAAGATGACCCAACAAGGCGGTCGACTCCGCCACCTTGTGGCGATCCGCGATCGCACCATCAATCTCGATTCGCCCATCCGAGGCCCGCAACAGCCCCGCAAGAACGCGCAGGAGTGTGGTTTTTCCGGCGCCGTTCTCACCGTGTACCAGCACGGCTTCGCCGCGACTGACGTGGAAATCGACCGGGCCGAAAATCAGTTCGTCGTTGCGATGGAATCGCAGTCCGTGGGCCGCGAGCAAAGGGGGCTGGCTAAGTTCATTCATGCGAGTCGCGCATCGTACCGGCGCAGGCAACGTCCGTCGATGCCAAATCGTGATGAATCGCGCTGGCCCTGATACGGGCGTTCCCCGGTGCCGACGCCGACGCCGGGGAACATGCCGAGCGCGCCTATTCGAACCCGTTGCGGAAAATCAGGTCGGGCGATAGGGGGGCAGTGCACGACTGAACCCGCACATCATCGATATACCAGCCCTCGGCGCCGACGCTGGAGTCGGACGTCAGTCGGAAGCGGAAGCGCGCGTTCTGTCCGGCATACGCGTCGAGGTTCACGACACTGTAGGTCCACGTCTTCAGATTGCACCACCCATTGCGCCCGACCAGTACGTTGCCGGACTGGATTGCGCCGGTATACGGGTCGGTCAGCAGCGCGGCGTCGGGAATGGCCGTCCAGTTGTCGCCGCCATCGGTGGACACCTCGATGACGCCAGCGTCGTAGCAGCCACCGGCGGAACGTTCCTCCATGTCGCGATAGTGGAAGAACTGCAGTGTCAACGGTGACTGGCCGCTGGGCAGGCTGATCGAAGGTGACATCAGTTGCTGATCCGAGGTGCTATCGGGGTCCGTTGCCTTCCACGAAAAACTGCCGGAATTGACGCGACTGCCAGACTGCGCCCAGGTGTTGCCTGTGCCCGTGCTGGACCAGCCCACCGCACCCGTTTCAAAGTCTTCCCCGAACGCGGTTTGAACCTGATCGCCGAGGTTGCAATCGCCGGGTGCCGCTTCGGTGGTAAAGCTGAAGGTCGGTGAGACGTTGCTGCTGCCACAGGTGTTCGTCGCCGTTACGCGCCAGTAGTAGGTTGTACTGGTGGCCAGAGCCGACGTGACGGTATAGGCGCTGTTGTTGACGGTCGCCGATATCGTCGGCGAGCTGAAATCGGCGTTGTCGTCAATTTCGATCAGATAGCTCTGTGCCTGAGTGGAATCCGCCCAGTCAAACGAGGGGGTTGCCGATTGGTTGATGGCCAGATTGTTTGGCAACAACAGATTCGCTGTGGCCGGAGCGGAGTTGAACAGCGAGAGCGACAGCGGACGCGTCTTGGTCACGCTGGCGGCGGTGCCGGTGAGCGTCATGCTGTAGCTGCCCGGCGCAACGGCCGATGTGTTGCCGATGACCAGGCTGGTGCCATCCGGCGGAGTGAGCGGATTGGCGCCAAACGTGACTGTCGCGTTGGCGGGCGCGTCCGGCAGGCTCAACGTGACCGATTCCGAAAAGCCAAGGATGCTGGTGAGGTCAACGTCAAAACTCGCTGCTGCCGGCGCGCAGACGCTTTGACTGACCACGTCAGTGGACACGCCGAAGCTCGCCGACTCGGCGCAGTTGCTGCAGACCAGGGCGAAGTCCTGGTCGGTGCTGTCGCCGCCGGGAACACCGTCGCCATTGATGGCGGTCGCCTTGATGGTGATCGTGGCGTCGCCGCCCGGCACAGGGACCAGAACCTGTTCGGTATTGTTGCGCGTGTCGGCGCTGCCGCCGGTTGCCGATACGCCCGCAGCGAAGACATTGCCGCGATAGGTGGAACCGCCGGTTGTGACTTCGAGATCGAGGTTGTTGACCAAGGCCGGATTGGCACCGACCGCACCCGCTGCATCGGTCCACACCAAGGTGATCTTGAGTGGCTGCAAGGGGTCGGGAATGCCAACGGTGATCTCCTGCTGTTCACCGGTCGCATTGAAAACGGTCGACTGATCGCGGTACTCGCGAAGGACGCCTTCGCCCATGCTGCTCGGCGTCAATACGCGGCCCCAGCCTTCGTTGGCATTGGGGATGTCCGCCGTGCCCATGTCGACCGCGCCATTCACCAGCAAGGCTTTCAGCATCGCCGGACTGGGAGTGGCGCCGGCATTCAGGGTTCGCCACCAGTCGGTCAATTGAACCACCGCACCGGATACGTGCGGAGCCGCCATCGAGGTGCCGCTGCACAAGGCATAACGATTGCCGGTGCCCGCGATGGAGGTGGCGCAACTTGACGCGCCCGCAATTCGTTTGGTGGAAGCGATGCTCTCCCCGGGCGCAGCGATGGTCGGACCGACGCGGCCATCGACTGCAGGTCCACGGCTTGAGAAACCGGAAATGTTGTCGATTGACCCTGCACGGAAGTTGACGCCCGACGCCGTCACAATTGGGTTCTTCGCTTCCTTCGGTGCGGTCAGCGTAGACGCGCCCGGTCCCGAGTTGCCCGCCGAGAACACCACCACGAAAGGCTCCGCTGCCGGCGTATCGAAATCACCATCGCGAACCATCAGGTCATGCGTCCGCTCAGACGCCTGATAGCCGTGCGCGGTGCCTTCGCCGCTGGTCCAACTGGCATTCATGCCTACCGCACCGCCCGCAATGGCGAGCTTGCTGTGCAGCTGCCAGCCACCGGCGGGTGGCCACGCCGAGCACCCGGAGACAATCGGATACAGCGTTGCCGAGGGCGCGACACCCAGGCCATACAGGAAACCATTGGCATCGGCTTCGGCGTCGCCGCCCGCACCATCACCGAGGCCCAGGCCAGCGACAATGCCGCCGACGTGCGTACCGTGGCCGCCACCTGAACTGTCATCGCCACCGGTTCCGGTGCAGTCCGCCGTGGTGAAGCCGGTGCCGAGATTGGGTAGCAGATCAGGGTGACTACGGTCCACACCGGTATCGACGATAGCCCAGGTCACCCCGTTGCCCTCGAACCCGAAATCCAGCAACCAAGGCAAATAGCCGACCTGCGGCACGTTGCTGGCATTGAAGTTGCCCACCTGGATCTGGTCCGACATTTCATCATCCAGAACCCGCTTGGGGCTGGCGTAACCCAGCCACAGCACCTGCGGATGGGCGGCGATGGTTTGCAGGGTCGATGCGTCGACCTTGACCCACGCATCCCAGAACGCGCCATCCGGTTGCGCTTTGCCATGGCTGATGACTTCCGCACCGATGGATTTCAGCCAGTCGAGAACTTCGGCCGGATTGTTATCGTTGTAGAACTCGATCTGGACGTTGTTGATCAGGCCTTCGCGCTGCGCCAGGTCGGCATTGATCTTGTAGAGCTGACCGAAATTTCCTTGCCAACGGACAAATTCGATCGAGCCAGCTCGACTGACGGCAGACGCGTCAGCCCACACCAGATAGGTTTGGTGCGGGTAATACTGCAGCACCTTCATGCCCACGGATTGCAGCGATTCAAGCCATCCCTCCTGAGCGGGAGCGTGCAGTTGCACCAACCTCAATCCGTGACCGGTTGCGGTGGTGCTGAAGGGTTGAACCGCCGCTCGTGAGGCTTCATTGACCGGGTCGAAATCGAACTTGCCAACCCGAATCCGCCCCGCGTCGATCACGCGCTCGATACGTGCCCCGACAGGTAGCTTCGGCGCGCTGTCTGCCTCATACCACAGCGTGTCGCCGTAGATATAACTGCGCGTGGCCTGCGACAGCACCGCAGCACGTTGATTGGTCGGCACGTTTTCGATCCGCCAGACATCGGCGAGCGCCGTCGGGCTGCTGCCCAACAGGCCCATAGCAATGGCCGCCGACAGCGATTGCAAGCGTATTGAGTGCGTCATTCGATCTCCCCTCCCAAAACGGTTCCCCCGCGGATCATCAGCGTTACCCTCCCATGTCGCAAGTGCTGCGCGCGGAGGGCTTGTTCGGGCTGGAATGTCTCCCGGCGCGCATTGCGGGTGCCCCATGCATCCACACACACTCCCGCCGTGGCAGGCACCATTTGTCGTTCTATCGGCGCAAACGCGTCTTGCGGCCACACTGCGTGTTCGACGGGTTTGAACGCGGCGCGTTTTCCGTTAGCGTTGCGGGCGGTTCCCGCCGAAAGGCGATGGCGCTGAAGAGTGATTTGACCAGACTGGAGGGTGGCGATGCGGATGCGCTCATTGGCAACAGGCGTCGTGCTGGCGCTGGCGTGCAGTGCGGGTAAGGCAGACGCGGTGGCTGACGTTGCAGCGAAGCGTGAAGGTTCGAACGGGCGATACATCGTCCATTTGTCCTATCCCGCGGTCGCCGTTTTCGATGCGGCGCAGGCCAAACGTTTTCCCGCCCTCAAGTCGCTGCAGACCACGCGGGTGGATGAGGGGCAGCGCCTGCGCGTGGATTCGGCCGCAGCGAAGGCCTACCGCTCGGTACTGCACGCGCAACAGGACGACGTGCTACGCGGAATCGAAACGCGCGTCGGGCGCGACCTTGAACCCGCGCTGCGCATGGATGTCGTGCTTAACGCGATGGTACTGGAGCTGAGCGAACAGGAAGCGACGCAGATTGCCAAGCTTGATGGGGTCGCCAAGGTCGAGGCCGATTGGGTGGCGCGCCCGCAGACCGACGCGGGTCCGCGGTGGATCAATGCGGAGTCGATCTGGGACGGTATCGCAGGCACTCAAACGCGCGGTGAAGGGGTTGTCATCGGCGTCATCGATACCGGCATCAACCCGACTCACGCGTCGTTTGCAGCGCGCGGCGTTTCGGATGGTTTTACCCATACCAATCCGATGCCGGGTCTGGTCACGCTGTGCAGTGGTAGCGCGCCGCCCTGCAACAGCAAGTTGATCGGAATCCGCGACTTCACCACGGGCAGCAGCAGTGCCGAACCCGATGACGGTCTGGATGTGGACGGGCATGGCAGCCACGTCGCCTCAACGGCTGCGGGCAATACGCTGAATGTCACGCTGACGCTCGGCAATGCCAGCGCAACGCGTGTGCTGTCCGGTGTGGCACCGCATGCCAACCTGATCAGTTACAAGGCGTGCGAAGAAGAAGCCGATTGTCTGGGGTCGTGGCTACTGGCAGCGATCAACGCCGCCGTGGCAGACGGTGTGGATGTCATCAACTACTCCATCGGTGGGTCCGCGAGAGATCCGTGGACGGTATCCGACGCGCAGGCCATGCTCGCCGCACGCAGTGCCGGAACGGTGGTGGTGGTGGCGGCGGGAAATGAAGGTCCTGGCGCAGGTAGTTTGACCTCGCCCGCCAACGCACCGTGGGTGCTGGCGGTGGCCAACGCGACCCATGATCGCGACGTGGGCAGTCGACTGCTGGATTTCAGCGGTGGCAGTGGGGCTTTGCCAGGCGGTGGCAGTGTTTTCGGCGCGGGAACATCCGGCGGTTACGGGCCGCAGCGGATCATCATTCCAAACGACTATCCGGGCTGTGGCGTGGGCGATGGGCTGGGGACGGGGAGCAACAATCAGCCGGACGGCTCCAGCAACCCCTGGGCAGGGCAAAGCAATCGCTTCAACGGCGAAATCGTGGTCTGTCAGCGCGGCACACAGGCGCGTATCGCCAAGAGCGACAACGTTCGCCGTGCGGGCGGCGGCGGCATGGTGCTGATCAATAGCGTTGGTGACGGCGAGGGGATTGTCGCCGATAGCCATTCGATTCCCTCCACACACCTGGGCTACCAGGCTGGCGAGGCCTTACGTCAGTGGTTGCTGGCGGGCGGGCAGAGTGCGCGGATTGAATCGGCTCAACTGGTCCAGTCAACGACGCTAGCGGATCGCCTGGCGGCGAGTAGCGGACGAGGGCCGGTCAGCCTAGGCGCAATCATGAAACCCAACGTGACCGCGCCGGGCACTTCGATCATCGCGGCAGCCGGAACCGGGAGCGATTTTGCGCTCATGTCGGGAACCTCGATGGCCTCGCCGCATGTGGCGGGTGCGGCGGCGCTTCTGCGCGCGGCCAAACCGAACTGGTCGGTGGGACAGATCGAATCCGCCCTGCAGACCTCGGCACGTGCCGAAGTGAGGTTGCAGGATGGTGTGTCTCCGGCAGGTGGCATGGCCGCTGGCGCTGGCATGGTCAATCTCACCGGGGCGTTGCGTGGCGGGCTGTTTGTGGCCGCCAGCGACCAGGACATGCGCAACGCGAATCCGGCGACTTCCGGTGACCCGGCGGCGCTCAATCTGCCGGGTATTGCGCTCGATCCCTGCCTCGACCAATGCACGACGAGTCGCGTGGTGACCGATCAGGTCGGCGGTGGTCGCTGGCGGGTCGAAAGCAGTCTGGACGACGGTACGATCCAGGTGACACCGAGTGAGTTCTCGCTTAACCCCGGCGCGAGTCAGCGGCTGGATATCCAGATCGATTTGCGCGGTATCGCCGAGCCCAATCGTTGGGTCGACGGTGAGATCCGCCTCGTGCCCGCGACCACCAGCGTGACGACGACGCGCCTGCCGGTGACGGTATTTGCGTCAGCGGGCGTCATCAGTGAGGGGGTGACGGTCACCACGCAGGGAGACAAGGGTTTTGTCGATTTGCCGGTGGTTGACCTCACCGGTGTCAATACCTTTGCTGCGGTTCCCTGGATCGCCTACAGCTTGCCGCAAATGCCGGATGCACTGTTCACCGCCAGCGGTTGGGCGCCGCCACTCGTCGAGCGCGCGCCGCTCGCGCAGGACCCGACGCCAGGTGAAATCTACGACCAATTTGCCACCGGCACCTTGGTACGGACGCTGAGCGTTCCGGCGGCCACCGGTTCGGCGGCCACGAGTTACCACGTTCGGGTGAGCATCGGTTCCTCAACCGCGACCGATCTGGATCTGTTTGTCGGCAACGACTTCGATGGCGACGGATTGCCGAGTGAGTCCGAACAGCTATGCGCGTCGTCGACGGCCACGGCCAGCGAGCGCTGCGAGCTCGATGTCTTGCGCACGGGTAGCCCGCAGACGCTGTGGGTGTTGGTGCAGAACTGGCAGGCAGGCAGTTCCGGTACCGACGAGATCGAACTCGATATGCTGGCCTACGACGATGCGGGAGCGGATTCGGATCAAACGGTCGTTACCGCACCGAATCAGGTTTCTCGGGCAGATTCCTATAACGTTCGGCTGGCGTGGGATGACGCGCAATGGTTGCCGGGGGAATCACGACGCACCGTGCTGACGATGCGCACCCTGCCCGATGCGGCTCCCTTTGCACACGTGCCGGTGACGCTTACCCGCGCAACGCAGGACGGGCCTGCTGCGCGTGCATTGTCTTCCGGTGAATCGGTCAATCTGGTGTTGTCTGCCGGGCAGAGTCACGAGCGCTTGTTCATCGACGTACCGCAGGGCAGCACACGTCTCGATGTGACGCAGACGGGAACGGGTGAGGTCGATCTGTATCTGGCTCGTGACCCGAGTGCGACCGGCCCCGCCATCAGCGCCGCACCCACACGCGGTAGCGCAGCGACCAGCGATACGACCGCGGGCGCAGGGGCAACTCTCTCACTGAGTGGGGAAGCCCTCACCGCCGGGCGCTGGTATGTGACACCGGTCAATCGAGGCGCCGCATCGGCAAGCATCGCCCTGAGCGCGACCCTGCGCCGCACTTCGGCGGTCACGACGCCGCGATTCGGGGCGTATTACAACCCGCAGCGATCCGGGTCTGGCATCTTCTTCTTCCCGGTCGCCAGCACGCAGTGGGGCGTGATCTGGTACACCTATCTGGAGGACGGTACGCCGACCTGGTACATCGCCGCCGCTCCGGCCCCGACGGCGACCAATGGGCAATGGCAGTCGGCGGTGACCCGTCATGTCTGGAACGGCAGCGCCAGTCGTGGCACGGAGATCGGCACCATGCAGTTGTCCGTGCGCGACGCCCAGCATCTGCAGTTCACCTTCGACATCGACGGTGTGACCGGCAGCGAGCAGATCGAGTGGTTGCCCTTGGCGGGTTGTGCGCAACCTGCGGGTCAGAGCAGTCGACTGGACGGGTTCTGGTTCGACCAGAACGAGCCGGGGCATGGCTACAGTGTCCTGGCAGGCGCTTCGTTGCAGTCCGTGGCCAACTATCTGTATGACGACATGGGGGTGGCGCGTTGGACGCTTGGAACCGGCAATCGCGGCAATGGCGCGATGCCGATGCTGCAGTTCCAGGGTTTCTGTCCGACCTGCACCTACGTGGAGCCGACCTACCAGACGGTTGGACAGGCGGTTCTGACGCTACCGAGTGCCACGCAGACCGATGTGACGGTAACCAACTCGCTGCAGCTCCCGTTGTCGGGTGACTGGAATCGCGACCACACCGTCCAGTTGTTGAGTGATGCGGTGGGGTGCTTCAATCCTTGATGCCTGATCTGAAGTGGCTGGCCGGGTGCTCAGCCACTTCAACCAGGGATTCCCGTATCGCCCGTTCCGATTCGCGGGTTGATGGCCGGTTGCCTGACAATCATCACTTCCATTCAATGGTTTTCCACTATGCATCTGCAGACCAAGCTGCCGCGCGTCGGCACGACGATATTCACCGTAATGTCCCAGTTGGCGATGGAACACAACGCGGTGAATCTGGGCCAGGGCTTTCCCGATTTCGAGGTGCCCGAGTTGCTGCGCGAAGCGCTCGCCAGAGCCATGCGGGAAGGCAAGAATCAGTATTCGCCGATGATGGGAATCCTGCCTTTGCGGCAGCAGATTGCGGCCAAAACCGAGTCTCTGTACGGCCGCAGGGTGGATGCCGACAGCGAAATCACGGTGACCAGCGGTGCGACAGAAGCCATCTTTGCGGCGATCCATGCCTGCGTGCGGCCGGGCGAAGAAGTCGTCATGCTCGATCCGTGTTACGACTGCTACGAGCCCGCCGTCGACCTCGCTGGCGCGGTGGCCGTGCATGTGCCGCTTGATCCGCGCGATTTCAGCGTCGACTGGCAACGCGTGAAGGATGCCATCACGCCGCGCACACGCATGCTGATGATCAACTCGCCGCACAATCCGTCGGGTGCGGTCCTGACCGACGCCGACCTCGCCGCGTTGCAGGATATTCTGCGCGGAACCGATATCGTGCTGCTGTCGGATGAGGTCTACGAACACATCATTTTCGATGGACGGGAGCATGCCAGCGTATTGCGTGTTCCCGAACTGGCGGAACGCAGCATCGTCGTCAGTTCGTTCGGCAAAACCTTTCACTGCACCGGTTGGAAGTTGGGTTATGCGGTGGCGCCCAAGGCGCTGAGTGCGGAGTTCCGCAAGGTGCACCAGTACCTGACCTTCTGCAGTTTCACGCCTGCGCAGTGGGCCATCGCCGAGATGCTCGAAAAGCAACCCGAGCACTATCGCGAGTTGCCCGCCTTCTATCAGCAAAAACGTGATGCCTTCCGTGCACTGCTGAAGGATTCGCGGTTCCGTCTGCTCGATGTGCCGGGCGGCTATTTCCAGTTGGTCGACTACAGCGTGATCAGTGACCTCGACGACCTTGCCTTTTGTCGTTGGTTGACCGTCGAAAAGGGGGTTACCGCAATTCCGCTGTCGCCGTTCTATCGCGACCCCCCCAAGGATCTGCGACTGGCACGACTGTGCTTTGCCAAGACCGATGCCACCATGCAGTTGGCGGCGCAGCGACTCTGCGCAGTGTGAACGGAGCAATGGCGATGCAAGATTTGCGCGTTACCCTGGTTCAGGACGCTACCGTCTGGCGTGATGCCGAGGCCAATCGCAGGTTGTACGGCGCCCACATTGCCGCTGCCGCCGGTCGATCCGATCTGGTGGTTCTGCCGGAAACCTTCACCAGTGGATTTTCCAACGATGCCGTCGGCGAAGCGGAAACCATGCAGGGCGCGACCGTGGCATGGCTGCAAGCGGTGGCGGCAGAACAGTCGCTTTGTGTGACTGGCTCGGTGGTCATTCGTGATGGCGAGAAGGTATTCAACCGCTTGCTCTGGGCCTGGCCCGACGGTCGAATCAGCCACTACGACAAGCGGCATCTGTTCCGCATGGCGGGTGAGCACCAGCGTTACGCTGCGGGAATGGATCGCTTGACCGTGACTCTGAACGGTTGGCGGATCTGCCCGGTGGTCTGTTATGACCTGCGCTTTCCGGTGTTTCTGCGCAATCGATTCGGTGTCGAACAGGCCGATGGATTCGATTACGACTTGTTGGTGGTGACGGCCAACTGGCCGGCCGCACGCCGTTATGCATGGCAAACCCTGTTGCGCGCCCGCGCCATCGAAAACCTGGCCTGCGTCGCTGCGGTCAATCGGGTTGGCACGGACGGCAACGATCTGAGCTACGCTGGTGACAGTGTGGCACTGGACGCGCTCGGGCAGGTGATGGTCGAGTGCGGCGGCCAAGCCCAATCGGTAACCATCCACTTCAGTGCCGCTGCCTTGTTGGCCCATCGCGAGCGCTTTCCGGCGCAATTGGATGCGGACCGCTTCGCGTTGCTTTGAACGCGTGGTGGTCGCTGCAACCAGGCTCGCTGATGCATCAGCATTCTTGTTGAGAGAGCCCTGTCGCAGCGTTCCGCGCGGCGGAGGATGTCAATCCTCGCCAACACGCGCGTAGCGCTCCCAGAGCTGATCGGCAGGTAGCGGTGGGCTGATGAAATAACCCTGGATGGTGTGGCATCCATGCGATCGCAGATGCCGCGCCTGCGCTTCGGTTTCCACGCCCTCTGCAAGCATCTCTATGCCGAGGCTATGGCCGAGTTGCAGGATGCTGTCGACCAGTCGGGCATTGCGTTCATCGGTGGTCAATTCGGAGATGAAGCCCCGATCAATCTTGAGCTTGTTGACGGGGAAGCGCCGCAAGTAGGCCAGTGATGAATAGCCGGTGCCGAAGTCATCAATGGCAATCCGGACTCCCAGGGCATGCAGGCGTCGCAGAAACTCGTCGGCGCGTGCACCCTGTTCCATCAGACCCGATTCGGTGATTTCCAACTCGATACGCTCGGGTGGCAGTCCACTCTCGTCCAGGGCCGATCTGATCCGTTGCTCGACAGGATGGCGCGCCACTTCGACCGGCGAAAGGTTGATTGCCATCACCCCGAATTCCCAGCCTGCGTCCAGCCACTGACGCGCCTGACGGCAGGCTTCGCGTGTGACCCAATCGCCCAGCGCCTCGATCTGACCAATGTCTTCCAGAACCGGGATGAACTCGGCAGGGCCAAGCGGTGGCAGGTTGGGTTGCTTGAGTCGCACCAGTGCCTCGACACCGACCAGCCTGTCCTGACCCAACGACCACAGCGGTTGATAGTGGAGGACGAACTCACCCAGCGCCAACGCACGCCGAAGGCGTGTCTCGACAGCCAAACGCTGTATGGCGGCTTCACCCATGGCATCGGTGAAAAACCGGATGGTGTTACGCCCCGCACGCTTTGCTTCGAACATGGCGAGTTCAGCGTTACGAATCAGATCCGACGCGCTACCACGGTGCTGCGGGTAGACGCAGATGCCGATGCTGGCCTGCAGATACACCGGCTCGAAATCCGCGATATCGAGTCGCTGATTGAGCGCGTCATGCAGCGCTCTCGCATATCGCATCGGCGTTTCCGCTTCGCGCAGGTCCTCGGCGAGCATGGCAAATTCGTCGCCACCGAGGCGCGCCAGCGTGCAACCTGCGGGGGTGTGCTCGGCCAGACGCAAAGCCACCTGGCGAAGCAATTCGTCGCCGAGGTGGTGCCCCAGGCTGTCGTTGATGGTCCGAAAGCTGTCCAGATCGACATAGAGCAGGGCGACCACGCGGCGTTGCTGGTCGGCCTGCATCAGCGCATGTTCCAGCCGGTTGAGCAACAGGCTGCGGTTGGGAAGGCCGGTCAGCGGATCGAACTGCGCGACACGGCGCAGACGCGCCTCGTCTTCTCGCTGTTGGGTGAGATCGGAAAACACCACAACCCGATGGTCTTCGTCCTCTTTGTCGGTCAATACCCGACTGACCGTCAGGCCAAGTGTGTGCATACGACCGGAGGGCAGGCGACCCAGCAGTTCGCCTTTCCAGAAGCCGTCTGCCTGCATCGCGCTCTCGATCAATTCTTCCGGGTAGCCGGACTCAGTCAGTGTCCGTTTCAGGAAGCTGATCTTGCCGATGGCGTCACGCTCAGCAACACCCGTGATCGCGGTGAAAGCCGGGTTGACGGATAGCACGATGCCCTGCGGATTGGTGACCATGACGCCATCACGCGTTGCTTCGAGCGCCGCCGCGTGCAACCGAACACGTCCTGCCATCTGTTGGCGCTCCTCGTCTCGACGAATGCGCCCGATGGCATAACCGATGTCGCCGGCGATTTCATCGAGCAGGGCGCGATGTTCGCTGTCATAGGCATCGATGTCCTTGCTGTGCAGAACCAGTATTCCGAGCGTCGCGGCATGGGTTGCATGATCGGATCGAACCGGGATTAGAACCAGTCCTGACAGACCAAGTCGGATCAGGTGGGCACGCCATGTCCCTTGCGTGCTCAGATCATTCAGCGGCATGCAAACCACTTCCCTGCTGGTGAACGCCGCCGTAATTGGAGAATCCACGTGTTCAATCAGGATGCGGACGTGTTGTGTGTCATCGATGGCGCCGCTGGCTCGCACCAGATGTTGGGCATGCAAGCCGAAACGACCCGCCTGCCGAGTGGCAAACCAGGCATAGGCGAAGTCGCCATGCTGCGTGGCGACGGAGCAGATTCGCTGGATCAACGTATCCGTGTCGCCAATCCATACGATCGCCTGATTCACATGACTGAGGAAGTTGTAGTGACTGCCGAGGGCCTTCGCGCGTCGCTCGCTGAGCACCCTTGCGCTGATGTCCCAACTGACCCAAACGACTTGTTCCCGATCACGCAGCGGGCTGCATCGCGAGTCGAAGTGAATGGTCTGCCCATCGATTTCGCGGGTATACGAAATCTCCACGACGCGCTTGAATTGGATGCACTCGCTGACGGCCAAGTTGACCTTCTCAAGCAGAGGCGCATCGAGCACATTGCGCAAATTGTCCTGCTCCAGCGATGGAGTCTGACTCAGGCGCCATGCGGGGCGGGTGCTGCTGCTGGCTCGAATGGTCAAGTCCGCGTCGAGTAGTGCAACCACGTCCGGGACAGCGCCGACCAGCGCCTGAAGCTGATCGTCGCGCTCTTTCAGTCTCTTTCTGGCGCGCAGGCGGAGTCGTTGCAGGTGGTAACCGGACCAAAGAGCAATGCTGCCGAGGACGCCGATACCCAGCATGATCAGCGCGTGAATGCGGAACAATGACGAGCGTCGGAACTGCACCTCATTGGAAACCGAGTCGTCCAGTGCGTTCAATTGCCGACGCAGGGAGGACACGTGCAGTCGCCATCGCAGCAGATTGATCGACTGCGGGTTGTGCAGGCCGAGCTCAATATCGCGATAGGCCTCGTCAATGTGCTGTGCAAGTTGAGCAGCGGCCTTCGCCACGGAGAGCGTGGCGAAGGCGTCGGCCTGCGGTTCAGTGCTAGCCCCTACCTCCTTTTCCAGTTCCTTACACGCCAGTCTTGCGCGCTGCAACGCGGCCAGTGTGCGGGAACGCTGATTTGTGGATGTTGAGGCGTTGCTTGGTTGCTGTAGGAGCGTTGTGCTGCGTTCAATGCTTACCCGTATCGTAGCCGCCGCATGAGTGAGGCGCGTAAGGCCTTCCATTTGCTGATTGACCAACCCATAGGCAATGCTGATCAGCAGCACACCGAGTGCATGCGCCGCCGCCACGGCATGCAAGGGCCTGAATACCCGGACTCCCGGGCTGGCGTGCTTCACGGAGTTGTCTCCATCGACGCGGGCCAGACCACGTCCGCCCATTCGAAGCCATACGATTGCACTTTGCGGACGTGGGAAGGGCTGCCGATGTAGGTGGCGAGCACCTGATCGATTCGTCGTTTCAGGATCGCGTTGTCCAGTCTGACCGCGAAGGCAGGATACCCAGGCGGGACTTCGGGCAGTTCAATGATTCGATAGTGGTCGGCAATCTCGCGCCTCTTGAGTTGCCAGCGCACCGAAGGTAGCGAAAGCGCAAGCATGTCGACCATTCCGCTCTCCAGCGTGTCCATCGCGGCTTCCGCGTCGGGCGCCGGTTGGATTCGATCCGCTGCCCAGCCGAGCCCGTCAAGCGTCTGCTGCTCAACGCTGCCGTCGATCACGACAATACGATGGGTTGCGTCGACTGCCAGTTCCTTTGGCTGGACGGTAGCTGGCAGATCGGCACGAACGAGAAGGGCGGCTCTGACGCGCGCAGTAGGTCGTGTGAACAAGGCGTGGATACGGCGTTCAGGCGTATCAAACATACCGGAAGCAATGATGTCGATACGCCCATGCTTCAGCTCGTGCAGCAAGTCACCGAATTCCACATGCTGCCAGACGACATCTTTGATCTGCTCCTCCTGAAGCACATGTCGAAGCACGTCGATCGACTCCCCCTGCAGGTGCCCCTGATCGTCCAGAAACGCGTAGGGCGGCTCAATGGCGTAGCCGATGCGCAGTGGTGAGTCAAGCGAACGCGTTTCATTGGAGCGAGTAGCCGTGGTGGGGTAGATCAGCCACCAGCCGATCAGCACGGAAAAGACAAGACCCAGCATGCCCGAGCGCAGGCTTCGTTCGATCTGCGTGTCGTCGTCTACCTGATGACTTGAGTCATTCGACATGTCGGATTGGGCGGTGAGAGCATTGCGGGCGGGGCGGGATAGACGTCACCTGAAGCGCAGCGATGCTTCATGGCCCGCTGCACTGGGCGAAAACGCTGCAAGATTCGCGCCGCGGATAGCCGTGCAAGCGATGCTCACGCCATGGTGAGCCTGATGGCGGTGGCGCTCTGGCATAATCGCGTTTGACGCATCAATCAAGGATTCGGCGTTTTCGCCGCCACATGCAGCACATCCGCAATTTTTCAATCATCGCTCACGTCGACCATGGCAAGTCCACCCTGGCCGACCGCATCATCCAGATCTGTGGCGGCCTTGCCGAACGCGAGATGGAAGCGCAGGTTCTGGACTCCAATCCCATCGAGCGTGAGCGAGGCATCACCATCAAGGCGCAATCGGTCTCTTTGCCCTATACGGCCGCCGATGGTCAGACCTACCAGTTGAACTTCATCGACACGCCGGGACACGTCGACTTCAGTTACGAAGTCAGTCGTTCGTTGTCGGCCTGTGAGGGCGCGTTGCTGGTCGTTGATGCGGCGCAGGGCGTCGAAGCGCAATCGGTGGCGAATTGCTACACCGCGGTCGAGCAAGGTCTTGAAGTCATTCCCGTGCTCAACAAGATCGATCTGCCGACCGCCGATCCGGATCGCGTGAAGGATGAAATCGAGGCCGTGATCGGCATCGATGCGACCGATGCACTACAGGTCAGCGCCAAGACCGGCTTGAACGTTCGCGACGTGCTTGAAGCGATCGTGCTGCGGATTCCTCCGCCAAAGACCGGCGATACAGACCGGTTGCAGGCGTTGATCATCGACTCGTGGTTCGACAATTACCTGGGCGTCGTGTCCTTGGTTCGTGTTGTTCAGGGCGATCTGGTGCCGGGCGAGAAAATCCTGGTCATGTCGACCGGACGCGTGCATCAGATCGACCAGGTGGGTGTGTTCACCCCCAAGCGCAAGGTACTGAGCAAACTCGGTGCGGGCGAAGTGGGTTGGATGTGTGCGTCGATCAAGGATGTTCACGGCGCACCCGTCGGAGACACGATCACCTCGGCGGCCAAGCCGGCCAGCGCACCGTTGCCGGGCTTCCAGGAGATGCAACCTCGCGTGTTCGCAGGCTTGTTCCCGGTCGATGCGGACGACTTCTCGAACTTGCGTGAGGCGCTGGAAAAATTGCGCCTCAACGACGCTGCGCTGCGTTTCGAGCCGGAAAGCTCCGAGGCGATGGGATTCGGTTTCCGTTGCGGTTTTCTCGGCATGCTGCACCTCGAAATCGTGCAGGAGCGCCTTGAGCGCGAGTACGACCTCAATCTCATCACCACGGCACCGACGGTTGTTTATGAAGTGCTGACCACCGACGGCGAAATACTAAGTCTCGACAATCCGGCCAAGCTACCGCCCGTCAACAAGATCGAGGAGATCCGCGAGCCGATCATCCTGGCCAGCATTCTCACGCCGCCCGACTACGTCGGAAATGTCATCAAACTCTGTGAGGAAAAGCGCGGGGTGCAGAAGAACATTTCCTACCTCGGCAGTCAGGTGCAGATCAATTACGAGTTGCCGATGGCGGAAGTGGTGCTCGACTTTTTTGATCGATTGAAGTCGGTCAGTCGCGGCTATGCCTCGCTCGACTACCACTTCGTGCGCTTTGACGCGGGTCCCTTCGTTCGTCTGGACGTGCTGATCAATGGTGATCGCGTGGACGCGCTGTCGATGATTTCGCATCGCTCGCATGCGGATCGTCGCGGTCGGGATATCTGCGAACGCATGCGGGAACTCATTCCTCGGCAGATGTTCGATGTGGCCATCCAGGCGGCGATCGGCGCACAGATCATCTCGCGCTCGACCGTCAAGGCGCTGCGCAAGAACGTGCTGGCAAAGTGCTACGGGGGCGACGTCAGCCGCAAGCGCAAATTGCTCGAGAAGCAGAAGGAAGGCAAGAAGCGCATGAAACAGGTGGGCAGCGTGGACATTCCGCAGGAAGCGTTCCTGGCGGTTCTGCAAGTCGACAACAAATAAAGGAAGCTCGCGTGGATTTTGATTTTGCAGCCATTCTGGTGACGCTGTCGGCGGTCACCGGCATCATCTGGGCGGTGGACGCGCTGTTTTTTGCCAAATCGCGCGCGCAGCGCGCGGCGGAGACGCCGACTCTGGTCAATGCGGTCAAGGAACCGATCATCGTCGAGTATGCACGTTCATTCTTCCCAGTGATCTTCATCGTGCTGATCGTGCGGTCCTTCCTGGCCGAGCCGTTCCGCATTCCCTCCAGTTCAATGATGCCAACGCTGGTGGATGGCGATTTCATTCTGGTCAGCAAGTTCGCCTACGGCCTGCGGCTTCCGGTGCTGGACTACAAGTTTCTCGATATTGGCGAGCCGCAGCGCGGCGATCCGGTGGTGTTCCGTTACCCCGGCAACCCGCGTCTGGGTGATCGCGACCCGCACATCGGTCAGGACTACATCAAGCGTGTCATCGGCTTGCCAGGCGACGAAGTGATCTATCGCAACAAGCAGATCTTCATCAACGGACAACTGGTCGAACAGACGCCCGTGGGCCGTTACGTCGGTGAGGGCAACTCGGCCGATGCCACCGGTTCTCAACACCTGTCCGAGCAGTTGCCTGGACGGACCCATGATGTCCTGATCAATCCGCTGGCCATCAGTGGTCGAGGCGATGGTCGATGGGTTGTGCCGGAAGGGCACTACTTCGTCATGGGAGACAATCGAGACAACAGCGAGGACAGTCGATTCTGGGGCTTCGTGCCCGAGAAGAATCTGGTCGGCAAAGCCTTCCTGATCTGGATGAATTTCGACACCAAGGCAGGGGGTGTGAACTTCTCCCGGCTTGGTACTGTGATTGAATAAGAAGCCCGCCTTGTCGGTGCCCTTTTCCGAGACTACGGAGCAGTTATGAACCACAGATCGCAACGCGGCATCACCCTGATCGGTTTCCTCATGGTGCTCATCCTCGCCGGGTTCTTCGTGTTCCTCGGCATGCGCCTCGTACCCACCTATGTGGAGTATTACTCGGTCGCTCGTGACATGGATGGACTGGCGGCGGAACCGGGTATCACGACGATGGGACCCGACAAGATTCGCAGCCTGCTGTTCCGGCGCTTCTATGTGAGCTATGTCGATTCGGTGAAGCCACAACACGTCAAATTGACTCAGGCGGGTGACGGCTACGACCTGCGGATCACCTACGAGGTGCGCAAGGAGTTGATCTACAACCTGGATTACGTGGCGAAATTTGATCGTACGGTGGAGTTGCGACGGGGCGGTGCGCTGTAAGTTGCGATGAGTGGTCCGAGCGAAACCGCGTGGGAACGAAGCCTGGGCTTTCGCTTCGGCTCGTCTGCCTTGCGCACCCAGGCGTTGACGCATCGCAGTGCGGGCAGTCGAAATAACGAGCGACTGGAGTTTCTGGGCGATGCACTGCTGAATCTAATCGTTGCCGAAGTGCTGTACGAGCGGTTTTCCGACGTCGACGAGGGGGCGCTGACCCGCGCACGCGCCCTGCTGGTGCGCGAGTCGAGCCTCGCCGAACTGGCACGTGAGTTGAATCTTGGTGATCTGTTGATTCTGGGACCGGGTGAGCTGAAGAGCGGCGGGTTTCGTCGCGACTCGATTCTCGCGGATGCCTTTGAGGCGGTGATCGCCGCGATCTATCTGGACGCGGGAATGGATGCCTGTCGGCAGTGGGTGCTTGCGCGTTTCGATGAATCGCTGCGCGCCTTGCCGACCCGACTGCGTGCCGACAAGGACCCCAAGACCCGGCTGCAAGAGTATCTGCAGGCACGGCAGTTGCCGTTGCCGGACTATTCGTTGATCGAAGCGACGGGTGAAGACCACGAGCGGCATTTCAGCGTGCAGTGCCGTGTCGCTTCGCTGCAGCTCAGCGCGCGAGGCGAGGGCGGCTCAAGGCGGATGGCCGAGCAGGCGGCGGCATCCGAGGTGTTGCAGCAAATCCTCGCCTCGTCGTCCTAAGTTGGCGCTCCATCGGATGTCTTGGTCCGCTTCGGGAAGCACATTTCGCTGATGGAGTTTGATTGTTCTCCGTCACCTGTTTGGATTCGTCATGGCGAATCCAAACAGG
>Ga0209066_10001500_pt1 | contig 30682 bp, 19 predicted proteins | sample All_14_2_FD_187198 | JGI IMG/M metagenome (GOLD analysis project Ga0209066, IMG submission 187198) | Freshwater microbial communities in response to fracking from Pennsylvania, USA - Allegheny Zone_MetaG_DW_15 (SPAdes) (version 2) ... | reverse complement strand
CCCCAAGCGCGACTTCGCGCACCGGATCGACACCTTCGAGCGCGCGGCACAGGCCGGCCTGACGTTCATCGGGCTGGGCTCGCTGCTGGGCATCAACGACTGGCGCGAAGAGGCTTTCTATCTCGGGCTGCATGCCGACTATCTGCAGAAGCGCTACTGGCGCACCTCGGTGGCGCTCTCGTTCCCCCGCATGCGCCCCGCGCACGGTGGCTCGCCGCCCGCCCACCCGGTCGCAGACGCCGACCTCGTGCAGCTCATGTGCGCGCTGCGCACGCAACTGCCGGACGTGACCATGACGCTCTCCACGCGCGAATCGCCCGGCTTCCGGGAACAGCTGGTGCGGCTCGCGGCGACCAAGATGTCCGCAGGCGCCAAAACCACGCCCGGCGGATACACGGAACAAACCGAAGCCGAAGCGCAGTTCGAGGTCGCCGACCAGCGTCCGCTGCGCGACGTCGCCGCGGCCATCGCAGCCTGCGGCTTCGACCCGGTCATGAAAGACTGGGACCGCGCGTATGCCAGCCCTTAATGCCTCACAAACCAACAACGACAATAAAGAACAAGTTGTTTAAAAAAGAAAAACGCCGAACGCCGAACGCTGAACTCCCAACTTCGAAGTTCGGCGTTGGACGTTGGGCGTTCAGCGTTTCTGTTGGGTTGCGGGCTTCGCCCGCGTTAGTCGGTCAGGATCGTCACTCGTCCGGAAGACTTGAGCTTGTACCCGTTGACGGTCCGGGGCGTCACCGAGGCCCCCTCGCCGACGTAGACGTCGCCGTTGCGCGTCAGCACGCCCGCATGCCTGAGCGAGACCTCACGGCCGTTCGACAACCCTCGGAAGGTGCCGGAAAAGAGTCCGGTGCGCTTCTTCACCCGAAGTGACGCGCGGGCGGGATTGGCCACATCCTCCTTCGTGAGCGAGACCGCCCCCGACGCGCTCACCGTCAGCGGGATCGGCGCCCACGGCTGGCCTTCCGCCGAGAAGCGGGACGCGCCGTAATGCGCCTGCAGGTTGATCAGCGCATCGTAATAGGCCCCAAAGGCCGACAGGCGCACCTCGAAGCGGTCGGCCGGCAACGCCGCCGAGCGCCCGGGATAGAGCCACTGCAGCAGAACGTCGCCGTGCGGCTCCAGCCGCTTCGCATCGCTCCCGCCTGTGCCCGTGAAACGCAGCAGCCCTGAAAAGAGCCCGCGCCGCGCGTAGACCCGCACGAACAGCGGCACATACGCGCCCGCCTCATCCGCCAGCAGGGTGGTCGAGGCCGACACCGACGTGCCGTCCGCCAGCTTGCCGCCGATCTTCACCACCCCGCGGTCACGCACCGTCATCGTCACGTAGCCGGAGCCGGCCTGCACGTTGCCGATCGACGCGTCGGTCAGGCAACTCGTCACCGGCAACACCGCCGTATAGTAGCCTTTGTATCCCGACAGCAGCGTCTGCGCAGATGTGTCGGTCCGGTCGGCAAAGGCGTTGCGCCGCCCCGCCAGGTCGAGAGACGCCGGGCCCGCCGTCACCGTCACGTCGCCCGTCAGCTCGCCGTTCGCGCTGTCCACCTCCAACGTCAGCGTATCGCCGCGCCGCGCCGTCACGACCGCGCGGTACAGTCCCGCACCCGTCACCTCCGCCCAGCCTTTGCCTGTGAAGCTGAGGCTCGCCGTTTCCGTCAACACCTTTGCTTTGAGGATGCCGGTTCTGCTGGCGCTCAGCTTGAGCGTTCCTTTCACGCGCAGTAACCCGCCGGGGCCGCCCGCGTCATAGGCGTACCCCGTGAAGCTGCCTTGCGCCCCGGCCGCCAACGCGGCCACGGTCATCGTCAAGGTGCTGGTCACCGTCGTCCCGTCCGCCCGCCTCACCGTCAGCGTGATCTCGAAGCTCCCCGCCCGGGTCGGCACGCCGGAGATCACGCCCGTGTTCCGGTTGATCCGGAGCCCGGAGGGCAATCCCCGCGCCGTGAACGTGGCGGGGCGGTAGTCGGCACCCAAATCCCAAACAAAGTTCACGCCGACACGTGAACCGGACGACGCGGGACTCGGACTGTACGTCGGCGTGAGCGTCAGGTCCGTGGCGGGCATCACCAGCGACGTGGACGCGCTGGCGGGGTTGAACCCCGCGCCCAGATTGCTCCCCGCAGGCGCCACGGCCCAACCGGCAAACACCATTCCGACCGCCGGAGACGGCGCCACGACCGGCACCGCCGTGCCCGCCTGAACCAGCCGCTCGTCCGTCCCGCCCGGCAACGCCAGGCGCAGCCAGTGGAAATCGGGCGTCTGCCCCACCGGCAAAAAGAGCGCCGTCACGGTGACCGCCGAAGCCGGCATGGTCAGCAGCGTGTCCGCCTGAGACGCATCGAACCCGGCGCCGAGCGACACGCCCGACGGAAGCACCTGCCAGACCGCGAACGCCTGGCCTGCCCGCGTTTCCGCCGTGAGCCCGAGCTGCGTGCCCGCCTCATAAACCCCGCCCGTGTTCACAACCCCGCCCACCACGGTCAGCGGATAGGAGGACACCGCGAGCGTCTTGGCCAGGCGCAAGCCCGTCTCGGGAAAGACGTTCGTGGGCGACTGGTTCCCGCGGTACGCGGACCGGCATTTCACGTCGGTGCTGTTGTAAGCGCCGCCACGCCGGACGCGCAACCCGCCCCCTAAGAGACTGTTCGACGAGCCCTTGGGGTCGAGCCCGGAACTCGCGCCGAAGTCCGTATACGCGTACCAGTCCAGACAAAGTTCGGCCACGTTGCCGTGCAGATCGTAAAGCCCCCACGCATTCGGCGTCTTCAGACCGACCGAATGCGTCGCCCCGGTGCTGGTTTCGCTGTACCACGCCAGCGCGCCCAGGCTGCCGCCCGCATACGCGCCCGTCGTTCCCGCGCGGCAGGCATACTCCCACTGCGCCTCCGTCGGCAGGTCCAGCCCCGCGACGCCGGTCACCGCCCTGAGCTGCGCGATGAACGAGCCCGCGTCCACATTCGTGGCGCCCGGCCACCCCGCGCCTGCCGACGCGCCGCGCAGCGCCGCATAGGAGACGCGCTCCACCGGATGCGTCGCCCGGTCAGCGGCGTTGCTGTAGAGGGAAGGCCAGTTGGAGATCACGTTGACCCACTGCTGCTGGGTCAGCTCGAAGACGCCCAAATAGAAATCGCGGGTCAAGGTCACCGCATGTTGGACCTCGTCCCCCTCGCGCCCCGCCTCGCCCGACGGACTGCCCATCTGGAAGGTGCCCGCGGGGATTCTGCGCATCACCAGCTTCGAGGTCTTGTGCGCGTCCGTCCACCCGCCCGGAGGCGGCGCCTCGAGATACGTCACCGTCCCGGTTCCCGACAGGAATTCGGCCACCAGGTAATTCTTCTGGGGCACCGCCACAGGCCGGAAGAACGGGGTCAGCGTCACGTCCGCCGCCGCGATCGTCACCGTCGTGCTCGCCGCGTTCACGTTCGCCACCGTCTGGGTGTCGCCGACCCAATTCAAAAACACATGGCCCGCCGAGGGCTGATTCGTGACCGCGACCGGCACCACCGCGCCATTGGTGTAGCTCCCGCCGCCCGACCCGTTCTCCACGGTCAGCGTATACAGGATCGGCGTGTAGGTGGCCTCCAGCAGGAGATTGGTCGTGACCGCGACCGTCGTGGTCGCCGCGAAGATGTCCGCCACCGTGTTCGTGTCGCCCGTCCAGCGGTCAAACCGGAACGAGGCCGGCGGCGCATCCGCCGCGATCGTCACGACCCGCCCGTCCGCGTACGTTCCGTCCCCTGTGCCGTTGGTCACGGCCACCGTGAAGAACGACGTGACCAGATTGAGGCAGACGCGGTAACCGCACAGCGTTGAGCCATTGCGGGCGGCCGCCCGACAATCGGAGGGGGCGCTGCTGAACTTGCCCCCTCGGGACGTGTTGCCGGCGACACCGTACCCCAAGCAGTACTCGCGCAGGTTGCCGTGCATGTCGCTAAGCCCCCACGCATTGGCTTGACGCGTTCCCACCTCGTGTACGGCACCTCCGCTGTTCGCATCATACCAGGCGTGCGCCGGCAAGGCGTTGGTCGCGTCGGAGCCGTAGCTGTAAGCGTTGGTGCTGCCCGCCCGGCAGGCAAACTCCCACTGCGCCTCATTGGGAAGGCTGAAGGTCGATGCCGGACGATTCGTGACGCCGGTCTCGAGCCTTCCGATAAAACTGTTTATGTTCTCCGTATCCCCGGCATCATACGTTTTTTCTTTGGCCGTTGTCCCGTCAGGATTTGCGTCGCTTCGTATCCGTTTCCACTGGCCCTCGGTCACTTCGAAGACCCCGAGGTAGAAGTGGTTGGTCAGCGCGACCTCCTGCTGGTCTTCGCTCCCGTCCACGGCGCGGCCGGCCTCGCCGGTCGGGCTGCCCATCGTGAACGTGTCGGCGGTGATCTTGCGCAGGACCAGCCGGTTGGTCTTGTACTCGGCCGTCCAGCCTCCGGCCGGCACGTCGCTCAGATAGGAGACCGGATAGGTCGAGGCGAGCGTGCCCTCCGAGATGTCGATCACCATGTAAAGGTCATTCGAGGTTTGCGCGCCGCAGATACCGGCCAGCGCCACGGCGACCGCCGCGAGAAAATTCCGCATCCGTTGTTTCATGATCATCCCTCCATATACCGATCCGAGTGCCCACAGTATACTACCGGCTTTCCTTTATCACAAGCAGCTTCGGCACCCGATCCCGAGGCCTCAAGATTTTTGTCTCCCCTATCCAAGCCGATTACGCTACCCTTTCTTGTCACCGTTCTTCTTGTGTTTTGAACCCTCGGATACGCGTTTCGGGCGCTGGCGTTTTGAACGAGCGCACCTGACGCACGGCTCTCGTCAACCATGTCCCGAACACTGAACAGAACACCCCAAGTGGCCGTCCTGCTTCCGACCTCGGTGAAAGTCTGCCGCGACATGCGCCGCGGCATCCTGCAGTATGTCCAGCGCCACGGCCCCTGGGGGCTCCACATCCTCGAAGGCCGCCAAGGGGAACAGAAGCTCATCCGCATGCAGGAATGGGGCTGCACCGGCATCATCGGCCGACTCTACACCCCCGAGCTGGTCAAGGTGGCGCTCAACGCGGAGGTCCCGGCGATCATCATGGACCCCGCGCCCGACCTCCTGCGCCCCGGGCAGCCCCTCGCCCGCCACAGCGTGGTCCGGAGCGACACGGCGGCCGTCGGGCGTCTGGCCGCCCGCCATTTTCTTGAGCGCAAATTCGCCCACTACGCCTACGTCGGAGAGGTGCATGGCCTCGCCTGGTCGGTCACCCGCGGCGAGGCGTTCGCGCAAACCGTCCGCGAGGCGGGATTCCCCTGCCACACGTACGGCGCGCTGCCGAAGGAGGAGCAGGGGGACGCCGGCCTCGAACGCGACCGCCTTTGCGCCTGGCTGCTCGCCTTGCCCAAGCCGGTCGCCATCCTCGCCGCCATGGACAACCGCGGGCGGCAGGTGATGGACGCCTGTGCCCGGGCCAAGATCGCCGTCCCTTCCGACGCCGCGATCCTCAGCGTCGACAACGACGAGGACCTGTGCGAAACCACCACGCCGCCGATGTCGAGCATCCTGCTGGACGCCGAGCGCGCCAGCTACGAGGCCACGCACCACCTCGACGACCTGATGCGCCGGGTCACGCGCAAGCGGAAAGAGATCATCTACGGCCCCGCCCATGTGGTCTTGCGGCGCTCGACGGAAACCACGCAGATCGCCGACGTCGTGGTCGTGCAGGCGCTCGAATTCATCGCGCTCAACGCCTGCTCCGGCATCGGCGTCCCCGATGTGATCCGCCACATCAGCGCCTCGCGCCGCCTCGCCGAGATCCGCTTCCGCAAAGCGCTGGGCCACACCCTCCTCGATGAGATCCAGCGCGTCCGCCTGGAGCGCGTCTGCACCCTCCTGCGGGAGACCAACCTGCCGATCGGCGAGATCGTGCACACCTGCGGGTTCGACTCCGAAAGCCACGTCAGCATCCTTTTCCGCCGACGCTTCGGGCGCACCATGCGCGACTATCGCAAAGTGCGCTAGTGCACCGTACAGCTAAAAAATTCGGAGAGGATTACAGGAGTTGCATATTTTTTTGACCAATGAAACCAATCCAGAAAATCCTGCAATCCTGGCTATGAAGCAAAACGTGTTGTACAGACTACTCGTGCACGAGACCCTTGCAAAAGTCCTTGGCGCGGGTGGCACCGTGCCCTCCCGTGTCCAAATCATACGGTTTGCGTTGATGGGGTAGAACCGGGCTCCACCCCCCCCCGGTCGTTTCTGGCAGGGACGCCTCCCCGAGGCGTCCGCGGCGGGTTCGGGGAACCCGCCCTACCTGTCCTCAGGCATCGTCGCGCAAAATCTTAACCTTGCCAGCCGAGCCCTCATTTCGCCCCGTCGCCGTCTTTCGACAAATGGAACTCCGCGCTCTTCGCCGCGCCGGAAGCGTCGGTGTAGGTCACGCGATACGTGCCCTTGAAGCCGCGGAAAGCCACCGTGCCGCCGTCGCCGGCTTTCACCGTCGCACGCGTTTTCCACTCCTCGTTGATCAGCTTGTTCAGCGCGTGGAACGCCGGCTTGGGCTCCATATCGCGCGAAAAAATCCCCGACACCGACGGCTCGCCCGGCGCGCCGCAGTCGTCCACCACATTCCACCACGTGATCCCCATCATGGGCCTGACGCTGAACCACAGGCGGTAAAGGTTCCGGGCGATCAGCGCCTGAATCGCCTGGCCGCGCGCGTCGTTGTTGGGCGAGGTGATCGTGATCTCGCTCACGTGGATCGGCAGCCCGGCCTGCGCCAGGATTTCCATCCGTTTCCACACGACATCGGGCGACTCGATCGGCTTGCCCGCCGCGATGTCCAGGCACTGCTGCGGATTGAAAAGGTGCATCTGCGACCCCAAGATATCGATGCGGCACCCCCTGGCTTGCAGGTCCTTCACCTGCCGCACGTAGGCCTCGTTGTTCAGGTAGTCGTTGATGTTCAGCGCCACGCTCTTCGGGAAGAGGCGGCCGGCGGTCTGGAAGGTCTGCCAGGTGTAGTCGCCCGGCATCAGCCCGTAGGTGCTCTTGCAGACCGCGTCGCCGGGGATCATGAGCCCCTTGCTGAAGTCCGTCGCGCTCTCGTTGACCACGTCCCAGCTCTGGAGCCGCCCCTGGTAGTGCCCGATCAGCTCCACCACGCGCTTTTCAAAAAGGCGCCGCATCTCCTTCGTGTAGACGGGGGCCAGCTCGGCGATCTGTGCGGGCGTCAGTTTCCGCCAGCCGTTCTTGCCAAGCGCATCGAGCTTCGCCTTCTCGTCCGCCGGGCAGAATTGCTCATACACCCACTCCGGATACTGCCACTTCGTGTTGCCCCAGGTCAGGTTGTGCCCGTGCAGGCGGATGCCTTTGCTCTCGCAGAAGGCCACCACCGGATCAGAGGCCGGGCGGCGCCAGTGCGGCTCCGCTTTCGGCTCCTTCACGCTGTTCCAGTAGGCTTCGGTATCGCGCTCCTCTTCCGCGAAGCGCGGCTTGCCGGGCTCCATCTCGAACTTTTTCCAGTAGAACGCGATGGTCGCCGAATTGAACAGCGTCCCGTACAGCTCCTTGTATTTCCGGTTGCGCTCGGGCGTCCCCAGCTGATTGAAATTGAAGATGTGCGCGCCGAAAATGAAGTCGTGCGAGAGCTGCTCGACCTTCACCTCCGTCCCCGCCGGAACGCCCGCCAGCGTGAGGACCGCGTCCGCCTTGCGGTTCTGCTCGATGTCGCGGTCGATGCGCGCCTGGACCTCCGGGTTCCAAAGTTTCCAGTAGGCCTCGCTCATCACCCCGGCCGGCTCCGCCCCGTACGCCGTCAGCCCCACCAGCCCCAGCAGCCCCATCCATGCCCTTTTCATCGTTGCTCTCCTTTGCGCTTTAGCGCCTTTGCGGAACGGGATCTCGCCGAGGCCCTGGCCCCGCGTCCCACGGTCGGGGCTCACTATACGCGATGCTCCACACGAAAAACTAGGGACTTTTGCGCAAAACTTTTATCTGTTTTGCGCAGCCTGCGGGCGTGTCCCGTGTTCGGCGTTCTGCGATCAGCGTCGGGTGCCATGGATTCTCGCCGCCGCCGAATCCATGATCCGGCCGATGAGCTGCGTGTAGGTGATGTTCGCCATGCGGGCCAGGATGGGGAGATCCGAATCCTTGGGGTTCAGGCCGGCGAGCGGGTTGACCTCCAGAAACTGCGGGTTCTGATCCGCGTCGCAGCGGATGTCCACGCGACCGCCGTCGCGGCAGCCGAGCGCGCGCCACGCGTCGAGCGCGACCTTTTCCGACGCGGCGGCCACGGGGTCTTTGGCGGCATCGCCCGGGCGGTAGACCACGCGATCCTCGTAATTGCCCTTGTTGGAATAGGAGTAGACGCCCTTCTCGGCGTTCGAGAGGAGCACGATCTCCATGGAGCCAACGGCCTTGGCCCGTCGACCGGTGCCGGTGATGCCGACGGTGAACTCGCGGCCCGCGAGATAGGGCTCGATGAGGGCGGGCTGGCGGAAGCGGGCGACCAGCCCATCGCAGACGCCGGCCAGCGCCGCGGGATCGCGCACGATGGATTTGGCGGAGCAGCCCTTGCCCGTGCCTTCGGCGACCGGCTTCACGAAGAAGGGCGGTCCGAAGCGCAGGTCGGCCAGGTCCTCGGCGGTCTCGTAGACGCGGAAGTCGCTGGTCGGCACGCCCGCGTCGCGGACCACGCGCTTGGTCATGCCCTTGTGGAGGGTGAGGGCCAGCACGAGGGGGTCGGAGAAGACGTAGGGGACCCCGTAGAGGTCGAGAAGCGCGGGCACCTGGGCTTCGCGCGCGATGCCGCACAAGCCTTCGCAGATGTTGAAGACGAGATCCCAGCGGTCGCCGGCTTCGAGCCGTTTCACGAGCGCTTTGGCGTGGCCGATCCGGACGGTCTCATAGCCCAGCTCGCGCAGGGCCGATCGTCTCTTCCTTGTCGAACTCGGCCGTGTCTTCCAGGGAGAACCCCATGGCGAGGTAGTCCGAACGGAGGTCGTAAGTCAATCCAACGCGCATAGTGAATCCTTACCCATATTCCCTTACCCATATTCCCTTCCCCTCATTCCGCCACATAATCGGGATACTGATAGGATCCGCCCTCGTAGTTCCGGAGGCACAGGTTGCCCTCGGCGTCTTTCCCCTCGACGTAATCGGGCGACACGGGAATCTTGCCGCCGCCGCCGGGCGCGTCGATCACGTAGGTCGGCACGGCATAGCCGCTCGTGTGCCCCCGCAGCGAACGGATGATGTCCAAGCCTTTCGAGACGGCCGTCCGGAAATGCCGCGAGCCGGAGATCGGATCGCACTGATAGAGGTAGTACGGCTTGACCCGCATCTTCATCAGGCTGTGCATCAGCCGCTTCATGACCGCGGCCGTATCGTTGATGTCCTTGAGCAAGACCGTCTGCGAGCCCAACGGGATGCCCGCGTCCGCAAGGATGCTGCACGCCTTGACCGCCTCGTAGCAGCACTCGTCGGGATGCGTGAAGTGCAGGCTCATCCAGAGCGGGTGGTACTTGCGCAGCATCCGGGCGAACTGGGGCGTCACCCGCTGCGGCAGCACCGCGGGAATCTTGGTCCCGATGCGGATGATCTCCACATGCGGGATCGCCCGCAAATTGGAGAGGATGAACTCCAGCCGCGCATCGCTCAGCGTGAGCGGGTCGCCCCCGGAGACCAGCACGTCCCGGATCTGCGGCTTTTTCCGGATGTAGTCGAAGATCGCGTTCAGACGGCTGGTGTTGGGCGTAATGCCGCCGTGCCCGACCACGCGCGAACGCGTGCAATACCGGCAATAGGAGGAACAGAAGTCGGTCGCCAGGAGAAGCACGCGGTCGGGATACCGGTGGACCAGGCCCGGGACCGGGCTCTGGTGCTCTTCGCCCAACGGATCGTCCGCCTCGCCCGGACAGCGGCGCATCTCGTAGACCGTCGGGATCACCGAGCGCCGGATGGCCTGGTCCGGGTCCGTGGGGGACACCAACCCCATGTAATGCGGGGTGACCGCCATCGGGAGCATTTTCCCGGCGAGTTCCAAAGCGCTTTCCTCTTCGGTCGTGAGGCGGATCATGCGCCGGACCGTCGCAAGGTCGCGGATCCGGTGCTGGATCTGCCAGCGCCAGTCAGACCATTGCTGGTCCGTCGCTTCCGGGAAAAACACGTTCCGGAACTCGCGGCACCACGGGCTCATCCGGAAGGTCCGGCAGCGGGACGGGCCCGCATGAGCGTCCTTCGGCAACGGCCCGCCGTCAAGCCGGACCGGAAGGTGAAAAAAAGGTTGTCCCCCTTGTGGAGGCTCCTCGTCCTGATCATCCAGGCGCAAGCTCAACTGCATTGCGTGCAGCGGCACACTATACACAGTCTTTCCCCTTCTCTTCAGACACCCTCACCGTCTGCCGGTGACAATTCGGCAGAAGAGGTCTTTTGCACTGACCTCATACGCCTGTTTTTTTGTCTTGTCAAGCGCGTCTGTTCAAGTTAGAGAAAAAAAAGTCGCCCACTCCAAACACCCGGCTTTCGGCACAGCGGCAAACGCTCCGAGTTTCAAGCGTTCACCGGCCGGGCAACCCCGCGTCGGCCCCTCGCCAATCCCGTCCTAGAAAGCCCCGGCAAGCTCTTGGGCCTTCGCGAGTGCGGCCGCCTCGCGCGCCCCGAAAATCTCAGCTCCGGCCAGCGTCGGCTCGACGGCGATCGACTGGATGCCGGCAAACCCGATGAACCCCAAGGCCTGCTCCAGATAGCGCGTCTGCTGATCATAGCCTTCGGACGGCGTGCCTTTCGCATAGTCGCCCCCCCGGGCATAAACGACACACACCGGCTTGCCGGTGACCAGCCCCTTATAGCCCTCGGAGGGCGAGAAGGAGAAGGTGTACCCCGGCTGCGTGATGAGATCGATATAGTGCTTCAGCCGGTAAGGGATGCCGAAGTTCCACATCGGGACAGCGAGGAGGTATTTATCCGCAGCCTTGAACTGCGCGATGACGGTTTCGACCGCCTGCCAGGCGGCGGCTTCCTCTGCGGAAAACTTCTGTCCGTGAAGGATGGCGTATTTGGCCTGCACCGCCAACCCGTCAAACGCCGGAAGAGCCATCTTAAACAGGTCGACCGTGACGACCTTGTCGTCGGGGTTCGCCCGCAAATAAGCCTGCACAAAGGCGTCGGCGACCTTGCGCGAATGCGACCGCTCCACGCGGGGCGACGCCTGAAGATAAAGGAGTGTTTTCATGGTTTGTATCTTATCCCATGAACGAGGCCTGTTCAAGCTTTGCCTTCGGCCCGTCTCACATCCGCTTGTTCATCTCGCCGATCTTCGCAAGGATCGCGGACTCCTCTTCGTGGTACATCTCCTGAATCATCGGGTCGGTGAACGCGTAGACGCGCTCCTCGAACGTGGTCGTCTCCAGGCGCCCGAAGAGGCGCTGCTCCGCCTGAAGAATGTCCTTGCCGTAGATGTGGAACGAGTCGGCCTGCCAGTTCATGCGCCCGAGTTTCACCGTCTTGCCGGTGCGCCGCGCGACCTCGTCGGCGATCACCTCTTTGTTGAACATGACGAACCCGAACATGTTCATGAAATTGGCGCCCCAGGCGTCGTTGCTGCGGAAGCGCACGTTCGCGTTCAGCCACTGCACGCCCTGCCCGTCCTCCAGAATGCGATACCAGAGTGACTGCAGGCAGGGCGGATCGTAGCAGGTCAGGTCGAGGCTCGGCATCCAGGTGATCATCTGGGCCTGGCGCGTGAACGGCTGGGCGCAGAGCTTGCCGATGACGTATTCGACCTGGTCCACCTGGAACGGCCCGGCGAAAACCGCCTTGCCCTCGCGGTTCTCTTTCCACTGCCCGTAATTCTGAAGACGCCCGTGGTAGGTGTACTCCCACCGCGTGTCCGCCGGGTCGTTAATGGCCTTGACCCAACTGTCTTTGCGTCCCTCCAGCTCGTAGACATACTCCCGCAGGTCTGCGATCCCGCCGGGGAAAGCCTTGTGGATCATCGGCTCCGCGAACGGCTCGTCGACCGTCATGTTCATCGTCGCGTCGATGCTGAGCGGGTCGCCCGGCTTGTCATACTGGGTGCCGAGGCGCACCCCGTCGCGGTAGAGGGCGGTCAGGGCCTTCTCAAACGTTTCGGCGAGGGAGCGTCCACGGACGGTCAGCACAGGGATGTTGAGCATACGGGCAACCTTTCATGAGGCGCAGCACTTGACGCGGTTATGATTTCGACAGGGACATCATACAAAAAACGGGCAGGGTCGGAAAGCAGGACCTGACTTCGCGCTTCGCGCTCGAGTTCGCCCTGCCCTGCCCCAACAATCAACTGGCCTGCGCCCAAGGCAGGTGTTATATTCTGGCGGCTTTGGTTGACAACAGTCGCGTCGCCCCGACACAAAGAAGGGGAAGAAACAAGCCTTTGCTGATTGTCTTGCGGGGAGCCATCCCTGACTGGATGTCGATGATCCTTTCCAACACCCTCTTGGCGACGGGCGCCCTCATGGGATACCTGGGGCTGGAGCGATTCGTCGGCAAAAGAAGTTCACAGGCCCACAACGTCCTGTTCATGACGACGTTTGTTCTTGTCCAGACCTACCTGACTTACGGGCACCCCAGCCTCTCGGCCAGGAGCCTGAACGTCGCCGTCATCTTGCTGCTGCTCACCGGCCAATGCGCCTGGCTCCTGTTGCGGCGCGCGGACACGGCCATGCGCCCGTTGACAAGGTGGGTCGGCGTGATCTTCGGCTGCTATTGCCTGATTTTTGCCGTGCGGATCGTCGCGCTTCTCCTGCGCCCCAACGTTTCGAGCGACTATTTCCGTTCCGGCGTCTCGGAGGCGGTCTTCCTCATCCTTCTGCAAATGCTGTTTGTCCTTCTGACGTATGCCCTGGGCCTGATGGTTAATATGCGCCTGCTCGTTACGATTCAAGTTCAGGAGGAGAAATTTTCCAAAGCGTTCCACTCGGAGCGCAAACGCGCAGAGGCCGAGCGGGAGAAATTGGTTAATGAGCGCGAAAAGGCTCTTTGCCAGCTTAAAGTGCTGAACGGGCTCCTGCCCATTTGCGCGTCGTGCAAAAAGATCCGCGACGACAAGGGATACCGGCACGTCCGACCTCTTCCCCGTCCGACGGCTAGACTACGCCGTCCAGGCGCCAAGGGTTTTTCCCTGCCCCTTCGACGCAGCTCCTCCTTGCATCCCCCGCCTTCAACCGCTATGCTTTCGACTCACTGCTGGAACATAGTCTGGCGGAATGCCGGAAGCGTTGAAACAAAGGGGGATGCTGGTTATGGGAACGACACGTGTCAAGAACGTCATTCTTTGCGCTCTGTTGATCGCCGGTTCGGCGGGAGCGGCGGCGGCCGCGCCTGCGGACTACTATCAGATCCGCGGCGGCATCCCCAACAGCCAGTACTATTTCAAGAACGACAGGGTCGGCAACCAATACCTGTTTTTCATCGGCAATTCCGCCTTGGCCGGAACCGGCCTGAAGAATCAGTCCCTCCGCTATTCCTCTCAGATGGTAAAGGGGTTCAAGAAGCACTTCCCGGCGGCGGGAATGAATGAGACGCGGCACATGTACCCGGGCGGCAGCTGGTTTGGCCTGTTCCGCTGCAGCCGCGGACAGCCCGTGTTCGGCGAGGTGATCTGCAGCGGGCATCTGGCGATTCTCGATTTCGCCGCGGATGACCGCGGCGCCGACATCGAGCAGGTCAAGTCCTCGCTGGAAGGGGTGGTCCGCCAGGTCACCCTCTACCGCGCCACCCACAGCCGCATCCTCGTCTACACGCTGACCCCGGAGATGCTTCAGGCGTACAAGGCCGGACAGACGCCCGCGTACATCCAGGTCAGCGAACAGATCGCCGAGCACTACGGCATTCCCAGCCTGAACCTGGCCAAATTTGCGGCGGACAAGATCATCGCCGGCGAAATTTCTTTCGAGGCCTTCTCGGCCGACGGGGTCAACCCGACCGACGCCGGCGCCAAGATCTATGCCGACGCGGTTGCGGCGTTCTGCGATGCGCTGCTGACCGCCCACCCGGTTCCCGAGAAGCCCAAGGCGTATGTTCTGCCGGCCCCTCTGTTCCCGCAAACGGACGACAACGGCCGCATCATCGCCTACGAGAACCTGCAGGTCAACCGGTCCGGCAGCTGGAAGCCGGGGCAGGCGAGCCCGATCGGCCCCTTCCGCCACCTGCTCATCTCCGCGCAGCCCGGCGATTCGCTGAAGCTGACGTTCAAAGGCTCGGAGATCGGCCTCGTCGATGTCGTCGACAAGGACAGCGCGGACTACGAATACGCCGTCGATGGCACAGGGTTCAAGAAACTGGCCGCGCCGAAAGACGTGGCCGCGCCGACCATGCGCCCGGTTTCATTGGCAAAGGGGCTTGACCGGAACGCGGAGCACGAACTCGTCCTCAAGATCGCCTCGCCCGGCACCGCGCGCATGGGCGGCTTCCTGCTCAACGGCACGGTGACCGACGCCTTCGCCGGCAAAAGCACCCTGGAGCGGATCGACGCGATCTACGCGGCCATGGATCCGCTCGCCTATCAGCCGCCCAAAGGACGCTTCGCCAACATCCCCAAGACCCTTGCGAAGCTGCGCGACGGCGGCGAGTTGCGCATGGTGCTTCTGGGCGACAGCATCATGGGCAACACCTCCGGCTCCTCCTTCGAGCTGCTGCTCATGCGCGACTATCCGAAATGCAAGATCGTCAAGATCGCTTCGCTGAGAAGCTCGACCGGCTGCAAATACTACCGTGAAGAGAACCGCGTCCAGGACTATGTGCTGAAGCACAACCCGGACCTTCTGGTCATCGGGGGCATCTCCAACGGCGGCGACGCCGAGGCGGTGCGGTCCGTGGTCCAGCAGGTGCGGGCCCAGAAGCCGGACACCGAGGTCCTGTTGCTGACGCCGGTCTTCGGCGCCATGCGCGACGAACACATCAAGACCTTCACGCGCGAGATCGACACGTCCACGGGCAACTTCCGCTTCAACCTGCAGAAGGTCGCGGCGGAAGAGAAGTGCGCCTTCTTCGATATGACCGGCCCTTGGTGGTCGTATATCCAGGAAAGCGGTAAGACCTACGGCTGGTTCATGGGCGATTCCGTCCATGCCAACGACCGCGGCTGCCAGATCATCGGCCGCCTGCTGCAACTCTGGTTCAAGCCCGACTGAACCGGGCGCCCTTCGCCACAACGCGGCCCTCCGGCAAGGGCGGCCCTTTTTACACCTACCATGTCGTCCCTACGCGTCTCCATCCAAACCGGCCAGCGCCGTTTCCGGCTCGACGCCGCCGCCCTCAAACGGCTGGCCGCCGCGCTCGCGAAACTGGCGCAGTCGCGCCTGCCGGACGAGCCCGCTTGGCGAGAGGTCACGATCCACCTGCTGGACGACGCGTCCATCGCGCCGGTCAACGCCGCGGTCATGGCGCACGAGGGTGCCACCGACGTCATCACGCAGCGCTACGAGCCCATTCCCGGCGAACCCGGCGGCCTGATCGGCGAGCTGTTCGTCAACGTCGAGCGCGCCGCCCGCGCCGCGCCGCGCCGCGCAGGCTGGGACGCCGACCGCGAACTCGCGCTCTACCTCGCGCACGGCTTCGACCACCTGACCGGCGCGGACGACCGGACGACCGCCGGGCGGGCCCGGATGCGCCGCCGCGAGCTGGGATGGCTCAAGCGGCTTGCGTTGACACCCCTGTTTCAAACAGGTAAGCTGTAGGCAAAACCGCGTCACATTGGAGTTTCTCATGAACGGAGCCCTTCTCCTCGCCGTCGGGTGCGTTTTATTCTACCTCGCCTACCACTTCTACGGACGGTTCATCGAGCGTGTGTTGGGCGTTGATCCGTCGCGGCCGACGCCCGCGCACACGCTGAAGGACGGCATCGACTACGTCCCCACGCACCCCGCCATTCTCTTCGGCCACCACTTCGCCAGCATCGCGGGCGCCGGGCCGATCGTGGGCCCTGTGCTGGCCGCGCAGTACGGCTGGGTCGCCGTCGTGCTCTGGGTGGTGTTCGGCTGCATCTTCATCGGCACGGTTCACGACCTGGTCGCGATGTTTCTCTCCATCCGCCACCAGGGCCGCTCGATCGGCACGGTCATCGAATCCCTCATGGGGTACTGGGGCCGGATGCTCTTCCTTTTCTTCTGCTGGTTCACGCTGATCCTCGTGGTGGCCGAATTCACGCGCATCGTGGCCGAGACGTTTGTCAGCATGCCTCCCGTTGCGACGGCCTCGCTGCTTTTCATCGCGGTGGCGGTCGTGTTCGGAAGACTGGTCTACAAGGGCGGCGTGAACATCATGACCGCCTCGTTCATTTTCGTGCCCCTGACCTTCGCGTGCGTCTACATCGGAACGCTCATCCCGCTCGACCTGATGAAATTGTTCGGGTGCGACAAAGCCGTCGCCGCGCAGCTCTGGATTGTTGTCCTGCTCGTCTACTGCTTTGCGGCTTCGGTGCTCCCGGTGTGGCTGCTGCTGCAGCCGCGCGACTACCTCAACTCCTACCTGCTCTACGCCATGATGGCGCTGGGCTTCCTGGGGATCTTCGTGGCCATGCCCACGATCCGGCTGGACGCCTTCACCGGGTGGCAGGCGCTCAACCCCGTCAGCGGCAACCGGGACCCCCTTCTCCCGCTGCTCTTCGTCACCGTGGCCTGCGGGGCCTGCTCCGGCTTCCACGCGCTGGTCGCCACGGGGACCACCGCCAAGCAGGTGGACAAGGAGAGCCACATGCGGCCCATCGCCTACGGCGGCATGCTGATCGAAGGCGTGCTCGCCCTCATCGCCCTCATCGCGGTGGGCGTGATGACCCAGGCGGAGTACGGCGCGGCCATGAAGACGCAGGGCGCGGTCAAGCTTTTCGCCAGCGGGGTGGCGGGCTTCACGGACAAGCTCGGCCTGCCGCACCAGGCCGGCATCGTCTTCATCTCCCTGGCGCTGGCGGCGTTTCTGATGACCACGCTCGACACCGCCACACGCCTCGCCCGCTTCACCTGGCAAGAGCTGTTCCTGCCGCGCGAGAAGTCCTCCGGCGACGGGCAGCCCGCCGAGCCCTCGAAGAGCCCGCCTTGCCTCTGCTTTTCCAACCGCTACGCCTCGACCCTGGTCGCGGTCCTCGCTTCCGGCTGGCTGCTTCTGGGCGGCGGCTCCAAGAGCATCTGGCCCATCTTCGCCTCGTCCAACCAGCTCCTCGCCGCACTGACGCTTCTGGGCGCCGGCCTCTGGCTGCTGCGCCATAAGCGCCCGGTCGCCATCGTCCTGATCCCCATGCTTTTCATGGTCGCCACCAGCGGCTCGGCGATCGTCACCCTCTTCACCCGAAGCTTGAAGAACTGGCAGGCCCACGGCTTCCAGGCCGGAGGCGTCATGACGCTCACATCCGGGCTCCTGTTCGTCATGGCGGCCACGCTGGTGATCCTGGGTGCCGCCAGCTTCAAGAACCCGGTGAAAGGCAAACACGAGGTTTAGACCATGGCGAAGGAACTGGCGTTCGTACTCATCAACCCTTACCCGATCCGCAAATCGCGGACCGGCGGAATCATCGCGCGGTATCTGGTGCGCACCGACCTCAAGCTCGTCGGCGCCCGCATCATCGGCGCGTCGTCCGCGCTGGCCCAGGCTTTCGCCGACTACCTGAGCAACTACGACCCCTCCGATCCCGAGAAGTGCGCGCTCTTTTCCAACTACGTGCGGCGCGCCTATACGCCCGACGATGCCACGGGGCGCCCGCACCGCTCCATCCTCCTGCTCTTCGAAGGCGAGGACGCCGTCCGGAAAATCTTTGAGGTCACCGGCAGCATCCGCCAGCGCTGGTGCAGCGGGCAGACCATCCGCGACACCTACGGCGACATGGTCACCGACCCCAAGACCGGCCATGTGGAGTATTTCGAGCCGGCCGTCCTGGTCGGCGCCTCCACCAAGGTCGTGGGCGAAATTCTCGCCGTCTGGCTGAAACACCTGCACTCCGACGCCGGCATCGTGCGCGGCGCGATGGACGTGCCGGGCGGCGAGGACGTGCAGCAGACGCTGGTGATGCTCAAGCCCGACAACTGGCGGCAGCCCTCGCTGCGCGCGGGAAACATCATGGACCTGCTCTCCAGCACGGGGCTGCGCATCGTGGGCGTCAAGAAGTTCTCCATGTCCGTAGCCCAAGCCGAAGACTTCTACGGCCCCGTGCGCGAAAACCTCAAGACCGTCTTCAAGCGCTTCGGCGCGGACCGCGCCGCACAGGCGCTCTCGCGCGAGTTCGGCTTCCCGGTCGACGCCGCCCCGCTCGCCGGCCTGTGCGATTATCTGGCCCCGCTCTTCGCCGAGCGCGAGTTCGAGAACATCGTGGAGTTCATGACCGGGCGCCGGCCTTCCAACTGCCGGCCGGAGGAGCGCGCGCTGTCCGGAACCGAGGAATGCCTCGCGATCGTTTACGAAGGAGTTGACGCGGTGAACAAAATCCGCGATATTCTCGGCGCGACAGACCCCCTCAAGGCACGTCCCGGCTCAATCCGCCGCGAGTTCGGCACCAATATCATGGTCAATGCCGCCCACGCTTCAGACTCGGCCGAGAACGCCCGCCGCGAGATGCGAATCATCGATGTGGTGCATGACCCGCATTTCGAAGAACTGATCAGGAACTACTACGCATGAAAAAACTCAACGACGGAATCCTTGCCATCAAGCCTTCCCAAACCCTCGCGATCTCCAGCCTGGCCAAGCAGATGGGCGAGCAGGGGCACCAAGTCTGCAACTTCTCCGCCGGCGAACCGGATTTCGACACGCCCGACCTGATCAAGCAGGCCGCGATCGAGGCGCTGAAGCAGGGCAAGACCAAATATACGCCTGTGGCGGGCGTGCCCCAGCTCTGCCAGGCGATCTCGGAGAAGTTCAAGCGCGACAACGGGCTCGACTACAAGCCGTCCCAGGTCGTCGTGAGCTGCGGCGGCAAGCATTCGCTCGCCCTCGTTTTCCAGACGCTTCTCAACCCCGGCGACGAGGTGCTCATCCCAGCGCCGTTCTGGCTGAGTTACCCCGAAATGGTCCGCGTGGCAGGCGGCAAGCCGGTCTTCATCCACACCACGTCCGACCAGGGGTTCAAGATCACCCCGCAGCACATTGAGCGCCTGGCGACCGCCCGCACCAAAGCCATCGTCATCAACAGCCCCAGCAACCCCACGGGCGTGATGTATACGCCCGCCGAGCTGCGCGCGCTGGGCGAGACCGCGCTCAAGCACGACATCGCGATCATCTCCGACGAGATCTACGAGAAGATGGTCTACGACGGCCAGAAGCAGGTCAGCATGGCCGCTTTCTCCAAAGAGTTCTACGACAACACCATCACCGTCAACGGGTTCAGCAAGACCTACTCCATGACCGGCTGGCGGCTCGGCTACACGGCCGGGCCCGAGCACTTCATCAAGGCCATGAACGCGCTGCAGAGCCACTGCGCGTCCGCCCCCAACACCTTCGCCCAGTGGGGCGCGATCGCCGCGCTGAAGCAGGGCGAAGCCAGCGTGGCCGAGATGATCCAGGCGTTCGACGAGCGCCGCCGCCGCATCTACGCGCTCATGTCCGCCATCCCCGGCGTCAAGTGCGTCAGGCCCGACGGCGCGTTTTACGTTTTTCCGGACATCTCCTCGTTCGGGCTCGACTCCGTCGCCTTCTCCAAGCGCCTGCTGGAAGAGGAGAAGGTCGCCGTGGTGCCCGGCGTGGCCTTCGGCGCCGACGCCTGCGTGCGCCTCAGCTATGCTTGCAGCATGGGCGAAATCGAGGACGGGCTCGCTCGCTTTGCGCGCTTCTGCGCCAAGCTTTAGGGCGGACTCAGTTAAAGCATCCTCAGCTTCACCGGCTCTTCGTTCAGCACGCCCGCCGCGCGGATCTCGCGCAGCGCGGCGTCGATGTCAGCGCCTTTGGCCGCATGCGTCAGGATCACCACCGGAACGTAGCCCGCATTCTCCAGCTCGTCCGGCGGCGCCTTCTGCGTGGCCGCCAGAATGCTCACGCCGTGCTTGCCCAGAAACGTGGTGATCACGCCCAGCGAGCCGGCCTTGTCGATCACCATCAGCCGCACGTAATAACGGCTGACGATGTCTCCCGCCGCCCGCATGCGCTGCCGGCCGTCGTTCGACACGCACACGCCGCGCCGGTAGCGCGACTTGCCCGCCATCAGGTTGCGCGCGATGTCGCCGATGTCGCCGATCACCGTGCTGGCGGTCGGCTCGCGCCCGGCCCCGCGCCCGTAATAGAGCGTGTCACCGCTCAAGTCGCCGCGCACCATCGCCGCATTGAACACGTTGCTGACCGAAGCCAGCATGTGGCTCAGCGGGACCAGCGTGGGGTGGACGCGCACCTCGACCTCTTCGCCGTCGCGCCGCACCACCGCCAGCAGCTTGATCCGGTAACCGAATTCCGCCGCGTACCGCACGTCCAGGCCCGCCAGGTTACGGATGCCCTCGATCAGCACTTTCTCGACCGGAACGTGGAACCCGTAGGCCAGCGACGCCAGAATGATCGCCTTGTGCGCCGTGTCAAACCCGTCGATGTCCAGGCTGGGCTCCGCCTCCGCGTACCCGGCCTTCTGGGCGTCCTTCAGAACCTCGTCGAACGGCAGCCCCTCGTTCTCCATGCGCGTCAGGATGTAGTTGCAGGTGCCGTTCAGGATACCGTGGATGCTCTGGATCTCGTTGCCCGCAAGCCCTTCGCGCAGCACGCGGATGATCGGGATGCCGCCGCCCACGCTCGCGCCGAAATAGATGTCCACGCCGTTGCGCTCGGCCGCGCCGAAGATCTCCTCGCCATACTCGGCCAGCAGCTTCTTGTTCGCGGTCACCACCGCCTTGCCCGCGTTCAGCGCCGCGAGAACGAACGTCTTGGCCACGCCCGTCCCGCCGATCAGCTCGACAATGACCTGGATGCCCGGGTCGACGATCACCGACATCGCGTCCGTCGTCAGCACGGATTCTGCCACGTCCACGCCGCGGTCCGCCGTGATGTCGATGTCCGCGATCCGTTTGAGGACCACGTCCACGCCCAGCCGTTGCGCCATCATCTTGCGGTTGCGCTGCAACCCGTCCGCCACGCCCGCGCCCACGGTTCCGAAACCTAAAAGTCCCACGCCGATCTGCTTCATAAACGCCCTGCTTTCCTAGACTCTACGTTCAAACGTGAATTGACTAATATAGTAAAAACCGCGGCCCGCTTACAAGCCCGCAAAAACGGCACGGGGAATCGGTTGGCGACAGGGGTGCGGGTTTCGCGCATATCCGATGCGAACGGCGGCGTTGCGGCCCGGCGTGTTCTTTTCTGCATCGCCAACGCCCGCCTTTTTTGGCAAACTCATGCCCAATCGACCCAAGCAAGGGTGAACACGGAGGACTTGTATGAAGCAGATGATGACGATGCTGGCGGCGGGACTGACGGCTTCCGCCGTGCTTGCGGGACTTTACGGCGACACGCCGGACGCGAAACATGCGTGGGCCGTGCACGACCACAACCGGCCGAACCCGGTCAAGGTCGCAGCCGAGCCCGGCCAGCCGCCGTCCGACGCGGTCGTGCTTTTCAACGGGACGTCGCTTGAGAACTGGGAGAACACCAAGGGCGAGCCCACCAAGTGGCAGCTCGTCGACGGCGCGCTGGAGTCGGTGAAAGGCGCCGGCTATATCCGCACCAAGCAGTCGTTCGGCGATTGCCAGCTGCACCTTGAGTGGGCCGCGCCCGCCAAGGTCGAGGGCATGGGCCAGGGCCGCGGCAACAGCGGCGTGTTCCTGATGGGCAGCTACGAGATCCAGGTGCTCGACTCGTATGAGACCGAGGCGCTTCCCGACGGCAGCAACAAGAACCCCAACTACGCCGACGGGCAGGCCTCTTCGGTCTACGCGGAAAACCCGCCGCTGGTCAACGCCTGCCGCAAGCCGGGCGAGTGGCAGACGTACGACATCATTTTCCACCAGCCGGTCTGGGAGGGCGACAAGCTGAAGTACCCCGGCTCCATCACCGTGCTGCACAACGGCGTGCTGACGCAGGACCACTGGGAAATGGAAGGCATGACCACCCACTGCCGCCGCCGCCCGCTGGCCCCGCACGCCGCCAAGCTGCCGCTTCAGCTGCAGGACCACGGCAACCCCGTCCGCTTCAGAAACATCTGGATCCGCGAGATCCCTTCGCGCTACGCCAACACCACTCACGGCGGACCGGCCGCAAACGAGGCCGACGTGATGGCGCTGCGCAAAGCGACCGCCGCCAGGCTCTTCAAGGCGGCCAACCCCGGCGACGCGAACAAGGCCGCCGCCTTGGGCCGCGTGCTGGAAGTCATCTCGTACGACAAGGCTGACGCGTACATGAAGGTCGTCCTTGAGCTGCGCGACGCCTATCTGAAAGAGCTGGCCGCGTGCGACGCGCAGAAGCTTCAGGACCGCAAGGGCGAAATCATCGGCACGCGCAACGCCTGCAACGTGCTGATCCGCAACAAGGTGCTGCCCGACGACTGCCCGCTCAAGGCGGCCCTCCAGAAGATCATCGACGACAACGGCTTCGAGAAGAAGAAATAAGACGGCGGACACGGAGGTCTGCCCTCCGCGTCGCCTCGCGCGTCGCCGGTGGAGGGAAGCCTCTGTGCCGTCCGCCGGCGCGCCTCACTCGTCGAGCGTGCCTTGGTACAGGCAGCGGCGCACCTTCTGGATCGAGGTGCGCTCCAGCGGCTCGCGCCGGATCACCAGCTTGCGCGGGTGCTTGTATTCCGCCAGGCAGTCGCACTGGGCGTGGACGCGTTCGCGAAGAAGCTGTTCGACCTTTTCCCACGGCGGCTCGACGCCGCCGTGTGCTGCGGCTAGCGCCTCGACGTCGGGAACCAGAATCGCCCCCACGCGCTCGCCGGGCACCCCGCCGACCGTGTAGCCGACCACCACCACGTCCGCGATCAAGGGGTCGCACGCAATCGCGCTCTCCACCTCTTCGGGATAGATGTTCTTGCCCTCGCGGTTGACGATCAGCGCCTTTTTGCGTCCGCGGATGGTCAGGTACCCTTCGGCATCCATGGAAGCCAAGTCGCCCGTGCGCAGCCACTCGCCGTCGAAGGCCTCGCGCGTCGCCTCGAGGTTCTTGAAATACCCCTTCATCACGATCGGGCCGCGGATCTGCAGCTCGCCCACCCCCTGCCCGTCGACCTCCGCGATGCGCACCTCGATGTTCGGCAGCTTCTTGCCGATGGTGCCCACGCGCGACGAGTTGACGTTGGTGATCGAGACCACCGGCGAGCACTCCGTGAGGCCGTAGCCCTCCACGATCGGCACGCCCAGCCGCCGGAACCCGTTCAGGACGTGGACCGGACACGGGGCTCCGCCGACAATCAGGAAACGCAGCCGGCCGCCGAGCCCTCTCAGCACCTTCTTGCCGATCAGACGGCCGAGGCCCAGCTTGAGCAGCAGCTGCGCGACTTTGTTGTGCTTGAGCTTGTCGTCGATTTTGACGAACATCTTTTCGGCCAGCAGCGGCACCGCGATCAGGATCGAAGGCCGCAGCGTCCTGCTGTCGTCGGCGACCGTGCGCAGACTTTCGACGAAACACATGCCGCACCCGTTAACCAGCGGCACAACCAGGTTCGCGGTGAAGGAAAACGCATGGAAAAGCGGAAGGACGACCAAGAAATCGTCGGCGGACGTGATCGCATCGCCGATCGCGTCTAAGCTGCCGACCGCGTCGCTGCAGAAATTGGTGTGCGTGAGCATCGCGCCCTTGGGCTTGCCGGTGGTTCCCGACGTGTAGATGATCGAGGCGATGTCCTGCGGCGAAGGCGCGTGGCTGGCATACCAGAAGAGCGGCTCGTCCTTGACGCCCTCCCGCAGCGTTTCGTAGTCGTGGCAGGGGCGGCCCGCGACCGGCGCGAGCGGTTCGCCGCAGCCGTCCGTCACCACGATGAAGCGCACGGACGGCAACCCCGGCAGGATCACCTCGAGCAGGTCCAGATGCCGGGAGTCCGTGAAGACGGCGACCGCGCCCGAGTCGTTCAGAATGAAAGCGACCTCCGCGGCCCGCAGCTTGGGGTCGAGGGGCACCACCACGATGCCGGCGCCCGCGGTGGCAAGATAGGTCTCGACCCATTCGGGGCTGTTCTCCAGAATCAGCGCGACCTGCTCCGACCCCGGCTGCACGCCCAGTCTGCCAAAGGCCTCCGCCATCTGCCGGACCCCGAGCGCCAATTGCGCATAGGTACGTTTCTGCCAGGCATCCTTACGGCGGTACCGCAAAGCGATCGATCCCGGCCGCTTCGCAGCCGCATCTTCCAGCAAAGTCCGAAGGGTCATATCACTCCACAAAACATTCAGATGTTGCCAAAATAATGGAATCTGTCAGAAAAGCCAATCATGAATTTCCGTTTTGTCATCTTTGGAGCCGCCCTTCGCAGGCCCCGCCCCGCAACTCCTTGCTTGAGCGCGCCCGTCCGGTTTAGTACGTTCTCTGTGTAACCGGTTGGCGACAGGGAAATGCGAGGATTTCGCGTTCCGGATATCCGTTTGGCTTTGGGAGGGGCAAGCGTCCGCTTGCCCGGACGAGCGGACGCTCGTCCCTCCCGTGCTGTTGCGCCCAACACGCATCAGACTCGCATCCCCCTGCCACACAGAACGACGAGGAGGCTGTTATGAAATACTTTGACGTTCCGACCCGCACGCGCGACCAGTTCGTGAACATCACCGCGCAGGTTCAGCAGGCCGTCCGCGACGCGGGCGTCACCGAAGGCACGGTCACGGTCTTTGTGCCGCACACCACCTGCGGGCTGACGGTCAACGAGAACGCGGACCCCGATGTCGTCTCGGACATGCTCAAGCAGCTCGACCTCCTGGTGCCGCACCGGCAGCCCTTCTACGAACACGCCGAGGGAAACTCCGCCGCGCACCTGAAAGCCTCGCTGATGGGCTGCTCGCTGCACCTCATCGTGACGTGTGGACACATCGATCTCGGCGTGTGGCAAGGCCTCTACCTCTGCGAGTTCGACGGCCCCCGCACCCGCCGCGTCTGGGTGCAATGACGTTCGCCGCGCGCGCGTATGCCCGAGCCGCGCGCTCACGCGTCCGTGCGCAGTTCGACCGTCACGGGGCCGTCGTTGAGCAGGCGGACTTTCATCTCCGCGCCGAAGAGGCCGGTGCCGACGCGCGCCGCGCCGAGCGCCAGACGAAGCTGCCGCACCAGCGCTTCGTAGAGCGGCTCGGCATGCTCGGGACGCGCAGCGTCCGTGAAACTCGGGCGGTTGCCCTTCCGCGTGTCGGCGTAGAGTGTGAACTGCGAGACGACGATCACCGAGCCGCCGATGTCCGCGACCGACCGGTTCATCAGCCCCTGCCCGTCCTCGAAGATCCGCAGCGCGGGAATCTTGCGGGCCAGCCACGCGACGTCTTCGGGCCCGTCGGCATGCGTGATCCCGAGCAGGATCAGAAGGCCCTGCCCGATCTCCGCCACACGCTTGCCGCCCACTTCGACGGAGGCCTCCGAGACTCGTTGGATCAGCGCTTTCATGGTTGTGTTCTCAGAACTCGTCGAACGGGCCGAGGCCCTCGACGCCGTAGAGCTTTTCGGCGTGCCAGTTGACCGCGAGTTCGAAGACGGAGAGACAGTCCTCGGGCGACTGAAGCGTACAGGCCTGGGCGGGCGGCTGGAGGTAGTGCGGTCCGGCGGCGCGCAACTCCCCGACCCACTGCCGCGCGGCCGCCGCGAGTTCCTGCGTCGCGGGCTTCGCGTCCAAGGCCAGACGCTTGGATTCCAGACAGAGTTCCGCGAGCGTTTTCAGTTGGCGCTCCTGCTGCCGCGTCGGCATGATCAGCGGCATCTGGCGCAGGTCGCCGATCTCCCATTTCTGGGTGTGCTTGATGAACTTCATCTTGAGAAAGCTGAAGATGTCGCTGTTGAAGACCGCGAGAAACGCCCGCGCGTCAAAGGTCTTTCCGACAGGGGTCAGGCGCATGCTGTCGGCGTCAAAAATGCAGGGGTTCTGCCAGCGCGATTTCAGCGCGACATGATTGGCGACGGCAGACCACGTCACGCCCGGCGTGAAGAAGAACCGGTGTCCCTGCCAGCGCGCGGAGGGCGAGGACGATAACCAATTGACGGCATCCGCAGACCAGTCGATGTAGAGCGGCTCGTTGTCCAGCCAGCGGTTGCCTTCAGGGTCGCCTTTGCGGAATGGGGCGAAGATGCCGCGGCCGGAAAAGCCGTTGTAGATGGCCGCGACGCGCGGGGCGTCGGCCGGATCGTTGTACGCTTCGCTCGCGCGTAATCCGAGGATTGCTCCCGGGTTGCCTTTCTTCGGTTTCTGCGCGGCAAGCCAGCGCAGGGCTTCCTGACACACGGCGCAAAAGACGGCGTCGGTGACGGTCTTGGACTTGGGATTCACCGCGCGAGAGCCGGTCAGCAGGTCTGCGGTTTCCGCCCAGAAATCCTGAAGCTCGGGTGCCTTGCGCCAGAGGTCCCAGAGCGCCTGCTTGCGCCGCTGCCACGCGAAAGCGAAGTCCTCGTCCGTCACAACCCGCGTGGCGGGGACGATGCGGTAGAGCCCGGTCTTGTTGAAGCCGAGGCGGGCGTTGTCAAAGGCCTCGCACAGCGGCTCGACGCAGGCCTCCCAGGCGGCGGGGTCGCTCAGCGGGCAGGTGGGGTTGCCGCCGTGCTGCCGGAGGAGTTCGAGGAAGCGCTCCTTCACCGGCGCGTCCGCCAGCCAACGGCGCGTCCACGCATCGCGCTTGGCCGTGAGCCCCGCGGCCTGCGGGGAGCCCTGCAGGTAGCCGAGAAAGCGCGCGTTGTTGGCGGTGCGCATGCCCTGTCCGCCCTCGGCGATCAATCCGACGAGCGTCACGTCGCCGGGCTTGAGCGTGGCGTGGTAGGCGGCCAGCGCCTCGCGGTTCTGGCAGAATTTCTCAGAGGTCTCAATGCGGGTCCACCACTGTGCGGTCAGTTCTCTGACCGTTTGGTTAAAGCGGTCGTAGAGCGTGAGGGTGCCGCGGCGGGGCTCGAAGAAAACACGCTTGTGCGCGTCGCGGAAGACGGCGGTCGGCACGCGGTGGAGGCGCAGGGACTTGAAGGAACGCTCAACGCTCAACTCACAACTTTCAACGTTTAGCGGAGAAATTTCCGGAGCCGCAGTACCTAAAGCATTGAGCGTTGAGCGTTGAGCGTTGAACGTTTTAACACTGATCGTCGGCAGCTCAGGCAGGTCAAGGTCCGGACGGGTCATCACGCCGTCCTCGCGGCGCGGGCGGGCCTGAATGAAAATCGTTTCCGCGTCCGGCGGCGCGGGATGGGCTGTTTCCGTTTTCTCGGCCACGAAGACGGCGGCGTCAACGGTCACGTCGAACGGGTCGCACTGGCCGAGGATGCACAGCCGGTTGTCTTGCAGCATTTGCCGCATGCGGAGCTTGCTGGCGAGGGTGAAGAAGGTGTCGGAAACGATGAAGCCGAAGCGTCCTCCGGTGCGCAGGAGATTGAAGCCAAGCCCCGTGAAGTGGACGTACAGGTCGTCGAGGTAGCCGTCGCGGACGGCGAGGTGGTCGCGCCAGCCCGCACCGGAACTGGTGTGCGTGGAGACGTACGGGGGGTTGCCCAGAACCGCGTCGAAGCCGGCGCGGCCTTCTGGAAGCGGCGTTCCGTCCTCCGCCTGGAACACGTCGGGAAAGAGGATCTGCCAGTGGAACGGCTTGAGAGTCGCGCGGACCGTTTGCGCCTGTTTGCCGAGCGCGCGGGCGGCCTTGGCCACGCGCGGGCGGTCGGATTCGGGAATCTCGTCCGGTGCGCAGAAGAGCTGGAGCTGCTCGCGCCATTCAAGGTCAGTGAGTGGACTTTCAGTGGAAGCGAGGTGTTCGGCCCAGAGGTCGGCCAACGTGACGAACGACGCGAGGTCGTCCTGCACTTTACGCCACGCGGCCTCCTTGTGCTTGACGATCTCCATTTCGGTGCTGGCCTCGGCCTCGATGGCGAGGTTGCGGCGCACAGCGGCGGCAAGCAGCGCGGGCAGGTGCCTGGAGAAATCGTCAAAGCGCTCGCGGTCGCCGGGACGCGCCGGGAGGCGGTTCATCTCGTCCGGACGGGCGTAGACGAGCGAGTTTCCGCACTGGAGATGATGATCAAGGAAGTTCAGCGGCTCGTCGGCGGCGATGCAGGTGAGCCAGAGCGCGAGCTTGGCCAGCTCCACGGCCATGGGGTTGATGTCCACGCCGTAGATGCAGGACTCCACGACGCGGCGGCGCCAGTAGGCGGTTTCGGCCTGCTCCTGCGGCACGCCGGGCGGCACGGGGATGAAGCCCGCCGCGAGGATCGCTTCGCGCGTGCGGCGGTTCGCGCCGGTGGCGACGATGCGTTCGGTCATGCGGCGCGTGGTGGGGTGGTCGACGATCCGGTCGGCCAGCCACTCCACGGCCCGCACGAGAAAGTGGCCGCTGCCCATGGCCGGATCTACGATGTTCAGGCGTAGCGCCGCATAGGCGAAGGCGTTGTCGCGGCGACGCTCCTCCGACTTGGCGGCAAGGGCACGCCGGACGTCGGGCAACATGTCGATCTCAGCGAGCAGAGGCGTGAGGGTCTCGCGGACAAGGAACTCGACGATCCAGTCGGGCGTGTAGATGATGCCGTCGCGGTGGTTCTTCTCGCCGGACTCGTCCTTCAGGCGCAGGCGGCCGTTCTCGCGGACGAGTCTGCCGCCGAGCAGGCCTTCGTAGATGTCGCCGAGCTGGCGTACGTGCAGGCTCGCGTAGTCGATCGTCTCGTCGGTCAGGATGCGCAGTTGCCGGTCGCCGGAGCGTGCGGGCGGCTGCGCGAAGATCAGTTGCTTGAGCACGGCGGAGAGGCGGGCGTCGCCGACGCGCCAGCGCTCGATGTCGGCGTGGCGGCGGAACAGGCCGCCGTTGTAGCGGGTCACGCCGCAGACCTCGTTGCGGGCGGGGTTCTTTCCGTCGATCAGCTCGAAGAGTTGCAGCAGGCGCTCGTAAAGGTCGGTGAAGGCGTTTTCGGCGAACGCCTCAGGCTTGCGCAGGTCGTCGGTCAGCCGCGCGAGCGAGTGTTTTTCGATATAGAGCTTGTTGTGGCTAAACCCGGAGGCGCGCACGGGTAGTAGACCGCGGCTTTCGGCATAGAGCACAAAGAGCAGGCGGTAGAGGAAGACCAGCGAGGCGTCATAGACGGCGGGGTAGTCCGCCTCGGTGATGACGTTATCCGGGTTATCGGCGAACGCGGTGGCCAACTCCTCCAGCACATCGAAAACGTGGCGCTTGAGGTTGGTTTCGAGTTCGATTTGGAAGCGGACCGACTCGGCCTGAAAGTCGTCGAGCGTACACCGGCCGCCGGGTCGGCGCTCGAAGGCTTCGGGGCTGAAAAGATTAAAGAAGATTTGGAAATCCTCGGGCGCGCAGAGCGAGCCGTCGGGGGTTACCAGCGTGAAGGCAACATAGGCGTCGGCCGAGGAGCGCTCGGTGTAGAGGCGCCACTCATTGCCGTTGGTCAGGATGGCCCAGTCAAAGAAACGTTGGCCGCGCTCATCGCGGGCCAGGCGCAGATACTCCTGGATCTGCTGGCAGGGGAAAAGGTAGGGCGTCTCTCTTTTTGAGACAGCGTCGAGCGGGTGGTTGAAACGCTTCGCCTCCAACACGGTCAGCGCGAGACGCACAGCATCGGTATCTTGCGGCGCGGCGGCGGCCTGATCGAGTGCCTCGCGGCTGGAGTAGAGGCTGTAGTCGGGCTTCTTGCATGCGCCAGTAAAGCCGCGCAGTGCGTTCTCGGTCAGAAACTCCCAGCCGAGCATCGCCAGAACCGGATCGATGAAATGCTTTCGCGTATTGGCTTCGTTGGCCTTGCGCAAACCAGTGCGGCTCTTGTCCAACAGCTCGCAGAGAGCCTGATAACACGTGAGCGCCTTCTCTTGCCTCGCGCCAAGTTTGTTCAGATATCCTTGTGAGAACACGCCCCGGCAGGTGTAGACCGGCGTGTCTTCATGGGCGAACTGGAATTCCGTCTGCATCGTTAGTGGCAAGCATACACCGTTACGCCGCATGCTTCAACGGGTCTTTGACGGTCAACGGGCGCATCCGCATCCCCGTTTGATTGACCACCCGCGCCCGGAGGCAGCAGGTCCGCAATCCCTGCTGTACTGGCTGGGGCCGGGTACAGCGCACCCGCTGAAGGCGTACGCATCTGACAGGCGTCGGGCCACACATAGGACAAGGCTATGCTCTCCCATCTTTGGGTCTCGGCGTCTTCGCGTGTAAAGAAGTTCAGCGTCCGGTTCAGCGTTCGTCTTCTTCGATCTTTTTCCAGACGCGCAGCAGCTCCGACACGCCCCAGGCCTGCGCCCCGCAGCCGCGCCCCGCGTGCGGCGCGTCGCCGTCGCAGATCTCCGGCGTGTGGCAGAGGCACCCGCGGTTGAGCTGCTCCACCGCAGAGCCCAGCAGCGCCAGACCGGTTTTCCGCGCAGCCTTGCCATAGACGCCGGACAGCGCCTCGACGTACAGCGGGAAGGGCCACGTCCACGCAGTGCCGTTGTGGTAGGCCGGCTTGCGGCGCGTGTCTTCGTCGCCCAGATAGCGGCCCTGATAGGGCTGGTGCGGATCATTCAGCAGGACGCCGTCCCTCCAGACCCCCATGTCCGCCTGTACCGGACGGTCAGACAGACTCCGGACCGCACCGGGCACGAGCAGGCACCCGCACGCGCGGACGATGGCGACCTCCAACTCGCGGT